>Ga0209614_1000452_pt1 | contig 36146 bp, 40 predicted proteins | sample BlaSprsedimmetaG_FD_185484 | JGI IMG/M metagenome (GOLD analysis project Ga0209614, IMG submission 185484) | Hot spring sediment bacterial and archeal communities from California, USA to study Microbial Dark Matter (Phase II) - Blank Spring... ...
GGCGCGGCGACCGCCCCGCCCGAAAGCCTGGGCTGCCGCCTGCTGCACACCACCGCCCCCGCGACCGAAACCCCGCCCGAGTTCCCCGGCAAGGGCGGCGCGCTCGTCGAGATCCGCACCGCCGCCGCGGGCCGGCATTTCGCCTTCGACACCGTGCCCAGCGGTGTCGCCGATGCCGTCGGGACGGTCGGCAAGTCGCTGGCCGCCTCGTCCTGGACCGGCCCGGTCGCGCTGATACATTTCGACCCGAACGCAGGCTGGCTGTTCGCGGCGCATGCCCGGATCCTCGGGCAGGCCGACCTCGAATTCGTGTTCAACGACCCCGACATCCATGGCGTCCTCATCACCGTCACCAAGGGCAAGAACGACAAGCCGAACGTCCTCGACGGGCTTTATGCCGAGGTGCTCTATCGCAAGGTCACCGGTGCGGTCGGCGTCCACGAGGGCACGCTGACCCATCCGAAAAGCATCCAGAGCATCAATTTCGGCGCGTTCGAGATGACGCTGCCCTCCTTCTACCTCGCGATCTACACCAATGGCGATTTCAAGATCGACATGGGCTTTCCCCATGACCTTGATGGCTCGAAATCAGCTGTCGCTGACGGTCGAGATCTATTCGGGCGCGGCGGGGTTCTGCTACGCGAAACTCGACGGGCCCGACCCCAAGGGCCTGCCGCAGGTGTCACAGGACAAGGGCATCTTCAGCCCCGTGACCGAGATCGGCATCGGGCTTCAGGTCGGCATCCAGAAGGGGCTTGAAAGCGGGCCGCTCACCGCGCGCTTCGCGGTGATGGTGCAGGGCCTGTTCCAGGGCACCTTCGCCACCTATCACGACTTCGCCAGCGGTCGGACCGATGAATTCCACGATGTCCGCGCGACGGTCGCGGTGTTCGGCCAGCTTGTCGGGTCGATCGACTTCGCCATTATCAAGGCCACGCTCGAAGTCCGGATCTTCGTGCGCGCCGACATGCGCATCATCGCGCATCGCGCGACCGAGGTTGCCTTTGCCGCGGGCGTCGATGTCCGGGTGACGGTGGTCATCAACCTGTTCCTGTTCAGGATCTCGATCCACCTGTCGTTCAGCATGGTGGTTCACGGCTCGGCGACATTCCGACAGGACACCCGTGCCCTCTGGGACGATGCGGCGACGCTGGAAATGTTCGCCCTGCCCGGCACCGCCCCGCCCCCCGTCTGGCAGCCCGTCGCGCCGACCGGCGGGCCGGTGCCGCTGACCGTATATGTCCTTCCGGCCCTCAGCGCGGGGCTGGACTATACCTGCACCGCCCACGCCACGGATCGCTGGATCCAGGTCGCCCAGCTTGCCCTGTCGAACCCTGCGCCCGCGCCCGGAACCGCCGATGCGGGCGACGGCTCCTACGCCGCCTTCCTGACCGGGCTCATGCGCTGGGGCCTGTTCGCGGCCTCGGGGCAGGCGCAGGCGGGCGGTGCCGCGGCCGACCAGTCGGTGGTGGACAAGACCACCCTCACCCGCACCGACATCGCCGCGCTGCTGGCCGCGCCGCTTCCGGTCACCCCGCCCGCCGTGCCGGTCGAGGAGGTGTTGGCCGACTACATCACGCTTGCGCTGCGCGCCGGGCTGCAACAGGCCCATGACGCGACCGAGCTGTTCCCCGAAGCCGGGCCGCCCCCGCAGATCGCCGCGATCCTGTCCCGCCTGTCCCCCGCCCTGGCCGGAATCTCGGGCCTGACCTCGCGCTTCATGCTGCATGGCACGCGCCCGCGCGCGGCGGACGGCACGCTACACCCGCTTTACGCGCTGACGGGCCAGCAGGCGGTTCTGGGCGCGGGCGACATGGCGGCCGATACATTCGTCCTCGGCGTCGGCCTGCCCGCCGCCGACCAGGCGCTGTGGAATGTCCGGATCGAGGGCGGCGGCGAGAGCCTCGCCTTTTCCAGCGCCGATGCCGAACCGCTGGTCAAGGCACCCGCCGCGCTGTGCGCCGCGCCGGATCTGCCCGACCCGAAACCCGCGCTCGCGCTCCAGCCCGCCTTCGACATCGGGCCGCTGCGCTTTGCCCTGCCCGCCGGGATCGCCGCGACCGGTGGCGAAGCCGTCTGCCGTCTGCCGCCCACACTGACCGACCTGCTCTCGCGCGCCCCCACCGCGCCCTTCGGGCTGTTCACGCTGCCCGATGGCGCCCCCGAGGCCGCGGGCAGCCCGGTTCCCGCCGCCGATTTCGACCGGGCGCTCGCCCTCGATTTCGATGTCGCGCGGATCCCGCTGCCCGGCGCGGCCGACCCGAAATCGCCCGAATACCTTGGCAACACCCATGCGCTGGCCAGCGTGAACCAGAAGGGGTTGGCCCTGTTGCAACGGCTGATCGTCGATCTGTCGGCCCCGACGCCCACGGCCCGCGTCTCGGCGCTGCGGCTGGGCTATCGCACCGGCCCGGCGGGGCAGGCGGCAAGCCTGACGCTGGGGATATCGACTTCACCGATACCTTCCTCGTGCAAAGCAATTTCTCGACCGAAACGCGCCCGCTGCAGGTCGTCATGGCGCTGGAAAGCGCCGGCGCCGCGCCCCCCGATCCGAAACAGGCCCTGGGCTTTCTCGGCAAGCTCTGGAGCGGGGGCGTGACCAATTCGGGCGGCTATTTCCTCTGCCATGCGGGCGACGGAAGCGGCCTGCCCGCGGCGGTGTTCGGATCCGGCGGGCGGGCCACGCTGACGCTGGTGATCGGGCTGGCGCATCCGGGCACGGGGCCCGCGCCGCTGGCCCCCTATGTCAACGCGGTGCTGGGCAGCGGCCTGACGCTCGGCGAGGCCCCTTTCGTCGCGTCCGACAGCCTGAGCGATGCGCATCCGCTGACCCTGCCCGGCCAACTGGCCATCCAGCTTACGCGCAACAGGCCCGCCGAGCCCGGCGCCGCCGATCTGGGCGCAGCCCTCGACCAGCTTTACAACCTCTGCGCGGGCCGGATCACGGCCATCGGCGGCACGCCCCTGCCCGATGGCGAGGCAAGGGTCTTCGCCCCCGACAAGGCTGCGCAGAATGGCGATGATCTGGTCTATCGGCACAGCTTCCCGCTGGTGCCCCGCACCGATGCGGCGGGCGCACAGGGTCAACCCGCCGCGCCGCTCTCGCTCGATGCGTTCAAGGCGGGGTTCAACGCCGCCTTCGTCGCGCAGGACCGGGTAGAGCTTGAGGTGACGGTGAACCAGGGCAACCGGCAGGGCCTGCTGTTCGCCACCGGCTTCGACGTGGTCGACGCGCTGATCGCCTTCGACCGGCTGCTGCCCGAGCTTCAGGCGCTGCTCGTGGCCCAGGGCCTTGCCGCGATCCGCAGCCCCGACCGCGCGGACAAACCGGTGCTGAAAGCCGCGCTCGACGGCTTCGCGACACTGGCGCAGGACATCGCCGAAAGAAGGTGGTCCCCGTTCATCCCCGAGGGGTTTGCCGAGATCGAGGCCACGGGCCTTGTCCGCCGCAGCCGCCGCTTCGCCATCGAGGACGGGGTGCAGAAGCCGGGCGATCCATGGATGACCCGGATCAGCATCAGCGACAAGGGCGCCGCGGATCTCGACATCCTGCCGATGATCGTGATCGACGGCTACCGCACGCAGGTCGCGGCAAAGGACGCCAGTTCCGCCAGCTATACCTGTCGCGACGCGCAGACCGGCAAGCCCCTGACCGAGGACCAGGGCCGCGCGCTGGCCGAACGCCGCGTCATCGTCGCCCCGGCGGGCAAGGACGCCCCCTTCGGCAGCGCGCTGAACGTGATCGACCGGCAGGACGGCACGATGCCAATGCAGACCCTGCGCAATGCCCGCGTCCACGAGGCGTTCCGCTACGCCACCGGGTGGGTCCGCTATCCCGCCCCGGTCACCCCGCAACTCGACATCGCCGCCCCGATCGACATCGCGGACCTTGCCGGGGCGCCGGGCAAGCCGCGCCCGCTGGCGCGTTTCATCCCCGATCCCGTCCCGCATGGCATGGCGCTCCCGCATGGTCCCGGTCGGATTTAAAAGAACGATCGGTTCAGAAATCGACACGCAATTTCGTGATGCAAACATTCGTGAACCCGCGCAGGCATGGCCCTGCGGCCCGCCTGCCCGAAGCCCGGTCCAGTGCCGCCAGCCTTCGGGACCGATCTCGCCTTTCGCGTCGCATCGCAGGATGGCGCCACCGCGTCATCGCCCGACGCGCGCCCGCGGGTCCGAAGAAGACGGCGCCGGTCCTCTGCCGCGTCCTCCTCATCCCGCGGACCAGGCCCCCCGCCCGGCGGCCCGGTCCCGCGCGCGGCTCAGGGCCGATGCCCTGCCCTCGGCGTCAGCCGGGGCGCGCCCGGGTGGCACCGGCTATCGGGTGGACGCCCGCAAAAGGTCCGATGGAAGTCCGATGGAAGTCCGATGATTTTCCGATTTCCCGAAACCGGCCCCTCCGGCCGGTCCGGACGGTCACGCCGTTCCGGCCAGCGCGTCCATCCGGCGGGCCAGGTCCACGTCCCGCGCGGTCAGCCCGCCCGCGTCATGGGTGGTCAGCACCACCTCGACGCGGCGGTAGACATTGCGCCATTCGGGGTGATGGTCCAACTTCTCGGCCCAGAGAGCGACCCGCGCCATGAACCCGAACGCCTCGACGAAGTTCTTGAACTCGAACGTCTTTTGAAGGGCATCCCGGCCCTCGTCCAACACCCAGCCCGCCGCCAGAAGCGGCGCCAATGCCTGTATCCGCGCGTCCCCGGTCAGTGTGTCGCTCATGTCTCCTCCGTCGTGACCCTGCGAAACGGCCCGTACTCGGTCAGCACCTCGATCTCCTCCTCGACGGCGTCGCGCTCGGCCCGCAGATATTTGGCAACTGCCCCCCGCAATCCCGGATCCGCGATCCAGTGCAACGAATTGGTCGCCACCGGCAAATACCCCCGCGCCAGCTTATGCGCCCCCTGCGCCCCCGCCTCGACGGTGGCAAGGCCCTGGGCGATGGCATGGTCGATGGCCTGATAATAGCACAGTTCGAAATGCAGGCAGGGGTGGTCCTCGATGCAGCCCCAGTAGCGCCCGTAAAGCCTTTTGCGGCCAATGAAATTCAGCGCCCCCGCCACGGGTCGGCCGTCGCGTTCGGCCAGCACCAGCAGCATGTCGTCGCGCAGCGTTTCCTGTGCGCGGTCAAAGAAGGCGCGCGTCAGGTAGGGGGTGCCCCATTTGCGCGCGCCGGTGTCCTGGTAGAAACGCCAGAAGGCGTCCCAATGCTCGGGCCGGATCGCGTCGCCCGCATAGTGGCGAATTTCTCCGCCAAAACCCTGCGCCGTCGCGCGTTCCTTGCGGATATTCTTGCGCTTGCGCGACGAGAGGTCGGCGAGGAAGGCATCGAAATCGGCATAACCGCGGTTTTCCCAGTGGAATTGCTGGGTGACGCGGTGCATCAGGCCCATTTCGGCCCCGGCCAACGCCTCGGCCTCGGTGCAGAAGGTGACATGGACCGAGGACAGCCGGTTGCGCGCCACCAGTTCCACCGCGCCCTGCACCAGCGCCGCCATGCCCGTTTGCCCCGCCTCGGGACGCACCAGCAAGCGCCGCCCCGTCGCGGGGGTGAAGGGCACGGCGATCTGAAGCTTGGGATAATAGCGCCCGCCCGCCCGGTCATAGGCATGGGCCCAGTTGTGGTCGAAGATGTATTCGCCCTGGCTGTGGGTCTTGGCGTAAAGCGGCGCGACGGCAAGGATCGCGCCGCGCTGCCGGGCCACCAGATACTGGGGATGCCAGCCGGTGCCGGGGCCGACCGAGCCGCTGTCTTCCAGCGCCTTGAGGAAGCGATGAGTGGTGAACGGATCCTCTGGCCGCCCGCCATCCCCGGCTTCGGGACAGGCGCAGGCATCCCATTCGGCCGGGGCGATCTGCGAAATCGAGGTCACGACCTCGATCTCGATCCGCGCCTCTTCGGTCTGCACGGTGTCAAGCTGCCCTTCGGCCATGCGCGCCCTCCTGTCCGCCCGATCAGATGGGCCGGGCCGGGCGCGGGTCAAGCGGCAGGGCGGGTCGCGGCGTAGCCCTCGAAGGTGACGTTCTGCGCAAGCGACCGGGCGATGGCCTCGTCCTGCGGGCTGCGGATCGTCCAGCACAGGATGGCGGCGCCTAGGGCGCGCAACTCGGCCACCCGCGGCCGGGACAGGTCCGACCAGCGATGCGAGATGAACGTGGCGCCGACCCGGTCGAAATCGGGGATTTCCCGCAGCAACTTTCGCACCGGGCCGGGCAGGCCGGGCCAGCCCGGACGCTTGTAGGCGCAGGTGGTGATTCCGCGGGGAATGTCGGGCGCGGCCTCGGCCAGCGCGGCGACGGAATGGGGATTGAAGGACATCACCGCCACCGGCCCCTCATAGCCTGCCAGCGCGCGGGCGACGGCGCGTTCCAGCGCGCCCACCTCGCGGCCCATTGCGCCATCCTGATCCTTGATCTCGATCAGCACGGGCACCCGGCCTGCGACCTCGTCCAGCACCTCGTCCAGCGTGGGGATCGCGCTGGCGCCGCCCAGAAGCGGGAAATCCCGCAGTTCGGCCCGGCTGCGCTGGCGGATCGAGCCGGTGCCGCCGGTCAGCCGCTTGAGGTCATAGTCGTGGAACACCATCGCCGCCCCGTCCGACGAAGGCTGGATGTCGATCTCGATGCCATAGCCCGCCGCCAAGGCAGCGCGCACGGCTTCGATCGAGTTCTCGGGCCGGCCCGCGCCGCGGTCGTGGAAGGCGCGATGGGCAATGGGCGTGTCCAGGAACGCGCGCGGCAGGGCGGTCATCGGATCTGGAAGATCCCCTCGATCTCGACCGCGACGCCAAAGGGCAGCGCGGCCGCGCTGACGGCCGAACGGGAATGCCGCCCGGCCTCGCCCAGCGCCTCGACCAGGAAATCCGAGGCGCCGTTGATCACCTTGGGCTGATCGCCGAAATCGGGCGTCGAGTTGACGAAGCCGGTCAGCTTGACCACCCGCACCAGCCGGTCGAGATCGCCGCCGCAGGCCGCCTTGAGCTGCGACAGCAGGCTGATCGCACAGCTCCGCGCAGCCGCTGCGCCTGCGGGCACGTCCATGTCGGCGCCCAGTTTGCCGGTGATGAAGGCGCCACCCGCCATCGAGATCTGGCCCGAGACAAAAACCAGATCGCCCGAGACCACATAAGGCACATAATTCGCCGCGGGGGCCGGGGCTTCGGGCAGGGTAACACCAAGTTCGGCCAGCCTGGCCTCGTATCGTCCGCTCATGCGCTGTCTCCGGATCGTCTGTTTCCTGAGCGCGACGCTACAGCCGTGCGCGGGAGGGCGAAACCGAAAAATGAACGTATCGCGGGCATGGCCTTGCCCCTTGCGATCCGCCGCGCGGCATGGTTCGGTAACGATATTAACTCATGTGTTGTGGATGCTGCCCTTGTCCCCCTTCGCTAAACCCCTGTCCCGACGGTTCGTGCCTGCGGTCGCGCTGGTCCTTCTGGCCGGGTGTGCCGCGCCCATCCCCAGCGGGATTTCCGACCCGCACGAGGCGCAGAACCGCGCCGTGCATCGGGGCAATATCGCGCTGGACCGGAATGTCGTCCGCCCGGCTGCCATGGCCTATGGCCGAACCGTTCCGTGGCCGGTGCGCACAGGCATCGGCAATTTCGCTTCGAACCTGGCCTTGCCGGGGGCGGTCATCAACAGCCTGTTGCAGCTTCGTCCCGGCGACGCGGCGCAGAATACCACGCGCTTCCTCGTCAATTCCACCATCGGACTGGGCGGGCTTCTGGACCCCGCGACTCGGATGGGGGCGGCGCGGATCGACACCGACTTTGGCGAGACACTTCATGTCTGGGGCGTGGCAGAAGGCAGTTACATGGAACTGCCGCTGCTCGGGCCATCGACCGGACGGGATGCGCTGGGCACGGTCGTCGATCTGGTCCTCAGCCCGACCGCGCGCCTGCCCAATACCGAACAGCGCGAGGGGGCGGGCGGTGTCGCGGTCCTTTCGGGGCTCGGGACGCGCTACGAGCGCTCGAATCTGATCGATTCGCTCCTATATGAAAGCGCAGACAGCTATGCGCAGACCCGCCAGACCTATCTGGAGAATCGCCGCTTCAATCTGCGCCGCGGTGCCGAGCCCGATTACTTCGACCCCTACGAGGACCCCTATGAGGACCCCACTGCCCAATGATCCCGCCCGACGCGCCCTGCTGGCTTGCGCCCTTGCCACGGGCGCCACGCTTGCCTTGTCGGGTGCAGCGCTTGCGCTGACCGGGGCCGAGGCTTCGCGGTTGATCGACCAGGTGGTGGGCGACATCAACCGGGTGATCAATTCCGGCCGGTCGGAAGCGCAGATGCTGCCAGAGTTCGAGCGGATTTTCGCCCGCTATGCCGACGTGCCGATCATCGCGCGGTCTGCGCTTGGGGTGGCTGCGCGTTCGGCCTCTGCGGCGCAGATGCGCGCCTTTTCCGAGGCGTTCCAGGGCTACATCTCGCGCAAGTATGGCCGCCGATTGCGCGAGTTCATCGGCGGCGAACTTATCGTGCGCGAGGTAAGGCCAGTCCGCGATTTCTACGAGGTCCGGACGACGGCGGCGCTGCGCGGGCAGGCGCCGTTCGAGGTGGTTTTCCTGGTCTCGGACCGCTCGGGGCGCAACCTGTTCTTCAATATCTTCATCGAGGGCGTGAACATGCTGGCCACCGAGCGCACCGAGATCGGCGCGCTGCTGGATCAGCGCCGCGGCAATCTGGACGCGTTGATCGCCGACCTGCGGCGGATGGGCTGAGGCGCATCGCGCCTCAGTTGCGGCTGCCGCCAAGGATAGCCCCCAGCACCTCCAGCAGGATCCGTTCGGCCACATCGCCGACGCTTTCGCGCGGCGGGTTCGGGCCACGCCGGCCATAGCCCTCGCCCGAGGAATAGGTCTCGCCCGGGTAGTTGTATTCGGGCGCGGGTGGCTCGGGCACCAGCATCGGCAGCGGGCGCGGCGTCAGCCCCTGATGCACCCGCACCATCGCCTCGCGCCAGATCTCGGCAGGCAAGCCGCCGCCCGTGACGCCGGTCATCGGCGTGTTGTCGTCATAGCCCATCCAGACGCCGGCCACATATTCGGCGGTGAAGCCGATGAACCAGGCATCGCGTACCGCCGAGGTGGTGCCGGTCTTGCCTGCCGCCTGCCATCCCGGCAGCTTTGCGCGCTGTCCGGTGCCCGACTCGATCACCTCGTGCATCATGTAGACGAGGCTTTGTGCGGCGTCCTGGGAGATCACGCGCTCGCCCATGCCGCCTGCCTTGTCCATGAGGACATCGCGCTCGCCCTTCAGGCGCAGATCAAGCAGACCATAGGGCGTCACGCTGGAGCCGCCGTTCAGGATGCCCGCATAGGCCCCCGTCATCTCGATCAGCGTCGATTCCGACGCGCCCAGCGCCAGCGCCGGGCCGAGCGCCAGATCGCTTTGCAGCCCGAAATCGGCGGCGATCTTGCGCACGTTCTCTCGGCCCATCTCCTCGGACACCTTGACCGCGGGGATGTTGTAGGAATGTTTCAACGCCTCGGTCAGGGTGACGCGGCCGTGAAAGCGGCGGTCGAAATTTTCGGGCGAATAGGCCCCGGAACCGGGCACCCGGATCGTGATCGGTTCGTCCACGACCGTCGCATTGGGCGTATAGCCAAGGTCCAGCGCCGCCGCATAGACGAAGGGCTTGAAGGCCGAACCGGTCTGCCGCAGGGCCATGGTGGCCCGGTTGAAGCCCCCGATCGAGGTCTGCCGCCCGCCGACCATTGCCCGCACAGCGCCATCTGCCGACATCACCACGATTGCCGCCTCTGCCTTGGACCCGGGCTTGAGCTTGGTCTCGAAGATCGTGGTCAGCGCATCCTCGGCGGCCTTTTGCAGACGCGGGTCGAAGGTGGTGCGGATGATCACATCTTCGGTCGTGTCGCGGGTCAGGAAATCCGGGCCTGCGCTCATCACCCAATCGGCGAAATAGCCGCCCGATCGCGATTCCGCCACCTGGGACAGCCGGGCGGGGTTCGCGCGGGCCTCGGCGGCCTCGCGCGCGGTCAGAAAGCCCTGCTGCTCCATCAGCCCAAGGATCAGGTTCGCGCGATTGCGCGAGCGTTCCAGATTGTTGGTCGGGGCATAGGTCGTCGGCGCCTTCAGCAGCCCCGCCAGCATCGCCGCCTCGGAGGGCGTGACCGCATTCGCCGACTTGCCGAAATAGCGCTGCGCCGCAGCCTCGAAGCCGCGGGCGCCCGCGCCCAGATAGGCGCGGTTGAGATAGATCGTAAGGATCTCGTCCTTGGTATAGCGCGCCTCCATCGCCATCGCATAGACCGCCTCCTTGGCCTTTCTGCTCAGGGTGGTGCGACGGCAGTCGGCCTCGTAGGCGGCTTCGGTTTTCCACTCCCGGGCGTCGTAGGGCACGCCCAGGCAGAGAAGTTTCGCGGTCTGCTGGGTGATGGTCGAGCCGCCATGACCCGAGAACGGCCCGCGCCCTTCGGACATGTTGATGCGGACCGCGCCCGCGATGCCCAGCGGGTCAAGGCCGAAATGTCGGTAGAACCGGCGGTCTTCGGTGGCGAGCACTGCGTTCTTCAGCGCGGGTGCGACCGTCGCCGCGGTGATCTGGCCGCCGAACTGCTCGCCCCGCCAGGCAAAGACCTGCCCGTCGCGGTCCAGCAGCGTGACCGAACCACGGTTGCGCCCATCGAGCAGCGCGGAGACCGGGGGCAGCTGGACGTAGAAATACAGCACAGCAAGCCCGACCGCGACCGTGCCCATCAACGCGATCCGCGAGCTGATCTTCCAGAACAGCCCAACGATCCAGCCGACGATGCCCGTGAAGAACGCGACCACCGGGTTGCCGCGCCGCCGGGACGTGCGTCCTCGCCCGCCGCCCGACTTGCGCCGGGTCGCGCCGGTCTTTTTCGCTGTCGCCTTGCGCGGGGTGCGCCGTTCCGCCACCAGCGGGGGTTTTCTCCGGCCCGTGCTGCTCATGTCCGTTCCGAGTGTTCTGCCTGCCTCGCGGCACCATACCCCGGGGATGGTGGAATGTGGAGTTCCCAGGTGCTCACGTTTTCGGCTTTCTGGTCTGCACAAAAAAAGGCGTCAACGCCGTTCTGTGCAAAAAACGTGCAAAAAATCACTGTCCGGGGCGTGCCGGGCGGCTGCGATTCCTTGTCTGCCCGGCGGCTCCGGCCCCTCCTTGCCCATTGCTCCCGCAGGGCCTCCTGCCAAACCGGAAGGGTCATGACGTGAAACTGATCTTTGCTGCAATCAAGCCGTTCAAGCTGGAGGAGGTGAGGGAAGCGCTCACCACCATCGGCGTGCGCGGCATGATGGCGACCGGGATCAAGGGCTTCGGCTCTGAGGCCGGCCACACGGAAAGCTACCGCGGCGCGGAATACGCCGTGAACTTCGTGCTCAAGGTCAAGCTCGAGATCGTCATGCCGTCGGCGATGGCCGATCAGGTCGTCGAGACGATCGCGAAGACCGCGAAGACCGACAAGATCGGAGACGGGAAGATTTTCGACCTCGACGTGAACCAGGCCGTCCGCGTGCGCACGGGCGAAACCAACGAAGACGCGATCCGAGCGCCACGACGGTCCTCACGAAAGGACCAAGAGAAATGAAACCCTTGAAACTGATCCCCTTGCGATGGTCGCGCTGGCGCTGACGCCGGGCCTGGGCCTTTCCCGTTCCGCCGCCGCCCCGGTCAGTGCCCGGCCGCCAGCATCGCCCGGGCCACGCGCGGGATATTCGCCTCGGACAGGCCCGCCACGTTCATCCGCCCGTCGCCGATCACATAGACCCCATGGGCATCGCGCATCGCGGCCACCTGCTCGGGCGTCGCGCCGATCAGCGAGAACATGCCCTTCTGCGCCGCCAGACAGGCGAAGCGGTCCGAGCCGCTGATCTCGCGCAGTGTGTCGGCAAGACTTGCGCGCAAGCCTTCTATCCGGGCGCGCATCGCGTCGAGTTCGGCCAGCCAGTCCGCCCGCAACGCCGCGTCGGTCAGGATGTCGGTGACCACGCGCGCACCGTGATCGGGCGGGAAGGCATAGGTCTGGCGGTTCAGGTTCGACAGGTTCCCCCGCGCCAGCGTCGCGGTCGCCGCATCGCCCGCCACGGCCAGGATTGCGCCCACTCGTTCGCGGTAAAGCCCGAAATTCTTGGACCCGCTGACCGCTATCAGCATCTCCGGCAACCGCCCGGCCAGCATCCGCAGCCCCGCGGCATCCGCCTCGACGCCCGCGCCGAAGCCCAGATAGGCCAGATCGACCAACGCCAGCGCGCCGGTCCGTTCCAGAACGCCCGCCACATCCGCCCAATCGGCCGGGGTCAGATCGGCGCCCGTGGGGTTGTGGCAGCAGCCATGCAGGATCACCACATCGCCCGGCCCCGCACGTCCAAGATCGGCCAGCATTCCGGCCCGGTCGAGCTCCCGCGAGGCCGCGTCGTAATAGCGGTAGTCCACCTGTTCGAGTCCAGGATGGCCCACGATGGCGGCATGGTTCGGCCAGCTCGGATCGGGGATGAAGACCCGCGCGCCGGGATTGGCCAGCCGCACGAGATCCAGCGCGATCCGGACCGCGCCGGTTCCGCCCGGCGTCGCCACCGCGGCCACTCGCTCGGCGCCAACCGCCTCGCCCAGCACCAGCAGGCGCACCGCGTCCAGAAAACCGGGATCGTCTTCGATCGCGACATAGCCCTTGGTCTGCTGGCTCTGCCACAGCCGCGCCTCGGCCGCCTTGACCCCGCGCATCACCGGCGTCGCGCCCACGGCATCGCGATAGACGCCCACGCCAAGGTCGATCTTGTCGGCGCGCGGGTCGGCGCGGAAAGCCTGCATCAGGCCGATGATCTTGTCGGGGGCCTGCGGTGAAAGTCGGCTCAGAATCATGCTCCTCCCGTTGCGACCGGAAGATCGCCATACATGCCCCATTCGGTCCAGGAGCCGTCGTAGAGCGCGTGGTCGCGATGGCCGATCCGTTCCAGCGCAAGGTTGATGATCGCGGCCGTCACGCCGGTGCCGCAGAAGGTGATCGCGGGCTTGGACAGATCCACTCCCGCTGCAGCGAACACCGTGCGTAGGCTGTCGGGCGATTTCATCGTGCCGTCGGGATTCAGAAGCGTCTCGTAATGGACATTGCGCGCGCCGGGGATATGCCCGCCTCGAATGCCCGGTCGCGGTTCGGGCTCGGTGCCGGCGAACCGGCCCGGGCTGCGGGCGTCCAGGATGGCGTGATCGCCGAGTTTCGAGGCTGCCGCGACCTCGGTGACATCCTTGACCAGTTGGGCCTGGCGCTGGACCGTCATGTGCCGGTCGCGCATCACGGGGGGTGTGTTCTCGACCGCGCGCCCCTCGGACTGCCATTTCGGCAGGCCGCCATCCAGCACCGCCACATCGGTCTTGCCCATCAGCCGGAAGGTCCACCAGACCCGTGGCGCCGAATAGATGCCAGCGCCGTCATAGACCACGACATGATGCCCGTCGCCCACCCCCATCGCGCGCATGCGGGCGATGAACTTCTCGACCGGGGGCGCCATGTGCGGCATGTCGGATCGCAGATCCGCGATCTCGTCGATATCGAAGAACCGCGCGCCGGGGATATGGGCGGCGTCATACTCGGCACGCGGGTTCCTTCCGGCGCCGGGCAGGTACCACGAAGCGTCCAGGACGCGCAGGTCCGGATCTTTCAGGTGTGCCGCCAGCCATTCGGTCGAGACCAACATCGTCGGATCGTCACAGCCCATGAACCCCTCCGCCTCGCGTAGCACCGGATTCCCTTAGGACGGTGTTGTCCGGCTGGCAAGGCGCTCAGCCGTGATGCTTGAGCAGGCGCTGTTTCTGCCGCTGCCAGTCCCGCTTGGCCTCGGTCGCGCGCTTGTCCTCGGTCTTCTTGCCCTTTGCGATGCCGATCTTCAGCTTGGCCACGCCCTTGTGGTTGAAATAGAGCACCAGCGGGACCAGCGTGTAGCCCTTGCGCTGGGTGTCCGACCAGAGCCGGGCCAGTTCCCTGCGGCTGACCAGCAGCTTGCGGCAGCGCCGTTCCTCGTGGCCCCAGGTCTTGGCCTGTTCATAGGGCGGAATATAGCCGTTGATCAGCCACAGCTCGCCATTCTCGACGCTGGCATAGCTTTCGGCGATGTTGGCGCCGTTCTCGCGCAGGGACTTGACCTCGGATCCCTGCAGGATGATCCCGCATTCCAGATCGTCCTCAATCGCGTAATCGTAGCGCGCGCGCCGGTTCTCGGCGATCACCTTGTAGTTCGGGTCGGTTTTCGGTTTGGCCATGGTGCAGCGCATATAGGCGAAACCGGCCCCGGGGGGAAGCGGCCGGAGCCGCGGGTGAGTCGCGGCGCGGATCCGTGGGATCCGCCCCGAATTTTCGTCACAGGACCCGAAAATTGGCCGGAAACGGTTTGTTCGCGGGTCGTGAACAGTAGAAAGGTGGCGGAATGGCCATGATCCATTGTTCTGGCAAAGGTGACGGATTCCGGGCTTTCCCAAAGCCAGCCCTGACTTTTCGGCAGGTTGCGGCGCGGAATTGTTCCCAGACCGTGGACAGAGGAGAAAACGCCTGTCGCGCTTTGTGGACGCTGCGTCACCAAAGCTCCACAAAGCTTCGGGACTCCACCCGAGTGTTGACCTATTCAAGGAGCCTAGTCACCCGCGGGCCGACGTTGTCGGTCCTGCGTAAGGGGCCCTCGGGGTCCGTAACCAGTGGTGTGGTTGCTTGGGGTGCACGGGCCCTCGGGTTGTTCAGGCCCGTGCACCCCAACGCAGTCCGCCGCGCGCCCGTCCCGGGCGGCGGTCGGGATGCAGCGGCCGCCCGTTTGAGGCCAGGCAATGTCCGACCCGTCTTCCCTTCGGGGCGCTTGCGACCCCGCCAACGCCCCGCAGGACATGCGGCGGGCCTGGAGCTTGCCAGGATTCGGGCCGATGACCCGGATCACCACCGATCTTGGCGATTTCCCGGCGCAGGCATTGCGCGTGGGCGACCGGGTGCGCACCCGTCGCGGCCCGTTCAAGCGGATCGTCTGGCTGGATCGGGTGGTGCTGGACGAGTCCTTCCTCGTCCACCATCCCGAGGCACGGCCGGTCCTGATCCGTCCCGGCGCCTTCGGCGCGGGCTTTCCAGCGCGAGAGGTCGTGGTCTCGCCCGCCCAGCGCATCCATCCGCCGCGGCCGCAGCCGGGAACGCGTGCGCAGCCCGCGGGTCGGCTGACCACGGGGCCGCGGATCATGCGCAAGCCAGAGACGATCTTCACCTATACGCTGTTCCATTGTGACGAACTGGTGGACGTGCATGCCGAGGGTCTGTGGCTGCCAATCCCGCCCCGCGCACCGCTGCCGACCGCAGAGGATTGAACGCCCGGCGCGGCGGTCTACCTTTCCAGGAGCGGGGAAAGCGGCAGTTGATTGCCGCAGACCGCCATTCACAGAAAGGGAGGAGTCCGACCATGATCGCCGTTCCGTCCATCCGTTTCGCCAGCCTTCTGCTTGCCGCTGCGCTGGCCCTGCCCGCCGCGGCCCAGGACCGTACGCCTGCGCCAGAGGGCGCGCGCGCCTATATTATCGCGCCAGAAGAGGGTGTAACCGTATCGAACCCGGTGACGATCCGTTTTGGCCTCGATGGGATGGGGGTTGCTCCGGCCGGAGTCGACCACATGGGCACCGGCCATCACCACCTGATCATCAATGTGCCTCAGGAGGGCTATGATTTCTCGGTCGCGGTGCCCGCCGACGACAACCATATCCATTTCGGCGGTGGCCAGACCGAGGTCACGCTGGACCTGCCCGCTGGCGCGCATACGCTCTGGCTGCTGCTGGGCGATGCCGCGCACCTGCCGCATGAGCCGCCGGTGATGTCCGAACCGGTCAGCGTGACGGTGCAGTGACCGGCTTCGCCTTGGCGGCGCATCGCGAAAGGCGGCTATCCGGCATCGCCGGGCGGCATGTCGATGGTGGCAAGCCAGGGCTTGATGTCGAGAAGCGGTGTGCCGTCGAAGCAGTCGATGGCGTCGATCCCGAACGAAGCGCGTTCGGGGTCAAGAGCGGTGATCCGCACCGTCGCCTGGGATATCATGTTCGGCCGGTTCGGCGAGCGCAGCGCGAAGGTGCCGCGCGGCGCCTCGACATGGCGCGGCGCCTGGGTAAGCAGGTCGCGCCGCGCCCGGTCCATCCAGTAAAGCAGGATCACCGGCTGCCCGACCACCAGCCCCGACAGCGCGGGCGCGAAAAGCGGGTCAAGCTCGACGGTCGCCCCGCGCCCCGTTTCGCGCGCCCGGGCGATGTTCTTTGGGCAGTCATCCGGTCCCCAGGGCGACCGGATGCGTCCGATCAGGCGCAGGCGCGGGCCGTCGGGGTCAGGCGCGCCTTCAAGCGCGACCTCGCCGGAACGCAACGCGCCCGCCATGCCTAGTTCAACAGCCCTGCATGGCGCATCGCCGCGTCGATCTTCGCGGCGGTGGCCTTGGTCACACCGACAAGCGGAGAGCGGACCTCGTTCTCGCATTTGCCAAGCCGCGAAAGCGCATATTTCGCGCCTGCAACGCCCGGTTCGAGAAAGATCGCGATATGCAGCGGCATCAGGCGGTCCTGGATCTCCAGCGCCTTGCCGTAATCGCCCGCAAGCGTTGCCTCCTGGAACTCGGCGCACAGGCGGGGCGCCACATTCGCCGTGACCGAGATGCAGCCCCGCCCGCCATGCGCGTTGAAGCCCAGCGCGGTTCCATCCTCGCCCGACAATTGCAGGAAATCCGGCCCGCAGGTGATCCGCTGCTTCGGCACGCGCGACAGATCGCCGGTGGCGTCCTTGACCCCGATGATGCGCGGCAGCTTCGCCAGTTCGCCCATCGTTTCGGGCATCATGTCGACGGCCGACCGGCCGGGAATGTTGTAGATGATGATCGGCAGCGTGCAGCAGTCGTGCAGCGCGGTGAAATGCGCGATCATGCCCGCCTGGGTCGGCTTGTTGTAATAGGGCGTAACCACCAGCGCGGCGTTCGCGCCCACGCGCTCGGCATGTTGCAGGAAGCGGATCGCCTCGACGGTGTTGTTCGACCCGGCCCCGGCGATCACGGGCGCGCGGCCATCGACGGCCTGCGCGACCGCCTCGATCACCTGTTCATGTTCGGAATGCGACAACGTCGGGCTTTCGCCAGTGGTGCCGACCGGCACGAAGCCGTGGCTGCCCTCGTCGAGATGCCACTCGACCAGCCGTTTGAGCGTGTCGAGATCCAGCGCGCCGTCCTTGAACGGCGTCACCAGGGCGGGAAGGGACCCTTGAATCATGACACGCTCCTCTTGTTTCCGTGAATGTCCTTGGTTGGCCGTTGCGGGCGAGTCGTGCCCGGCATGGCGCGCCGGACCCTATAGCGCGACGGAGAGCTTGCCAAGTTTGTGAATTGCAGCTTGGGATCGCGCCGTGACACCGTTCGCTCCGAACCCGAGAAGCCCGGCACCCCGATGCGCCTGACCACCCTTAGCCTTCTGATCGCCCTTGCCGTCCCGACCGTGGCCAGCGCCGCCTCGCCGCTTGCGCGGGCCATGACCGAGGTCCGTGCCGACCGCTGGGAGGCCGCCTGGGCACAGGCCGCACCCGCCGGCCCCGTCGCGCGCGACATCGTCACCTGGCGCTGGCTCAGGGCTGGGCAGGGGGAATTTGCCGATTACCTCGATTTCACCGCGCGCAATCCCGACTGGCCGGGCCTGGCCCGCCTGCGCGCCGAGGGCGAGGCGAAGATCCCCGCCGATGCCCATCCCGACCGGGTGATCGCCTATTTCCGCGGTGCCGCACCAACGACCGGCGCGGGCGCATTGCGGCTGGTGCAGGCCCATGCCGCGCGCGGCGAGATTGCCGAGGCCCGCGCGCTGGCGCTGCGCGCCTGGCGCACGCTGCCGCTGTCCGAAGGGGCGCAGGACGAACTGTTGTCGCGGTTCCGCGATCACCTGGCCGAGCACCATGTCGCGCGGCTGGACGAGATGCTGTGGCAGGGGCATTTCGTCTCGGCCCGGCGCATGCTGCCGTTGGTGCCCGCGGGCTGGAAGGCGCTGGCCGAGGCGCGGATGGCGCTGCGCGAGGATGCGCCCGGGGTGGATGCGCTGATCGCGCGGGTGCCCGCGGCGCTGAGCAACGATCCGGGTCTGGCGCATGAGCGGTTCGGCTGGCGCCAGCGCAAGGAACGCACGGCGGACGCGATTGCGCTGATCGAGGAGCGCAGTGGCTCGGCTGCGGCGCTGGGAAAGCCCGAGGAATGGGCAGGCGCGCGGCGTGCGTTTGTCCGGCAGTTGCTGCGCGACGGTGATCCGGCGCGCGCCTACCGGATGGCCGCGCGCCACCATCTGGGCGGCGGGGCGGATTTCGCCGATCTGGAATGGCTGGCGGGTTTCATCGCGCTTCGCTATCTGAACAAGCCCGACGCCGCGCTGGGCCATTTCCGCACCCTTGAAGCCAGGGTCGGGTCGCCGATCAGCCTGGCGCGCGCGGGCTACTGGCAGGGCCGGGCGCTCGAGGCGCTGGGCCGGCCGCAAGAGGCGAAGGCCGCGTATTCCAGGGCGGGGGCGCATCAGACAACCTATTACGGGCTGCTTGCCGCCGAGCGTGCGGGCCTGCCGATGGACCCCGCCCTTGTCGGCAACGAGACCTATCCGGACTGGCGCGACGCGCCCTGGGCGAACGGTTCGGTCCTGCGCGCGGCGCTGATGTTCCACGAGGCGGGCGAGCGCGCGCTGACCGAGATGTTCCTGACCCATCTGGCCGAAACCGCCGGTCCCAGGGGCCAGCGCCAGTTGGCCGGGCTGGCGCTGCGGCTGGGCGATCATCACGTCGCGCTCAGGATCGCCAAGGTGGCGGCGGGGCAGGGCAACGTGATGGTGGCAGCCTATTTCCCGCTCACCGATCTGGCGCGGGCGAAACATCCCGTTCCGACCGAACTGGTCAAGGCGATCGCCCGGCGCGAAAGCGAGTTCAATCCGGCGGCCGTCAGCCCGGCCGGGGCGCGCGGGCTGATGCAGGTCATGCCCGGCACCGCCGAGGCGATGGCCGGGCGGCTGGGCATGCGCTATTCCAGCAAGGCGCTGACCTCGGACCCGGCCTATAATGCGCGGCTGGGGGCGGCCTATCTGGCCCATCTGGTAGAGGCGTTCGGCCTCAACCCGGTGCTGGTCGCGGCGTCCTATAATGCCGGGCCGAACCGCGCTCGCGCCTGGGTCACCGAACATGGCGACCCGCGTTCGGCCGGGGTCGATGTGGTGGACTGGATCGAGCTGATCCCCTTCCGCGAAACACGCAATTACGTCATGCGGGTGGCGGAATCTTTGCCCGTTTACCGCGCGCGGCTATCGGGCCGGACCGAACCGATCCGGCTGTCACAGGAGTTGAAGGCGCGGTGAGGGGCCGTCATGCGCGCTGTCGCTCGCGCCAGAGCGTGAACAGGCCCGCCGCAACCACGATCACGGGCCCCAGCGCTACATCAGGTGCCAGCGTCTCGCCGAAGACAGTGATCCCCAGCACGGTGACGAAGACGAGTTGCAAACAGGCAAAGGGCTGCACCGCGCTGGCTTCGGCCATCTCATAGGCCTTGATCAGCAGGTAATGTGCGGTTGCCCCGGCGACGCAAAGCGCCGCCATCCAGCCCCAGTCGCGCGGTGCCATCGGCTCCCAGAACCAGACCCCGATGGCGGTCATCGCCACCGCGCCAATGGTGCCCGTCCAGAAAAAGCTTGTCGCCGCGCTGTCGGTGCGCGCGACCAGCCGGGTCAGCAGCCCGTAAAGTGCGAACATGAAGGCGGCCGTCAGTGGGATCAGCGCGGCAGGCGAGAACACCCGAAGGCCAGGTTGCAGGATCACCAGAACGCCCATGAACCCCAATCCGATCGCGACCCAGCGCCGCCAGCCGACCCGCTCGCCCAGCACAGGCCCCGAGAGTGCCGCGACCGGCAGCCGGTAGCAGGTAAAGACCGCGTGGCTTTCGACCAGCCCCAAAGCCACGAAACCTGCCACCATCACGCAGATCTCGGCGGCCAGCAGAAACCCGTGGAATGCCGGAAGATAGGGCCGCCTTGTCGCCGCGGCGGCGCGGATTCCACCGGCCTTGCGCGCGGCGAAGGCGATCACGAAGGCGGCGAAGAACCAGTAGCGGATCATCACCACCATCAGCACGTTGTATTCCCCGGCCAGATGGCGTGAGCGCCCGTCCTGCATCGCAAAGACAAAGGTCGTGGCGACCATCAGCAGGATGCCGAGGCGGGTGTTCTGCTCGGTTACGCCGGGCGCCTTGCGACGGTCATGTGCCGCTTGCGGCCAAAGCCCGGGCGGCGGTCGACGGCAAAGCCCGCCTCGGACAGCGCGCGCCGCACCGCGCCTGCCGCGCTGTAGGTCGCGGCGGTGCCGCCCGGTGCGGTATGTGCGGCGACCTCGGCCAGCAGGTCGGGCGCCCAGAGTTCGGGGTTCTTGGCGGGGGCAAAGCCGTCCAGGAACCAGGCATCGGCCCGGCCCGTCCAGTGCGGCAGGGTTTCGCGGGCATCGCCGATCACGATCTCGGCCTCAAGGTCTTCGGTGCGGATCGTCCGCGCCCCCCGCGCCCAGGCCGCCAGTAGCGGCCCCGCGACTGCATGCACCTCGGGGAAGGCCGACAGTGCGCGGTCCATCTGGTCCGCGTCCATGGGAAACGCCTCGAAACTGGTGAACCTCAATGGCCCAGCCACACCGGCCGCGCGCCATGCGATCAGCGCGGCCAGCAGGTTCAGCCCCGTCCCGAAGCCCAGTTCCGCGATGTGAAAGCCGGGCCGGAACCGCGCGGGCAGCGCGTTGCCCGCCAGAAAGACATGGCGCGTTTCGGCCAGCCCGTTGCCCAGCGAGAAATAGGGATCATCGAACCGCGCCGAGACCGGCACGCCTTCGGCCGTCCACGAAATGTCGGCGTGCTGGCCTTGCGTCATGTCTTGCCCTAGACCCCGGTGATCTGAAGCGCGAGAATGGGGAAGGGCGCTGGCAATGGCAACGGTCGACGTGACGGTGATGGGGGCGGGGGTGTTCGGGCTTGCCTGCGCCCATGCCTGCGCGCGGCGCGGCGCCCGCGTGCGCGTCGTGGAGTGGTCGCATCCCGGGGCGGGTGCCAGCGGTACGCCGGTGGGGGCCCTGTCGCCCCATGTGCCCGAGGCCTGGGACGACAAGAAGGCGTTCCAGTTCGAAAGCCTCGTCATGGCGCCCGGGTTCTGGGCCGAGGTCGAGCAGCTTGCGGGCCGGGCGACGGGCTATGCCCGGCTTGGCCGGTTCCAGCCCATCGCGGATGAAACCGCGCTGGGGCGCGCGCGGGCGCGCGAGGTGCAGGCGAGGCAGCTCTGGCGCGGCCTGGCCGAATGGCGGGTGGTGACGGCAGAGGCTGCGGGCGCGTTCGCGCCGGTATCGCCCACGGGGTTCCTGATCCACGACACGCTCTCGGCACGGATCGCCCCCCGGGCGGCCTGCGCGGCGCTGGCGGCGGCCATCCGGGCGCAGGGCGGCGAGGTCGCCTGTGGCGCCGAGGGGCCCATCGAGGGGCGCGTGATCTGGGCCACGGGCTATCCGGGCCTTGCGCATCTGTCGGCCGAACTGGGCCATGCCGTCGGCAGCGGGGTCAAGGGGCAGGCGGCGATCCTGGCCCATGACGCGGGCGCGGTGCCGCAGCTTTATGCCGGGGGGCTTCTGATCGTGCCGCACCATGACGGGACGGTGGCGGTCGGCTCGACCACGGAACGCGAGTTTGCCGATCCGTGGTCGACCGATGTGCGGCTGGACGAGGTGATAGCGCAGGCGCGCACGGTATGTCCGGCGCTGGCACAGGCCGAGGTGATCGAGCGCTGGGCCGGCGTGCGCCCGCGCGCCCGCTCGATCGCGCCGATGCTGGGGCCATGGCCCGGACGGGCCGGTCATTTCGTGGCCAATGGCGGCTTCAAGATCGGCATCGGGCTGGCGCCATTGGTCGGGGCGGTGATGGCCGATCTGGTGCTCGAGGGGCGGGCGGATGGCATCCCGCCGGGGTTCCGGGTCGAGGCGAACCTGCCGCCTCAGCGCCCCTGAACGTAAAGGCGATAGAGCCAGATCAGCAGCATCGCGCCCAGAACGGCCCCCACGAAGCCCGCGGCGAACCCGGTCAGCGCCATGATCATCCGAAGCACGAACCCGCCGAGGAGCGCGCCGAATATGCCGATGGCGATGGTCGTCGGAATGTCGACCTCAAGCCGCATCAGCCGGGTCGCGATGAACCCGGCCGCCGCACCGATGATGATCAGGAAGACGATGGCCATGGCCCGATCATGCGCGATGACGGCGGATTTGCCTAGGCTCCAGACTGCGGCAACGGAGATGTTTCACTTGAGCCTCGGGGATCCAAGGCATCCGCCGCACGGGGGTACAGTGCCTCGCGTCGAACGCCTTGTCTGCCAGGAGCGCCCCAAACGAAACATTGTCGATCAATGGGGCAACGCCTTTCATGTCATGGGCCTGACCTGGCAGGAGCAGGAAGCGGACAAGTTTGCCAAGAGCATCCACCAGAGCAACGATCTTGGTCGTCAGGCTGGCCTAGCCGGTGCGGATGATCGACGATCCGGGGATCTGATTCCTTCAGAAATATGTCGGAACCGGCGATACGCCGATCACCGGGGCGTGGCTGAAGACCAGCATCGCCCAGAGCGCAACGGCGATGATGAGCCTTGCCAGGGCAGGGCCTCGGCGCGGTCGCCATCGGCCAGCCGCAAATGCGGCCAGCGGCAAGTTCGAGGTACTGGCGGCCAGCCGCTGCCATTCGGCGACGCCCAGAAGCCGCCGGTTGCGCCGGTCGATGATCCGTGTGCCGAGAATCGCGAAACCCGCGAGGCCGCCGAACATCAGCAAATGCGCAAGGTCGGGATTGGCAAACGCATGCGCGGCCGCCCAGAGCGCCAGCGCCCAGAGCAGCGGGTGGCGCGTCAGCCCGGCAATGCCGGGTCGGGCCGGATCGAACCGGTCGTCGCGCGCGCCCCCGAAGCTGAGCGGGTTGGGCGCAGCCGTGCCAAAGGCGATCAGCAGGCAGACCGCCGGCATCGCAAGGTTCGGCACCCAGGCCTGCCACGCCGCCCAGGGCAGCACCGGCACATGCGGCGCGCGGCCGGCGGCGACGATCAGCCAGGCCAGGACGGCGACCGACAACGCGCCATAGGCCACCAGATAGCCGCCCGGCCCCAGCGCCGCGATCAGTCGCCGCTTGACGGGGGGCTGCACCGGAACGCCGTGCGAGGCCAGGAAAACGCCGAAGGCAAGCGCCAGTTCACCCCAGCCGCCTATCATTCCGACCTCGGCGCCCAGGTGCAATCGGCCAGCGTCGTGCGGTCAAGCTCGGACAGAAAGGCGGTCTCGGCCCGGGCCAGCCGTGCCTTCAGGCGGCAATCGGGCATCAGCGTGCAGGCCCCGCCATCGGCGGCGAAACACTCGACCAGCGCCTGATCGGCCTCCAGCAGGCGCACGACCTCGCCCAGCCGGATCTCGGCGGCGGGGCGCGCAAGGCGCAGCCCGCCGCCCCCGCCGCGGCGGGCGTGCACCAGCCCGGCAGAGGCCAGCCGGGCGACGACCTTGGCCAGATGGTGACGCGAGACGCCGAACTCGTCCGCCAGTTCGGCGGTGGCAAAGGCACGCTCGGGTCGGCCAGCCAGCCGCATCAGCGCGCGCAATCCGAAATCTGTGAACCGGGTCAGGCGCATGGCGTCCCACGAATTGGAGTTTCAAATATGTATTACATCAGCTAATCGGTATTTGAAATACCAAAAGCGAGTCGTCCCATGGCCACCACGTCCCAGCTTCGCCGCGCCTTTTCCGGTCCCGCCCTTCTGGCGCAGGGCCACCGCCCGTTCTTCCTGTTCGGCAGTCTCTGGGCGGCCGCGGCGATGACCCTGTGGATCGCGATGCTGGGCGGCGCCGTCGCGCTGCCCACGGTGTTCGATCCGGTCAGCTGGCACGCCCATGCCTTCCTGTTCGGCTATCTCGGTGCCGTCACCGCAGGGTTCCTGCTGACGGCGGTGCCGAACTGGACCGGGCGGCTGCCGCTGATGGGCTGGCCGCTTCTGGCGCTGGTGCTGGTCTGGGCGGCAGGGCGGGTCGCGGTGTCGGTCTCGGCGCTTCTGCCCTTCGGGTTGGCGGCAGCGGTCGATCTGGCCTTTCCGCTGGCGCTGGCCGGGGTGACGCTGCGCGAGATCGTGGCGGGCCGGAACTGGCGCAACCTGTCGGTCTGGGCGCTGCTTGTGATGATGACGCTGGGGCAGGGGCTGTTCCACCTCGATGCCCTGCGCGGCGATTACGCGGCGGGCGGGCTGGGGCTGCGGGTGGCCCTGGCGGCTGCGATCGGGATGATCCTGCTGATCGGCGGCCGCGTCGTGCCGAGCTTTACCCGCAACTGGCTGGCGCAGCGGCGCGAGACGCGGCTGCCTGCCCCCCTCGGCCGGTTCGACGGGATCGCGCTGGCAACCGCCGGGCTGGCGCTGATGGTCTGGACCGTGGCGCCCGCGCATTGGCTTGCCGCGCTGCTCTGCCTGCTTGCGGGGGTCTTGCACCTGATCCGACTTGGCCGCTGGGTCGGGCATCGCACGCTGGCCGAGCCGCTGGTCTGGGTGCTGCACCTGTCCTATGCGCTGGTGCCGGTCGGGTTCCTGGCGGTGGGGCTTGCGTCGGTGCTGCCGGGGCTGGGCGCTGTCACGGCGGCGCAGCATGTCTGGATGGCCGGCGCGGTCGGCATGATGACGCTGGCGATAATGACCCGCGCGAGCCTTGGCCATTCGGGCCGCCCGCTGACCGCAAGCCCGGCCGTCGCCGCGCTTTATCTTGTCCTGCTGGTCGCGGTCATGGCGCGGTTTGCCGAAGGGCTTGGGGCCCCGGGCTGGCTGCTGCATCTGGCCGGGGCTGGCTGGATCGCGGCGTTCCTGGGCTTTGCGCTGCTCTACTGGCCAATCCTGACGCGCCCGCGCGCGATGGCTCCGGCCTGAGCCAGAAACGGGCAAAAGGGGGCTTTCCTTTCCGCTCGGGACGTGGTTCCCTGCACTCCGTGACAGGGGCGTCCGGGGTCAACCCGGGCTGAGAAGTACCCTTTGAACCTGAACCAGATCATGCTGGCGGAGGAAGTCGCAGCCGGAGCGCCCAAGGAGCTTTAGCGTTCGTTTCCTCCCCGGCCTTGGAGTAAACGATGCCTGATTGGGGAGCCCATCTTCGCACCATGCGCGCCGAGGTGCCCTTGGTGCTGAACATCACCAATTTCGTGGCGATGAATGTCATGGCCAATGTGCTGCTGGCCGCAGGCGCCTCGCCCGCCATGGCCCATGCCGAGGAGGAGATCGCCGAGATCACCGCCCTGTCCGGTGTGCTGACGATCAATTTCGGCACCGCCGATGCCGGCTGGGTGCGCGGCATGCTTGCCGCCGTCGAGACCGCGCGGGATCGCGGGGTTCCCTGGGTTCTGGACCCGGTGGCGGTCGGGGTAAGCCGTTTGCGGCAGGACTTGGCCGCGCGGCTGATCGCCATGGGGCCGGCCGCGATCCGAGGCAATGCCTCCGAGATCCTGACGCTTTCCGGACAGGGTGCCACGGGCAAGGGGGCTGACAGCGCCGATCCGGTGGCCGGGGCCGAGGACGCGGCGCGCGAACTGGCCCGCAACACCGGCGCGGTGGTCGCCGTAACCGGTCCGGTCGATTTCGTCACCGACGGGGCGCGCGGCTGGCGTGTGGCAAATGGCCATGCGCTGATGCCGCGGGTGACGGCGCTGGGCTGTTCGCTGACCGGGCTGGTCGGTGCGCTTCTGGCCGGGGCCGAGGACCGGGCGCGGGCGACGGTGGCCGCGCTGGCCTTTTTCGGGCTTGCGGGGGAACGCGCGGGCGCCATCGCGGCAGGCCCGGGCAGTTTCCAGGTGGCGTTACTGGACGCACTGGCCGCGATCACGCCTGCCGAGTTGACCGCCGGGGCGCGGGTGTCAGAGGCATGACGTTCCGGGTCTATTTCGTGACGCCCGATGGCGCGTCCGACGATCTGGTGCTGGCGGCGGTGCAGGGCGGCGCGACGGCTGTGCAGTTGCGCGACAAGCAGGCAAGCGATGCCGCGATGATCGCACAGGCCCGCCGCCTGCGGGCGCGGCTTGCGCCGCTGGGCGTGCCGCTGATCGTCAACGACCGGCTGGCGGTGGTGCTGGCCGCGCGTGCGGACGGGCTGCATATCGGCCAATCGGATGGCGACCCGCTGCGGATGCGCGCGGCGCTGGGGCCTGCGACGATCCTTGGACTGTCGATCGAGACCGGGGCGCAACTTGCAGCCGTGCCGCCCGGCGCTGTCGATTACCTGGGCATTGGCCCGGTGCGCGCCACCGCGACCAAGCCCGACCACGCCGCGCCGCTGGGCATGGACGGTCTTGCCCGGATCGTCCGCGCGGCGCCGGTTCCTGCGGTTGCCATCGGCGGTATTGGTGCCGCGGACATTTCCGAACTCAAGCAAATGGGCTGCGCCGGTATCGCCGTCGTTTCGGCCATCGCGTCGGCCCCCGACCCGGAGGCTGCCGCCCGCGACCTTGCCCGGACATGGAGCCACGCATGATCCCCAACATCCTGTCCATTGCCGGGTCCGATCCTTCGGGCGGGGCGGGCATTCAGGCCGATCTCAAGTCGATCGGCGCCAATGGCGGCTATGGCATGGCCGCGATCACCGCGCTGACGGTGCAGAACACCCAAGGCGTGCGGGCCGCGGAACTGGTGGCGCCGGACCTTGTTGCGGCGCAGGTTCAGGCGGTATTCGACGATATCCGCGTGGATGCGGTCAAGATCGGGATGCTGGGCTCGGCCGCCATCGTGCAGGCGGTGGCAGGCGTTCTGGACGGCCGCGATGTGCCGGTGGTGCTGGATCCTGTCATGGTGGCCAAGGGCGGTGACCGGCTCTTGGCGGCGGATGCGGTTGCGGCGCTGCGCGATGTGCTGCTGCCCATGGCCACGATCATCACGCCGAACCTGCCCGAGGCGGCCGATCTGCTGGGCCGGCCCGAGGCGCGCACGCGCAAGGAGATGGAGGCGCAGGCCGAGGCGCTGCTGGCGCTTGGCTGCGGTGCGGTGTTCCTGAAAGGGGGCCATCTGGGCGAGGACGAAAGTCCCGATCTGTTCCTTTCGGCGGCCAGGCGGGTCTGGCTGATCGCGCCGCGCGTCGCGACGCCCAACACCCATGGCACGGGCTGCACCCTGTCGGCGGCGCTGGCGACCCATCTTGCGGCGCTTGCTGATCCGCTGGCGGCGGGGCAGGCGGCCAAGGACTACACGCTGGCCGCGATTCGTGCGGCGGACGGGTTGTGGGTCGGGCGCGGGGTCGGCCCGACGGATCATTTCTTCGCGCTGCGCCGATGAAGGCCCCTGCGGTCGGGGCGGTCGTCCCGGCCGCAGGGCGGATCGCGGGGCCGTCATGCGGCGCGGGATATGCGGCGGGGACGAATTTCCCGCTGAGGGCGTGAATGGCTTATATCGCGTCCCTTTCCGCGGGGAAGTATGGCTTTCTAAAGGAAAATTGTTCTATGGCGGGCCTGTGTCCAGAGGCACCCCATGAACCATTTTCCGATTTTCCTGCGCGTCGCCGGTCTGCGTGTTGCCGTTTCGGGTGGGGGCGGCCGCGGTGGCGAAACTGCGGCTGCTGCTCAAGACCGAGGCGCGGATCGAGGTCTATGCCGAAACCGCCGATCCGCTGATCGCCGCATGGGATGCCGAGGGGCGCATCGTGCTGTTTCCCCGGCCGCTGGCACAGGACGACCTTGCCGGGCTGCGGCTGGTCTATGCCGCGGCGGAGGACGAGGCCGCGGATGCCCGCGTTGCTGCTATGGCCGAAGCGGCCGGGGTGCCGTTCAACATCGTCGATAACCTTGAGGCCAGCGGCTTCCTGACGCCCGCGCTGGTCGACCGCGATCCGCTGGTGATCGCCATCGGAACCGAGGGCACGGGGCCGGTTCTGGCGCGCAAGGTAAAGGCGCTCTTGGAGGAGCGGCTGCTCGCCGGACTGGGCGCCGTGCTGCGCGGCGCAAAGGCGCTGCGGGCCGAGGCCGAGACGCTGCCGCCGGACCGGGCACGGCGCCAGTTCTGGAGCGTGCTGTTCGACCGCGCGCTGGCGGGCGAAGCCGTGCCCGAGGCCGCGCCACTTCTGTCCGAGCATCTGGACCGCGCGCCCGCGCCGGGCCGGGTGCTGTTCGTGGGCGCGGGGCCGGGCGATCCCGACGATCTGACGCTGCGCGCGCGCCGGGCGCTGGATCAGGCCGATGTGGTGATCCATGACCGGCTGGTGCCGCAGCCGATCCTTGAGCTTGCCCGCCGCGAGGCCGAGATCGTCGAGGTCGGCAAGACCGGCTTCGGCCCGTCCACGCCGCAGGCAAAGATCAACCGCCTGAACGTCGAGCGCGCCCGCGCCGGGGCGCTGGTGGTGCGGCTGAAGGCCGGCGATCCGGGCGTGTTGGGCCGCCTTGACGAGGAGATCGACGCCTGCACGGCGGCGGGTCTGGACTGGGCGATCCTGCCCGGCATCACCGCGGCCTCGGCGGCGGCGGCAAGCCTTGGGCAAAGCCTGACGCGGCGGGGGCGGAATAACGAGTTGCGGGTCATCACCGGGCAGGATGTCGACGGTCTGGCCGATCATGACCGGGCGGCGCTGGCCCGGCCCGGCGCGGTGTCGGCGATCTACATGGGCACGCACGCGGCGCGGTTCGTGCAGGGGCGTCTTCTGATGCATGGCGCCGATCCCGCGACGCATGTCGGCGTGGTCGAGAATGCCTCGCGCCCGGATGAGCGGATCATTTGCTCGCGGCTGGGTGCGCTGGCCGCCGCGCCCTTGCGCGAGGTTGCGCAATGAGCCGGATCGCGATGCCCGTGGTGGTGGCCGCCAACGATCTGTTCGACGGCGATCCGGTCTGGATGACGCCGGGCGGAAACTGGTCGCGCTCGCTTGCCGATGCCGAGGTGATCGGCGACCTGGCCGGGGCCGAGGCCCGTCTTGCCGCGGCCATGGCGCAGGCCGATCGCGTGGTCGGCGTCTACATGGCCGAGGTGCGGCCTGGCCCGTTCGGTCCGGTGCCCGTCGATTTCCGCGAACGGGTCCGCGCGCGCGGACCCGCCCCCTTCGCGCTGCCCGCCCAGGCCGCAGAATGACCCTCCGGGAGTAAGCCCATGTATGCCTATTCCGAGTTCGACGAGGATTTCGTCCGCGCCCGCGTGCGCCAGTTCCGCGACCAGGTGGAGCGCCGGATCGACGGCCGCCTGACCGAGGACGAGTTCCGCCCGCTGCGCCTGATGAACGGGCTTTACCTGCAACTGCATGCCTACATGCTGCGGGTGGCGATCCCCTATGGCACGCTGAACGCCCTCCAGATGCGCCAGCTTGCGATGATCGCCGAGCGTTGGGACCGCGGCTATGGCCATTTCACCACGCGCCAGAACATCCAGTTCAACTGGCCCCGGCTGCGCCTTGTGCGGCGGGGCGACGAGACGGGGTTCGAGGTCAGTGTGGGCGGCGGGCTGGGCCGGACGCCAATGCTGGGCCAGGTGATCCGCGACTTCCTGCCCGAGGCCGACCTGCTGCCCTATCTCGAGGCGATCCTGGGCGTCTACAACCGGCTTGATCGGCGGGACAACAAGTACAAGGCCCGCATCAAGATCGCCGTGCACGAGATCGGGCTTGAAACCCTGCGCGACGAGGTCGAGGTGCGCTTTGCCGAGACCCGGGCCGAGTTCGGCGGTGCCGACCGGGTGCTTCTGGCAGGAATCGCGGGCCATTTCGCCCCGCCCGCCCCGCCGGACGGCCCCGAGACGATCCCGCCGGGCAGCCCGGCCTTTCACGCCTGGTGCGACACGAACCTTGCCGCGCACCGGCGGGCGGATCATGCCATCGTCACCGTCTCGCTCAAGACGCCGGGTCAGGCGCCGGGGGATGCGAGTGCCTGGCAGATGCGGCTGCTCGCCGATCTGGCCGAGCGCTATGGCCATGACAAGATCCGGATCAGCCACCGCCAGAACGTGGTGCTGCCGCATATGCGCAAGGCCGACCTGCCGACGGTGTTCGCGGCGCTGGCGGATGCGGGGCTGGCGGCGACGAATGCCGGGCATCTCTCGGACATCATCGCCTGCCCGGGGCTGGATTATTGCGCGCTGGCCTCGGCCCGCTCGATCCCGGTTGCCCAACAGGTCGCGCAGCACTTCGAGGCGCTGAAGATCGAGCATGAGGTGGGTCCGCTCAGGCTGAACATCTCGGGCTGCATCAATGCCTGCGCGCATCACCATGTTGCCGAGATCGGCATCCTCGGGCTCGAACGCGCGGGGTCGAGACTTACCAGATCACGCCGGGTGGCGATCCGACCCAGAATGCCGCCATAGGCCAGCGCACCGGCCCTGGCTTTGCCGCGGACGAGATCGTGGGCGCGGTCGAGCGGATCGTTCTGGCCTATCTGAGGCTGCGGCGCGATGCCGACGAAAGCTTTGGCGAGGCATTCCGCAGGGTCGGGCTGGTGCCGTTCCAGCAGGTGCTTTACGAATGCAAGGCGCCCGACGATGCGGCGTGAGGCGATCTTCGATCCGGCCGAGGCGCGGGTGGCTGCGCTGAACGCCACGCTGTCCGGGGCGGTGCCCGAAACGGTGCTGGCCCATGTGCTGGCAGATTTCGCGGGCCGCATTGCGCTGGTGTCGTCCTTCGGCGCTGAATCGGTTGTGCTGTTGCACATGGTTTCGCGGATCGACAGGGCGCTGCCGGTTCTGTTTCTCGATACCGAACTCCTGTTCCCCGAGACGCTGGACTATCAGCGCGGGCTGGCGCAGCTGCTGGGGCTTACCGGGGTGCGGATGGTGCGGCCCGACGCACAGGCACCGGTGGCCGCCGATCCGGCGGGCAAGCTGCATCGCCACGATCCCGACGCCTGCTGTGCGATGCGCAAGACCCGCCCCCTGGAGGCGACGCTGGGCGGCTTCGGGTCATGGATCACCGGGCGCAAGCAGCATCAGACCGGCGCGCGCAGCGGCCTGTCGCTGTTCGAACTGGACGCGGGCGGCCGGGTCAAGGTCAACCCGCTGGTGCATTGGTCGGGCCAGGAGGTGCGCGATTACATCGACGCCCACGCCTTGCCGCGTCACTCGCTGGTCGGGTGCGACTATCCCTCGATCGGCTGCGCGCCCTGCACCAGCCCCGTGGCCACCGGCGAAAGTCTGCGGGCGGGCCGTTGGCGCGGCCAGGACAAGGAGGAATGCGGCATCCATTTTTCGGGCGGCCGCGCGGTCCGGCGGGCGGGTGCGGCATGAGCGGGGGTAATGTCGTGGTAACCGAAGCGGGGTTCGCGACGGTCGATCCGGACGAGGGTTTCGTGCCGCTGACGGCGCTGGGCGTGGCTGCGCCGGGCGCTGTCGACCTGCTGCCTGCCGACGATCCGGCGGCGCTGGCGCCCCATCTCGGACAGATCGCCGCGATCCGGGTTGCCTTTCCGGTCTTCTCGGACGGGCGCGGTTTCACGCTGGCGCGCGACCTTCGGCGGATGGGATTCAAGGGGCGGCTCAGGGCGGCGGGGCATCTGATCGCCGACCAGTACCCGATGGCACCGGCCTGCGGCTTCGATGAGGTCGAGATCGCCGCCGATCTAGCGGCACGGCAGACCGAGGCCGACTGGCAGCACGCGGCGCGGCGGAGTTCGGGATATCTGGACCGGCTGCGCGCCGCCCCGGCCTGAGACGGCGGCATCCCTGCCGGATGTGCGGCAAAGTTGCGCGGCGTCTTCGAGTTTTGCTATCCTCCCCGAGGGGAGGACTTTCACATGGACCAAGACACCGTTGCGCCAGGCGCCAGCCGCATCCGCGCGATTCTGGTGATCGACGATCACCCGCTGTACAGCGACGCGCTGGCGATGGCGCTGCGTCACGTCTTCGACGACCGCAAGATCCGCAGCGCGACCTCGCTGGGCGAGGGGCTGGCGTAGCTTGGCCCCGATTTCAGCCCGGATATGGTGATGCTGGACCTCAAGCTTCCGGATGTGACCGGGCTTAGCGGGTTCCTGCGGTTGCGGGAGCGGATCCCCGATGTGCCGGTGCTGGTGATCTCGGCCCTGACCTCGGTCGAGGTGGTGCAGGCACTGATGGCGGCGGGCGCGGCGGGCTTCATTCCCAAGGATGCCGCAACCAACGACCTGAAGACGGCGCTGATCGAGATCCGGTCTGGCCGCCGCTATATTCGCCGGGATATCGAAATGCCGGCCAGGCGGCCAGGACAGAGGCGCGCATGCCCACAGTGCAGGAGGTCAGCCAGCGGATTGCGGAACTGACGCCGCAACAGGCGCGGATCATGAAGCTGATTTGCGCGGGCAAGCCGAACAAGCAGATCGCCCACTAACTGTCGTTGGCCGAAGCGACCGTCAAGGCGCATATAACGGCGCTTTTGCGGCGACTCGGGGTGCAGAACCGCACCCAGGCGGCGGTGCTGGTGGAAAGCGCCAATCGCGATCTGGGCACGGGGCTCGGCGATGCCGGCGCCCGCGCCTTCCTGAACCAGTAAGCCGGGACAATGCGAGACATGCGCGACAGGCCCGGGGCGGGCGCGGTCGGCGTGGGACTGTTCCGCGCCGCAGATCCCGCCGAGGCCGTGCGCGAGGCCGCCGCGCAGATCGACCTGTCGCAAAGCCGTTTCGTGCTGGTCTTCGTGCCGGACCGGCTCGCGCTCGATCCGCTGGCCGAGGGGCTGAATGCCGCGCTGGCGGGGCTTCCGGTCTTCGGCTGCACCACGGCGGGGCAGATCACGCCCGAAGGCTACGAGGACGAGGCGCTGATGATGCTGGCCTTCCCGCGGGCATATTTCCGCTGCGCGTCCATGCTGATCCGGCCGCTCGGTCGCTGCCCGATCGAGCGGGTTTCGGTCGATGCCCGGCGACTGGCGGCGCAGTTCTCGCATTCGGCGCATTGGAATCGATTGGCGCTGATCTTTGCCGACGGGCTGTCCAAGCAGGAAGACATGCTGGTGGCCGCGCTGGCTGCTGGCCTGGACGATCTGCCGGTCTTCGGCGGTTCGGCCGGGGATGGGCTGAGTTTTCGCCGGACGGCGGTTTTTCACGGTGGCGCCTTTCACAGCGACGCGGCACTGTTGATGCTGCTGGAAACCGACCTGGAATTTGCCGGGATCGGCTTCGACCATTTCCTGCCGACCGAGCATCTGATGGTGGTCACCGACGCGGTGCCCGAGGAACGCCTGGTGCTGGAACTGAACGGCGCGCCCGCGGCCGAGGAATATGCCCGTCTCGTTGGCCGCACGCTGGACGAGTTGTCGCCCGAAGTCTTTGCCGAGCATCCCGTTCTTGTCCGCAATCGTGGCCTTTACCATGTGCGCGCGATCCAGCGGGTAACGGATGCGGGCGCACTGGCTTTCCTGTCGGCGATCGACGACGGGTTTTTGCTGACGCTGGGCCAGGGGCAGGAGATCTTGCGCACCCTCGACCAGGGCCTTGATGTGACCGGCGCCGGGGGGCGCGCGCCGGATTTCATTCTCGGCTTCGACTGTGTTCTCAGGAAGCTGGAGATCGGGCAGAAGCAATTGACCGGCCGGGTCTCGGAGATTCTGCGTACGCGCCGCGTGCTGGGTTTCAACACATATGGCGAACAGCATTGCGGGGTGCATGTGAACCAGACCTTCGTGGCGTCGCCTTTTTCGAACCGCGTTTCAGGGCGTTGACATGATCGACCCGAATGTCCCACCCGAGGTGACGATCGAGCGCCAGGCCCGGATCATGGACGCGCTGGTCCGGCGTGCCAGCCGCCAGCACGAGGTGGGCGACTCGGCCTATGCGCTGTTCCAGTCGGCCGTGACGCTGCAAGGGCAGGTCTGGGCCAAGACCCGCGATCTGGAACGCACCTCGAGCGAACTGGAAATTGCGCGCTTCGACCGCGAGCAGACCCAGCGCCGCCTGACCGAGGCGCTGGACGCGATGGAGGGCGGGTTCGCGCTGTTCAACGAGGGGCGACTTCAGGTCTGCAACGATCTGTTCAGGTCGATCCTGCCCGATATCTCGGCGCGCATCTTGACCGGGCTGACGGTCGAGGACTATTTCCGCGCGCTGCAGACCAGCCGCCATCTGGCTGATCCCGACAGGGCCTGCCGCGACCTGGCCGAAGCGATCCGCGGGCCTGCGGGCGGCGCCAGCATGTCCTTCGTTCTGGAATTGCAGGCGGACCGCTGGTTCCAGATCAGCCAGCAGCGCACGCGGTCGGGCAACATTATCCTGTTGCAGACCGAGATCACCGACATCGTGCGCAAGAACCGGATGGAAAAGGATCTGCTGATCGACATGCAGGCCCATTACCTGCAGGCGGCCTTCGATCACATGAGCCTTGGCATCTGCACCTTTTCCCGCGCGGGCGAGGTGATGATCCGCGACGGCCGGTTCCGCGAGTTGCTGGGCCTTCCCTACACGCTGGTGCAGGATGGTACCGAGTTCACCACGATCCTGCGCCATATCCGCGACAACCGGCTGGTGGAAGAGGCCGACATTGCCGATATCGACCACTGGCCCGCCGAACTGCGCGGCGAGGGACGATTGCGCAAGCGGCTGCACCATGCCAGCGGACGGGTGCTGGACCTGCATGTGCATCTGCTGCCCGACCGCGGCTTCTTGGTCGACATCGCCGATGTGACGCTGGAATCGCGGGCGACCGAACTCCTGGAAAAGCGAGTGCGCGAGCGCACCCATGAACTGACCGAAGCGAATCGTCGTCTGCGTGAACAGCACGAGGAACAAAGACGCGTCGAGGAGGAATTGCGGCTGGCCAAGGAAGAGGTCGAGGCGGCGATGTCGTCCAAGACCCGGTTCCTGGCCGCGGCCAGCCATGACCTTCTGCAACCCGTCAACGCCGCCAAGCTGCTGATCTCGACCCTGGCCGAGATGGCAGAGGACACCGAAGTGGCCCGGCTGACCGATCGGCTTGCGGGGTCCTTCGCCTCGATGGAGTCGCTTCTGCATGCTCTGCTGGATATTTCACGCCTGGAAAGCACCGGCTCGGCGTTGACGCCGACGGAATTCTGTCTGGGGGCCGTGATGCGCAGCGTGGTCGAAGACCAGGCCATGGTCGCGGCGCAGAAGGGGCTGCGGCTCGACATGGTGCCCTGCTCTGCCTGGGTGCGCAGCGACCGGGAATTCCTGACGCGGTCGCTGCGCAACCTCGTGGTCAATGCAATCCAGTATACCGAACGGGGCCGCGTGCTGGTGGGGTGCCGGCGGCGCGGCGACAAGGTGGTGCTACAGGTCTGGGATACCGGCATCGGCATCCTGCCTGCCGACCACGCCCGAATCTTCGAGGAATTCGCCCGTGCCGCTAATGTTCCCCCCGGCTCCGGCATGGGTCTGGGGCTGTCGATCGTGGAACGCACCTGTCGCCATCCGGGACACCGGCTGTCGGTTCACTCGGAACCGGGGCGGGGTTCGGTCTTTTCGATCGAGATCGGGACCGTGCCCCCAAGGGACGATTGCCCCGGCGCGACCGGACCGGACCTGTCGGATGGCGAGGCGGACCTGAACCTTATCGTGCTGATTGTCGAGAACGATCCCGAGGTCCTGTTTGCCACCACGCAGAAGCTGGAAAGCTGGGGGGCGAGCGTGCTGGCCGCAGACTCGACCGTCGAGGCGGTGCGGCTGGTGGACGAGATCGGGATGGCACCGGACGTGATCCTGGCCGATTATCAACTGCATGGCGACGACACTGGGATCGCCGCGATCAAGGCCTTGAGGGCGGCGACGGGTAGCCACATCCCCGCGATCATGATCACCGCCGACCAGGGCGACGAGGTCCTGCGCGCTGGGCTGACAGAGGATTTCACGGTCCTGAGAAAGCCGGTGCAACTCTCGCGACTGCGGCCGCTGATCGACTGGAAGACCCGGGCGCCCGCGCCGATGTCCGACGAAAGTATCGCGTGACACCGGCTGCGGGCGGGCTAGGCTCGGCAGAAGGGAGAGGACATATGCGAAAGACAATTGCGGGCCTTGCTGCGGCCGCCCTCGTGCCGGACGGCGTGGCCTCGGCCGACACCGAGGGCACCGAGACCTATGATACCAACGGCCCGTTCGGCTGGCTCGAGGGGGATTCCCAAAGCTCACGAACTCTGGCTCAGTGCGGTCTCAAAGGATGGAGGCAGGCATGGCAGGGATAGCGATCACACGGACGGAGCTGACGG
>Ga0209614_1000453_pt1 | contig 36049 bp, 24 predicted proteins | sample BlaSprsedimmetaG_FD_185484 | JGI IMG/M metagenome (GOLD analysis project Ga0209614, IMG submission 185484) | Hot spring sediment bacterial and archeal communities from California, USA to study Microbial Dark Matter (Phase II) - Blank Spring... ...
GGAGGGGGGATGTGGGATGGTGTGCAGCCGGCGAGCAGCGCAATGGTCAGTGCGGTCACTAGTGGCAGCACCGTCAACCGACGCCGATTTGCTAGAGCGTAGAGGAGCAGTCGTGGCGGCACTTTTTTCACCCAGGCTCTGCCCCTCGCGGCTGGCGGCGCGTGATCATCATTTCCTCGTCCAGGTCCTCTTCAGATTCGAACCAATCCTCTCCAAAGGCCAGGGTCAGCGCCCGCTCGGTGACAGCGGCATAGACGAGGGTCAGAGTACCGATGAACGCCTCGGGGCGCTGGGAGAAGGGAGGCGGTCCCAGGCGTTTCAACAAGGCGGTCTCCACAGGGGGAGGCGCGATGGCGATCCGCAACCCGTCCAGGTTCTCCCTTGGTCGCCAGAACTGGCCGAGATCGGCCTCCAGAGGCTGCCCTTCGAGCGCCATATCCTCGGCCACATCCTCCTCGAGCGGGGCGCCGGCGACGCGGCGGGCCCGCAGGGCCGTCATCAGATGCTCCCGCGTGCATCCGCGCAGCGTGAACAGCAGGAAGGGATCGCGATCAAATTCCTCTCCCAGCAGGTAATAGACGGCGGCGATGTGTTTGCAGGGCACCGCCCAGTCGGGGCAGGAGCAATTCATCCCAATGTCGTGACTGGCAGGGAAGAGGGAGACGCCGGCAGACTGGAAGGCCTGCTCGATCTCGACTGGCATCTCGCCCGCCAAGAGCTGGGCCGCAAAGAGGGCCTGCTGGGCGATGGCGTCAATGGCCCGCTCCCATTGTTCGTTGTCCAGAGGCCGGATTTCGATGCGCACGGTATACGGCTGGCGGCGGGAGCCTTGCACGTGGGCCGTGACCCGCCCCAATCGCACGTCAATATCCAACACCTGACCCCGGCGGGCATAGGACCGCCCGCGCTGTAGGCGACTGTCCCAGCCGTAGGACTCGAGCACCTGAATCCAGCGACGCGCCCACCAGTGCTCGCCGAATTCCCCGCGTTGTGTCCGGGCCTTGATCCCATCCTGTACAGGGAGGGGCCGGGAGCGGGGAAAGTAGCCCCAGTAGCCTGCATATTTCTTGCGACCCATGAGCACTCCTACCCTCAAACAGATTCTCGGCTCAGGGTGACCAATTCCCGGAGCTGAGTGGTGTCCAATTCCGTCAGCCACCCCTCGCCGGCGCCGATGACGCTCTCTGCCAGCGCTTTTTTGCTCTCGATCAACTCGTCAATTCGCTCCTCCAGCGTGCCGGCGCAGACAAATTTATGCACCCACACGTCCTTGGTCTGCCCGATGCGAAAGGCACGGTCGGTGGCCTGGTTTTCGACGGCGGGGTTCCACCACCGATCAAAGTGAAAGACGTGGTTGGCGCGGGTCAGGTTCAGACCCAGCCCTCCGGCCTTGAGGGAAAGGACAAAGATCGCCGGACCGTGCTGCTCCTCCTGAAAGCGAGTGATCATACGGTCGCGCTGATTGGCCGGTGTGCCGCCGTACAGGAACAGCACCTCCCCACCGAAAAGCTCTTGCAGGTAGGTCTGGAGCAGCGCCCCCATCTCAGCAAATTGGGTAAATACCAGCGCTCGCTCGTCCACCGACTGCACTTCTTCCAGCATCTCGCCCAGTCGAGACAGCTTTCCGGATCGGTCGAGCAGGGCAGACCCATCTCCCAGGAACTGGGCGGGATGGTTGCAGATCTGCTTCAACCGCATCAGCATCGAGAGGACCAAGCCCCGCCGCTGAATGCCCTCCGCCTCCTCGACCTGGCGCATGGCGTCCTCCACCACTGCCTGGTACAGCGTGGCCTGCTCGGGCGTGAGGGTGCAGTAGACCTTGTTTTCCAGCTTGTCCGGCAAATCCTGGATGATCGTCGGATCGCTTTTCACCCGCCGCAGGATAAAGGGGTGCACCAGCTTGCGCAGCCGAGTCGCAGCTTCTTGATCCTGATACCGCTCGATGGGCCGGGCGAAGCGAGTGCTGAACGCCTGTTGCGATCCCAGGTAGCCCGGGTTGAGGAACTGCATGATAGACCAGAGTTCCGAGAGTCGATTCTCGACCGGTGTGCCGGTGAGGGCAATCCGATACCCAGAGGCCAGGCGGCGGATGGCCTGGGTCTGCTTGGCGGCCGGATTTTTGATGTTCTGGGCTTCGTCCAGCACGACGCCGGCCCACTCGACCTCGCGCAACATCTCTTCGTCCCGCCGGGCCAGGGCATAGGTGCTGATGACGACGTGCACCCGGTCGGTCAGGTCAAAGAACTCGTCTCCACTGGCCCGGTCGCTGCCGTGATGGATCACCACCCGCAGCGCGGGAGCAAACCGGCCAATCTCCCGCGCCCAGTTACCGACGACCGAGGTGGGACAGATCACGAGAACCGGGCCATTGATCTGTCCCGTCTCCAGATCGTGCAGGATGAGGGCAATAGTCTGGATGGTCTTGCCCAGGCCCATATCGTCGGCCAGGCAGGCTCCCAGTCCCCAACGACGGAGAAAGACCAACCACGAAAAACCCCGGAGCTGGTACGGGCGCAGTTGGCCCGCCAGATCGTGGGGCTGCTCAAGCTCGGTCAGTGGTTCGCCGCCGTTCAAGCGGCGCAGCAGGTCACTGATCCATCCCTGGGTCTCGACACCGGTGATGGGAATATCTTCGACCTGGCCCTCCTCAGACAGGCCCACTTGGAGGGCTTGGCGGAGCGTGATTTCCTCCTCCTGGACGGTCTGTTTCTCCCAGAAGCGGATGGCCGCTTCGATCTGTTCCGGTTGCAGCTCGACCCACTCACCCCGCACCTGGACCAGGGGCAGCTTGAGGGCTGCCAGGCGGTTGAATTCCTCTGGGGGCAAGATCTGATCGCCCAGGGCCAACTGCCAGCGAAATCGGACCAGCGAGTCCAGGTTCAGAATCCCGGAACCATCGGCGGGAGAAAGCGTCGCCTGCACGCCTAATCGTTTGTGGCGCTTCTTCCACCAGGATGGCACCAGGACGCCAAACCCACTTTGTTCCAGCAGTGGAGCGGCCTCTCGCAGGAAGGTATAGGCCTGCTCGGTGTCTAAATAGCTCGCCTGAGGGCGCGTGGTGCGCAGACTGTCCGCCAGGGGAGGAAAGAGCACCGCGGCATGGCCCAGGCCGGCCAGGAGCTTTTCCTGGGGATGGTCGAACCGTCGGTCCAGATAGCGCAGCGTGGAGCTCTGCTCTCGCCACACCAGGCTGGCGGGGATCAGGAGACTGGGATCGTCGCGCGCCTGGAGGAAAAAGCGCAAGGCCCACTCATCCGCCGGTATCCACAGCGATGCTTCGTCTTCCCCGGCCTCGGGCGGCGTGGGCGGCTCCAGACGGAAGCAGATGCGAAACGTTTCCTCGGCTCCGGCCAGGAGATGCTCCTGCCAACGCGACACTTGAGCGTGAAACTGCTCCACTTTGGTGTCGCCGGGCAGCCGATTTTCCGCCCCCGATCCATCCCGGGTAAAGAGCGCGTTCAGCCAGGAGCGCAGGGTAGACGTATCCCGGCGTGTGACGACCCGGAGCAGCGGCGGCGCCCACGCTCGCACGGCCGAATCCACCATCTTGCCCAAAAAATCCTTGAGCAGAATGCGAGGGGCAGGAGAGGGTGTCAAGCCCTCTTTATCAGTGTGTTCAATCACGGCCCGGCAGACGGTGGGCATCGCCTCTGCCAGTTGTTCTACCCTCCGCAGGTCGTCGGGCCGGTCGAGGACGGGCACCCACTGGGCGTGGAATTCGCCATCCTGCTCGATCAGAGTGGGCGCGAACTGTTGGCGGGCCAGGATCTCTAGCGCCAATTTCCCCGCCAGTGACCAAAACCGCAGGTCTGCACCCAGTGCGACGCGGGGAGCGAGATCCTCCGGTTGAGGCAGGTCGTTCAGAAAGGCCAACGCATCTAGTGGGGACAGGGCGAATCCCGCCACGCGCCACGTACCCAGAGATTCTGGCTCGTTCTCCACGTCGGCCAGGAAATCCCGGATGAGTTGAGGGCTGGACTGAGGACTGGGGCCGATAGCGGGCAGACGGAACAATACCTGGGTTTCTTCAGCCGCAGGGGGGATCAGGCCAGGCAGCGAATCGTGCAGCAGGGTCGGGAGCAGATGAAAGGGGTGATAGGCGGCCGAATCTGGGGGAGGGGGCGGTGACTCTCCCGGTTGAGACGATTGGGAGATCGGTTTTTCCTCACCCCAGAGAAACAGATGTGGGGAAGAACCGGGAAGCCAGGCAGCGTGCAGCACGCGCCGTCCCGGCAGGAGCAAAAAAGCGACCGGGGCATCTTGGGGCTGGGGAATCTCCTCGGTATCGGGCATGTCGAGAGATGCCGCCGCGTGTTCCGATTCCCAAGCAGCCAATGCCTCGCGCACGTGGGACAGTGAGGTCGCGCCAAAGCTGCGGATGGCCAGGAGGTCATCTTCACTCCGGGTGGCGAGTTTCTCTGGCGTGATGATGCCGGCTCGCACCAGCGCGTTGCGAGCGCGGGCTGGCAGGTTCAACGCATCAATGGGATACTGTTGGTACAGATCGGCCATAGAGACTATATGATAATGCAGAACGCAAGAGTTGACAAGGCCAGCATGGTGATCAACGGGGCATCTTGTCCCGCGCCAGGGACGCACAAACGCCTCAGCGCAGAGGGTGGCGATTAGGACAACCGCATGTTTTACCCGTGAAATCTGCGGTTCTCTATCTTGCTCCCCATTTCCTTTTGCTGTACAATAACATCAATGACTCGAGCCTGGTTTGTCCCTGGTCGTCCGCAAACGCCTGCCCCGCCCCTGGCCCGCTATCGTCCTATGCAACCCCGCTGGGCCTGGGAGGGTTACGTGCGCGCCCTCACCCGGCCTGGCGACCTGGTAGTAGACCTGTTCTGTCAGGGAGCGACACCGGTACAGGAATCGGTCGTGGCCGGGCGGCGGGCGTTGGGGTTCAGCGTCAATCCGCTGCTGCTCCTCGTCGCGCGGTTGGGGTTGGGCCGCTGTACGCCTGACGCTCTCAACGCCGCCTTTACCCGTCTGGCCGACAGCCGTAAGGGGGATCTGCCCCTCCATCGTCACCTGGCCGATCTGTACCGCTCCCACTGCCCCACCTGCGGCGGACCGGGAGTGGCTGTCTGGTTCGCCTGGGATCGAGATGGAGAGTATCCTTTCGAGAAAGCGGTCCGCTGTCCTGGCTGTAAAATGGCGCGGCGGGACGAGATACAGTCAGGTCCTCCGGATGGCGAGGATGTGGAGAACGCCCGCCACGTCCAACCCCATGGCCTGGCTTACTACTATGCCCTCGATCGGGCCGCTCCGCTCGACCATCCGGCCCGGGAGCGGGCGGCCGAACTGGTCGAGCTGTATACGCCGCGCAACCTGGCGGCGCTGATGGACCTGACGATGCGCCTGGATAGGCTGTCCTCTGACCTCGACGACGGAGTGATGACCGCCCTGACCGGGGTGCTGCTCGATTGTTTCGACGCCGGGTCCAGCCTCGCTCCCTACGGTGAGGAGCGCTCCCGCCCGCGTACTCTGCGCCTGCCGTCCCGTTACATCGAGCGCAACGTGTGGCTCTGCTTCGAGGAGGGGTTCGTCCGCCTCCTGGCCGACATATCCAGCCCCCAGGATGACATTCCATCGGCTGTGGACGTGGCAACCCTGCTGGCAGGGCCCACGACGGGATATGCCCTGGTCAGCCACGCGGCCCGTGATGTACAGGCCGTCGTTCCAACGGGAAGCGCCGCCCTCCTGTTCGCCGATCCGCCCCGGCCTGACGGGGTCTTTTGGGCGCTGTCGGCGCTGTGGGCCGGTTGGTTGTGGGATTCGCCGTCAGCGCGCGCCATGCGCCCCCTTCTGCGCCGGCGGCGTTTTGACTGGGACTGGCACCGCCGGGCGCTACAAGCCGCCTTGCAAGCCGCTGGCCCCCTCTTGACCTCCGATGGCTATCTGATTACCCTGTTCTCTGACACGCCAAACGTGGAACGAGCACTGGCGGAATCGGTCAGCCTGGCGGCCCGGGGAGCGGGATATACCCTCTCTGGTTGGGGATACAGCCCGGAGGTCGGGCAGCGGCTGGTCTGGCGTTGGGAGGCGGAGACGGGCGATGAAGACGTCGAGACACTCTACCACGCCCTGGCGGACGCCGCGGAGTGGACGGTGGTATCCACCCTGCGGGAGCGGGGAGAACCGACCTGTCACACGCTGTTGCACGCCAGCGCATGCACGCATCTGGCGGAGCGGGAGAGGACGGTCCCCGCCGCGTCGGCCGAGGGGAGCGCCGACCAACCCGAACCGTTCGCGCAGGTCGCCGACGCACTGCGCTTTGCCTTCGAGTCCCCCGCCATCACCCGCTGCCCCGAACCGACCGGGAGCGAGGATTCACTGTGGTGGCTGACAGATCCAGAGCCGGCGGACCACCCACTGGCCGACCGCGTTGGGTACGTGGTGTGGGAACTGTTGGCCCGGCAATCTGACTGGTCGCTTCCTGAGCTGGAACACGCGATCTATGCTCACTTTCCCGGTTCCCTCACCCCCGACCTGGCGCTGGTGCTGGTCTGTATAGAATCGTACAGCATCCAGGAAGGGGATCGTCTGCGCCTGCGTCCAGAGGATGACCCTGGGCGGCGGGCTGACGAGGTCGAGAGGCTGGGCCGTGACCTGGTCACATTGGGGCAGCGATTGGGGTTCGAGGTGCGGCGGCAAGAGGAGTGGGACTTGGGATGGTCGAGCCAGGGGCGCCAAGTTTACGTCTTTGACATCTCCGCCGCCGTGGCTCTGGGCCGCTGCCTGCTCGGGCAGCGAGAATCCGACGTGGGCGCTCAACGCTGCCTGGTGCTGCCGGGCGGTCGAGCGGCGCTGGTCAACTTTCGGCTGCAGCGCGACTCCCGCCTGGCTCGAGCCGTTCAGGCGGATGGGTGGCAGTTCGTCAAGTTTCGCCACCTGCGCCGCTTGCTGACCGAAGAAACACTGGACCGCCACGCTCTCAAGACTGTGTTGGGATTGGACCCCATCGTGGAGCAAGGGGCGGCTCAGATTCCATTATTCTAATCGTTCCAAGCAAAGGAGTATATCCATGAAGACAGGTTACGTGATCGCGCTGATTCTACTTGCCATCCTGACGCTCTTCTCACTGGCGCTCAACGGCGTCGTTCTCTTGGGGCTGCTGCAAGCTCAGCGCATTGCTCTGGACGCTCAACAGACGACCCTGGAGGCGGTCTCTGACACACGCATCCTCGTCACCAGTATCAGCGAAGACACTTTTTCCTACACCTTGACGGTGGAGCAAGAGATTCCCATTGCGACCAGTATCCCCTTCCAAGAAGAGGTCATCGTGCCGGTTCGCACCACCATCCCCATCTCGACGACCTTGATCATTCCCTTCAACGCTGGCCTGCTGGGCACGTTCGATATAGATGTGCCGGTGCGTACGCTCATCCCGGTGAACATGGAACTCGCGGTGCCCATCAGTCAAACCGTGGACATTGCCACGACAGTGCCGCTGAATGTGGATATACCGGTGAATATCCCGCTGAACGAGACCCCCTTGGCCAATTATTTGATCGAGTTGGACGCGGCGTTGGCACGATTGGAGGAAGGGCTGAGCCGTCTGGGAGAGTTGGTGGCGAATCCCCTCGCTCACCGCGACGATTGAGACGGCGCGACGCAGCGATGGCGCACCATTTTGCCGTCATAAGCCGCCTTGTTCGGCGAACCGGGGCAGCTCTACCTGCCGGTAGTGGTAAAGCGCGCACGATAAAATCACCAAGAGGAGATTTGTCCCCAAGTTAGAATGATACCTCTCACTGGTCGAGAGTCGAGAGGGTGAGTATAATCAGGAAACGTTTATGAGGGAGGCAGCGATGAGCGACCCGCGCTTGGAGAAACTGACCCGTTTGCGTCGCAGGGCTGTGGAGGGTGGGGGAGCGGACCGTGTCGCCCACCAGCACGCCAAGGGTAAACAGACCGTCCGGGAGCGGTTGGACCAACTGCTGGACGAGGCGACCTTGAACGAATTGGAGCCTTTCGTCGCGGCGCGGGCCGACGCGATGGAGGACGGGGCGGATCGTCCAACCGCATCCGCGCCTCGCGCGTGGGGAGAATCGCCGAGGTCTGTGTGACAGTGGGCCAGCAGGTCCAGTATGGCGGCCTGTTGATGACGTTGGCCGATCATGAGCAAGGGTGAGATAGGAAAAGGTGACGGCTGGGAGCAGTTCGCGCCACTGCTGGGGCATCCAGACCGAGTCCTGGCGCACTCTACCCTGGCGGCAGCTCTGACGATGCTGCGGGAGGAAAACCGCTTTGCGCAATCGAGGGGGGCGCTGGTCGCGCGCTACGATGCCCTGTCCTTCACCGCGCTCTCTTTCTGGGGCGAGGCGCCAGACCGGTCAGCACCAACTCGGAAGGGACTGTGAATGGACATAACACATCTTTTTGTCGGTGTCATGGCTCTCCGACTAGGGCCAGTGGTGATGATGGCGATGGGAGGGGTGTTGATCTACCTGGCCATCGCCAAGGAGTACGAGCCGGTGCTGTTGCTGCCCATCGGTGTGGGCTGCCTGCTGGCGAATTTGCCGCTTTCAGCGCTGACTGGCGAGGAGGGGCTGCTGACCCTGTTGTACGAGATGGGGGTGGCGAACGAGCTGTTTCCGCTGCTCATCTTTCTCGGCGTGGGGGCTATGATGGACTTTCGACCCCTGCTCGCCCAGCCGGTCTTTGCGTTGATGGGCGCGGCCGGGCAGTTCGGCATCTTTGGCACCCTCATGCTGGCGACGCTGTTGGGCTATGACTTGAACGAGGCCGCCAGCATCGGCATCATCGGCGCCATTGATGGCCCCACCTCCATCTACGTCTCCACGCTGCTAGCCCCCCACCTGCTGGGCCCTATCGCCGTGGCGGCCTATTCTTACATGAGCATGGTGCCCATCATTCAGCCTCCCGTCATGCGCCTGATGACCACGCCAGCCGAGCGGCGCATCCGCATGGAATACTCCCCTCGCCCGGTGTCCAGGCTGGTGTTGATCCTCTTCCCGCTGGTGGTGACCCTCATCGTGGGCATCCTGGTGCCTCAGGCCACGCCGTTGATCGCTATGCTGATGGTGGGCAATCTGTTGAAAGAGTCGGGAGTGGTGGAGCGGCTCAGCCAGAGCGCGCAGAACGAGATCATCAACGTCGCCACCATCTTTCTGGGGTTGGCCATCGGCAGCACCATGACGGCCGACAGCTTTCTCAACCTGCGCACTCTGGGCATCCTCGTGTTGGGACTGCTGGCCTTTGTGCTGGATACAGCGGCGGGCCTGTTGTTCGGCAAGCTCTTGTGTGTGCTTTCGGGACGGCGCATCAATCCCCTGGTGGGGGCGGCGGGGATCAGCGCTTTCCCCATGAGCGGGCGGCTGGTGCAGCGCATCGCCCAGGAAGAGGACTTTTCCAACTTTATCCTGATGCACGCTATGGGAGCCAACACCGCCGGCCAGTTGGGATCCGTGATCGCCGGAGGAGTTCTCCTGGCCCTATTGGGAGTTGGATAGATGGCGGCACAAGAAGTGGACGAGAGTAGCACGCGGCTGATCGTCTGGGTGCGGATGGATGGCAGACCATAAAATAAAATGATGGAGAAAAGAATGCAGGATACTATTGTGTTGGACGAAATCCCCTTTGAGATGGACATCGAAATGCTGATGAAAACGCTGCATGTCAAGGAAGGCTCTTCCTACGTCAAGCGGTTGGAGCCGCTCGTCGAACAGGCCCTGACCCTCGCCCGACCCAAGGCGATGTACCGGATCGCCTTCATCGAATCCAAAGAGGAGGATGCGGTCGTCGTGGATGGCATCCAGCTGCGGAGCCGCGTGCTGCGGGTCAATCTGGAGAACGTGCAGCGGCTGTTCCCCTACGTGGCGACGTGTGGGGTGGAGTTGGAGACGTGGGCCAACTCGATAGACGACCTGTTGCAGCGCTATTGGGGAGAAGTGATCAATGAGATGGCGCTGCGGGTAGCGATCAAACACCTGAATCACGACGTAGAAGAGCGGTATCGCCCCGGCCGCACCTCCTCCATGAGTCCCGGTTCGCTGGGAGATTGGCCCATTCAGGCACAGCGCCCGCTGTTTCAACTGCTCGGCGATCCGAAGGAGACCATCGGCGTCGAACTGTCTGACAGCCTGTTGATGATCCCCACCAAATCGGTGTCAGGGATTCGCTTCCCCACCGAGACGAGTTTCGCCAGCTGTCAGCTCTGTCCCAGGGATCGCTGTCCCTCGCGGCAGGCCCTGTACGAGCCGGGGCTGTACGAGAGTAAATACGCTGCTCAGTAGCGGTGCCGGGCGGATCACGCCGCGCAAGATGTGGGGGGGAGAACATGAGGAATGTAACACCGACTGCACGAGGATTGCCAATGGACTAGGAGGAGAAATCCTGATACAATATGAGGGGGGACAATCTATGCCATCGAGTATTGCACTAACCCACGGCATCTTTACTGTGGGCCATTTTAACGGAGGAGGATTATGGCAAAAGGAATGGTCGTTATAGACGAGGACCGGTGTAAAGGGTGTGGTCTGTGTGTGATGGTCTGCCCCAAGCAGGTCCTCCAATTGGCAGAGAGCCGGTTCAACGCCAAAGGATACCGCCCGGTCGAGGGAGTGAACCCAGAGGCATGCACCGGCTGCGCCATGTGCGCTGCCATCTGCCCCGATGTCGTTTTTACCGTATACCGGCAAAAGCGCAAGCCCCAAAGGGCCGCTGCTGTTGTGTAGGAGGAATGAGTGATTATGACAAAGGAACTATGGGAAGGAAACGCGGCTATCGCTGAGGCGGCCATCTGCGCTGGCGTGGAGGCTTTCTTTGGCTACCCCATCACGCCGCAGACCGAAGTGCTGGAACATTTTTCCAAGCGCCTGCCCGAAGAGGGACGGGTCTTTCTGCAGGCTGAAAGCGAGGTCGCTTCGATAAATATGGTCTACGGTGCAGCCTGTGCCGGTGCACGGGTGATGACCTCGTCCTCCAGCCCTGGCGTCAGCCTGATGCAGGAGGGAATCTCGTACATCGCCTGCTCCGAGGTGCCGGCGGTAGTGACGAACATCATGCGCGGTGGCCCGGGCCTGGGCAACGTCCAACCGGCGCAGGGGGACTATTTTCAGGCGGTCAAGTCCGCCGGTCATGGCGACTACCACATGATCGCTCTGGCGGCCTCGAGCGTGCAGGAAGCAATTGACTTGATGGTGCTGGCTTTCGATCTGGCGGACAAGTATCGTACCGTCGTCATATTCATCGCCGATGGCGCCATCGGCCAGATGATGGAGCCAGCCGAGATGCCCCCTCTGCGCCCCGTCCGTCCGCCGGAGGAGCGGGTCGCTTGGGCACTCACCGGCGCTAAAGGGAGGGAGCACAACATCATCACTTCCCTCTATCTAGGAGCCGAAAACCTGGAGCAGGTCAATTTGCGCTTGCAGGCCAAGCTCAAAAAGATCGCCGCAAACGAGGTGCGTTGGCAAGAGTACAGCACCGAGGACGCCGATTTTTTGCTGGTCGCTTTCGGCACTGTGGGCCGCATCTGCCAGACGGTGGTCAGGGAAGCGCGCGCTCAAGGGATGAAGGTCGGACTTGTACGGCCCATCACCCTGTGGCCCTTCCCCAGCGCCCGCATCGCCGAGTTGGCCGGACGGGTCAAGGGCATCCTTACGGTAGAGATGAACGCCGGGCAAATGGTCGAGGATGTGCGACTGGCCGTCGAAGGGGCCTGCCCGGTGCGGTTCTATGGGCGTATGGGAGGCGTCATCCCATTGCCCGACGATATCCTGCCCGAACTGGACAAACTGGACGCCGGGGTCGCGAGCGGGAGGGAGGTCCAATCATGACAACCATTGAAATTCCGGCCGATATGGAACTGGTCTACGAGTACCCCAAGAGCCTGACCGAGGCTTACATGCACTACTGCCCCGGTTGTACCCATGGCGTCATCCACCGCCTCGTAGCCGAGGTGCTGGACGAGTTGGACGTGCGGGAAAAGACCATCGGAATCGCGCCGGTGGGATGCTCTGTGCTGGCATATTACTACTTTGATGTGGATATGGCAGAGGCAGCCCATGGGCGCGCCCCGGCTATGGCGACAGGTCTCAAGCGCGTCAGCCCGGATAAAGTGGTGTTTACCTACCAGGGAGACGGCGACCTGGCGTCTATCGGCATCGCAGAGATTATCTACGCGGCCAATCGAGGCGAGATGTTCACCACCATCTTTGTCAACAACGCCATTTACGGCATGACGGGCGGACAGATGGCCCCCACGACACTGCCCGGCCAGAAGACGACCTCCTCGCCCACGGGGCGGGACGTGGAGACAGCCGGCTGGCCGATGAAAGTGGCCGAACTGCTCGCCGTTCTGCCGGGGTCGGCCTACATCACCCGCCAGGCCGTACTGGACGTACCCGGCATTCGCCGCACCAAAAAAGCGCTCAAGCTCGCCTTCCAGGCTCAACTGGAGGGGCTGGGATTCTCGATGGTCGAGATCCTCTCTACCTGCTCCACCAACTGGCACATGGGGCCGGCAGAGGCACTGGAATGGGCCAAGGAGCACATGGTGCCCTACTATCCTCTGGGCGATACCAAAGTGAGCGATGGCGTGCGGGCGTTGATGGAGAGTAAATAGGAGACGACCATGCAAGAAGAGATCATTATTTCCGGGTTTGGCGGACAGGGGACGCTGTTCGCTGGACAGTTGTTGGCCTACGCCGCCATGGACAGCGGTCACCATGTGACGTGGATTCCCTCCTACGGGCCAGAGATGCGGGGAGGAAAAGCCCGCTGCACCGTCATCGTCTCGGATGAAGAGATCGGGGCGCCGCTCGTGCGCCGTCCCAGCGCCGCCATCGTGCTCAACATCCCCTCCATGGAGGCCTTCGAACCGACCATCAAACCGGGTGGCACGCTGGTCGTCAACAGTTCCCTGGTGCCCCAGCGCAGCGAACGGGACGACATCCGCGTCATCTATGCCCCTGCTACAGACATAGCTGAGGAGCTGGGAAACGCCCGCATGGCGAATGTGATTTGCCTGGCCGCGCTGGTGGAGGCGACCGGCGTCGTGACGCTGGACGAGGTCAAGCAAGCTCTGGAAGATCATCTGCCAGCGCGGCACCGCAAGCTGTTGGGATTGAACAAGGAGGCTATGGACAAGGGCGCCGCCCTGGCAAAGGCTGGCGGGGGGGGGTAGCGCGGGGCAATTGGCGGCTAATTGGGCACCGGGAAGAAGGAGGAGGGGAAGATGAGCGTGCTCACGGGACAAAAACTCGTCAACCCGATGGGACTGCAGACATTGAATCAGTATGAACCGATGCCGCCGCCGCCCCTCGACGTAGACTCTCTGCCCCTCGGTGGTCAGACCGACTATGACGACGTCGAGACCATCGAGGGCGGCGCGGGCCTGTCGGAGCGAAACCGCCGCGTTCTGGTCATTCTGCTGGCGGTGGTCCTGGGAGGAGTGGCGCTGACCCTGATCGGTCTGACTTTGACGCAAGGCTCGTGGTGGTATACAGCACAGATCAACCCCTCAGTCATCAGGATCGCGCCCGCCTGGAAGCGATGCGAGATCAAATGGTCAGCAGCGGTGGGCTGGCCGACGTGAGGGCGTGGCTGGATGCGGCGCTGGCCCCCCATGCCGACCCCAGCGAGGTGCGATACCACTTGACCACGGCCTGGGAAACGCTGAGGGGGAGGAATGATCCTGCCCTGAATGGGATGGTGCGAGACTTGCAAGAGATCATCTCGGCACTGCAGGAAGGACGCGATCCATACATCGCCACACCAAGCCCGGTTCCCACTATTGACACAAGCCAGATCGAATGGCCCTTCGATTAGCAGGCGCAAGATGACGGTTCAGATAGGGGTGGCGCTGAGCGGAGGCGGGGCCAGGGGCACCGCTCACATCGGCGTGTTAAAGGTGTTGGAGGAGGCCCACGTCCCGATCCACCGGTTGGCCGGCACCAGCATGGGGGGGGTGGTAGCCGCCTGTTACGCGGCCGGCCGCTCAGCGGAAGAGATCGAACAGTTCGCCCGCTCGCTGCGCCTGCTCGACATCGTCCAGCGGGATGTCACCGGGCAGGGACTGATCGGCATAGGCAAGATCGCTCGCCAAATACGGGAGGTCCTGGGAGGCGATTTGACCTTTGACCAACTGCGCATTCCTCTGGCATTGGTAGCGGTGGACTTGAACGCCGGTGAACAAGTCGTGATCTGCGAGGGATCGGTCGTCGAGGGGGTGCTGGCGACGATGGCTTTGCCGCCAGTGTTTCCGCCGTTCCGCTGGCGGGATCGTCTGCTGGTAGATGGCGGTGTGCTCAATCCCCTCCCCTTCGACGTCGTGCGAGAGCTGGGCGCCGACCGGGTGATGGCGGTCCAGGTCCAACACGTCCTCTCGGACTGGCAGGATATCGAGCCTCCTCAGGGACATGGGGTCGAGGGAGTGATTCGCCTGCTCCTGTTTCGTGCCCGCTGGACCCCGATGCTGCACGTCAGCGAGCGCAGTCTGGATATCATGAGCCACAAGCTGGTCGAGCAGCGGCTGCAGAACGCGCCGCCCGACCTGATGATCGAGATCCCGTTGGAGGGAGTGGGGCTTTTCGACCTGGACGCTGTAGACACGTGCGTGGAGGCCGGTCAGGAGGCGGCTCGTCAGCATCTTGCCGATCTGATCGCACTGTGCGACGGACCGCCCCCTCGCCCTTGGTCCCGGTGGTGGCGCACAGTGCGCCGCCGGTTATGTGGATAGAGATCCCATTCACATTCTTTGGCCTGGCGCGATGTACTATAATGTCATTGTTCCACTGGATGGCTCCGAACTGGCGGAGCGGGTGCTGCCCCACGTCGTCGAGTTGATGCGGGGGCGGAAAAGCCGGGTGCACCTGCTCTCCATCGCGCCCCGGGGCGGCCCCACAGCGGTGGACGTGCGGGCATCCTCCGCCACGGCCGACACGTTGGATGAATGGTCGCACCTGGAACGAGAGTTGATCGAGTACTTGCGAACCGCCGCCGCGCAGCTGGAATCCGCCGCTGCCGACGTGTGGCTGGGCGTGCGCTTTGGCCGCTCGGCCGATGAAATCCTCGCCTTTGCCCACGACGTCGAGGCCGATCTCATCGCCATGTCTACCCACGGTCGTTCCGGCATCGGTCGCTGGGTCTTTGGCAGCGTCGCGGATCGCGTCCTGCGCGGCGCGACCTGCCCGGTGCTCTTGGTGCGGGCCGGACAGTCTCAACACCGCACGCCATACCGTCGCATCCTGGTACCCTTGGATGGGTCCGAGACGGCGGAGCAAATTCTGCCTTACGTGAAAGAGATCATCGGTTCACCTCCCACGTCTGCATGGAATGGGGTAGGGCATGGTCGGCCGAGCTGGGATCCCCCCCGGATGTTTCTCCTGACGGTGTTGACGACCGGGTTGGCCGATCGCACTTTGACTCTGTTGACCAGCTATCCCCCTGGGTTGCAGCTCGCTACGACTGCCCTACAGCAGGCTGAGGTCCAGTTGCAAACCTATCTGCGCAGCGTCGCCGCTGCCCTGCGGGAACACGGAGCGGCGGTCCACGTAGCGATTAGACGGGGATTGCCGGCTGATGAAATTCTGGCCTATGCGGCCGACATAGATGCAGACTTGATCAGTATGACCACTCACGGCTTTTCCGGCCCCAGCCGATGGGTGTATGGTAGTGTGGCGGGTCGGGTGCTGCAAGGGGCGGACTGTCCCGTGTTCCTGGTCCGTCCTCAATTTGAGCAAGGAGAAAACTAGACTATGGATATTGGCATACCCAAGGAACGCAGAGACCTGGAACTACGGGTCGGGCTGACCCCCTACGGGGTGGATCTACTGACCCAGGCCGGTCACATCTGCTACGTCGAGAAGGGGGCCGGGTTGGGTTCCGGCTTTACCGATTACCACTATGAAAAGGCCGGTGGACGCATCGTCTACTCTGGTGACGAGGTCTATGGCCGCTCCGACCTGGTGCTCAAGGTGGGGCGGCCCACCGAGGAGGAATTGGAATGGCTGCGCGAAGGCCAGATCATTGCCGGCTTTATGCACCTGGCCGCGGCCCGACGTCACAAAGTAGACGTGATGTTGGACAAGTATGTCACGGTCATCGCTTATGAGACGATCGAGCGGGACGATGGCACCCTGCCGGTACTGCGCACCATGAGCGAGGTGGCCGGGCGGATGGCTCCGCAGTTGGCGGCCACCTATTTGCAGTCCAACCACGGCGGGCGGGGCGTGCTCCTCAGCGGCGTCCCCGGTATCCCCTCCGCCCGGGTGGCCATCATCGGGGCTGGCGTGCTGGGCACTAACGCCGCCCGCAACTTTGTCGGCCTCGGCGCCGACGTGTTCGTCCTCGACCGGAGCTTGGATCGGTTGATGGAAGTCGACCAAGAGTTTAGTGGCTGCATCACTACCATGATCTCGTACCCTTTTAACGTCGCTCGCGTCGCCCGCTTTGCCGAGGTGCTGGTGGGCGCGATCCTGACGCCCGGCGCCCGCGCCCCCATCGTCGTCACCCGCGAGATGGTCCGCTCCATGAAGCCGGGCGCGGTCATCCTCGATTTTAGCATTGACCAGGGAGGGTGCGTCGAGACCAGCCGCCTCACCACCCTGCGAGACCCGGTCGTCATCGAGGAGGGGGTGGTCCACTTTTGCGTCCCCAACGTCCCGGCCATGGTGCCCCGCACCGCTACTCACGCCTTCAACAACGCAGTCTGGCCCCACCTGCGCTACGCCGCCGAGGTGGGGTTGGACCAGGCGATCGAGGACATCCCGGCCCTGGCGCGGGGCATCGCTATTCGGGATGGCAAGATCGTGAACGAGACCCTGGCTGCGGCCTTTTACGCCGGAAGGGAGGAGCGGCAATGACTTGGATGAAGACCTACCAGAGCCGCGTCACCACGGCCGCGGAGGCGATGAAGGCAGTCAGATCGGGAGATCGCATCTTTTTGACCGGCAACTGCAGCGTGCCGCAAAAGTTGATGGAGGCCTTGGTCGAACGGGCCCCGGAATTGGAGAACGTCGAGATCTGCCATGCCCTCACCATCGGGTCGAGCGATTACGTCGCGCCAGAGATGGAGGGGCACATCCGCGCCAACTCGCTGTTCATCGGCCCCAACGTGCGGAAGGCGGTGCAGGAGGGGCGGGCCGACTTTACGCCGGTACTGCTCTCCGAGTTCACGCTACTGTTCAAGAACCAGGTCCTGCCGTTGGACGTGGCCTTTGTCCACCTCTCGCCCCCAGACGAGCACGGTTTTTGCTCCTTTGGCATCGAGACCGGGCTGACCAAGACGCCGGCCGAGGCGGCCAAAATCATCATCGCCGAGGTCAACCAGAATATGCCGCGCTGTTTGGGTGATTCCTTCATCCACGTCAGCCGGCTAGATTACATCGTCCCGGTCAACTACCCGCTGCTGGAGCTGCCCATGTCGGAGGGGGGCTTGTCGGACATTCACGTCAAGATCGGGCAATACATCGCCGACCTGATCCCCAACGGCGCGACGATGCAGATGGGCATCGGCGTCATCCCCGACGCAGTGCTCAACTTTTTGCAGAACAAGCGCGACCTGGGCATCCACACCGAGTTGTTCTCGGACAGTGTGATTGACATGGTGGAGGCCGGTGTCATCACCAACAGCCTCAAGACGATCAACACCGGCAAGATCACGGCCGGCTTTATGTTGGGCACGAAGCGGCTCTACGACTGGTCCCACGACAACCCCCTGATCGAACTGCGGCGCACCGAGTACATCAACGATCCCTTTGTCATCGCCCAGAACGACAGGCAGGTCGCCATCAACTCGGCCATCGAGGTGGACCTGACGGGGCAGGTGTGCGCCGATTCTATCGGGCCCAAGCTGTATAGTGGTGTGGGGGGACAGTTCGATTTTATCTACGGGGCGTCCCGTTCCAAGGGCGGCGTGCCCATCATTGCTCTACCGGCCACAGCTATCATCAAAGGAAACGAGATCAGCCGCATCGTGCCGATGCTCAAGCACGGCGCGGGCGTCGTCACATCCCGCTACCACGTTCACTATGTAGTGACCGAGTTCGGAGTGGCTTCGCTGTACGGCAAGACGATTCGCGAACGGGCGCGAGAACTGATCAACGTCGCCGCTCCCCAGTTCCGGGAGGAGCTGGCCCACACGGCCAAAGAATTGCACTATCTATAACCCCACCCTGTAGGGCGGGGTTCTATGACTCTTGAAAACGTGTCGGTTATGGAAAACCGACCTACGTCTGTAGGGCGCGTTTCCATACTGGCTGTAGGGCGGGGTTCTATGACTCTTGAAAACGTGTCGGTTATGGAAAACCAACTTACGTCCTTGAAAACGTGTCGGTTATGGAAAACCGACCTACGTCCTGTAGGGCGGGGTTCTATGACTCTTGAAAACGTGTCGGTTATGGAAAACCGACCTACGTCTGTAGGGCGGGGTTCTATGACTCTTGAAAACGTGTCGGTTATGGAAAACCGACCTACGTCCTTGAAAACGTGTCGGTTATGGAAAACCGACCTACGTCCTGTAGGGCGCGTTTCCATACGCGCCGTTTTTCAAGGGTCTTACATCCCGCCCTACAGTTGCATCTGCAAGATCACCGTCGGGATGACGATGGCTTGGGCCGATTCAACGCGCGGATTTGCGTCCTGCTAACTGGAGCGCTCGGTCAGCGTGGCCTGGACGGTCATCTCCTCCCCAGCGCGGAGCAGGGTCACCTCGACGGTATCCCCCACCTCGGTCTGGGTCTCCAGGTAGGCGACGAACTCTTTCGAGGTGGTCACCGGCTGGCCGTTGATGGCGAGGATGACGTCGCCTCCTACCGGCACGCGATAATTGCCCAGCCGGATCACTTGGTCGCCGCCTCGAATCCCAGCCTGGTCGGCCGGGCTGCCGGACGCGACCTGCAGCACGAGCAGTCCCTCGTCCGTCGCCAGGTCTATCCCGGCCCGGCGAAGGGCGTTCGTCCACTCCAATGTCAGGGGCAAATAGTCCACCCCCAGCCAGGGATGGGGATAGCGGCCATGGGCGATCAACTGGGGGGCCACGCGCCGCACGGTGTTGACCGGCACAGCAAAGCCGATGCCAGACGAAGCGCCGCTGGGGCTGATGATTTGCGAGTTCACGCCGATCAACTGTCCCCTCAAGTCCAGCAGTGGACCGCCCGAGTTGCCAGGGTTGATAGCTGCATCGGTCTGGATCGCTTCACCGATGAAACGCTCGTCGGGGCTTTCGATGATCCGTCCCAGGGCGCTGATCACTCCTACCGTCAGCGTGCCCACCTGCCCGAACGGATTGCCGATGGCGACGACGAACTGTCCCACCCGCAGGACATCGGAATCGCCCAATGAGATGGGTTGAGGTAGATCATCCGTCTCGATCCGAATCACCGCCAGGTCGTTGGTCGGGTCCTCACCCACGACAGCGGCTGGAAAGACACGCCCATCGGCCAACGTCACCGATAGTTCTCGAGCATTCTCTACCACATGATAATTGGTGATGATGTGTCCCTCGGGGTCGTAAAGAAAGCCCGACCCCGTGCCCTCCTGAGGTACCGGGCGGAAGAAGAAATCGTAGGCGATACTGATGGCGCTGATGTGAACCACAGCCGGCCTGGCCAGTTCGTAGACCGCCTGGATTTGGGCCTCCAGTGCGTTGGCCGGTTCCTCGGGTATCGCTGGAGCCAGCGGGGGAGCCGAGGTGGGCGTGGGAATCGGCGTGGGGGCCGGCGTCTCGACCGGCAGCAGCAATCCGCTGGGAATGCCACAGCCCAGCGCCGATACTACCACCGTGGCGACCAGGATCAGAATAGCGATACGAAATTTGGTCATCGGTCTTTGATACCTCTTCGAATTATCATAGTTGTATTTACCTTGACAATGGCACATTCTAACTTTGGCGGCCTAGTTCCCGGGCAAGGCCCGCCGGGGCACCAAGTGCCCCTACAGAGCTTTCGCCCCGTGAACGGGGCTCCTAAGCCCGATTCATCGGGCGCTGCTCCGTAGCCCGGCGACTTTATCGCCGGGCGTTTGCGCCACAAGCGTGGTTTTACGCTAATGTGCCATTGTCAAATTACTCAGCCAGTGCTCTTACCCGTCCGTCATTCCCGCGAATCCCCGCGAAGGCGGGGACAGATGCGGGAATCCACGCTCGTCAAGACCGATAGATTCCCGCGCTTGTCCCCCCACTTTCGCGAGGGCAGGCTTGCGAAGGCGGGGATTCGCGGGAATGACAGCCCATCAGAGAGGGAGGCTGAGCAGTTGCCAATAGTTTTGCATTTTTACACTCACCAGCAGATTTCACCATGGAGACACGGGGACACGGGGAAACCGTCGAATTGATTCGTGTTCTCCCTGTTCCTCGGTGGTAAAAATCGGCTGATTGTTATCTGCCAAGTATTGATCAAGAAACAGGCGAGCAGTTACGGTCAAGTTATTCCGCCAAACGGCGCAGGCGGTCCAACTCGGCCCGCAGTTCCTCGATCTGCTGGCGCATATGCAGGATGACCTCCACCCCGCACAGGTTGATGCCCAGGTCGGTGAGGCGGCGGATGCGGCGCAGTTCGGCCAGATCATTCTCGGTCAACGTCTCGCTCACCAAACCCCGTTGGACGTAACGACGAACGGTACGCGTCGTCAGGCCAGACCGACGGGCAGCCACAGTAATCGTGATAGACGTGCTCTCTGTTTGTTGATTCATCGTCCGTCAGTCTCCTGGCTCTTTTGATAGGCGCTGCAATTCTTCGAACAGTTCCCTCTGGCGCGGGGTGAGAGTGGTGGGCAGCTGCACGTCCACCTGGGCGTATAGATCACCCCACTGATCGGGTTGTTTCAGCCGGGGCATACCCTTGCCTCGCAGCCGAAACGTACGCCCGTTCTGTGTACCCTGCGGGATGGTGAGCACCACCGGGCCGCTCAACGTCGGTACCTGGGCCTGCCCCCCAAGGACCGCCGTATACAGATCCATCGGTACCGACACATGGAGATCGTCCCCCTTCCGCTCGAACTGGGGATCGGGCGCTACGTTGACCCGCAGATAGAGATCGCCGGCCCCTCCTCCGCCAGCACCGGCTCCTCCCTCCCCCGACATACGGACGCGGGTTCCGGTGCGAGATCCCGGCGGAATCTTGACCTCTAGCCGCCGGCCGTCCTTTTGGAGGACGCGCGTCGTACCCTGGTAGGCCTCCCGCAGGCTGATCTCGACCTCCTGTTCGTAATCCTGCCCGCGCTGGGGGCGCGTGCGGTACTGGAAACCGCCGGGCGATCTCGTCCCAGCCCGGGCGCCGCCGGCGCCTCCCATCCCGCCAAAGACCTGGGTAAAGAAATCAGAAAAGGGACTGCCGCCGCCAAACAGGTCCTGTAAATCCTCCGGTGTGCCGTACTGGACGTGGACGCGCTGGCCTGGTCCACCGGCGGCCCATTGACCCCAGTCGAAATCGCCGGGCCGACCGCCCATGCGGTCCCAATCCCGCCAGGCCGAGCCGAGCTGGTCGTACTTGCTCCGCTTCTCCGGGTCGGAGAGCACCTCGTAGGCCTCGTTGACCTCTTTGAACCGCTCCTCAGACTGGGTATCACCCGGATTGACGTCCGGGTGATACTGGCGGGCCATCTTGCGGAAGGCCTGCTTGATTTCCTTTTCGCTCGCGTCCTTAGTGACGCCAAGCGTCTGATAATAATCCTTGTATTCCATAAAGTTGATGAAATCCTTTCACGTGGAAGGGGATCAGCGTGGCCGACTCGTTCAGATAGCTACGACAACCCGTGCCGGACGCAAGAGCCGCTCTCCCAGGCGGTAGCCGGTCTGCACTTCCTGGACCACCACATCGGGGGGCGCGTCTGCTCGATGGTGAGGTACTGTGCTGACTGCCTCGTGCCATGTGGGATCAAAGGGCTGTCCCTCAGCTGCGACCGGCTCTGCTCCCTCCCGTTCCAACAGTCGCAGCATGTTCTGATACGTCAACTCCACGCCCTCTCGAAGGTTCTCAACCTGCGCGCCGTCAACACTCAGCGCCCGTTTCAGGTCGTCGGTGACGTCGAGAAAGGCCCGCAGCAAACGCTCGCGGTCAGCGGTCACGCGCTCGTCGGCCAACCGCTGCTGGCGCTTGCGAAAATTCTCCATCTCGGCCTGCAACCTCAAGGCCCGGTCGCGCCATTCTTCCAGCTCGCTCTCCTGGTCCTCCGTCTCATCAGCCATGGGGACGGCGAGCCGTGGTCCAGGCGGAGGGGCGACCGCCATCTCCGTCACCGGAGAGACTGCCTCCGCGATCTCTGGAGACATGGCGTTTCCGATCTCGGATGTTTTCACCCCCGAAACGGTCTTGGGCCTGACCCGGATGGGTACTGTCACTCTTTGATTCATCACTATCCTCTCACGGCGAGCAATGGGTAGATGGGCGAATGGATGAGCGTCGCCGCTCCCCATCCTCCCATCTACCCGTTGGCTCCGTCCTGATTTACATCTCCTGGAATTCGCCCTCGATGACCTCTTCAGCACCGGCCCCTTGGCCGTTGCCGCCGGGCATCGGACCGGCTCCCGGGCCGAATCCTGCCTCACCGCCGGGCTGTGGTCCACCAGCGGCCTGTTGCTGCTGGTACATCTGCTGGCCAATCGCGTAACTGGCCTGCTGCAGTTGCTCGATCAACTGCTTGATCCGAGCGGCGTCTTCGCCCTCCTTGGCCTGCTTCAGGTCCTCGATGAGGGATTCGATCCGCCCTCGGTCGGACGAGGAGACCTTGTCGCCCAGGTCGCGGAGCGTCTTTTCCATCTGATAGATGATCATGTCCGCGCTGTTCCGGGCTTCTACCAGTTCCTTGCGCCGCCGATCTTGGGCCTCGTGCCGCTTGGCATCCCGCACCAACTCTTCCACGTCATCCTTGCTCAAGTTTGTCGAGGCGGTGATAGTGATCTGCTGCTCCTTGCCCGTGGCCTTGTCCCGGGCTGAGACGTTGAGGATGCCGTTGGCGTCGATGTCGAACGTCACCTCGACCTGCGGCACCCCTCGTGGGGCCGGGGGAATGCCCTCCAGGTTGAACATGCCCAGGCTGTTGTTGTCAGCCGCCATGGGCCGCTCGCCTTGCAGCACGTGGATGGTCACGGCCGTCTGGCCGTCCTCGGCGGTGGAAAAGGTCTCGCTCTTGCGCACCGGGATGGTCGTGTTCCGCTCGATCAGGGGCGTCATCACCCCACCCAGCGTCTCCACCCCCAGCGTCAGCGGCGTCACGTCCAACAGCAGCACGTCTTTCACCTCGCCGGAGAGGACGCCGGCCTGGATGGCCGCGCCGATGGCGACCACCTCGTCCGGGTTGACACCCTTGTGGGGCTCCTTGCCATCGGTCAGATTGCGCACCAGTTCCTGGATCATGGGCATGCGCGTGGCGCCTCCCACCAACACGACCTCGTCCAGATCGCTGGCCTTGAGCTTGGCGTCCTTGAGCGCCTTTTCGAACGGCTCCCGGCAGCGCTGCACCAGGTCCTCGGTCAACTGCTCCAGCTTGGCCCGCGTCAGCTTGATCTGCAAGTGCTTGGGACCAGAGGCGTCGGCGGTGACAAAGGGCAGGTTGATCTCGGTCTCCATCACTGTGGAAAGCTCGATCTTGGCCTTTTCGGCCGCTTCCTTCAACCGCTGTAATGCCTGGCGGTCCTGCCGTAGGTCAATCCCCTGGTCCTTCTTGAACTCGGCGGCCACATAATCTACGATGCGCTGATCCCAGTCGTCGCCGCCCAGGAAGGTGTCGCCGCTGGTAGACTGCACTTCGACCACCCCCTCGCCGACGTCCAGGATAGAGACGTCGAAGGTGCCGCCGCCCAGGTCAAAGACCAGGATCGTCTCGGCCTCTTTCTTGTCCAGCCCGTAAGCCAGACTGGCGGCCGTCGGCTCGTTGATGATGCGCAGCACCTCCAACCCGGCGATCTGGCCGGCGTCCTTGGTCGCCTGACGCTGGCTGTCGTTAAAGTAGGCCGGGACGGTGATGACCGCCTGCTTGACCGGCTCCCCCAGGTAGGCCTCGGCGTCCTGCTTCAGCTTGCGCAGCACCCGGGCCGAGATTTCCTGCGGCGTGTACTCTTTGCCGGTCTGCGGGATGTGGACCCGCGCGTCGCCCGATGGGCCCTCCACGATCTTGTAGGGCAGGACCTCGCGGGCTTTTTCCACTTCCGGGTCGTCGTACCGCCGGCCCATCAGCCGCTTGACGGAAAAGACAGTGTTCTCCGAGTTGACGACCGCCTGTCGGCGAGCTGTCTGCCCGACCGGCTCCTCGCCGCTCTTGGTGAACGCCACCACCGAGGGACACAGCCGTCCGCCCTCGGCCGTCGAGATGACGACCGGCTCGCCGCCTTCCATTACAGAGACGACCGAGTTCGTCGTTCCCAGGTCAATTCCAATAGTCTTGCTCATCTGTTTCCTCCTATTTTATCTGTTCTCCAAAATCAGAACACGTATTGAATCCATACGCGTGATGAATCTCACGCTTTGATACAAGTATACCCGACTTTTATCAGAATTAGATAAGAAAGAGATCAATATTTCGTTAGATTTCGCAAAACTGCCTAACTTGACAATGGCAAATTAACTTTGGCGGCCTAGTTCCCGGCCAAGGCCCGCCGGGGCATAAAGTGCCCCGGCTAGAGCTTTCGCCCCGTGAACGGGGCTCCTAAGCCCGATTCATCGGGCGCTGCTCCGTAGCCCGGTGACTTGTCGCCGGGCGTTTGCGCCACAAGCGTGGTTTTACGCTAATGTGCCATTGTCAAACTAAAGCTGCGCCTCAAACCGACGAGCTGAACGACTGAGGAACTGAACGGCGCTGATGCCGCTGAACCGCGCGCTTCCGTGGGATCAGTGAATACGATGATTTCAGAGCACGGAGAAAAGGTGGGTCAGAAACCAGACTGCTGGCTGAGCAGCCAGCCTGGTGTATCAACTTGTCTCGCTTTGCAATTGGAGCATCTCCCGCGTTGACAAACCCATCTGGGATTGCTATAATGTGGACCATCAACGGACAACCACTATTCGACATCTGGAGTCTGGCAAATTTAGTCTTGCTCTTTGATGGAACGCAGATTCACGCAGAAGAACGCAGATCAATCGATAAAAATCTGCGAAAATCCGCGTCCATCTGCGTCCCAATTCCGAAAATCGTAATTTGCCAGAGTCCAGTCGACATTATACTGTCGCTCCGCAAACCAGCTTACCGCCACTAAATCTATCTCAAGTTCCCGCTCGACACAAAACGCGTCTTTACTTTAATCTAGGCTGCCCTTGCATAACGATCGAGGAGAGGGGGGGGGTGAGTGATATACACTAGCGGAAATCTGTGAACACAAAAACTCGGTGATTTCGAGTCGGTAGGAACTCGCTAGACCGTAGGGCGGGGTTTTTTGTACCGCCGTCTCTACTACCTGTAAGGAGGACGCAAAAATGTGTGAAATGTCTTGGAACGTCAAGCAGTTCAAATTAGGGGGGTCTCTGGCCCTGGCTTTAGGGCTGATCCTCGCTCTGGGAATGGGGATGGGAATTTTCCTTCAGAGAGGTTCATCGGCGCAGGCGCAACCGCCCTTGGACGTCGGTATTCCGCCCGATCTCTTGCAACGGGCGGCTGCGGCTGTCGAAGCGCCGGCCGATCCGGCGCCGCCCGCGGCGACAGTGCCTGCGGCGAATAGCGTCTCTCCTCGGCTCCAGCCCCGCGCTGATGCCTACGTCTACAATCCGCTCCCGCAACGCCCGCCGGCGCTCCCCGGTCTGGCGAGGATGGACAGCACGCCGCGTGCCGCTGGCGCGCCGCAGTTCACCGCCGCTGCACCGCTCGACGCCCTCGTCCTCGTCCCCAACACCTCCAATGCCCCTGATGCAGTTGGCGCGCAGATCCTGGCGCCGCCCCTGTCCGGCAGCGCTGATTTCGTCGTCGGCCTCGCTTCCGACCGGGTCTGGGGCCTGGTAGACCCCGGCGCGACGGTCACCGTCACCGTCGACGGCATCCAGATGGGCGCCGCCCGCGCCGACGGCGTGGGCTTTTTCTGGACGACGCTCTACGACGGCGACGGCAATCGCCCTGGACTGAGCGGCGGCGAGGTGGTCGCCATCTACGCCGACGGCGTGCCGGTCGCCGGTACTACGCTGCGCGCTATCAGCGGTGTTGTGGATGTGACCGCCGACATCGTCACCGGGACGCTGGGCGGGGGCGGATTCCCCATCAGCGTCACTGTCTATACCCTGGATGATTATATGCCTGAGGCAACGCTGACCACCTACAGCGTCACCGTCAGCACCGACGACAGCGGCAGCTTTGTCGCCGACGTGAGCGGCGGCTGGGACTTTGTGGGCTGGGATCACGCCGTCGTCGCCTACGTCGAAGGCAGCATCGAGGTGCAGTGGCCTGCCCGCCCACTCCACACCTTGATGGTGCGTCCTTTTCCCTGGAACTGGGTCTTTGGCGTGGCTGCGCCTCACGAGTTGCTCACCGTCACGCTCTATCTCTCCGACACGGCAACGGTAAAGGAGGCCATCACGACGACTACTGACCTCAACGGCTTTTACTTTGTCCCGTTCTCCGAATCCATAGACGAGACCGACGTCGTCGCGTTGGCGCGCGCAGGCTGGCCGCTTTCAACTCGCGTCATCGATCGGTTGACGGCCTCGGTGGATGCCGACAACGATCGGGTCACCGGGCAGGCCGCGCCGGGCGCGACGGTGATGGCCCGGCTGGAGCAGGGTATCACGGCGCAGGGCCCGCGCAGCGTCAATGTGCAGACCACCGCCGACGCGGCTACCGGCCTCTACACCATTACGTTTGCCGGTGTGGCCGACCTGCTGCCCGGCGTCAACATTCCCGTCTTTGTCGACGACGCGGAAGGCGACAACCTCAACGTCCGCGCCATCGCGCCGCTGGTTCAGGTCAACCAGACCTGGGACGAAGTATCCGGCAATGCGCCAGCGCCGCCCGGCCCGCTGGCCGAGGGCAGCGTGGTGACGCTGACGGTGAACGGCGACGTCTTTGTCGGCGGGATGGGCTGGCACGGCAGCTACTACTTCGGCCGCGACGATGGCCTGCCCGACATCGGCCCCGGCGACGCGATCACCGTCGAGGCCGAGGGCTATGCCTGGCAGGGCGTCGTCCACGTGATGACCATGACCGTCCAGCACGACGCCGCCAACGACCGCTTCACCGGATCGGTGGAAGAGCCGACCGACCGGGTCGAGATCTGGGCGCGCCAGTGGAACGGTTGGAGCGACCGACCGCTCTATCCCGTGGGCGAGGGCATCAATATGTTGGTCGCCGCCAACAGCCCCTTTACTGCCACGCCGCCGGGCTTCGACGTGCGCAACGGCGTGCAGTACCACATCAGCCATCGCACGGCCAACGAGTATCTGGAACGCATCTCCGGGCGCACCAACCAGATCCGTGTCTGGCCGGATTACAACGGCGTGTCGGGCGAATTGCCAACGGGCGCGTACACCATCACCTTGCGCGATGGCGACGGCGGCTTCAAGGCGCAGCTCACCGGCAGCTCCGGGGGCAGCATTGGATTCCGCCACTTCGGCGAAGTTGGCGCCGAGTTGGAGCTCGGCGATCAGCTCCAGGTGCAGGCCGCCGATGGCTTCGACCAGATCATTGATGTGCCCGTGATGACCGTCATGATGGATACTGCGTCCAACACCGTGAACGGCACAGCGCCGCCCAACGTCTTGCTCGCTCTCGAAGTGGGCAATGAGGGCATCGGCTTTGTGCCCACCAACGACGCGGGCGACTTCATCGTGGTCGCCGGCCAGCTCCAAATCACCTTCGGCGATGGCATCATCGAATGGGGCGACTGGGCACGCGTCTGCCATGCCAACGAAGATGGGAATATCGTTGGCATCTTCTACGATTGGCCGCAGATCACCGTTCGCACGTTCATGGACGGTCGCAACGACGTGTGGGGCAACAATGCTATCCCCGGCAACCCCATCCACGTCACCGTGACCCATCCCGTCAGTGGGGTGATCGCCACCGGCACGACCAGCCCCGGAACCGGTTGGGGCGGGCCGCGCTTTTACTATCTCGAGTTCGACGACGGTATTCTCGGGACCGGTGTCACAGTGACGGTCGATTGGGGCAATGACCTGGTAGACTTTGTCGAGGTCCTCGTTCTGACCGGCACGCCGGACCCAGACACGGATCTGGTCGTCGGCAACGCCCCGCCGGATAGCACGGTCAACCTTTGGGTAAACGACGTGTGGGGCAACGGCATGGACTTGTACGAGGTCGCGGTCGATTCCAGCGGCGTCTATACGGCCGACTTTGGCGCGAACGGCTGGGATATTCAGTACGGGGACAGCTTTAGCGTCTATGCGCCCACCCGGCGCAACCACCAGCAAGAGTACAGCTTTTGGCTGCCCTACGCTGATCTACAGATCGAGAAACAGCAGACGCACGGCCACGCACGGCCTGGCGGAACCTATCTCTACCAGATCCGCTACTGGAACAACGGCACCGGCGAGGCGGAGAACGCCCTCATCACCGATACGCTGCCCCTCTCTACCACCTACTACGCCGACACCAGCGGCTTCCTCCTCGTAGATGGCGGCGCGGTCATCACCTGGGAGCTGGGTACGGTGCCGCCGTACAGCTATCACGAGTTCTACGTGGCGCTGCTCGTCGATTCCGGCGCGCCGACGCAGACCCAGTTGAATGACAACTGCGTGGGCATCGCCACCACCAGCCCCGGCGATCCCGATCCGGGCAACAACTGGTACTGCACCGGCGGCCCGTGGGTGGATGATAGCGACATGGGCGTGGGCGTGCGCAAATGGCCCGACCCCAACGATCCGCATCCGGGGCAAGAGTTTCACTACTACATTGATTACTGGAGCAATGGCAACGCCGCCACTGGCCCCGTCTGGCTCACCGATACGCTGCCCGTCTCCACCACCTTCGTGCGCTGGGAGGAGGAATGGGGCTGGGGCGCGCTGTGGACCGAGGTCGTCACTACCGGCGGCCAATTCGTCCTCCACGCGCCGCTGGGCATCCCCGGCCAGATGGGCGGGCGCATCCGCCTGACGCTGCTGCTGGACGCCGACGCGCCGCTGGGGACACGGCTGACCAACCGCGTCGCGGTGGCGGCGCCAGTCGAAGATTACCCCGACGACAATGCTTACACCGACACCAACGCGCAGGTTTCCGGCCCGCGCTACGATTTTCAGGTAGATAAATGGAGCAACGGCGGGAACCAGACCCCGAACGGCAACCTGAGTTACGGTATCCGCTACGAAAACCGGAGCAACGTCGCCGCGCACGCCTGGCTCACCGACACGCTGCCCGCGCACACCAGCTACCAGGAAGGCAGCGCGGGTTACGGCGGGTGGGGCTGGTGGCAGCCGATGGATCCCGTCACCGTCACTGAGGACTACGTGGTGTGGGACCTCGGCATAGTCGGCGTCGGCGAGGGCGTGGACTGCAGTTTCAACGTTGACATTGATGCAAACGCCTCGACCGGCCCGATCACCAACTGCGTTGCCATCGGCGGCGCGTTCGTCGAGGATACACCCGGCGACAACACGGCCTGCGCGGTGGATACCATCTATCCTCACGGCCCGAACCTGCACGTGATCAAGGGGCACGAGTGGCACGGCGATGGGCGGCTGAACTACCGGATTGACGTGCAGAACATCGGCAACCAGACGGTGGAGCATGTGCTCGTGACCGACACCTATCCCTTCGCGACCACGTTCCACGGCGAGTGGTGGGAAGGGTGGCGACCCTTCAATCTCGACTTCACCGACAACTACACCGACAGCCAGCTTCTCTGGGAGTTGGAACAGTTGGAGTCGGGGTGGGGTTGGAGCGTCCGCTTCAACGTGGACCTCGACGACCCCGGCACGCCGCTGCGCTGGTACACCAACACCGTCCAGGTGACAGAGCCAGCCGGCGACCCCAGTCCTGGTGATAACAGCTACACCGACGTCGCCTTCAGCGGCGGCGAGGTGAACTGGATAGACCTGGACGTGAACGGCAACGGTCTCTGGGGCTGCGCGCCCAACACCCCCATCACCATCACCACCCTCTACACGGAACGGGTTCTGGGCGATTTCTGCTGGAACGAGTGGTTCGACGACCCGTTCATGCCCGGCGACGTGGTGACCGTCGCGGCCGGCGCGGGTCTCCACCCGGTCGTCATCCACATCCCCGACCCCTTCACGGCCATCGCTAACTCTGCCACTGGCACCGTCTGGGGCCAGGTCGACGCGCTGGACCACGAGACGATCCAGGTCCACCCGAACCACGTCCCCTTCCCCCAGAACGTAGAGACCGACGACAGCGGCCACTATACCGCCACCTTCCCCTCCATCCCGCGCGGCGTGAGCGGCGAAGTGCGCTACAACACCGCCATAGATTACGCCAATGTCACCTTCCACCGCCCCATCCAGAGCTTGGACCTGGTGCTGAACGTCCACTACGGTCACGACTGGGTCGAGGGGAATTACGAGCCGGGCCACACCGTCTGGATCACCGTCACCAACCCGGCCGGCGACGTCGTCAAGGGCGCGGCCGAGCTGCAGACCGGCCCCATCCCCTGGTGGGGCGGCCAGTCCGGCTTTTCCACCAACTGGGAAGGTTGGGCCCTTCAACCCGACATCCAGCCGGACGACTGGGTCTACGGCCTGGTGGATAACGGACAGGCCACCCAGTTCCAGATCGGGGAGATCACCGGCACGGTGGACGTGGACGCCGACAGCATCACCGGCCGCATCTATGCCCCGTGGTTCACCGAGACGCTGTACGTGCGATGCGACGAATGGGCCGGGATGGGCGCTCCTGGCAAGGATTCCTCGGCCGGCCCGGACGGCGACCCGCCCTACTACTGCCAGTGGGACCCCGGCAGTGAGTGGGACGTGCAGCCCGGGCAGGACATCGGCGTCTGGTATGTCGGCCCGGACCAGAACTGGGTCGGCGATGTCTTTCGAGAGCCGATGCCCGCCATCGGGGTCAACAAGCAGGCCAACGGCGACCCGGCCGCCGGCAGCAACCTGGGCTTTCAGATCAATTACTGGAACAACGGCGACGATGCCGAGAACGTCATCATCAGCGACACGCTCCTGGGCGGGATGACCTGCCTCACCGACACCTCCGGCCTCCCGCACACCGGCAGCGGCGCGCCCGGCGACCCCCTGGTCTGGGAGCTGGGCGTCGTGCCCGGCGGCTGGAACGGCGGATTCGACCTGTTCGTGCAGATCACGGCTGCCATCTCGGACGTCATCACCAACACCGTCGAGATCACCACCAGCAGCCCCTACAACCAGAGTCCGCCGGAGGACCTGCACAGCACGTGGAGCGGGACCGTCCGGAGGAACGACACCTGGCTGGGCGTGGACAAGTGGATCGACGGGGACAACCCGGCCCCCGACACCGATTTCACCTGGGGCGTCCGCGTCTGCAACAACGGCAGCACCGCCAGTTCCGAGCTGACCCTGACCGACACGCTGCCCATCTCCACCACGCTGCTCGGTTGGTGGGGTCAGAACGCCGGCTGGAGCGAGGTGAGCAGCACCGTCGATCACCTGGTCCTCTCCTACCCCTCGATCCCCAGTTGGTGGTGCGGCGAGGTCTACCTGCGCTTCCATCTGGACGAGAACGCCTGGGTCGGCATGTCGATCTCCAACACCGTCGAGATCAGCGCCGCCAACGACCTGAACGGCGGATCGTCGTTCACCGACTGGCGCGATGTCAACGGACCGTACACCAACTTGTACGTCCAATCGGGCTGGCGGCAGGGCCAACTGACGCCCGGCGGGGACCTGTGGTACGACGTCGGGTACGGCAACAACGGCAACGCCCCGGCCGACACCGCGCGCCTCACCTACACCTTGCCCACCAGCGCCACCTTCTCCGGGTCATGGTATCACGACTGGCAGGGTCACCGCTACCCCTTCCCGCCGACGACCGTCGCCGATGGCGTCGTGGTCTGGGACGTCGGCCCGATAGCGAATGGGTTCAACCGCCACCTGAGCGTCCAACTGCACGTGGACGAGGACGCCGCCCCAGGCGCGGCGCTGACCAGCACGATCGAGATCACGCCCCATCCCAGCGACTATCACTATGACGACAACGCCGTCTCCTGGGCCGAGACGCTCAACGGTCCCGGCCCCAACCTGGAGGTGCACAAGCAGAACTACCAATGGAACGGCTCCGGGCAGTTGAGTTACGAGATCCGCATCAAGAACCGGGGCGACGAGCGGCTGGAACCGGTCTGGGTCACAGACACCTACCCCATCTCTACCACCTGGAACGGGAGTTGGCACGTGGGCCACGGACCGTGGATCACCCTCTCCCACGACGCGCCCAACCGCCAGGTCATCCTCTGGCTGCAGGCGCTCGACCCCGGTGAGACGGCCAGCGTCGATATCCAGGTCGATCTGGACGGCGCCATCCACGGCGTCCAGGGGCTCTACTTTACCAACACGCTCTCCGCTCCCGTCCCCGACGACGTCAATCCGGTCGACAACGAGGACCAGGTGGTCGCCTACGCCGGCCCCGACATCTATGCCACGGCGTGGCTGCGGGAGGGCGCGCCGCGACCGGGCGAGATCGTCACCTTTACCGTCGGGTTCGGCAACGACAACCGCTGGCCGGATATGGACGGCGGATGGGGCAGCCGCGTCACTGTCACCCTGCCCTCGGCTATGACGTTCATCACCGCCACTGCCCCATGGGACCCCAACCAACGGTGGACGCCGGACGCGATCCAGCCCGGCAGCACCCACTTGGGCTGGGACTGGGGCACACCGTGGTCCGACTCGGACTGGTATTTCCAGGTCGCGGCCCGCATCACAGACACGGCCCAGAGCGGCGACCTCATCCAGCCCATCATCACCTACCGGGACGACAACCCGAACAACGTGGACCGCTCCTCGGATAACGACGCCTACGAACTGCCGCTGGTCGTGCTCAACCCCGTGTTCGAGGTGGGCAAGGTCTACCAGAGCAGCGAGGTGGCCGGCATGCCGATCACCTACACGCTGACAGTCACCAACGTGGGGAACGACCCCGCCACCAACGTCGTGCTCAGCGACACGGTGCCGGCCCATCTGGAGGATGTCGTCGTCGGCGGCACGCTCCAATTCCCGTGGATGTGGTGGCATTTCGACGTCATCACCCCCGGCGGCGGGACGGCGGTCGGCTCGTTCGGCGCCATCCTCCCTTGCACGGCCGGGCTGAGCATCATCAACGACGACTATGGGGTCCGCTACAGCGATCAAGGCGTGACCGGCGCGGGCGACCCGGTAAGCTTGACCGTGCGCGCGCCGACCATCCAGGCCGCCCTTACCCACACGCTGGGGAGCATCGTCGTCAGCGATACGGTCCGCTTTACGGGCACGGCCTCCACTGACGGCACGGGGCTGAGCTATGCCTGGGACGTGGGAGATGGGACGCTGCTCACGAGCGGCGGGGTCACCGTCACCCACGTCTACACGCGGGACGGCGACTATACCGTCGTCTTTACCGCCACCGACCGCTGCGGCTATAGCCAGGCGGCGACGGCCACGGTCACGGTCGCCGCGCCGGACCTGATGGCCGACTTTGACTACAGCCCCAAACCGGCCAACGTCCTGGTGGGCAGCACCGTCGTCTTTACCGACGCCTCGACCACCGACGTGCCGCCCATCGTGGCCTGGCAGTGGGACTTGGGCGACGGCAGCGACCCCGCCCTCACCCAGAACGTCACCCACACCTACGAGACGGCTGGCGTCTACACCGTCACGCTGGTGGTGACGGATGGGCTGGGGTACCACGACGCCGAGGTCAAGACGGCCATCGTCACAGTGAGCGTGGCCTGCGAGCTGCTGACTGGCGTCACTTTTGAGTACGCGCCGTCCAACCCGGTCATCGGGACGGCGGTAGTCTTTACCGCCACCGTTGCACCGCTCGGCGCGACCGCGCCCATCACCTACGTGTGGGACTTTGGCGACGACGTGACAAGCACCACCAACATCGCCTCCACATCGCACACCTACGCCGTCAGTGGGACGCTGAATGTGGTCGTCACAGCCTATAATCCCTGCACGCCCGCCGGAGTCAGCGCGACGCCGAGGAGCATCGAAATCGCGGCCCGGCGCGTCTTCTTGCCGCTGGTGCTGCGGAACGGGTAGCCGCGCGTCACCCGACCGGCGCTTCTTACAGGTCAGGGCACAGGCCTCGCCCAGGAATGGGCGGGGCCTGTGTGTTCTTGTGAGCTGTCTCGTTACCCAGCGCTCGTCTCCCTGCAGTGGGTCGCTGGACATAACTTTCGGCTATCTGGTCACACTGGGCGGTAGGGAGATCATTGGCCCAGTGGATGCCCCAAACGCTTGACAAGGGCGCCAGATTGGTGTATAATTTTAGTAGTTATAACTATAACGTCTTAGTTATACATCTAACTCCTAATCGTTCTATTGCCGATAGGTTCAATCCTGGAAGGAGGCGTGTTGGAAGGCGACCTGATCAATAAACTGACGGAAATAGGGTTTTCTGAGTACGAGTCCAAGGCATACGTCGCCTTGCTGCGGGAAAAAGGCCCCGCCACCGGCTATCAGATCTCGAAAACCTCCGGCGTGCCACGCTCCATGATCTACCAAGTGCTGGGCAAGCTCACCGGGCGCGGCGCTGCCATCACGCTCCGCAAGGGGGACTCGACCCAATATGCTCCGATCCCGGCGAGCGAGTTTTTGGATCAGCTCCTATCCGAGCAAGAGGAACTGATTCTTTCCTTGAAGGATGACCTGGCGCACCTCACCACGGCCCCGGATCTGGACTATGTGTGGAACATCGAGGGGGATGAGAACATTATCGCCAAAGCCGAAGAGATGGTCGAGCAGGCCCAGGAGCGGGTTTACCTGGCGCTCCAGCCGGGCACGTTCTCGGAACTGCGGCCCGCGCTGACGGAAGCCATCCAGCAAGGCGTGCGCGTCGTGATCTACACCACGGAGGCGCTGGACTTGCCGGGCGCGCAGGTCGTCGCCGCGCCGATGTCCAAAGAAGCCCTCAGCCAGGCCGGCGGGCTGGGATTGATCCTGGTGATTGACGGGGAAGAGGTGTTGATCGGCGAGTGGCTGACAGCGACCCACGCCCGCGCCTCCTGGACTAGCAGCCCGCTGCTCGTCTTTATCGCCGAGCACCACCTGCGGACCGACCTGTACCTGCCCCAGATCCTGGCCCTGCTGGGGGACCAGGCGCTGGACTTGATCCAGGAGGAGGACCGGGAACTGTTCGCTCGCGCCCTGGAGAGCCGGGTGACGTGTTAGGGAGCGCCATGATCCTCAAAAACCTCTTCCGGCGCAAAGGCCGCACCATTCTGACCCTGTTGGGCATCTCGATCGGCGTGGCGGCGATTGTCGCGCTGGGAGCGGTCGCCCAGGGATTGAAGGCCGGCTTCACCTCGATGAGCCAGGGCAGCCAGGCGGACCTGGTGCTGACGCAGAGCGGCGCCATGAGCGCCATAATCAGCAGCGTGGATGCAGCGGTGGTCGAACAGGTCACAGCTTGGCCCGAAGCGGCCGAAGTGGACGGTGTACTCTTTGGCAACGCGATCCTCGATGGATCCTCCTACTTGTTCCTCTTTGGACACGATCCGGAGGGATTCTCCATCACTCACTATCGCATCGTCGAGGGGCAAGGCCTGACCGACGTGCGGGGCGTGCGCGGCAAACCGATCCTTCTGGGGAGACGGGCGGCCGAGAATCTGGAGAAAAAGGTCGGGGATATGCTGCGTGTGAGGGGGGCCGCCTTCCGCATCGTGGGCATCTACGAGACGGGCAATGCTTTCGAGGATGCCGGGGCCGTCCTGCCGCTGGACGAGGCGCAGATTCTGACGCTCCAGCCTCGCAGCGTCTCGATGCTGTACATCAAACTGCGCGACCCCGCCGACGCCGACCGGCTGCGGGAGCGGGTCAAGCGTTACCTGCCGGACATGAGCCTCTCCACCACGGCCGGCTTTGCCGACCAGGAGCAGATGACCCAGATTCTGGAGGGTATGGCGATGGGCATCGCCGGGATCGCGGTCATCATCGGCGGCATCGGCATGACGAACACCCTCTTTATGTCCGTCTTCGAGCGGACGCGGGAGATCGGGCTGCTG
>Ga0209614_1000455_pt1 | contig 35961 bp, 34 predicted proteins | sample BlaSprsedimmetaG_FD_185484 | JGI IMG/M metagenome (GOLD analysis project Ga0209614, IMG submission 185484) | Hot spring sediment bacterial and archeal communities from California, USA to study Microbial Dark Matter (Phase II) - Blank Spring... ...
CCCCGGCGCTGGATGGGCCGCCCCCCCGGGCTTCCGGCTGCCCCGCCGCACCCATCTTTAGTCAGGCCGCTCAGCAATCCTTTGAGCGCGGCTTTATGGTCTGGGTGGAGGCGGAGCAGGCCATCTATGTGTTCTACCAAGCCCCGGTCGGGTCCTACTCGACGTACGAGTACTATACCGATCACTTTGTCGAGGGCGATCCGGAGAGCGACCCCGCTCTGGTCCCCCCAGCAGGCCTCTACCAACCGATTCGCGGGTTTGGATTGGTGTGGCGCGCCACCCCCCAAGTCCGGGAGCGGCTGGGCTGGGCCACCGCCCCGGAGGCGGGATTTCAGACCTGGAAACAGGGCTACCGGGGTATGGGCATGCATAACGCCTACACGCTGATGGAGGGAATTGACGGGACCATCTATCACATGATCGCGATGGGCAGCGTGTGGGAGATCTACTCGCCATGAGCGGCAGCAAATCGGCCAGTGAGCGATTCCGCGCTCCCACCGCCGCCTGCGCCGTGGTGGGAGCGATCCGCGCCCGTTCCACCCGTCCCACCCGGCTGATGGAATTCTGCGGCGGCCACACCCACGCCATCCTGCGATTTGGCATCCCCGACTTGCTCCCTCCTACCATTGCTCTGCGCTCTGGGCCAGGCTGTCCCGTCTGTGTCACCGCCGCCGCCGACCTGGACCACGCCATTGCGCTGGCCCAGATCCCCAACGTGGTCCTGACCACCTTTGGCGACATGATCCGTGTGCCTGGTAGCCGCACATCGCTGGCCCAGGCGAAGGCGGAGGGGGCCGATGTGCGCGTCGTCTACTCGCCGCTGGACGGGCTCCAGATCGCCCGCCAAAATCCAGGCCGCCCGGTGATTTTCCTGGGCGTGGGGTTCGAGACCACCGCACCGATGGTCGGGTCGGCGGTGCTGGCGGCCGAGGCGCAGGGGCTGGACAACTTTTACGTCTTTAGCACCCACAAGCTGACCCCGCCTGCTACCCGGGCCATCTTGGACTCCGGCGAGGCGGCGCTGGACGGTATCATCGGGCCTGGCCACGTCACCACCGTCATCGGGGCCGCCGCCTGGCAGTTCCTGCCGGATCAGTACCGAATTCCCGTGGCTGTGGCCGGCTTTGAGCCGCTGGACTTGCTATGTGCTATCCTGGCCCTGGTGGAGCGGGTCGAGGCCGGCCAGCCAGCTGTGGACAATACCTATGTCCGCAGCGTGCAACGCGATGGAAATCCCATTGCCCGGCAGGCGATGGCGCAGGTCTTTGAGGTGATCGATGCTCAATGGCGCGGTCTGGGTGTCGTCTCTCAAAGTGGTCTGGGCGTTCGGGAGACCTACGCCCGCTTCGACGCGGCCCGCACCTTTCCGGTCCGGGTCGAGCCAGTCCACGAGCTGCCCGGCTGCCGCTGCGGTGACGTGCTGCGCGGCGTGCTGTTGCCCACCGAGTGTGAATTGTTTGGGAAAGCATGCACCCCCCGGAACCCCGTTGGCCCCTGCATGGTCAGCGCCGAGGGAGCCTGTGCAGCTTACCACCGGTATGCCGCTTGACCGGTCGAGATGACTGCACCAGGAGATAGATCAGAGATCAGCGCTAGGAAAGAAGGAGGCCGCTGTGAATACCGAGGTCGTACGATTCTTGCAACAAGAAAGCGCCCGCTTGCAGAGGGAAAACCAGGCCCTCCAGGGGCAGATTCAGACCCTGCATCGGTACATTGAGGGGTTGGCCCAACTCCACTGGGCCAGCCGGCGAATAGCGGAAGAGGAGCAACCCCTCGAGCTGCTGGACCAATGTCTCTACGATACGATGCAGATCGTCGGCTGCCAGGATGGATCCCTCTCCTGCCTGGATCAATCCACTGGCGAGTTGATCTTTACCCTCGTCCATGGCATGCTGGAAAAGGCGCTGGTCGGCCGCCGCTGGAGGTGCGTCGCACCTGAGCAGCTACCACCCGCCTTCAAGACAGCAGGCACCTGATTCGGTCAGCGAACATCCCTACGGCGAGCAGGGCGGCGCCGCCGACCAACGCCAGGCAAGCTAAAGCGGCCTCGTCCGCCGATTCGGCCGGCTTGGCCAAGTGAGAACTCACCCCATCGGCCTGGGCCTGTCCCCCCCATGCCACCAGCAACACTGCCACCACAACGACGGTGGTCAGCGCTCGAACAAAACCCCATTGGAACGACATGATCCCTACTCCCTGACTCGATCAAAGGCCCGGACGATCTCGTGAGGACGACGGTGCAATGGCTCCCTGTTTGACATTTCCCCAGGCTACTCGCGTCATCGTCCTCCGTCCGGGCTGGGCACTGGAGATCACCTGGAGGCCAGTGCACACTGGCAGTTGTAGGATACCACAGGGCCGTCCATCTCGCTGGACGGACAGCCATCGTCCGGACGTCGAGAGCGAAACGAGAAGGGAACGGGGAGAGGACGAATACCCTACGCGCAGCGGTCGAAACGCCAACGCAAGCACCGAGAGAGCTGTGGTGGATTGGGGTTACACGCGCCCGGCGCGGACCAGGAGTTGAAAGGCGCGGGCGGTCAGCACCGGGTACAGGATGGCGTTGGACGGGGGGAGGCCGGTGAGAGTGAGGGTCAGGCCAGGGTGAGATTGCACCTCCCCCAGCGGCCACTCGTCGCGGGTAAAGAACTCGACGAGCGCCTGGTTCTCCACACGCAAGAGGCCAAACAGGTCACGGGGGGTGGGCGCATCCTGCAAACGGGTGGGAAAAGCGGCGATGGCCAGATGATCGGGGGTGTTGGGGCCCCCCAGACGGGGTGGAACCAGAATCAGCACGAGAGGGGCGCGCTGTCTCTTGCTGGGAGGAAGGCGCAGCTCATCGGCGATTCGCCACTCGTGGATCAAAAAGGTCCTGGGCGGCGTCTCCAACCAGGTATGCACGCCCAATTCCTCTTCGACCTCCCGGTGTAGGCAGTCCAGGACGGTCTCGTCCCGACCAATTCCGCCGCCAATCCCCCCCACGCCGATCCAAGTCGGGCCGTCCTCCCCCTGAGCGGTACGCCGCCAGTACTTGGGCTTGCCGATCTCGAAATAATAGGCCGCTCCATCCCGCGTAATGGTCGAGACGCCGACCAGGGCGATGGTCTTGCCCTTCAACAGGGCGTGCCGGCGGAGAGCGGGCAGCGCTTTGAACAGATCCACACTCTAGCTCCGTTCCAGTGGTGGACTGTCGGGCGCGTAATGGGCCGGGCCATCGGGGCCGACAGCGAGATAGTACTCGATCAAGCGGCGAGATGTGGGAGTCAACGGCAGAGCCAACGCCCCCTCCGGTGAGACCCACTGCCCCTCGGTCAATTCTTGACCGTCCAACTGGAGCGTGCCCTCCCAGCGGTCCACCACAAAATCCAAATAGACCAGGTGGTGTTGACCGTCTTTGTAGCGCGGGGGGCAGATGCGCTCGGTGACCTGAATCAGGCGGAAGCGGGTCGGCGTCAGATGGGTCTCCTCCTGCAACTCGCGCGCCAGGGCCTGGGCGGCCGTCTCGCCATACTCTATGTGACCGCCAGGGATGGCGTAATGGCCCGCGATCTTGCTGAAACGGGCGACAAAGACCTCTCCCCGCTCATTGGTCAGCAGCGCGCCGACGACGACCTCTGGCTGCCGTGGTGGTCCGTTCATCGGTGAGCCTGGATGAACTCGTGCGTCTTTTGGGCCACGAACTCCCACTCACTGTCCACCGTCAGGCAGTGACCCGAGTTGTGGAGCGTGATCAACTCTTTATCGCTAGAGCCGGCGCCCTCGTACGTGCGCTGCGCGCTGGTGGGATGAATGGCCGTGTCGCTGGTGCTGTGAATGACCAACAGGGGGCAGATCACCTGGGGTAGCAGCCGGCGCACCTGGCGGATCAATTTCAACAGCTCGTGGGCGGCGAACAGGGGGTTCTCGTCATAGTGCCACAGCCGCAGCTCGGCCTCGGGATCCGTCAGGTCACTCTCGCCAGGCTTGGGCCTGCTGGGGATCAGGTGCTTGAAGAGCGGGGACAGAAACAGGAGGCGATTGGCGACCCAGGTAGCGGGAGAGTAGATGATCGCGCCGGGTAGATCGGGGCGGTGAGCGGCCAGGTAGAGGGTGAGCAAAGCCCCCATCGAAAGCCCGCCGACAAAGACCGTCTCGCAGTGGTCCCGCAGGTGGGTCAGCGATCGTTCCGCGCAGCCGACCCACGCGGTCCATGGGGTGCGGTTCATATCCTCTATCGTCGTGCCATGGCCCGGCAGCAGCGGGCCGGAGACGGTGAGTCCGCGCTGGTGAAGGTAATCCCCGATCAGACGCATTTCCGTGGGCGCACCGGTAAACCCGTGGATGAGCAGCACCCCGACGGGGCCGCCCTCCAGGAAAAAAGACGAGGGATCCAGGTGCGATTGTTGAGGCATAGTCACCCCCTGACAATAAAAAGTGGGGCGGCTCTGAACAGAGGCCACCCCCTCGTGGCGGAGAGGGCGGGATTCGAACCCGCGGAGCATTTCTGCTCACGCGCTCTCCAGGCGCGCGCATTAGGCCGGACTATGCTACCTCTCCGTAGCTTTGCGGAGGGGATTATACCATCCTGTGGCCCGATTGACAAGCATTGCTTACGTCACCAGATTGATCAACGTGTAAAGCCCCAAACCTGTGACCGCGCTCCCGATGGCCCAGCGCAGATGGCGCAGGGAGACTTTTTTGACCGTCAGGGCGGCAAAGGGCACCGAGATCACCGCTCCCAAGACGAGGGACGGTGCTATGCTCCAATCCACGTGGCCGATTTCCGTTGTCAGATAGGTGATCACGCCGACGATGCACACCAGTCCCTCGGTCAGCGACGTGATGCTGATGGCCTCTTTCTCCTTCATCCCCGCCAGCACCTGCCCGCCGCAGACCAACGGGCCGTAGCCGCCGCCGCTCAGTCCCTTGTTGACCGCCGCCAGCAGTCCCAGCCCGACCAGCTTTTTCCACGAGAAGGCGAACGTGCGGTTGACGGTCAATAGAATGGTGACGCCCATCGCCAGCACCAGCACGCCGATGTATCCCTTGAGCAGCCAGGCGGGGATATTCACCGCCACCAGGACTGCCGCTACCGTGCCCACCACGCTGCACAGGGCCAGCACCAGCACGGTTTTGAACGGCCGGGACCCCGGTTTGAAACTGACGTTGCCGAATTCATGGTGTAGAACCCCGGCCAGGATGCCGGTCAGGAACTCGGAGAGCAGCACCGAAGGCACGATCTGGATCGGTTCGTACCCCATCAACAGCAGAATCGGCGTGAGGGTCGTGCCGTATCCCATCCCCAGCGTCGAGTCGACGTACTCGCAGAACAGCGCCAATACCACGATAGGCCACATCATTTGCATGGACATGTCGTTCCATCCTGTTTTAAAAGGTGTGTAGGATAACACATAAATCCTATAGATATTATATGTTTTATGCCAAAATAAAAGACTCCCCTAGATCCCTACTTGGATAACAGATCGGCCAGCGTGGTGTTCTCCATCATGGCCGCCACAGCATCGCGTACTGCCTGCATCACCCGGCGCAGGCCGCAGGCCTCCATATCGGGGCAGCCGCACGGCTCGAATGCCGTCTCGCTGACACAACTGATGGGAGACAATGGGCCGTCCAGCAGTCGCACGACCTCGGCCAGGGTGATTCGCTCAGGGGAACGGGCCAGGTGGTACCCCCCATGGGGTCCCTTTTTACTGTGTACGATCCGCCCGTGCTTGAGGATCAGCATAATTTGCTCCAGGAACCGGGACGGGATATTGTTCCGCTCGGCCAGGTCATTGGTCGAAACCGGGCCACCCTCATAATGAGCCGCTAGGTCTTGGAGGGCGCGCAGGCCGTATTCACCCCGCTTGGATAATTTCATCTGTCGTTTCTCTGAGGCTCTTGACGATAAACCCAACAAGTTCAATCGAATTAGTTGACATTTTACACCTTGCGATTGATTTTGTCAAGCGGTTCACACGTCGGGAGACCGTGGTATAATCTGGGGAAGGAGAATGATGTCAATGTCCCAATCAGAAGTCACATTCGAAGGAGAGATTCCCGTCCTCTCGGGTGCCAAGCGCCCGGTTCTGGCGCTCGTCCCGGCCTGGAACGAAGCCGACCGTGTGGGCCCGGTGGTGAGGGGAGCGGGCGCCTACCTGCCGGTGCTGGTCGTGGACGACGGTTCTCGTGATGGAACGTCTGCCGCAGCCCAGGAGGCCGGAGCCGTGGTGGTGCGTCATCCCTGCAACCGGGGCAAGGGATCCGCACTGACCACGGGCCTCCACTATGGACTGGAACAGGGCTACGAGGCCGTCGTCACGCTCGATGCCGATGGCCAACACGATCCGGCCGAGATCCCCAAGTTTCTGGCAGCCTACGATGCCGGCGATGGCGACCTCCAACTCGTCATCGGGCGGCGAAACTTTGGGCAGATGCCCTTTCCGCGCCGGTATACCAATCCCATCTTTGGGGCGTGGCTCCTCTCACTGGCGCTGAGAACCCCCATTCACGACAGTCAGAGCGGGTACCGGATGTACGGCCGGCGCCTGCTGACGCAGCTCGACCTGACGACTACCGGTTTCGACTGGGAGGTCGAGGTGATTGTTCAGGCGGTCTGTCTGAGGATGCGCATTGGCTGGGTGGACATTCGCACCATCTATGGCGTGGGGGAGGTGAGCTACTTTCACCCGGTGCGGGATTCTCTCCGCTTTGGGCGGATGGTGTGGTGTGCATGGCGCCGCCGGCGCGGGTTGGATTTCGAGAGGTGAGGGGGCTTGGAGTGGGCGCTGTGGAGTCGTTCACTGTGGATTTTGCCGGAGCAGTTCCAGTGCGACCTCGAGTTGGGGGTCGTCCTCAACGGTGAACTCGTCCCAATCGAGGAGGATTTCGACGTCGGGGACGATGCCCCGCTCCTCCCAATCGGCGCCGCTGGGGGGCAGGAATGTCTCCTGGGCGATCCAGGCCCGTGATCCATCCTCAAAGTCGTAGCCATATGTGGTCTCGATGTTGCCGAGGGTGGTCCGCCCCACGACGGAGGCCCGGCCGCTTTCTTGCAGCACCCCGGCCAAGACTTCGGCAAAGCTGACCGTCTCGGTGCCCACCAGCACCACCAGCGGCACCCGCTGCGGCCCGGCGACGTCCACGCCGCGCACTCGCAGCGGTTCACTGTCCCAACGACTGACGAAACGCCCCACCTCGCCGGTGGTGAACAGCTCCAGTAGACCAACCAGCGTGGTATAACTGCCGCCAGCGTTGACGCGCAGGTCGAGCACCAGGCCAGCCAGCTCGCCGCCGGTGGTCTCTGCTGCCAGCTCCTCCACTGCTCGACGCACGCGCTCGGGGATCGTGTCGTCCCACAGAGTGGGAACGAGGATGTAGCCCACCCCGTCCTCCAGCAGCCGCTTCTCGATGGGCAGCGGGCCGGCGATGCGGGCGCGGATGACCGTCACGGTGCGGATCGGTTCTCTGGGCGTCCGCACTTGCATTTCGACGGTGGTATCTATGGGGCCTTCCAGGAGCGCCATGTTGTCGTATCCCAACTCGTCGCAGCAGGCCGGGTGTCCATCTATGGTCAGCATGTGGTCGTGGGGACGCAAGCCAGCCTGTTCGGCGGGGCTACCGGGAAAGACCAGCAGGACGACGGCGTACTCCTTTTCGATCTCGAGTGGAATGGTGCTATAGATGCCGATGCCCACGTAATCCCACTCTCCCGCCAGCAGCGCGTCCTCCTCAGCGGCGGCGGAGGGGGAGAGAAAGACCGAGTGGTCGTCGTTCAATTCGAGCAGCATGTCTTCCATCGCCCACCAGAATTCCTCGTCGCTCAATCCGGCCTCGACGTGGGCGCGGTACGTCTCCCCAATGGCATCCCAGTCCGCCCCGTTATAGTCCGGGTAGAGGTACTCGGCGCGGACAGTTTCCCATAACTCGTTCAAGATGCGCAGATGACGGTCGGTCGCCTCGCGGTCTGGGGTGGGGATGAGGGTGAACGTGGGCAGCGGTGACGGTGTGGGTGTGGGTGTGGGGTAGGTCACCGCCCACCAGGAGATTCCCCCGATGGTGGCGGCACACAGGCAGGCCACCACGGCGATCAGCCCGACGATGACCGGGATGAATAGGTCAGTGGCGGTCCAGCGGCGGTGAGCCCCCTCGCTGGATTCAGTCATCGGGGCCGCCGTGCTCGCGCCAGTGCTGGATCAAGCGGTTGATGCGGATGCGTTGGGCTCGCAGCCAGCGGCGAGGGCCCAGGATGGCGCGCCCCCTTTCGGGCGGTGCGTCGGGCAAGCGGATGAGGGTGCCATCGTCCACCAGTTGCTCGAAAAAGTCGAGAAAGCGGCGCTCCAACTCGGCGTCGTCCTGAGGTGTGTATTCGGATTCCTCGTCGCGTTGGTAGGCCTCCAAGGCCAGTTGTTCGATCAGATTCTGCATCTGCTGGATGAGGGTCTCGACTGGTTCCAGGACGAGGCCCCAGGCATAGATGGGGTCCAGCGGCATAGAGCCGAATTCCATCGGAGATGGGGGCTGGGGTGTATCTTTCATACTATTCCTCACTTTATTTGATGGGCCAGCAGATGCAGGGGAGCCATTTTTCATCGGCTGCCGGGATCACTCCCGGGATGCCACAAAGGTGCTCAAATAGGCCTCAAAGTCATCGGGACAGGATTCGGTGTAGCGCAGCAGTTCCTCCCCGGCGATCGGATAGAGGGGGTAGCACGAGGTAGGCCACGCCCCACGGGGTGCGGGGACCACGGTTGTCACGGGAAGACCTCCCAGTTCGGCCGGGCCGTCCAGCCGTTCCACGACCTCCTCGGCTGTGACGATGACCCGCTCCGCCGCCAGCGAAAGCTCCAGATCTATTGCCAGGTTACCCCCCAGCAGCGCGTTTCCCCTGAGGTCGGAGCGGAGGGCGTGGATCACCGCCACGTCGCACCCAATAGCCGGGAAGGCGACCAGTTCCTCGCCGGTGTAGGGATCGGCGATCACCTGCACGTCGGGGCGGGCCCGGAGCAGGTCGGTGCCCAGCCATCCCCGTCCGGGCATAAATCCTACCTGTGCCAGTTTCGCCCGCAGGCCAAAGGCGAGGCTGGCCTCGGTCTCCTCGACGATTGCGAGGTTTCCGGTCGTGCCGGCGCGAGTGAACATGGGGGCCAACCCAAAGGCCTCCAGGCCAAAGTAGCAGGTCCGCACCCGGCTGACCAATCCGGCCCCGACCAAGAGATCGCTCTCGAATCCGGCGGTAAAGCAGAGCAGCGTCAGGTCTTTGGGCGGAGACTGGCGCTGCAAGAGCGCTCGCACAAAGGCCACCGGGCGACGATAGAGAGTCATACCGCCCAGAGCCAGTGTATGCCCATCCTGGACCAGGGCCGCTGCTTCGGCCAGAGTTGCCCGCTTGTCCTGTCTAGTCTGATGAGCCCTCATCCCCGGATCCTCCAGTTTCGAGGCCCAGCAGGCCGTTGACTATTTTTTCCACATCCAGCACGCTCTCTACGACAAAATCTACCACGTCATTCTCGTCCGGTTCCGCGTCCACCAGGATCGTCGTCAGTCCCAGTTCTTTGGCCGGTCGCAGGTTGCGAGGCGAATCTTCCACCATGATACATTCCGGTCCTGCGGCTCCCAGGTGAGACAATGTCCGTTCGAAGGCGTCACGGCGGGGTTTGTTCCGCCACTCTACGTCCTCGATACCGATGACCCGGTCAAAGTGGTCGGCCACGCCCAGGGCGCGCAGTACCCGCCAGCCGTGCTCGACGGTCGCGTTGGTGTAGATCGCCTTGCGCAGCGGAAGCGCTTCCAGCATCTCGGCCAGGGCGGGGTCGGGGGCGAGGTACTCGTGCAGGGGGATGTCGTGCACAAAGGTGAGATAGTCTTGAATATCCACCTGGTGCTCGGCCATCAGGCCGCCCAACGTGGTCCCATACCGCTGCCAATAGTCGTGCCGCACGGCTTGAGCTTCTTCCCACGTCACTTCCAGGTAGTCTCTCACCCACACTTGGATGCGGTGGCCGATCTCTTGCATCAACCCCGTATCGCGTGGGTAAAGAGTGTCGTCCAGGTCAAATATGATGAGCTTGTATCCCATTGAGGTAATTATACAACGACCAGTGTCAATTGAACAGGTAAACAGGCCGGATGCGAGGGGGCAGATCGGTTCAATCGGGCCCGTTGCTGCGAGTTGACTGCTCACTCAGACGGAGTAGAATCACCCCGACTAGAATCAAGCCTCCCCCGCCTAGTTGTACAACAGTCAGACGCTCGCCCAGAAAGAGAAACGCCATCATCGCTGTCATCACTGGTTCGAACGTGATGATGAGGTTAGCCGTGCCGGCTGGCAGATAGGCCAGACTTGCCGTATAGAGGCCGTATCCGCCGGCCGTAGGGCCAATGGCCAGCGCGATAAGAATTCCCCAGCATAGGGCGGCCTCCCGCCAACTGCTCATGCCGACGGCCATTGGCCGAGAGAGCCAGAAAAAAGTCTCGGGCCGCTGCACGAGCAGCAGGAAGGCTGTCCCAAATGCGAAACTGTACAGGGTGGTGGTCCAGGGACTGGTACCCCGCCGGGATGAGAGCTTGCCCATCAAGCTGTACACGGCAAAGGCTAAGCCGGGCAGCAGGCCGATGAGAATGCCGAGGGGATCGATCCGCCAGGTCGCCGGGTGATACGCGCCAGATGCGAGAATACAGCCGGCCAGGCTCAAGATAACGGCTCCAATCTTGGGAATGTCCAGCCGTTCGCCCCACCAGCGCCAGGCGACGAGGACCGTAAAGGCCGGTGAGCTGTGGACCAACACCGTCGAGACGGCTGCCCCATTAAGCGTGATGGACACGGTCCACAGGGCGTTGAACACGGCCAGAACAAGGCCATAGACGACGGAAAACGGCAGGTCGCGCCGCTCTAGGCGGAGCAGAGGGCGGGCGCCCACGGCCAAAGCCCCGCCCAGCGCAACCGCCACGATGAGATCGCGCCAAAAAGCCAGCGCCAGGGGAGGCATTTGAAAGCGGGTAGTCAGATAGCCGATCAGGATAGCCGCAGTGGACCAGACAGCCGTGGCGATGAAGGCGATCAGATAGCCACGAGCGGAGAGCGAGGAGGGTGAATTCATTTCAAAGCGGGATCTGCATTGCCTAATCTAGCAGCAGCACCGAGACCCGCGCGCCGGCGGGAGCGTGGGTCCAGTCCTCCGGGATAATCGCCAGGCCGTTAGCCTTGACCATCGAGCTCAAGATGCCCGATCCCTGACCGCCGGTGAGAAAAGCGCGGTACTCCCCGGCCTGCTCCTCGACGCGCACGCGCACGTAATGCCGGCGATTATCCTTGTGGGGGATCTCGTCCATCAGTGCAGCTTCCACCCTGGGACGTGGCCAGTCCGTCCGACCCAGCATCTCGAATATGGCCGGCCGAACGAACATCTCGAACGAGAGCATCACCGAGACTGGATTGCCCGGCAGCCCCAGAACTGGCACGGGGCGCTTCGATCCTGTCGTGGGATCGTCAATTTGCCCGAAAGCCAGCGGTTTGCCCGGTTTCATCCGCACTCGCCAGAAGTGGATCTCGCCCTCGGTCGCCAGCACGTTCTTGACGATGTCAAAGTCGCCCACCGAGACGCCTCCCGAGGTCAGGAACAGGTCCACTCCCTGCGCCAGGCCCATGCGGATTTTTTCCGTCAGGTCCTCGATCCGATCGCGGGCGATCCCCAGCATGATGGGGATTCCACCGCACATGATCACCTGGGCGGCGTTGGAGTAGCTGTTGGCGTTGCGAATCTTGCCCGGCGCGAGGGGAGCCTCGATCTCTACCACCTCGTCACCGGTAGCCAGAATCGCCACGCGGGGGCGGCGGACTATGGCGACCTCGGCGCGTCCCAGCGTTGCCAGCATCCCGATCTCTTGGGGGCGGACGAGGACCCCACGTGGCAGCACCAGACTTCCCTGGCGCACGTCTTCCCCCGCCGGGCGGATGTATTGGCCCACCGGAGGTGCGGCGAACACGTCCACCCATTCCCCTTGCGAGACCGTGTCCTCGACTTTGACGACGGCATCGGCCCCTGGCGGGATCGGTGCGCCGGTCATAATGCGGATGGCCGTGCCGGGGGTGACCGGCGTCTCGGTGACGTAACCCGCCGCCAATTCGCCGACGATCCGCAGACGGGCGGGGGACTCCCGGCTGGCTCTGGCAGTGTCGGCCGCCAGCACCGCATACCCATCCATCGAGGAGTTGGCGTGCGGGGGGATGTCCATGTCGGCGTACACATCTTTGGCCAGGACCCTGTCCACGCTCTCCAAGATGGGCACACGTTCAGGCTCCAGAGGGCTAAAGACGCTCAACACCCGTTCCAGCGCGTCTTCGACGCTCAGCATTGGTTCCATCATGGTGTCTCCTCCTTAACGTAAGCGTTCAGGGGAGGCTCAGGCGGGGTCACAGATCTCCTCTGAGCGGGGTAGGTGAACGCCTACAACGAAGAAAGCGTTCTAGATGTTGGTTTGCGGGCGGTACTCTCCCCATACCTGTCGCAGGACGGCGCAGATCTCGCCCAGGGTGCAGTCGGCCTCGACGGCCTCGACAAAGAGCGGCGTGAGGAGAACGTCGGGGCTGCGGGCGGCCCGCTCGATGCGCGCCAGGAGGGCGGAGGCTCGCTCGCCGTCCCGCCGCGCCCGCAGGGCTGCCAGCCGCGCCCGCTGCTGCTCCTCGACCGCCGGGTCCACCAGCAGCCGCCCCATCGTCACAGCTTCTTCCTCAACCCGCAGGTCGTTCACTCCCACGATGGTCCGCTCTCCCGTCTCGATCTCTTTCTGGTAACGGTAGGCGGCGTCGGCGATCTCTTGCTGGACGTACCCCTGCTCGATGGCGTCCAATGCTCCGCCCATCTCGTCAATCCGCTCGATGTATGCTGCAGCGCGGCGCTCGATCTCGTCGGTGAGATACTCGATCAAGTAGGAACCGGCCAGAGGGTCTACCGTATGCGCGACGCCCGATTCGTGGGCGATGATCTGCTGGGTGCGCAGAGCGATGCGCACCGAGTCCTCGGTCGGCAGCCAGAGCGCCTCGTCCCGCGAGTTGGTGTGCAGCGATTGGGTGCCGCCCAACACCGCCGCCAGTGCCTGGAGCGTCACCCGCACGACGTTGTTCTCCGGCTGCTGCGCGGTGAGGGTGCAGCCGGCGGTCTGAGTGTGGAAGCGCAGGGTCCAGGAGCGGGAATCGTGGGCACCAAACCGTTCCCGCATGATGCGGGCCCACAGCCGGCGGGCGGCGCGGAACTTGGCGATCTCTTCTAGAAAATCGTTGTGCGCGTTGAAGAAGAAGGAGAACCGCGGCGCGAAGACGTCCACGTCCAAACCGGCTTCGATGGCGGCCTGGACGTAGGCGATGCCGTTGGCCAGCGTGAACGCGACCTCCTGCACGGCGGTCGAACCGGCCTCGCGGATGTGGTAGCCGCTGATGCTGATGGTGTTCCAGCGAGGCACTTTGGCCGCGCAGTAGCGGAACAGGTCGGTCACCAGCCGCATCGAGGGGCGGGGTGGGAAGATGTAAGTGCCGCGGGCGACGTATTCTTTCAGGATGTCGTTCTGGACGGTGCCGTGCAGTTTTGCCGGCGGCACGCCCTGCTCTTTGCCCACGGCGATGACCATCGCCAACAGCACGGCCGCCGGCGCGTTGATGGTCATCGAAGTGGAGACCCGGTCCAACGGGATGCCGTCGAACAGCGTGCGTACGTCGTCCAGACTGCTGATCGAGACGCCGACTTTGCCCACCTCTCCCTCGGCCAACGGCGCGTCGGCGTCGTAGCCGATCTGGGTGGGCAGGTCGAAGGCGACGGAGAGGCCGGTCTGCCCCTGCGCCAGCAGGTACTTGTAGCGGGCGTTCGACTCCTCGGCCGTGGCGTACCCGGCGTACTGGCGCATCGTCCAGAAGCGGCCGCGGTACATCGTCGGCTGCACGCCCCGGGTGAAGGGGTATTCGCCGGGAAAGCCCAGATCGGCGAGATAGTCCATCTCCGCGTCGGCCGGGGTGTAGACCCGGTCCAGCGGGATGCCAGAGGCGGTCTCGAACTGCGCCCGCCGTTCAGGCGAGCGGTCGAGCACCGGTTGAAGCGTGTTTTCTTCCCACGCTTGTCGCGCGCGTGTCAAGTCGGTCAATGGTTTTTCCTCCAAGCAGTGTTAGCCTGCACAAAGCTAGCCCCTAATCCTTAGACGCATCTCTTCAACAATCCACAGGAGGCGTTCGAGTGGCTCACTGGAAAGCAATGGTATCAGACGCTCAATGGCCTCAAGAACGTAGAATTTATCCTGCTTGTGCAAACGCAGAACGATCAAGCCGGGGAATTGTGCCGGTGGATATGCACGGATATCAGCGAAATCCAGGTCAAGGGTGATCAAGACACGTCCTTCTTCCTGGCACATAGAAGCGATATCGGAATCCGACCAACCTTCCAAGTGCTGCTCAAGCACAGTAGCGGCATCATAGCCAACCTGACGCAGCAAATCGGCTACCTCAACTGGCAGATTCTCATCAATCTTGAATTCCATCGTGTTGTCTATGCCAGAATAGCGACCACACGCTCGCGGGCCAACTCAGCAGCGTATGTCATAGCGGCCTGCACCGCCTCCCGACTCAGGGATGGGTAACTGTGCAAAATCTCATCGGGAGAGAGACCGGCAGCAAGATTGTCGAGGATAACCGAAACCATAATGCGCGTACCTTTGATGCAGGCCCTCCCGTGACAGATGAAGGGATCAACGACAATATAATCTTGCCAACTCATAAACAACCTCCCCAGAACACTGTGATTGTAATTATATCGTGTTTCTCTAGCGAACGTAAGGGCTTGGTCATTCTGAGCGACCGAAGGGAGCGAAGAATCTCGCAATGGCGATAGTTCAACCTCTCAATGAAGCGATATCCCTCGTCGTTCCGCTTCCTTCGCCCTGCTCAGGACAAGCTCTCGGAATGACACATCCGCAGGTAGGCTGAGTAGTGGGCACCAACGACACCGAGATCTGCCGCTGCGACCAAGGCGGCGAAGCTACCGAGAGAGCAGTCGGCTGGAGCGAGATGTTGGGCGGCCTGATACATCCTCATCTTTTCTGCTTGCGCTCCACAACGATATCGTAGATTCTCTGGGACGCTTCTTCTGGATCTTCATGCTCCCATACTCGAATGACCCGCCATCCTAATGCTTCCAACCGGCTCGTTGTGTCCAGATCGCGTTCCTGATTCTGTTTGATTTTCTGAGCCCAGAATTCGGCATTGGCTTTCGCTTGTGTTCCATGAACTGGACAGCCATGCCAGAAACATCCATCAACGAAAACTGCCACTTTCGCAGATCGGAAAACAATATCCGCTTTTCTATTCAAATTCTCGACGGGTCTTTCGTCGAGCCGAAAACGGAGACCCTTGCGATGAAGCGCCGAACGAAGTGCCTTCTCTGGGGCAGTGTCTCGTGGCTTGGCGGCCTTCATTCTGGCCAAAGCCGCTTCAGATGAAGGAGTCGGCCTGGGTATCCTTTTTTCATTATTTGCAGCTTTTGGCTTTCTTGGCATAACGAAGCCACTCAAGGGTTGGATAACAAGGTTCGTATTCTTGCCTTGATGTTTTCGTACACGGTTGTTAATCTTTGGGACATTTTCCATCGTCACTACATGTGGACTCGTCTCACCTAGCAGTCTCTCGAATTCACGAAGCAGCCACCATTTTCCTCCTGTTCGAGTCTTGTCTCTGATCTTGTTAGAGTGTGTAGAGAATGGTTGACAAGGCGCACAGCCGGCCAGAATCTTTGATACATTATTCGACCAGTATCTTTCATTTATTTCTTGGCCGCGAAGATCTGAGACATCCCTCAGAATGAACTCGGCCCGTACATTCTGTTCGTAAGGATACCTGCAAGATTCGTCGACATCTACTCCTGCAACGACGGTTACACCCGCCTGCTTTAGTCCGCAAGAAAGCCCACCTATACCGCAGAATATGTCAATGGCTGATGTATTCATACTGACTCCAAGATGAACATAAGAGCTTGTTGGAACATTTCGTTACTATTCAGTTGCTCCCGCCGGATTTGACAATCCGGCGGATCAACAGGCAAAATCAAGCGAATTTGACCGTTTTCGGTTTGCAAACACCTTTTTCGCCACCGACGGCTTGGATTTGGCAATCCAAGCCGAGCAGGGTGAGTAGTTACAACATTTCTCTGTATTTGCCACCCAACTTCATTTTAACACACCGGCGCGTGTCGTGTCAACCTCAGCGCTCAATCGCGCAGCCCACGGCCGCGCAGCAGGCCGTCTGCCCAGGCGGCCTCTTGCGGTGTGAGGAAGGCCGAAGGCGGACGGCGGTAGTCCACCCGGTCGCCGTAGCCGCCGTTGTCGTAGCAGCGGGTGAAGACCGCGCCGAGGTCGAGGGGCGCGTCTGGGTCGGGCACGCGCAGGGGGACACCCAGCACCGGCAGCCGCTGGTGAAGCGCGATCGGGTAGACCTCGATCTGCTCCGCTTCCACCGCCCGTCGCACAGCGATCCGGTAGCGGTGCGGCGGCAGGCGCGGCACGATTTCGGCCGGAAAGACGGTCGGTTGGCCGCTCGACAGCAGATCAATCTCCACCAGATTGATGGCGCTGTTCAAGACGTCGGCCTGTTTGCGCAAGTACTGCTCCCGCCCAGCCCCCGCCACTTTGTTGGTTGGACCGAGCACCTCGATCAGCGTAACGACCTCGTCGCCGGCGGCGTGGACGATTTCCAGGTATGGCTCGCGGTGCTCCACCGGCGGAAAACGGATGATCACCGGCGTCGCGTCGGTCTCCGCCCACTCATCTACCGTCACGTCCGGGGGGGTCGAGGTGTACGTGGGCGGCGGCTCTCTCAGCGCCCGCGCCGGTTCCAGCAGCAGGACGTCCGAGTAAAAGGCGTGGGGCGGGACGAGAACGTACACCCGTTCCCCCATGCGGGCGTAATAACGCGGGGGCAAATGAGGCTGGAGCGTATCCGCGATGTAGGTGATCAATCGCTGATGTACGTCCGGCCAATGTGCGGGCGCTTCGAGATAGAGATCCATTCCGGGAAAGGGACTCGGCATGGCGTTCCTCCTTACTTGATCCCCCTGATCGCGTCAGCTATGCACCATTCACCTGTCACTCCTCATCTTCCAGGATGCGGGTGATCTCCGCCAACAGGTCATCGGGAAGGCGCACACCGGCGGCCTGGACGTTCGACTCGACGTGGGCGGGACGGGTGGCGCCGGTGACGACGGCGCTGATCTCCGGGCGGCGTAGGATCCAGGCCAGCGCCAGTTGGGACATCGTCAGGCCCGCGCTCTGGGCTGCCGCCGTCAGCCGCCGCGCTTTAGCGACGTTCGCTTCCGTCAGGTCGCCTTTCAACCAATTGCTGCGCCCGCCCCGGCTGTCCGCCGGGACGCCGTCGTTGTACTTGCCGGTCAGCAGTCCCTGGGCCAGCGGGCTGAAGACGGTGACGCCGATGCCGTACTTGGCGCAGGTCGGCAAGATCTCGGGCTCGACGTGCCGATCGAGCATGTTGTAGCGGGGCTGCTCCACCTGCGGCGGGTAGGCGCGAAAGGCCCGCGCAGCGCCGACCGCCGCCTCGATCTGGGCCGCGCTCCAGACGCTGGTGCCCCAGTAGAGCACTTTCCCCTGGTGAACCAGATCGTCCATCGCCCGCACCACCTCCTCGACGGGCGTTTCGGGGTCGTACCGGTGGCAAAAGTACAGGTCGAGGTACTCGGTGCCCAGGCGGCGCAGAGAACTCTCCACGGACTCGATGATATGTTTGCGGCTGAGACCCCGGTCGTTGACGCCGTCGCTCATGGGCCAGAAGACTTTGCTCGAAATGACCAAATCCTGCCGGCGCAGACCGAGGTTGCGGATGACCTCGCCCATCACTCGCTCGGCCTCGCCGTTGGCGTAGACGTCGGCGTTGTCGAGAAAGTTGACGCCGCTTTCTACAGCGGCTTTGATGCACACCTGGGCGGTCTCCCGATCCACTGCGTCGCCGAAGGTGAGCCATGCCCCCAGTCCAATCTCGCTGACCTTGAGGCCAGCCTGTCCCAATCTCCGATATTCCATTTTATACCTCCACGTAAAAAATCAACTCGCTTCTCTCAGTCGCTGGATCACCCAGGCGCGGGCCGGATGTTCCACCCGTTCCAACTCGGCGATGACGGCCTCCCGCTCGTATGCGACCCGCCGCACTGTGACCGTGCATTCGCCGCCCACAAAATCGAGCAGGGCGTAGGCCGGACGCGGGTCGCCGTCGAGGGGCAGCCCGACGCTGCCATCGTTCACGATGCGCACGCCGTCCACGATCCGGTCCACGGGCTGGTGGGTGTGACCGTAGAGGATCAACCGCCCGTCCAATCCGGCAAAAAAGTCCCGCATCTGTTCCACCGGGGTGTTGGGGCGGAGCGGCATCTCGTCGTCCCGCGCGTTGGCGTGGACGGCGACGACGCGCCCGTAGCCGGGCACGTCCATTTGGATTCGGGTGGGCAGGTCGCGCAAGAACTCGTAATCGTCGTAGGGAAGCCGTTCCACCGTCCAGCGGAAGTTGGCGTCCCGTTCGGCCAGTGCGGCCGGCAGCGCCGCCCAATCCGCCGCCGAGCGGACCGGGGGTTGCGCGGGCCGCCGCCCGGTGATCAGGTAGCGGTCGGTGTTGCCCTGGAGAAACGCCGCGTTGGGCAGCGCCCGCAGCCGGGCCACCGTCTCGGCCGGCCATGGGCAGAAGGCCGCCAGGTCGCCCAGCACCCACGTGACGTCGGGCGTGCCCTGAGCGGCCACGTCGGCCAGGACGGCTTCCAGCGCCAATAAATTGCCGTGTACGTCGGAAAGCACAGCCAGTCGCATCATGTTTTGAATACCTCCTGTATGCGGGGCAGGCTCAACGTTCCCCAGATGATGGTCAGCAAGAGCAGGGAGAGCGCCATATCCCGTGGTTGTGTCTGCCGGGCGTACTCGTTGGCGTCGAACAGGGCGTGGTTGATCCAGACGTGGGTCTGGTAGAGAGTCACCGCGATCAACGTCCCCCGGCGGCTCCAGGAACGAAACCGCATCAGCCCCACTGCTGCAGCGACGAAGAGCACGCCCCAGCAGCCAGCCATCGCCGCCAGATAGGTCAACGGCACCGTCGTCGTCGCGGGCAGGGTCGCGTTGTACCACAGGGCTGCGATGGCCCGTGCCAGATTGGCCAATCCCAGCGTCAGCACCAGCAGGCCCAAGAGGACGATGCCTTTCTGAGCAGTTGTGAGGGGCTTTTTCACGGCATCAGTACGATCTTGCCGAACTGCTCCCCACGCTCCAGGGCCTCGAAGGCCGCCCGTCCCTCGGAAAGAGGCATCACCCGGTCCACCACCGTCTTTAACTTGCCGCCCCACACCAGCTCCATCACGTCATGGAAATCCTGGTGGGATCCCATAGTCGAGCCGATGATGCTGATCTGTTTGCCAAAGACGAAGCGGATGTCAATCTCGGTTTTCGGACCGGAGGTGTTGCCGACGACGACGATGCGTCCCCCGCGCGCCACAGCCCGTATGCTCTGGCCCAGCGTCGCCTGGCCGATGTTGTCCACCACCACGTCCACGCCGCGCCGACCGGTCAGCTTGTACAGCGTCTTGCTCCAGGTGGAGTCCTCGTGGTAGTTGAGCACCACGTCGGCGCCCAACGCCTGGGCCTTTTCCATCTTTTCTGCGCTGCTGGTGAGGGCGTAGACGGTAGCCCCGGCCAATTTGGCGATCTGGATGGCCATCGAGTTGACGCCGCCGCCGGCGCCGATGACGAGCACCGATTCGCCAGGCTGCACCCTGGCACGGTGAATGAGCATGCGCCAGGCGGTGAGGGAGACGAGCAGGGGCGCGGCCGCCTGGCTAAAGTCCCACGCCTCCGGGATGAGCATCAGGTTGGCGGCGGGCACCGCCACGTATTCGGCATGTCCGCCCCGCAGATGTTCCCCCAGGATCAGGTAGCCCGGGCTGACGGAATGCTCGCCCCGGCGGGTGAACTCGTCCTCGACCGTGGTGAGGCCTGGATCCACAACCACCCGCTGGCCCACTTCCCACACCTCGCGATTCACGCCTTCGCCCAGCGCGGCGATCTCTCCGGCCACATCGGCTCCGGTCCAGTGGGGCAGTTCCAGCTTGAGGCCCGGCCAGCCACGCCGAACCCAGACGTCGAGGTGATTGAGAGCGCATGCCCGCACCCGGATCAGCACCTGGCCCGGACCGACTTGGGGGTCGGGCACGTCGGTGTACTGTAAAACGTCGAGATCGCCGTGTTCGTGGAAACAGAGCGCTTTCATCCCTCTCTCCTTATCGCAGTCCTGTCTCTAAGCGCGCGATCACCATGCGCTGGATTTCGCTGGTGCCCTCATAGATCTCAGTCACCTTGGCGTCGCGGAAGTATCGCTCGATGGGCAGTTCCTTGCTGTACCCCATCCCGGCGTGGATCTGGATCGCCTGCGTCGTCACCCACATAGCGGTTTCGGAAGCAAACGTTTTTGCCATGCAGGATTCGAGGGTGTAGCGGCGACCGGTCTTTTTGAAATCCTCCTTCGCCAGTGCAGCCTGGTAGATGAGCAGGCGGCTGGCCTCGATGCGCATTTTCATGTCGGCGATCTTTTGCTGGATCATCTGGAACTGGCCGATTTTTTGACCAAAGGCCTCCCGCTCGCAGGCATACTGAACTGATGCCTCGTACGCCGCCTCGGCGATGCCCAACGCCTGAGCGGCGATGCCGATGCGCCCGGCGTCCAACACGGACATCGAAATGATAAAGCCATTGCCTTCTTCGCCCAGCCGATGGTCTACCGGGCAGTGATAGTCCTCGAAATGAATCTCGCAAGTCGCCGAGGCGCGGATGCCCAACTTGGGCTCGGTTTTGCCCCGGGAGAAGCCCGGCTGGTCGGTGTCAATGACAAAGGCGCTGACGCCCTTGTGACGCGGCTGTGCGTCGGGGTCGGTCTGGACGAAGAGGACGATGTATTTGGCGGCTGGTCCGCTGCTGATCCACGATTTGGTGCCGTTGATGACATAGTGGGAGCCATCGGGGGAGAGGATGGCCGTCACGCGCATATTGCCGGCGTCGGAGCCGGACTGCGGCTCCGTCAGGGCGTAGGCCCCCACGACCTCGCCGCTGGCTACGGGGCGCAGGTAGGTTTGCTTCTGCTCCTCGGTTCCATAGCGCAGGAAGCCGTAACAATAGAGCGAGTTGTTGACCGACATGACGACCCCGTGCGAGGCGTCCACCTTGGAGATTTCCTCCAGAGCCAGCACGTAGGCCATGGTGTCCATGCCCACGCCGCCGTATTCCTCTGGCACTTCGATGCCCATAAAGCCCTGCTCTCCCATCTTGCGGATCGTCTCGTAGGGGAACTCGCCTGTCTCGTCGTGGTGAGCGGCGATGGGAGCGATCTCTTTCTGGGCAAACTCGCGTGCCATGTCGCGGATCATGCGGTGTTCTTCACTCAGGTTCAGGTCCATCGAATTTCCTCCTTAATGATGATTGTTTTCGACACTATATCCCAAATCCAATTTGGGATATATTTGGGATAAACGATGCTAGCAGGGTAAAAGGTTGATATCCCAAATCCAATTTGGGATATATTTGGGATAAAAATCGGCAATTCTTCCTCAATCCAGGACCTCGAGGGCTGGAAAGAACAAGGCCTCACTTCAGGATGTAATACGTGCCCTTCTTGGCCCCAATCTTGAGCAGGATGTCCCGCTCTACCAGGTCGACCAGGTCCAACCGCACTGTCTCGGCGCTGACGTCGGGGCACAGATCTCGATACTCTCGATTGGTGATGCGCCCGTGCTCCTGGACGTAGGCCAGCGCTTTGGCCTGCCGTTCGTTCATCGTGCGGGTCCAGGAGGGGAGGGGGGGGCGCTCCCGAACGTTGAAGAGGGTCACGGTAAAGGAATAGGGGGTATCCCTGAACGTGGGCGGGGGATGACCGGCCCGCACCATCTCCTCGATCATCAGATCAACGCCCAATCCCAACTCTTCGATGTAGCCCCAATGGTACAGGCAGGAGACGAGGCGAGGATTGCGGGAGAAATGCTCGTCCACGATGTTGTCCACGGTGATAAAGCCGGGCAGCCCTCCTGGGCTGATGACCTCCATCCGGTCGGCGAACATGCGCACCTCGATGCGCCGTCCACCCAGGCGATAATCCCGGTGCGCCACGGCGTTGACCAGCGCCTCGCGCACGGCTGCGACCGGATACTCGGTCCGCTCCTGCCTTTCCAGCCCGGTGACGACCGCCCCGATGCGCATCTCTTCCCCCACGACCTCCCACGTGCGCCGGATGATGCGCGCCAATGGGCCGCCGATCTCTTCGCGCCGACCGTAACCCGGCTGTCCGGTCTCCCCGCGGGACTGGGTGCCGACGAATTTGACAAAGGTCAGTCCACTCTGGGGCAGAAAGGCCTGGGGGTTGTGAGCGAACAGCAGCACGCCAGCGATGGTGGGACGGCCGGTGTCGTCTAAGGCGCCCACCTCTTTCAGCAATTCGTCTGGGGAGCGGGTCCACTCGCGGTGTTGACGTTCCTCCCAGCGCTCGATGAACTCGGCGATGAACTCGTCGTCGAAATCCGCCCGCCGCGCTCCCGGCGCCATCTCCTCTTCGAAATCTCCGGTCGACTTGGTGACCGCCAACTGCCGAATTTGGTCGCCACTGAGGGGGCGGTTCTCCGTGCCCGTGCGAACCACGACCCGCCCGTCGGCCAGGCTGTGTAGCTCGGAGCTGCGGTTGACGACGATGGCAAAGGCCTGCCCATCCTCGGCAGCGGCCTGGTGCCAGCGGACCACCACCGGGGGCCGACATTCTATCACGGCAGCCCGCAGCGTCTCCTCCACCTCGTCGGCGTATACCTGCCCGATCGCCTGCCCGGTCTCGTCCACACCGATGAGGATGACCCCGCCGTCCGAGTTGGCAAAGGCCACCAGCGTTTCGGCCAGTTCCTCGACTTTAGGCTCTGGCATAAAGGCCATCATCTGGCCAGGGCGACGCTCGTGCGGAGTGGCCCGCATCTTCATCTCGTTCTACTCCCCTCGTATGTCACCATACCACCTCACTCCCCATCGCTGACTACATCCACTGACGTTGCCCAGTTCAGATAAGCGCCGCGCATCTCTGGCTCGATACCTGCCGGTTGGACCATCTCGAGACAGACCTCCCAGAGCGTCGTGCAACTATTATACCCCAAAGCAGCCAGGAACGTAAACTACACACACCTCAGAAACCAAGTTGTCTCCCCAATGAATGGTGGCTCGCGCCTCACTTGACGTACTGGTAGACGTCCACCCGCGTAAAGTGAGCCTCGTGTGCCAGTTCCCCGCCGTCCGCCAACCAGGCCTGTACCAGTCCGCGTTCGTCCCACATCGCCGTCTCGGTGGCGACCAACCAGACCGCGCGGTATTCCGCTGTAGCTGTCTCCAGATCGTGGGCTATCCTCGCCTCGTCCGTCAGGTAAGAGCCGTCCGGCGCACGGTAGTTGGTGTAGAGACCCTCCCTCCAATGGTATGACAGAGCGGTGGGAAAATAATAATCAAAGGTATACCGGCCGTGAGGGATCTGAAAGAGGATCAGTTCGTCGGGGGAGTAGTGAGCAGCCACGTGAGCAGCGGCGGCGCGAAAATCGGATTTGATGGGCGTGGTGGCCTGATGCCACAGGTTGATGGTGTTGAAAGCAAAGAGGATGCTCACCACGAGCACGGTTGCCCAGCGACCCACCTCGCCCCAGCGCCAGATGGGAGCCAGCCCCACGGCGACGAGCAGGTAAAAGGCCGGGGCGGACCATATCAGGTATCGGTCGGTAAAGAGGGGCTGCCGCAGGGAGATGAGCCACACTCCCAACAGGGGCGCGACGAGCCAGGTCGTCACTGCGACGTACTCCCGGCTCTCTCCCGACCGGGATTGGGTGGGGGGGAGCAGCCATCGGCCCGCCAACCCCCAGGTGATCAGCGCTGCCATCAACAGCGCTCCCCAGGGCCAGCCCTGGCTCGTGACGCCCAGACTCCAGCCAGTGAACAGTATTTCGACCATCTGGCCCAGTCCGTAGGGATAAAAGCCCGTCTCACGGACCCGGAATACCTGCGGGGCCTGCCACAGGAGGAGGGGCAGATAGGGCAAAGTCAGGCAGGCCAGGCTGACGGACGCCCCTATCCACCGCCGGCGCGCCTGAGGCCACCAGGTGAGGGCCAGGAGGATCTGAACCGGGACGAGCAGGGCGGCGAGCACGTGGGAGTAAAAGGCCAGGCTGGTGGCCACGACCTGCACGGTCCACCACCGTATTCCTCCCCCCTCGAGGGCACGCCGCAGGCTGTAGAGCGCGACCAAGGCCAGGGCCAACACCAACGAGTACATCTTGGTTTCCTGGGCGTACCAGGTCAAGTAAGGAGACCCTGTCATCAGCAGTGCGGCGAGAAGCCCAACACGCCGATCGAACCACTGCCGGCCCAGTGTGTAGGTGAGGGGCACGCTGAGCACGCCAAAGAGGAGGGAGAAAAACCGCATGCCGTACGCGCTGGTGCCGGTGAGGGCGATCCAGCCGCGCAGCAGGACAAAGTACAGCGGCCCGTTCTGCCGGATCATTCCGCCCAGCGCCTGAATCAGGCGGCGGAGCACTCTGCCATCGGATGCCGGGTACAGGCCCACTGGCGATGGGGGGCAGGCGCAGGGAGTGCGCAGGTCGCCGGCCGCCTCCGGAGCGATGACGTGGAGGATCAGATGGGGGAACTCGAAGGCGTAGCAGAGGGCGTCCACCTCGTCCCGCCAGAGGGACTGGGCGTCGAGAGGCGCGGCTCGTACACCGAACGCGACCAGTGTCAACAGGCCGAGGGCCGCGAGATAGATGTTGTGCCGCCGAATCATCACACTGTGCGGTGGTACCAACGAAGAATAATGAGAGCCAGACCCAGGGCCAGCAGGATTCCCAACGCGACCCACAACAGAACGGCTCCTCCGGTAGCCCAGGAAGAAGGGGGAGGAGGGGAGACGGTGGTGTTCTCTACGTCTGGTGTGGAGAGGGGCGACTCTCTCGGCGTCATGGGAGTGGGCAAGGGGGATGGATCGGGGCGTGGTTGTGCACCGTAAAACCACAGCGCAGCGACCAGGATGGCGATTAGGACCAGCGCCAGCGAAAGCAACAGGTGTGAATAGCGACGTAGGCGAGCCATAGGTGATATTATAGCGCAACTCCCCCCGTTGCGCCAATTTTCCCCTCTCACTCTTTGCGCTTGTGTCTCCGCATTGCTGTGCTATAATGAAGCGCAAGGTCATCTGTAACAACAGGAGTCGTCGTGTGCGCTCAAAAGATCAAAAAACGCGTATCATTCTATGGGTCATCAGCCTGCTGATTGTCATCAGCATGGGGCTTAGTCTGGTCACATTCACGCCGCCCCGGGTCACTCCTACTCCCATACCATCTCCCACCCCGTTCCCGACTCGTACTCCCACGCCGATACCTCTGTGACCGCGAGCATCCGTGCGCAACCCCGGTGACGAAGGTGGGCCGCCGCATCACCAGGGGAAATAGGTGATGGTATCCGTCTCGAGATAAGGAGCTTGGACATGGTTAGAAAGCCACTCAACATCTTGTTTCTCGCCGCTGAGGCCGTCCCTTTTGCCAAGGTAGGGGGATTGGCCGATGTGGCTGGCGCGCTGCCCCGGGCGATTCGATCTCTGGGGCACGATGTGCGTTTGATGATACCCCGGTATGGAACGATTCGCAGCAACCAGTTCAACCTCGACAAGATTGGGGATCCGTTCCCCGTCCCGGTCGGTCCTGGACAGGAGCACATTCATCTGATCGGTGGCGTCCTCGGCTCATCCTCCGATCAGCAGGACGCTGTGCCAGTCTATCTGATCTGGAGCGACTCCTATTTCTCCCGCCGCGACCGCGTCTATGGGTTTGAGGATGATGCGCAGCGCTTTGCCGTCTTTGGACACTCGGCCCTGGCGGCGCTGACTCTGCTGAATTGGAAGCCGGACGTGATCCACGCCAACGATTGGCATACCGGCATCGTGCCCACCTGGTTGAATACCGCTGGTCGGCGGGACCCGTTCTACCGGGAGATCGCCTCGCTCTTTACCATTCACAACCTGGCCTATCAGGGGGCCGTGGGCCGGCTGATTCTGACCTTTGCACAGATGGAATACGTCAAGCATCTGTCCGTGGAGCAGCCCGGCACGGTGAATTGGATGGCGCAGGGCATCGCCCACGCCGACCTGGTCAACACCGTCAGCCCGCAGTACGCGCAAGAGATTCTCACACCAGAGATGGGGATGGGCTTGTCGCCGCTGCTGGTGGAGCGGCGAGAGCGTCTCTGCGGCGTGCTCAACGGCATTGATTACGAGCAGTGGAATCCGGCCACGGATCCTCACATTCCCCATCGCTTCGACGTGGCCTCTTTTGATCGGAGGGCGACTAACAAGACCGCTCTCCAGCAGCAAGCTCGTCTCCCAGTACGCCCCGACGTTCCGCTGGTCGGCATGGTCTCGCCCCTGGAAGAGGTCAAGGGGCTGGACCTGGTGGAACCGGTGCTCGAATGGCTGTTGGGGGAGGTCGAGGCCCAGTTCATCATAGTTGGCGCTGGTCAGCCTCACTATCACGAGATGATCGAGCGTGTGCAGGATCGTTTCCCGGACCGCATGCGGGCTTTTCTCAAATTCGACGACGTGTTGGCGCGCCGCATCTATGCCGGGGCCGACCTGTTCCTGATGCCCAGCGGCGTCGAGCCGTGCGGCCAGGAGCAGATGATCGCGATGCGATATGGCTGTGTTCCGGTCGTGAGTGCGGTCGGTGGTCTCATAGACACGGTAGCTGACCATACAGCCATGCATGGGCGCGGGACCGGCTTCACTTTTTCCGGTCACACAGCCGAGGCCTGTCAGGGCGCGTTGCAGCAGGCCCTGGATATCTACCGCGACAAAAAAGATGCCTGGCGTGGCATTCAGAGGCGGGGTATGTCGGTCGATTTTTCCTGGTCAGCCTCAGCGAAGGAATACGTCAAACTTTATCAGCGAGCGGTGGAACTCCATACTCGATAGAGCAGCGCCGCCGGGGCATAAAGTGCCCCGGCTACGGAGCAACGCCCGCTGAACCGGGTTGGTCTACAAAGCCCAAGCCCCATTGATGGGGCGCTGCTCTGTAGCCCGGCGAAAGTCGCCGGGCGTGTTCTGCCAGGCATAGTACTGATGTTGTCAATGTTCAGTTGCCAGCCCCTGTGAGTAAGATAGCTGAACGGTTACAAGATTTCTTGTCAATATTTGGGGGAATGCTGTCATCTTGACGCCCTCAAGGCCGGCGGGATGCTGGCGTTCCTTATCTCGCCCCGATCTATTGTAAAGGTCTATGAGGAGGCATTATGCGCACTCTGGCGATGATCCTGGCGGGCGGGGCGGGCAGCCGTTTGAGCGCGCTGACGCAAAAGCGGGCCAAGCCGGCCGTCCCCTTTGCCGGCAAGTACCGTATCATTGATTTTACCCTCTCCAACTGTTCCAATTCCGGCATCTTTAACGTCGGCATCTGTACCCAGTACCGCCCGCGCTCGCTCAACGATCACATCCAATCCGGCTGGGCCTGGGACCTGGATCGCTTGACGGGCGGCGTCACCCTTCTGCAGCCCTACATCGGCAGCCACGACGCGGATTGGTACCACGGCACTGTGGACGCCATCTACCAGAACATGGATTTCATTCGCCGCCAGCGCGCCGACGTGGTCCTGATCCTGGGGGGGGATCACGTCTACAAGATGGACTATGACGTGCTGGTCTCTTTCCACCTGGACCACGAGGCGGATCTGACCATCGCCACGGTGCGAGTCTCGCCGGAGGAGGCCTCCCGCTTTGGCATCCTGGAGGTCAAAGACGAGTACCGGGTGATTGGTTTTGAGGAAAAACCTCGCCAGCCCCGGGGAAACCTCGGTTCGATGGGCATCTATGCCTTCAATGTTGATGTGCTGGACGAGGTTCTGACGGCCGATCATTCCCGCCCCGGTTCCGATCATGATTTCGGCGGTGATGTGATTCCCAGAATGATCCAGACTCACCGCGTGTATGCCCTCCCCTACCACGGCTATTGGGTGGACGTGGGGACCATCGAAGCCTACTGGCAGGCGCATATGGACCTGCTGGTGGACGAGCCGCGCCTGAACCTGTTGGATCGGGAGTGGGTGATACACACGCGCAGCGAGGAGCGGCCTCCGGTCCACCTGCGAAACGGCGCCCTGGTCAAACAGTCCCTCATCACCGATGGATGCGTCGTCGCCGGCAGCGTGGAGCACTCGATTCTATCCCCTGGCGTGCAGATCCGCCCGGGGGCGGTGGTGCGGCACTCGGTCATCATGACCGACGCGGTGATTGAGGAGCACGCGACGGTCGATCACGCTATTCTGGATAAACGGGTGCGGGTCGGCGCCGGGGCGTATGTGGGGTGGGGGGATGGGCTGCCGGTCAATCCTCTGGCCGGTTTGAGCGCTGGCCTCACGGTCGTGGGCAAAAACACCCCCATCCCGGCCGGAGTGCGCGTGGGGCGCAATTGTGTCATCGCGGCCGATCTGGATCAAGACGCGTACTGCCAGGATCTGATCCCCTGTGGGACGACGATTGGAGACGTGGACGTCTAGCGCCATCCTAGTTACCCTCGTGAAAGGACACATCGTGCAGAATCAATGCGTATCCATGGAGTTTCACATCTCGCGCCAGGCGCGAGATCAATACCAATTCGACCAGACCCTCTTCTCGCTGACTGGCAATGTCATTTTCGCCAACTTTTACGCCGTGCGCCTTTTTGCCCAGCAGATGAACGCCCGCCGTGACCTGGTTAGATTCCCCGAGCAGCGGGTGAGAGCGGGCCAGATCAACGCCATGGGGCTGATAGATGAGATTCTACACATCGTCTTGGCCCGCTACCGCGAACAGGAGCGCCCCGACGCCATGCAGCGCACGTTGGATTGGCTGTACGCCGAGCTGGGACAGGAGGAGGTGGACGCGACGCTGCGCCAATTCGCCGACGAGTTTCCCCCCCTGACCGTCTATCGCCGCGAGATTTCCCTGGACGAATACCTGGAGGGGGAGACGGCCGGCGTGCCCCATCGCCTGATCCTGCTGGAAGAACTGCTGATGCTGTGGTTGGCCAACGACAACCCCGCCTTTGTCCCCTTTCTGGAACTGTTCGACGACACCGCCCTCGTCAAGGAGACGGCCTACCGAAAGGTGATGGCAGAGCTGCACGAGTTCTTTGAGACGCAACCTCCCTTTGGCCCCGACCATCAGAACCTGGTGGACATGCTGCGCAGTCCGGCGCTGGCTGTGCCCCACTCCCTCTCCGGTCAATTGGAATACATCTGCTCCCGGTGGGGGTATCTACTGGGCGACTATTTGTACCGCCTCTTGAGCAGCCTGGACCTGATCAAGGAGGAGGAAAAGGCCTCGTTCCTGGGCCCAGGTCCCAGCCGGGTATACGATTTCTCCGGGCTCGGGCCGGACCAGGAGCGTTTCAGCCCCGACAAGGACTGGATGCCCAGTGTGGTGCTGCTCGCCAAGAACACTTACGTCTGGCTGGATCAACTCTCCAAGCGGTATGGCCGCCGGATGACGCATCTGGATCACATCCCCGACGAGGAACTGGACACCCTGGCCCGGCGCGGGTTCACCGGCCTGTGGCTGATCGGCCTCTGGGAGCGCAGCAAAGCCTCCCAAAGGATCAAGCAGATGTGCGGAAACCCCGAAGCGGTCGCCTCGGCCTATTCCCTGTTCGATTACCAGATCGCGGATGACCTGGGGGGCGAGGATGCGTATCAGAATCTGAGGGAGCGGGCCTGGAAGCGGGGGATTCGTCTCTCCAGCGATATGGTGCCCAACCACGTGGGCATTGACGGTAAGTGGGTCATCGAGCACCCCGATTGGTTCATCGCCCTGGATCATAGTCCCTTTCCCTCCTACTCTTTCAACGGCCCAAACCTCTCGTGGAACGAGCGAGTCGGCATCTACCTGGAGGACCACTATTACAGCCGCTCCGACGCTGCGGTGGTGTTCAAGCGGGTGGACCACTGGACTGGCCAGGAGCAGTACATCTACCACGGCAACGACGGCACCAGCATGCCCTGGAACGACACTGCCCAGTTGAACTATCTCAACCCAGAGGTGCGAGAGGCGGTGATCCAGACCATCCTGCACGTGGCTCGCAAGTTCCCCGTCATCCGCTTCGACGCCGCCATGACCCTGGCCAAGAAGCACTATCAGCGCTTGTGGTTCCCGGAACCGGGCACCGGTGGGGCCATCCCCTCGCGGGCGGAGCATGGCCTGACCAAGGAGGCGTTCGACGCAGCGATGCCCACCGAGTTCTGGCGCGAGGTGGTGGACCGCGTGGCCGAGGAGGTGCCAGATACGCTCTTGCTGGCCGAGGCGTTCTGGCTGATGGAAGGGTATTTCGTCCGCACGTTGGGCATGCACCGGGTCTATAACAGCGCGTTCATGAACATGCTGCGGGACGAGGACAATGCCAAGTACCGGAGTGTGATGAAGAACACCCTCGAGTTCGATCCCCAGATTCTCAAGCGGTACGTGAATTTTATGAACAACCCGGACGAGCGGACAGCCGTTGACCAGTTCGGCAAGGGGGACAAGTATTTCGGTATCTGCGTGATGATGGCGACCATGCCCGGCCTGCCGATGTTCGGACATGGCCAGGTGGAGGGGTTCACCGAAAAGTACGGCATGGAGTACCGCCGCGCCTACTGGGACGAGCAGCCGGACCAACGCCTGGTCGAACGGCACGAGCGGGAGGTCTTTCCCCTGCTCCGCCGGCGCACCCTCTTTGCCGGGGTGACGAATTTCCTGCTGTACGACTTTTTCACCCTGGAGGGGCATGTCAACGAGGATGTGTTCGCCTATTCCAATCGCTGGAAGGAGGAGCGGACCCTGGTCGTCTATCACAACAAGTACGCCGAGACCCGGGGCTGGATTCGCACCTCCGCTGCTTATGCCCTCAAGTCCGGCTCGGATGGAGCCAAAAGCCTGGCGCAAAAATGCCTGGGCGAGGGGTTGGGACTGCACGACGATGACGACCATTGGATCATCTTTCGAGATCAGATCACCGGCCTGCAATATCTGCGCCGCAGCAAGGAACTGTTCGACCGCGGGCTGTACGTCCAGTTGGCGGCCTACCAATATCACGTGTTCACGGATTTTTACGAGGTGCAGGAGGACGTGTGGCGTCACTATGAGCAACTGGCGGCCTACCTGGAAGGACGGGGCGTCCCCAGCATCGAGGAGGCGCTCAAGAACATCTTGCTAAAGCCTATTCACCAGCCGTTCCGGGAACTGGTCAGCGCTGGCGTGTTCCGCTGGCTGATGGACGCCCGCGTGACCGAAGCGGACGGGGCTGTGGACGTGCAGGTGCTCGATCAGGTAGAGCAAAGGGCCGCTCACCTGATCGCCGAGATTCAACAGCTGACCGGCGGGCAGGGGGACGGGGCGGACGTCGCCCAGGAGATGCGCCGCCGGGTGGAGGCCGCGCTACGTCTGCCGGTCCTCCCGCCCGCCGATTTGCCGGGGTACGAGGAGGCGGTCTCCTACGCGCGGGCTGGGCTGGATGACGATCCGGCGGCCTGGGGCACGCTGTTCGCCTGGCTGTTTACCCATCCGTTGGGCCGGGTCTTGGGCGAGTCCGACTTGAGCGTTGGGCAGATCGGGCGCAGTTGGCTCGACGAGTGGCTGCTGGACAAGATCGTCGCCGCGGCGCTGCAGGATTCGGGGCTGGACGAGCGGGCGGCGTGGTGGCGGGTCAGAGCGGTCAAGCTGCTGGTCAGCCAGCAGCGTTGGTTCGAGGAGCAGGAGGGAGAGGAAAGCCGGCCCTACCGGGTGCTGGAGACCTGGCTGCGGGACGGCGACGTGCAGCAGTTCCTGCACGTCAATCGGTATCAGGGCGTGCTCTGGTTCAATCAGGAGGCGTTCGAGGAGCTGCTGCGGTGGATGATGCGGGTCGCGGTCGTCACTCTGGTCGCCGACCCCGAGCGGCCAGCGGAGGAGACGGCCCGCCAGATCGCCGCTGCCTACGGTGTCGTGAGCCGATTGCAGCGGGCCGAGGCCGAGTCCGAGTTCCAGGTCGAGGCGTTGTTGAAAGCGGCCCACAAGAGTGCAGCGGAAAAATGACGCCCCAACGCCGCATCCGAAAGGTTTGAAAGTCAGAACTGCCCATGTCGAATTGTCATCTTTGCATCCACGGTCACTTTTATCAGCCCCCGCGCGGGGATCCGTTCGCTAACCACGTGCATCGGGAGCCAGCCGCTTCCCCCTACACCAACTGGAACGAGCGGATCACCGCCGAGTGCTACGCGCCCAACGCCCAGGCCGGCCATTTTGGGCGCATCAGCTTTAACCTGGGCGGCACCCTGGCCCGCTGGCTGGAAGAGCACGCTCCCGCCACCTATCACCGCATCGTCGCCGACGAGCGGACCTACTGGCAGACCCACAGCGTCGGCAATGGCCTGGCTCAGACTGTCCACCACACTATCCTGCCCCTGGCCCGCCGGCGGGACAAAATCTGCCAAATTCGGTGGGGCGTCGCCAGCTTTCAGCACCGCTTCGGCCACGAACCGCTGGGTATGTGGCTTCCGGAGATGGCGGTGGATTACGAGACGCTGGACATCCTGGTGACGGAGGGAATTCGATTCGTCATTCTCTCCGACGAGCAGGTGTCCGGCGAGCTACAGGATGGCGCTGGCCCCTATCGCGTCCCCCTACCCGACGGCGGCGAAATCGCTGTCTTTGTCCGCGACCGGCACCTCTCCAACGCCATCTCCTTCGGCATGCCGGATTCGGCCTACGTGGACGAGTGGCTGGAGGATGAGCTGACCTGGCGCTGTCACCAGGACAAACTGGCCCTCATCGCCACCGATGGTGAGACGTTCGGCCATCACCATCGCCAGGGCGTGATGGTCCTGAATCACATCTTGACCACTCAAACTCGGCACGGGTATGCGCTGACGACGCTGGGACGACATATGCGCCACCATCCCCCCCAGGCGGAGCTGGAGGTGATCGAAAACACTGCCTGGAGCTGCTCCCACGGATTGGAACGCTGGGCCCTCGGCTGTGGCTGCACCCCCGGAGATAGCCGCTGGAAGGGGGCGCTGCGGCGCGCGCTGGACAATCTGGCCAGCGACCTGGACCAGGTATACCTGGCTGCCCTGGAGCGCGTGGGCGTGGAGCCGTGGGGACTGCGAGACGATTATATCGCGGTGGTGCTGGGCCAGGTGGACGGTGCCGAGTTCCTGTCGGCCCACGGCCTGGCCCATCTCGCCGATGAGGAGAGCCGACGCCTGCTCACACTGCTCGAGGCCCAGTTCTACCGTCAACGTATGTACGCCAGCTGCACCTTTTTCTTCGAGGATTTGGACCGCCACGAGCCTCACTATGCCATCGCCAACGCCGTCCGCGCCCTGGCCCTGACCCGTTACGCGACGGGCGACGATCTGTCACACGGTTTCCGCCGCGACCTGACCATCGCCGTCAGTGGAACGACCGATCGCACCGGGGCGGACGTCCTGGACACGATCCTGGTCGAGGCCGAGCTGTGAGCAGCCCCAAGACGCCCTCCTACTCTGATATTGACCTCACCCAATGGCGCGAGTACGACCACGTCTGGACCGATTCCCTGTGGCTGATCGACGCCCGCGATCGCACCGGCGGTCACGCGCTGGACTATCACGGTAATTTCGTGCCCCAGATCGCCACCCAAACCTACTTGCGCTACACCAAAACGGACGATGTCGTGCTTGATCTGTTCCTGGGCTCGGGCACCTCGGCCATCGAGGCCGAGCGGCTCCACCGCCGGCTGATCGGCGTCGAACTGAAACCCGACCTGATCCAGAGCGTGGGGGAGAAAATCTCGCCTCACCTGCTGGACGAGCGCATCCACCTCCTCCAGGGAGACTCGACGGCCTCCCAGACCATCGTCCGGGTGCGTGAGGCGCTGCATCGCATGGACGTCGAGCAGGCCCACCTGCTCATGCTCCACCCTCCCTACCACGACATCATCCCATTCTCCGACGACCCCTCTGACCTCTCCAACGCCCCCACCTTGGAGGTCTTTCTCGACCAGTTCGAGACCATCGCCCGCCACGGGTTCGACCTGCTGGAACCGAACCGTTTTGCCGTCCTGGTCATCGGCGACAAGTACACTCAAGGGGAACTGATCCCGTTGGGGTTCTACTGCCTGGAGCGCATGCAGCGGGCCGGCTTTCGGACCAAGGGCATCGTGGTCAAGAACATCACCGGGAACGAGGTCGGCAAGGGGCGAGATAGCAACCTGTGGCGGTATCGGGCCCTGGCCGGCGGGTATTACATCTTTAAGCACGAGTACGTGATCGTCTTTCAAAAGCCCGAATCACCCCACGACATCCGCCGTGAACTGCTCAAAGTCAAGCGCATGCCGCCCTGGGGTCGGGTGCAGGGCGATGACTGGGACCGGGCCAGCCGCTTCGTCTATGCCACCCGTTCGCTCCACGCCCTGCGCCGGGAGACGAAGCGGGCGGCGGTGGAGCGGGGACTGCCTCTGCGCGATTTCGGCAGCTATGTCATCCGCCGCTGGTACAACTTTTACACCCACCAGGTCGTCCTAGACATGGTGCTCGACCATCCCCGCACCCGCCCCGAGCCTGACCCCTTCCATCACACGGTGGATTTTTACCTGGACGGCGTGGGATTCGACCTCAAATTGACGGAACTGCCCCGGGGGTTCGAGCATCCTATCTCTTATGCCCAGGCCCACCCCGAGGAACTGGCCCGCTGGCTGTACGTCAACCAATCCCGGCAGGGACGTTTTCATGCCGCCAACCGGCTCTTTGTCGTCCTCCACGACCAGACCGAACCGGCCCGCACGTGGGAACTGCGGCGCGACTTTGAGCGGCTGGAAGGAGCCGTCCACACCTTCCTCGATGCACCCCAACTGCTGTCCGTCGAGTTCGAGGATCGGCAGGGTCAGCGCCACCGCCCCCTGACCGGCGTGATCTTTTGCCTGCGCTGTTAGGCGATTTCCAGCCAATCTTTTACCGAATTATTACACCGTGTAAACCGAGACGTGATATGTTGACAGCGCGTATGACTAATTCACCTCCAATCCGTATCATTTATACCATCCTGTTGGTGGGACTCTTGCTGAATGGGCCGGCCGTGGCGGCGATCACGCCCGTTCACGCTCAATCGACCCTGCCCCCCAACCTGTCCTTCTTCCCCCTCTGGGCAGCCTCTCTCCTCACTGATTCGTCTCGGATGCCGGCCGGCGTCTACCGTGTCTACTACCGCACCCAGGCTCAACTCGACGCCCTGGCTGTGGAGCACGCCATCTGGGAGGTCAACGCCGCCGCCCGCTACGCCGTGCTCGGATTGGATGCCGCAGATGCAGGTCGCCTGCCGACGCTGGGGTATCGTCTCGAGCGGGATCTCGAACGAGAGAGGGCGGAGGACGATCCTACTCCTCGCGGGCCGTCGGGCTATCCCTGCTACCGGGACGTGGACGCGTTGTACACCGACCTGCACCAGTTGGCGGCCGACTATTCCGATCTGACCGAGTTGATCGACTATGGCGACAGTTGGCGCAAGATGCAGCCGGAGCCGGATGGCTACGATCTGTGGGTACTCAAGGTCGCCAACCCGCAGGTAGAGGGCCCCAAACCGCGCTTCTTTCTGATGGCCAACATCCACGCCCGCGAGCTGACGACCCCCGAGACCGCCTGGCACTTTGCCACCTACTTGCTGGAAAATTACGACACCGACCCCGACGCGACCTGGATCGTGGACCACCACGAGACCTATGTCGTCATCACCGCCAATCCCGATGGTCGCCAGTTGGTGGAACAAAGCTGCCTACAGCGCAAGAATCGCAACGACAGTGAGGGGAGTTGCGTGCTATGCACCCCGACGGGGTCCAACCACTATGGGATAGACCTCAATCGCAACCATTCCTATCACTGGGGCGGGGCCAGTACGTC
>Ga0209614_1000456_pt1 | contig 35890 bp, 29 predicted proteins | sample BlaSprsedimmetaG_FD_185484 | JGI IMG/M metagenome (GOLD analysis project Ga0209614, IMG submission 185484) | Hot spring sediment bacterial and archeal communities from California, USA to study Microbial Dark Matter (Phase II) - Blank Spring... ...
ATATCAGAGTATGGCATGCGCTCAATGATAGTTTCAATCCCTCGGTCGGGATTCTGTTCATTCAAGCCTCGCACTGGCAACTCACCATCATACTCCGAAGGGTTTCAATCCCTCGGTCGGGATTCTGTTCATTCAAGCTCGATCAGCGCCGGGCATTGCTCGACGCTGGATACGGTTTCAATCCCTCGGTCGGGATTCTGTTCATTCAAGCACCCGGGTGGCACGAATGCCCGGGAAAGATAAAGCAGTTTCAATCCCTCGGTCGGGATTCTGTTCATTCAAGCTTCATTGACAAATGCCTTCCCAGAGGCCATAAGACAGTTTCAATCCCTCGGTCGGGATTCTGTTCATTCAAGCCGGCGTAATGTCGAATGCTCGGTGGTTGGACGATAAGTTTCAATCCCTCGGTCGGGATTCTGTTCATTCAAGCCTGTCCTCGCAGGTGTGGTTGATGCGGAGTTGGAAATGTTTCAATCCCTCGGTCGGGATTCTGTTCATTCAAGCTGCATCAATGCTGGCGTTGGCACAGCATTGGGCAAAGTTTCAATCCCTCGGTCGGGATTCTGTTCATTCAAGCTCCGAAGAGCATCTGCATAGAATCTTGGAAATGGCTGTTTCAATCCCTCGGTCGGGATTCTGTTCATTCAAGCTGTAACGATATGCATTCTAATTCCACCTCCTAATGGTTTCAATCCCTCGGTCGGGATTCTGTTCATTCAAGCCTGATATTCGAGCGCGACGCGTGCCGATGCAATATGGTTTCAATCCCTCGGTCGGGATTCTGTTCATTCAAGCTGATGCCCTTCCCGAGGATTTCGGCTTTATGAAGTGGGTTTCAATCCCTCGGTCGGGATTCTGTTCATTCAAGCAATGTTCGATGCCTACGGGCACGCGCTCAACAACGAGGTTTCAATCCCTCGGTCGGGATTCTGTTCATTCAAGCTGTTGGCCAGCTTGTCTTGGAGCATCGCCCGCTTGGTTTCAATCCCTCGGTCGGGATTCTGTTCATTCAAGCCCAGCTTGGCCCCCCGTCTTCGCTCCGATAGAGATGTTTCAATCCCTCGGTCGGGATTCTGTTCATTCAAGCTCTGCTACGGCCTGGGCAGCGCCAGGCGGACCAGGCGTTTCAATCCCTCGGTCGGGATTCTGTTCATTCAAGCGGGGTTCATTAGGAGGTGGAATTAGGGTGTATGTTGTGTTTCAATCCCTCGGTCGGGATTCTGTTCATTCAAGCGACATCCTTAGAAGGCACCCAGGCCTCAAGAAAATGGTTTCAATCCCTCGGTCGGGATTCTGTTCATTCAAGCTTTCCAAGCGGCTACGGACCACCAATGAATGAATTGTTTCAATCCCTCGGTCGGGATTCTGTTCATTCAAGCTTGGCCTGCTGGGCCCGTTGACGGCTCTGGCCATCGTGGGTTTCAATCCCTCGGTCGGGATTCTGTTCATTCAAGCTTCACGCCGCCAGCAACCGCAAGAGCGCCAGCGATGTTTCAATCCCTCGGTCGGGATTCTGTTCATTCAAGCCGAATACCCGGAAGGGACAGAGCAGACACAACATCAGTTTCAATCCCTCGGTCGGGATTCTGTTCATTCAAGCTCACGGCAAGGGCAACCAATCCCGTCAATAAGCCCAGGTTTCAATCCCTCGGTCGGGATTCTGTTCATTCAAGCGGCATAAGTATCGGGAATATATTCAGTGCAATTTGAGTTTCAATCCCTCGGTCGGGATTCTGTTCATTCAAGCTGGATTTTGTTGGACAGTCGTGAATGGCGGAAGAATAAGTTTCAATCCCTCGGTCGGGATTCTGTTCATTCAAGCCCCATCCCGCAACTCTGCGTGGGGCATAAATAAGTCGTTTCAATCCCTCGGTCGGGATTCTGTTCATTCAAGCCCTGCTGCAGGGAGTTGGATAATTTCCCCTACATTGTTTCAATCCCTCGGTCGGGATTCTGTTCATTCAAGCCCCTCCTCCCCTGAACGTTCAGAGTATGATGATCCCTGTTTCAATCCCTCGGTCGGGATTCTGTTCATTCAAGCGGAGCTATTATCATCAAGAATGGGCTCCCTGGGAATTGTTTCAATCCCTCGGTCGGGATTCTGTTCATTCAAGCTGTCACGCTCCGTGCTTTTCCATTTTGCAAAAATGGGGTTTCAATCCCTCGGTCGGGATTCTGTTCATTCAAGCTACACGGATGGTGTGGCGTGCACATCAAAGAGCCATTAGTTTCAATCCCTCGGTCGGGATTCTGTTCATTCAAGCTAATGTTCTCCGCTTTTCTCATTGCCAGTCCTCCATGTTTCAATCCCTCGGTCGGGATTCTGTTCATTCAAGCCCCGTCAAGGGCCTCCCAGTATGTTGTTATTGTGGGTTTCAATCCCTCGGTCGGGATTCTGTTCATTCAAGCTAGATGATGACGAGTAAACTGCGCCTCGAATGGATCGTTTCAATCCCTCGGTCGGGATTCTGTTCATTCAAGCCCCTATCCAATACCTGGCTGATCTCGGCCACAACAGTTTCAATCCCTCGGTCGGGATTCTGTTCATTCAAGCTTATCCAACTCCCGGCAGCAGGAGTGGAGGCATCGAGTTTCAATCCCTCGGTCGGGATTCTGTTCATTCAAGCACCAAGCCTTTCAACCGATTCCGTGCATCTATTGAAGTTTCAATCCCTCGGTCGGGATTCTGTTCATTCAAGCTCCCACATCGGCTCCGATGTGACGCGGCTTCCGTCGGTTTCAATCCCTCGGTCGGGATTCTGTTCATTCAAGCATACCTGGTGTAGCCGGACAGAATCATTGTATTGGGCGTTTCAATCCCTCGGTCGGGATTCTGTTCATTCAAGCTCGCTCGTAGGCCTCCACCTCGTCGAAATCGATGACGTTTCAATCCCTCGGTCGGGATTCTGTTCATTCAAGCTTCTGCTGGGCTTCGGTGCGGGCCTGTTGGTAGTGCTGTTTCAATCCCTCGGTCGGGATTCTGTTCATTCAAGCTGAGAAATAACCGAATGCTCACACCTGCGCTCATTTGGTTTCAATCCCTCGGTCGGGATTCTGTTCATTCAAGCGTTGCGGCTGCTCTGCGTGCTCCACCGTTTCTTTGCGTTTCAATCCCTCGGTCGGGATTCTGTTCATTCAAGCTGCAGAATGAGCAAAGCAAGCGGGCGGATTTTGTAGTTTCAATCCCTCGGTCGGGATTCTGTTCATTCAAGCGACAGAGAGTGGCAGTGGTGGCTTCACGCAAGATTGGTTTCAATCCCTCGGTCGGGATTCTGTTCATTCAAGCTTTCACTCCTCTCGGTGGTCTACCGTGCGTGTCACACGTTTCAATCCCTCGGTCGGGATTCTGTTCATTCAAGCACCACCTCGAGCCGGCTGCATCGCGTGAAGCTGGCGTTTCAATCCCTCGGTCGGGATTCTGTTCATTCAAGCGGCGCCAAAAACAATGGCCAGATATGGAGAGTACGGGTTTCAATCCCTCGGTCGGGATTCTGTTCATTCAAGCTTTGCACCGTCGGAAAGGCCAAGGTTGCCCTTGTTGTTTCAATCCCTCGGTCGGGATTCTGTTCATTCAAGCTGGGCAGCCCGGCAGCCCAACTCCGGGCAATAATGTTTCAATCCCTCGGTCGGGATTCTGTTCATTCAAGCCGCATTTATACCGATGATAGCGAACACGCGACTATTGTTTCAATCCCTCGGTCGGGATTCTGTTCATTCAAGCCTGGTGCAGTGGGCGTGGTGGACGTGGGCGGCAAGACGTTTCAATCCCTCGGTCGGGATTCTGTTCATTCAAGCTTGCATTCCAGGCGCGTGGAGGACACTGCGAGGGCAGTTTCAATCCCTCGGTCGGGATTCTGTTCATTCAAGCCCTTTGCTCATATATCGCCGCGACAGGCTCCGCCCTGTTTCAATCCCTCGGTCGGGATTCTGTTCATTCAAGCGTCGTCTCTCCGGCCCTCACACAAGGGCCGGAGAGAGTTTCAATCCCTCGGTCGGGATTCTGTTCATTCAAGCCGAATGGAGAGTGCAGTAACGGAGGTAGATATGTTGGTTTCAATCCCTCGGTCGGGATTCTGTTCATTCAAGCCACATCAGTGTCACAGGCACGAATACCGATATTGCAGTTTCAATCCCTCGGTCGGGATTCTGTTCATTCAAGCTTCACGCTCGCCTCCAGCGGGTGCAGATAGAACAGGCGTTTCAATCCCTCGGTCGGGATTCTGTTCATTCAAGCTTGTCGCTCTGTCTCCAACGTGCTTTGCATTGTTTCGGTTTCAATCCCTCGGTCGGGATTCTGTTCATTCAAGCTCCGTCGCTGCTTGTAATGCGACGGTGAACAGGTCGTTTCAATCCCTCGGTCGGGATTCTGTTCATTCAAGCTGGAATGCCGTGACTTCAAAACCAAGGTCTGGGTTAGTTTCAATCCCTCGGTCGGGATTCTGTTCATTCAAGCTAATTCATCGCTGGGAACAGGTCTGGTTCCCAGCGGTTTCAATCCCTCGGTCGGGATTCTGTTCATTCAAGCTTTTATCCCGTGATCCGGGCGCGGCTGGGGATGATCGTTTCAATCCCTCGGTCGGGATTCTGTTCATTCAAGCCACGCACCTCACGCAAAAACCGCCCGGCCCCGAAGAGTTTCAATCCCTCGGTCGGGATTCTGTTCATTCAAGCTGTAGATGACGGCAATGACACCGTAGCGGGAGCGACGTTTCAATCCCTCGGTCGGGATTCTGTTCATTCAAGCTGGGAAATTGGCATTGGGCGCTTTGCAGATCGTCATGTTTCAATCCCTCGGTCGGGATTCTGTTCATTCAAGCTTCACGCGGCGTGAAGGAGACCTTGTACAAGGCCGCGGTTTCAATCCCTCGGTCGGGATTCTGTTCATTCAAGCTATTTTGGATTTATTCAGAGATTAGGTTGATTACAGTTTCAATCCCTCGGTCGGGATTCTGTTCATTCAAGCCCGGCACGCCAGGCCACCCTACCTCGGGCAGAGATAGTTTCAATCCCTCGGTCGGGATTCTGTTCATTCAAGCCCCGGCGGCGGGGACTTGGATAATTTCGCCTGCGCTGTTTCAATCCCTCGGTCGGGATTCTGTTCATTCAAGCTCTTCTTTTAATTATCTCCCGCCAGGCGCGGGCCAGGTTTCAATCCCTCGGTCGGGATTCTGTTCATTCAAGCGTGGTATCGCTGACATGCCCGTTGCACAGCTGGCAACGTTTCAATCCCTCGGTCGGGATTCTGTTCATTCAAGCTACTAATACCCCTAAATTCTTCTGGATGAAAGTGCCGTTTCAATCCCTCGGTCGGGATTCTGTTCATTCAAGCGAGATCGTCCTCCAGATAAGACAAAGACTATTGACAGTTTCAATCCCTCGGTCGGGATTCTGTTCATTCAAGCTGTAATTTAATCTCTGAATAAATCCAAAATGCCCTCGTTTCAATCCCTCGGTCGGGATTCTGTTCATTCAAGCTCGTCGTTATGTCGTCGTAGCTTCCAGAACCTTGTTGTTTCAATCCCTCGGTCGGGATTCTGTTCATTCAAGCTGGCATCTTCGGGTTATATTCGCCCTGGCACTGGGTGTTTCAATCCCTCGGTCGGGATTCTGTTCATTCAAGCTGAGGATAGTTAATGGGGTGGCATTGCCGTTCATATGTTTCAATCCCTCGGTCGGGATTCTGTTCATTCAAGCTTTGGGCAGTTCGATAGCTTCGCTGAAATTTGTAATGTTTCAATCCCTCGGTCGGGATTCTGTTCATTCAAGCGCTTGACTCTTTGCCGACATCTTCCGGCCAACGAATGTTTCAATCCCTCGGTCGGGATTCTGTTCATTCAAGCTCTGGGAGCTCCGGCCGTCCTTCTATTGTGGCCACGTTTCAATCCCTCGGTCGGGATTCTGTTCATTCAAGCATAGAGAGTTTTATTTCGCAGGAATGACTCTGTCAAGTTTCAATCCCTCGGTCGGGATTCTGTTCATTCAAGCGGAGGTGACAGATGACGGCAGCGTATAGCGAGGTGGGGTTTCAATCCCTCGGTCGGGATTCTGTTCATTCAAGCCTCTGCAAATTTTGCAGAGGGTTGCCCAGCAAGCAGTTTCAATCCCTCGGTCGGGATTCTGTTCATTCAAGCAATTCAACATCGGCAGGCTGATAAGGATCGGTGGTGGTTTCAATCCCTCGGTCGGGATTCTGTTCATTCAAGCATTCGTGATGCTTATGAACAGGGCTGGGAGGATGGGGTTTCAATCCCTCGGTCGGGATTCTGTTCATTCAAGCCGCGCGGGCAATGCTTAGGCGTATCTATCATAAATGATTTTCCAGCTTTTCCGTGCGTCATTTGAATCGTGCAGGAAAAACTCTCACTTTGAGCCTGATTGGGCCTGTTTTCACATCGGTGTGAGCAGTTTTGATACTCAAACAGGCAGTTTGACAGCTAGTTCGGCGCCAAAAGCGCCGACAGAGGCCGTTTTTTGTGCGTAAATCAAATGACGCACTTACCCCGCCACAGAGGGGCTAAAAATCATTTATGTATCTATGATGCGTTGTTTCAATCCCTCGGTCGGGATTCTGTTCATTCAAGCGGCAATCTGGCTAGGAAGCCAGTATCTTCTCCTCAGTTTCAATCCCTCGGTCGGGATTCTGTTCATTCAAGCTTCTGGATAGTAGGGAGTGGCGGCGAAATCAGACTACTGTTTCAATCCCTCGGTCGGGATTCTGTTCATTCAAGCCCCGCCGCCCCTGAACATTCAGGGTATGATGGTCACGGTTTCAATCCCTCGGTCGGGATTCTGTTCATTCAAGCGTGGTATCGCTGACATGCCCGTTGTACAGCTGGCAACGTTTCAATCCCTCGGTCGGGATTCTGTTCATTCAAGCTAAATTTCTATGCTCCCGACGAAGTCAGCCACCCGCACGTTTCAATCCCTCGGTCGGGATTCTGTTCATTCAAGCTTTATCCTGGATCAATTCCTAAGAGCGCAAAAGCAAGTTTCAATCCCTCGGTCGGGATTCTGTTCATTCAAGCTACCATATTCGCCGCTGCTGGCACTGGCTTAGCCAAGTTTCAATCCCTCGGTCGGGATTCTGTTCATTCAAGCTTTCGATTACGAGCGCCAGCAGTTGCTCCGTGAGGTTTCAATCCCTCGGTCGGGATTCTGTTCATTCAAGCGGTATAGCGACCACCGCAAATAGTCGGAGTATAACCGTTTCAATCCCTCGGTCGGGATTCTGTTCATTCAAGCATAGTACCAAATCGGGAACCCGGCCCGATAGAGGTTAGTTTCAATCCCTCGGTCGGGATTCTGTTCATTCAAGCTATAGCCCTTGGCACTGGGTGACGACGCCCACCGTGGAGTTTCAATCCCTCGGTCGGGATTCTGTTCATTCAAGCGTATGGGGACGCGCCAATGGTGGCGCAAGCATTACGTTTCAATCCCTCGGTCGGGATTCTGTTCATTCAAGCCTACTGATACGGTGGCGAAGCTGGGATTGATCAGATGTTTCAATCCCTCGGTCGGGATTCTGTTCATTCAAGCTTCGTCGTATCTCAGCGGCAGAATTCTGCCGTGGAGTTTCAATCCCTCGGTCGGGATTCTGTTCATTCAAGCTCATCCTATTCGCCCGCGACTGGTACGCTGGCACTGGTTTCAATCCCTCGGTCGGGATTCTGTTCATTCAAGCTACTCAACCGCCTATCCGAAGCGTGGCCGGAGCCTGGTTTCAATCCCTCGGTCGGGATTCTGTTCATTCAAGCCAAGCTGCTTGACACGATGCGCGGAGTGCACGTAGTGTTTCAATCCCTCGGTCGGGATTCTGTTCATTCAAGCCACGCAAAATCAAACCGCCAACCACGGGTGGCGTGAGTTTCAATCCCTCGGTCGGGATTCTGTTCATTCAAGCCTGTCTTGCAGCGGTATCCTAGAGGCTGTCACTTGTGTTTCAATCCCTCGGTCGGGATTCTGTTCATTCAAGCCCATTCTGTACCCCTCAGCTCCACATCCTGATTGAGGTTTCAATCCCTCGGTCGGGATTCTGTTCATTCAAGCTTGACCAGCGTCAGGCATTGCTCGACGCTGGATATGGTTTCAATCCCTCGGTCGGGATTCTGTTCATTCAAGCGTGACGAGATGGGGGAATGAAAGACCGAGATGAGAACGTTTCAATCCCTCGGTCGGGATTCTGTTCATTCAAGCACCAAAACCTATGCTAAGCAATGAAGAGCTAGAGCAGGTTTCAATCCCTCGGTCGGGATTCTGTTCATTCAAGCTTGATGTGCGGCGGTAAGTGGCGAATGCGCATCGTGACGTTTCAATCCCTCGGTCGGGATTCTGTTCATTCAAGCCGATAACGCCGTCGAGACAGTACAGGCTCAGGACGAGTTTCAATCCCTCGGTCGGGATTCTGTTCATTCAAGCCTCATAGGCATATTCTCCCTGCCTCCTAGTTGCGTGGTTTCAATCCCTCGGTCGGGATTCTGTTCATTCAAGCTTTTGGAGACACGTCCGGTAGAATGTGTCCAATCCGGTTTCAATCCCTCGGTCGGGATTCTGTTCATTCAAGCTCGATCTTTTTGCCAGTAATACAGCATATTGTATTGTTTCAATCCCTCGGTCGGGATTCTGTTCATTCAAGCGTCATTGGGGAAAAATACGGCCCGACCACCGTCGGGTTTCAATCCCTCGGTCGGGATTCTGTTCATTCAAGCTCCAGCAATTCCCATACCGCGCGCGCACCAAAAAGTGTTTCAATCCCTCGGTCGGGATTCTGTTCATTCAAGCGATGATGGCGCGGCAGGTCTGCGGGCGGCATTATTGTTTCAATCCCTCGGTCGGGATTCTGTTCATTCAAGCGCCAGAGCGCCAAAACCAAAATTGTCTGTGCATTATGTTTCAATCCCTCGGTCGGGATTCTGTTCATTCAAGCAGAGCGCATTTGCACTTGTTCGCCTTGACCAAGAACGTTTCAATCCCTCGGTCGGGATTCTGTTCATTCAAGCACGGCGGGCTAGTCAACTTCTTCCGCGTATTGGCAGTTTCAATCCCTCGGTCGGGATTCTGTTCATTCAAGCTTGGCCTATACCGAGAGCGCGGCAAGGCCGGCGCTAGTTTCAATCCCTCGGTCGGGATTCTGTTCATTCAAGCGTGGACGGTCATTGAGGAGGACGAGCAGATGACGGTTTCAATCCCTCGGTCGGGATTCTGTTCATTCAAGCCGTGCCATTCGTCCGTTCCGTGCCATCGCCACGCCAGTTTCAATCCCTCGGTCGGGATTCTGTTCATTCAAGCCGACCGGGTCGGCAGTGGTAGGCGACGTGTTGACAGTTTCAATCCCTCGGTCGGGATTCTGTTCATTCAAGCTCAAGGGACAGTTGCTGCTCTCTCGGACCTAGCCGGGGGTTTCAATCCCTCGGTCGGGATTCTGTTCATTCAAGCCATTGCCACTGCACGGGACGTGGCAGGTGCTACGCTGGTTTCAATCCCTCGGTCGGGATTCTGTTCATTCAAGCGTTGTCCGATCGCAAGGGCAAAGCTCTATTCATTTCGTTTCAATCCCTCGGTCGGGATTCTGTTCATTCAAGCGAGTATAATGCCGCCGGCGGTTATCTAACTGAAAGAGTTTCAATCCCTCGGTCGGGATTCTGTTCATTCAAGCGCGAGTATTGCGAGCGTCTACGAGTGCCAGTGCATCACGTTTCAATCCCTCGGTCGGGATTCTGTTCATTCAAGCCAAATTCTTTGAATTCTGGCGGCTCCCCCAGATAATGTTTCAATCCCTCGGTCGGGATTCTGTTCATTCAAGCGTCAACATACGCATCAAGTGGACTCCCTTCATTCCCCGTTTCAATCCCTCGGTCGGGATTCTGTTCATTCAAGCTAGCCCCTCGCAATAGGAGTCGAGCAATGCCAGAACAGTTTCAATCCCTCGGTCGGGATTCTGTTCATTCAAGCTCCGTCTGGCGAAGGCCAGATGATCTATAATTATGAGTTTCAATCCCTCGGTCGGGATTCTGTTCATTCAAGCGTTGTGGGACAACAACTGGATACATTTGCTGTTGTGTTTCAATCCCTCGGTCGGGATTCTGTTCATTCAAGCCTGTCTATCTCACCGGCCCGGTTGAGCACCGACGTCGGTTTCAATCCCTCGGTCGGGATTCTGTTCATTCAAGCTTGCCATTGATCATATTCCTCGCTGCCCTTGCCGACCGGGTTTCAATCCCTCGGTCGGGATTCTGTTCATTCAAGCCTCCCGATCTTCCATATGATGAATATACCTGTGATGGTTTCAATCCCTCGGTCGGGATTCTGTTCATTCAAGCCTAGCGACGCGGCAGAGTCGTTCCGCTGGCCTACTCCGTTTCAATCCCTCGGTCGGGATTCTGTTCATTCAAGCTCCAGCTCTGCGACACACCATCCGGAATATCGCCCTTGTTTCAATCCCTCGGTCGGGATTCTGTTCATTCAAGCCTTCGTTGGGGAGTTAGATGCGCTTTTTTGGTGCAGGTTTCAATCCCTCGGTCGGGATTCTGTTCATTCAAGCCGAGCAAGCCCGCATCCAAGATGTTTGGCCGGTTGACGTTTCAATCCCTCGGTCGGGATTCTGTTCATTCAAGCGTCGCGATCTTCTTTCATTGCTTTGTCGATGTCTGATGTTTCAATCCCTCGGTCGGGATTCTGTTCATTCAAGCTTCATCACAAAAAGATGACAATCGTGCCCCTTCTCTCAGTTTCAATCCCTCGGTCGGGATTCTGTTCATTCAAGCGCTGTGGGCGACCAGTTGCTCAATATGTTGAAACCGGTTTCAATCCCTCGGTCGGGATTCTGTTCATTCAAGCCCCAAAGGTGTTCGGCTTGGCGATATGCCGGATGACGTTTCAATCCCTCGGTCGGGATTCTGTTCATTCAAGCGCTAGAGGAATGCGGATTCATCCGCATTACAAAACCGTTTCAATCCCTCGGTCGGGATTCTGTTCATTCAAGCTTGAGATAACGGGCTGTGGTATGTTGCCCAGTCGTTGTTTCAATCCCTCGGTCGGGATTCTGTTCATTCAAGCGTCGCTGGCGTTCAGGCGGTGGCCGCCATAGTAGTGTTTCAATCCCTCGGTCGGGATTCTGTTCATTCAAGCAGCATCCAAATGCAATGGCAATGACTGCTATGAGAATGTTTCAATCCCTCGGTCGGGATTCTGTTCATTCAAGCTCAAGCTGGGACTTGGTGAAAACGAGGGTCTTGCCGTTTCAATCCCTCGGTCGGGATTCTGTTCATTCAAGCCTAACGTGGAGGGCTATCTTGCTATTGGCCGTAGGGCGTTTCAATCCCTCGGTCGGGATTCTGTTCATTCAAGCTTTCAAGCCAACGTACTACTGCGAGACGCGCCCGCGGTTTCAATCCCTCGGTCGGGATTCTGTTCATTCAAGCATGGTCGATGGAGGAGGCTATGGGCAGCTAGGCAATGTTTCAATCCCTCGGTCGGGATTCTGTTCATTCAAGCATTTATACATTGCCTCCTCAAGTGCCTTCATTTTGGGTTTCAATCCCTCGGTCGGGATTCTGTTCATTCAAGCATGAACTCAACCGACTTGTAGCAATCATCCGTTGAGTTTCAATCCCTCGGTCGGGATTCTGTTCATTCAAGCATTGATACAATCCTGCAGATAGCGACCATAGTTGTGTTTCAATCCCTCGGTCGGGATTCTGTTCATTCAAGCTAGGAAGAGCCGTCCACGGAAGCCACAAAGGCGCGGTTTCAATCCCTCGGTCGGGATTCTGTTCATTCAAGCCGGACAAGGTACGTCTCTTCGGCACTGCCCGTAGTGGTTTCAATCCCTCGGTCGGGATTCTGTTCATTCAAGCTATGCAAGCGGGAGGCCACTGGTAGATGATGGTAGCGTTTCAATCCCTCGGTCGGGATTCTGTTCATTCAAGCGTGGTCACCACGTTGGCTCATTCGCGCGCTTGGAGGTTTCAATCCCTCGGTCGGGATTCTGTTCATTCAAGCCTCGACCGCGCATTGCTGCGAGTGGACGCGTTGGAGTTTCAATCCCTCGGTCGGGATTCTGTTCATTCAAGCCTTTCCTCCTATCAACTAATGCCCATAATGGGCAATGTTTCAATCCCTCGGTCGGGATTCTGTTCATTCAAGCTTCTCCTCCCGCCGCGAGAGCACGGGCGGGAGAAGAAGTTTCAATCCCTCGGTCGGGATTCTGTTCATTCAAGCCTAATGCCCATAATGGGCAATAAACTGCCCGTTGTCGTTTCAATCCCTCGGTCGGGATTCTGTTCATTCAAGCAGCAGCTGGCTGCAATGGAGGAGGTGACGCTGTCAAAGTTTCAATCCCTCGGTCGGGATTCTGTTCATTCAAGCGTGGTTGAGATTGAGGCCTGGACGTGATTCACAACGGTTTCAATCCCTCGGTCGGGATTCTGTTCATTCAAGCCGGACAAGGTACGTCTCTTCGGCACTGCCCGTAGTGGTTTCAATCCCTCGGTCGGGATTCTGTTCATTCAAGCTCCTTGTCGAGCAATTGTCGGCCCACATCTTGCACAGTTTCAATCCCTCGGTCGGGATTCTGTTCATTCAAGCCGATCCTTATCAGCCTGCCGATATTGAATTTGGCATGTTTCAATCCCTCGGTCGGGATTCTGTTCATTCAAGCCCAGCAATCCGGGGACCCAGCTTCGTTCGCTGGGGTTTCAATCCCTCGGTCGGGATTCTGTTCATTCAAGCTATCACAACGGGTTCAACAGTGGCAGGAAGGGGACGTTTCAATCCCTCGGTCGGGATTCTGTTCATTCAAGCTTTGGCCTCGCGCAATCGTTGGTGGCCTGGGAAGAGTTTCAATCCCTCGGTCGGGATTCTGTTCATTCAAGCCGGAGCTAGTTCGACGATTCGATGAGATCGTCGAGGTTTCAATCCCTCGGTCGGGATTCTGTTCATTCAAGCCCTCAGGGAGAGCATTATCGGCCCCACCCCAGTCCGTTTCAATCCCTCGGTCGGGATTCTGTTCATTCAAGCAAATACGTGCAAGAGGAATATCCGTTAAATATGAGGTTTCAATCCCTCGGTCGGGATTCTGTTCATTCAAGCTAATTCAATAGTAGCACTGCACCAGTCAGTGCTACCGTTTCAATCCCTCGGTCGGGATTCTGTTCATTCAAGCCGGGAGCCCGGCCCGATAGAGGTTAAAGCGCCGCCAGTTTCAATCCCTCGGTCGGGATTCTGTTCATTCAAGCAAGGGCGTATGCCTGAGTAACGCTAATCGGCATCAGTTTCAATCCCTCGGTCGGGATTCTGTTCATTCAAGCCTTGATGCCGCCCGCCACGGAAATGGCACCGGCAATGTTTCAATCCCTCGGTCGGGATTCTGTTCATTCAAGCCAATCAGAGTGCTGGATGGCCCGATTTGGAGCGAGAGTTTCAATCCCTCGGTCGGGATTCTGTTCATTCAAGCCAAAGGCGCGCACAGCGGTATTCTTGCCCTCGAGCTGTTTCAATCCCTCGGTCGGGATTCTGTTCATTCAAGCTGGTTTTGGACTGGTAAGATGAGTGGAAATACTTATGTTTCAATCCCTCGGTCGGGATTCTGTTCATTCAAGCCCAAGCAGAAATTCCCGCAGCCCCGGCAACAGGCTGGTTTCAATCCCTCGGTCGGGATTCTGTTCATTCAAGCTCGACTATTATTGGACAGGCTGCTACCGCACGCCAGGTTTCAATCCCTCGGTCGGGATTCTGTTCATTCAAGCTCTACCGGCAATAATACGGTGGAGGCCCATAATGGGAGTTTCAATCCCTCGGTCGGGATTCTGTTCATTCAAGCTAAAACAGGTACCGGGTCTGTTGCACAGGGAGACGTTTCAATCCCTCGGTCGGGATTCTGTTCATTCAAGCTGGGGATTTGTTCGGAGGTGGAATTAATGTATGTCGTGTTTCAATCCCTCGGTCGGGATTCTGTTCATTCAAGCTCCAATGGGATAGAATGATATAGCTATCATTGTACCGTTTCAATCCCTCGGTCGGGATTCTGTTCATTCAAGCCACAAATCGTCGCGCTGAATTTTACGTATTGGAGGTTTCAATCCCTCGGTCGGGATTCTGTTCATTCAAGCATACAGCCCGACCACCGTCGGAACCAATACTGAAGTTTCAATCCCTCGGTCGGGATTCTGTTCATTCAAGCCTCGATCGAGTCTACGACTTCTAATTGGCATAGAAAGTTTCAATCCCTCGGTCGGGATTCTGTTCATTCAAGCTTGGCAGTCCTGCCACGGCCAGGGCTCGTGCGGATTGTTTCAATCCCTCGGTCGGGATTCTGTTCATTCAAGCCCTGGCGGATGGCCTCGCACCGATTCGACTCAGACGTTTCAATCCCTCGGTCGGGATTCTGTTCATTCAAGCCGCAAAGCGCCCAATGCCAATTTCCCGACCAGCAAGTTTCAATCCCTCGGTCGGGATTCTGTTCATTCAAGCATTTTGTTGGACAGTCGTGAATGGCGGCGAAACCAGTTTCAATCCCTCGGTCGGGATTCTGTTCATTCAAGCAGCAAGCCCGCATCCAAGATGTTTGGCCGGTTGACGTTTCAATCCCTCGGTCGGGATTCTGTTCATTCAAGCTTTCCTTTTCCTCCTCATAAATATTTGCGCGTGTGGTTTCAATCCCTCGGTCGGGATTCTGTTCATTCAAGCTCAATCGGCGGGACGATGACATAGCAAATCTCCGGGGTTTCAATCCCTCGGTCGGGATTCTGTTCATTCAAGCGACGCCACATTCCGAGGGAAGGCATCTTAAATTTGTGTTTCAATCCCTCGGTCGGGATTCTGTTCATTCAAGCTCCACCTGTTAAGTTCATATATGAGTAATTTTTCCGGTTTCAATCCCTCGGTCGGGATTCTGTTCATTCAAGCTGTTTCTGACTCGGATGCCGCCAGGTCGATGTTCATGTTTCAATCCCTCGGTCGGGATTCTGTTCATTCAAGCTTGTCCTCAGTGGCGGAGGTATTCACGCTGTAGGCGTTTCAATCCCTCGGTCGGGATTCTGTTCATTCAAGCGCGATCTGCGCGGGTTATGTGGGCTGGCGGCTGTGGTTTCAATCCCTCGGTCGGGATTCTGTTCATTCAAGCACATTCAATTTGTTCGTGCCCGGATTGACAACGGGAGTTTCAATCCCTCGGTCGGGATTCTGTTCATTCAAGCCCCACATCGGCTCTGATGTGACGCGGCTTCCGTCGGTTTCAATCCCTCGGTCGGGATTCTGTTCATTCAAGCTCCACCGAGTACCTACCAGGGGGTGGTGATGGCCAAGTTTCAATCCCTCGGTCGGGATTCTGTTCATTCAAGCTTATGTGCCTAAGACGAAGAAGGTAGGGCGGAATGTGTTTCAATCCCTCGGTCGGGATTCTGTTCATTCAAGCCTGTATCAATGCTGGCGTCGGCACAGCACTGGGCAAAGTTTCAATCCCTCGGTCGGGATTCTGTTCATTCAAGCGCGGCGCGGGCCGTGGACCGGCAGGGTCGGCTATTGTTTCAATCCCTCGGTCGGGATTCTGTTCATTCAAGCCTCTCGTTGGGCCTCTGCTTCCAGTCGCTCAACTTCGTTTCAATCCCTCGGTCGGGATTCTGTTCATTCAAGCTCCTCTCTGCGCATTGCAGCAATATTGCGGTCGATGTTTCAATCCCTCGGTCGGGATTCTGTTCATTCAAGCTAGAACAATCTCGGATAGTGGGGCAGGGATATTTGCGTTTCAATCCCTCGGTCGGGATTCTGTTCATTCAAGCTGAGAGAGCAGCGGACGGCATTCGTGGATCACGGCGTTTCAATCCCTCGGTCGGGATTCTGTTCATTCAAGCGGCTCGCCTTGCCAATGGCTCCAGTCACAGATATGGTTTCAATCCCTCGGTCGGGATTCTGTTCATTCAAGCTTCGTAGGATGGACGAGCACTCTATTATTGCAGTGGTTTCAATCCCTCGGTCGGGATTCTGTTCATTCAAGCTAGATTGCAATGCTCTCTCCAACGCCTCAATAGCGCGGTTTCAATCCCTCGGTCGGGATTCTGTTCATTCAAGCTTCCGGGATGTCAGCCAGAAATATGCAACACTCAGGTTTCAATCCCTCGGTCGGGATTCTGTTCATTCAAGCGTTGCCCGTCAGCGTGCAACGCGTCGGGTCCACGTGGGTTTCAATCCCTCGGTCGGGATTCTGTTCATTCAAGCTCGAATTGCGCTGAGTCGGAGTGAGAGGAGTCTCTGTTTCAATCCCTCGGTCGGGATTCTGTTCATTCAAGCCGACCCCGTCCTCCTCGGATGGAGCCAAATTCCACGTTTCAATCCCTCGGTCGGGATTCTGTTCATTCAAGCATATCGCTCTGCGATTCAATGCACTATTGGAGGATGTTTCAATCCCTCGGTCGGGATTCTGTTCATTCAAGCTTGACAGGCCGCTATTGCACCTTGCGTCTCGATGTCGGTTTCAATCCCTCGGTCGGGATTCTGTTCATTCAAGCATGTATAGGGAGCGTTCACGGTCACCACCCCCTGTAGTTTCAATCCCTCGGTCGGGATTCTGTTCATTCAAGCTGGTTCTCCCTGCCAGTGGGACCAGTCCTTGATATGGTTTCAATCCCTCGGTCGGGATTCTGTTCATTCAAGCCTCATCCGAAGCGAGGTGATATACTGGATCAGCCAGGTTTCAATCCCTCGGTCGGGATTCTGTTCATTCAAGCGCCGCGAGCACCCTCGCCAGGCCCTCCGATGGAGGGTTTCAATCCCTCGGTCGGGATTCTGTTCATTCAAGCTGCGAGAGGCAACGCTGCCGTCGGGCCGAATCCTGCTGTTTCAATCCCTCGGTCGGGATTCTGTTCATTCAAGCGATGGTCGGTGGCAACGGATCGCAAAGCCCCATCACGTTTCAATCCCTCGGTCGGGATTCTGTTCATTCAAGCGGCATTCGTGCCACCAGGGTCGATCTGGCGTTTGATGTTTCAATCCCTCGGTCGGGATTCTGTTCATTCAAGCTTGAAGCGCCGCCAGGCGCGCAAGGCCCGGTAGCGTTTCAATCCCTCGGTCGGGATTCTGTTCATTCAAGCTGTCAATCAATCTACTCGCTACGTCTTGGGGCTCCTGTTTCAATCCCTCGGTCGGGATTCTGTTCATTCAAGCTCCGGGGGACAATTTTACTGATGGGTCAGGCGGCTAGTTTCAATCCCTCGGTCGGGATTCTGTTCATTCAAGCGCCACTCGCCACGGAAATGGCGCCAGCAATGACCACGGTTTCAATCCCTCGGTCGGGATTCTGTTCATTCAAGCAACATCCATCCCCCACGCAAAAAATGGAGAGGGGGGTTTCAATCCCTCGGTCGGGATTCTGTTCATTCAAGCGAAGTTCGGCTACGCGATCTCACCGAGAGTCGCCACGTTTCAATCCCTCGGTCGGGATTCTGTTCATTCAAGCAGGAGAGAGAGAGATGGGCTGTTGTGGAGGAGGACGGTTTCAATCCCTCGGTCGGGATTCTGTTCATTCAAGCATGAGCAGCCACAAGGACCGCATCAGGTCACAGTTGGTTTCAATCCCTCGGTCGGGATTCTGTTCATTCAAGCTTGGCGCGAGACCTGGTACGATGAAGAGCTGGTATGGTTTCAATCCCTCGGTCGGGATTCTGTTCATTCAAGCTTAACGCCCTTACGGGGCAGTCCTACAAATCCATTGTTTCAATCCCTCGGTCGGGATTCTGTTCATTCAAGCCCCATTGCAATCGCCCAGCACGGGCCAGCGTATCATTGTTTCAATCCCTCGGTCGGGATTCTGTTCATTCAAGCTGCCACGCCCTAAAGCACCGAACTGCACTGGCCAGGTTTCAATCCCTCGGTCGGGATTCTGTTCATTCAAGCCTGACATATTTCCCCCTAGAAGCGCGTACCAGCTTGTTTCAATCCCTCGGTCGGGATTCTGTTCATTCAAGCCTGCGAATCATCTCAGCCTCCTTGCAATAAAAAAGAGTTTCAATCCCTCGGTCGGGATTCTGTTCATTCAAGCCTTATACAGTGTCTCTATGACACCGCGCGAATTCGTGTTTCAATCCCTCGGTCGGGATTCTGTTCATTCAAGCCTGGCGCTCAATGGACACAATATGCCACGAATGGCGTTTCAATCCCTCGGTCGGGATTCTGTTCATTCAAGCCCTCCCGTTGCGAGGGCACGGGCGGGAGAAGAATGCGTTTCAATCCCTCGGTCGGGATTCTGTTCATTCAAGCTACAGGTGTCGCGCCCACCGTGTCGCCTCTGCCAAGTTTCAATCCCTCGGTCGGGATTCTGTTCATTCAAGCCTCTGGAACGAATCCCTATCATATAGGGCCGGGGCGGTTTCAATCCCTCGGTCGGGATTCTGTTCATTCAAGCCCGACCCCTATCAGCCTGCCGATATCGAATTTGGCATGTTTCAATCCCTCGGTCGGGATTCTGTTCATTCAAGCTTTGGCATCGATCTCCTCATCTGAGGCCAATGTGAAGTTTCAATCCCTCGGTCGGGATTCTGTTCATTCAAGCTCCTCAGGCTTTGGTGTCGGCTCCTCTTTCTGGCTGGTTTCAATCCCTCGGTCGGGATTCTGTTCATTCAAGCAGTGCCTCCGAATAGAGGCACTTGAGGATGCGATGGTTTCAATCCCTCGGTCGGGATTCTGTTCATTCAAGCTCTCACACTACCGTAATCCTACTCAATACCATGTCGTTTCAATCCCTCGGTCGGGATTCTGTTCATTCAAGCCCAGGAGTATACTTCCAGGGATTCCGTGCCCGGGCTGTTTCAATCCCTCGGTCGGGATTCTGTTCATTCAAGCCGGCGAGGCGAACTCGTCGTGCTACTGGTCCTTATGGTTTCAATCCCTCGGTCGGGATTCTGTTCATTCAAGCCTCTAACTATGACAACATTATACCATATTTTCTGGTTTCAATCCCTCGGTCGGGATTCTGTTCATTCAAGCTGTACGCTATCCAGAATACACTCAAATACTCCAAGCTGTTTCAATCCCTCGGTCGGGATTCTGTTCATTCAAGCGTGGTATTAAAGAAACAAGAGGTGTTGTCAGCGATGTTTCAATCCCTCGGTCGGGATTCTGTTCATTCAAGCGTAGTCGGGACGCCGGACAGAGCGCGCTTCTCCCTGGTTTCAATCCCTCGGTCGGGATTCTGTTCATTCAAGCTTTGCCGTCCAGGTCAATTGTTGAATGATGTCATCGTTTCAATCCCTCGGTCGGGATTCTGTTCATTCAAGCTTGGCCTCGTGCAATCGTTGGTGGCATGGGAAGAGTTTCAATCCCTCGGTCGGGATTCTGTTCATTCAAGCGGCTCGCAAGGCCCGGTAGCGAGAATCGATGGAAAAGTTTCAATCCCTCGGTCGGGATTCTGTTCATTCAAGCTGGGCGCTCAGCTTGGCTGCGGATGAACAACTACGGTTTCAATCCCTCGGTCGGGATTCTGTTCATTCAAGCGCATAACATCTTTTTTCAATGCGGTTGCTTGCTCCTGTTTCAATCCCTCGGTCGGGATTCTGTTCATTCAAGCCCGATAGGACTGCGCGGCTCAAGGGTGGATCCATCATTGTTTCAATCCCTCGGTCGGGATTCTGTTCATTCAAGCATCGCCCTCGCTCTCGACGAGCTCCCCGAGGGGGAGGTTTCAATCCCTCGGTCGGGATTCTGTTCATTCAAGCTGGTATGGACAGGCCAATGACCTTGCTCAGCGTCTCGTTTCAATCCCTCGGTCGGGATTCTGTTCATTCAAGCCCAACGTGGAGGGCTATCTTGCCATTGGCCGTAGGGCGTTTCAATCCCTCGGTCGGGATTCTGTTCATTCAAGCATAGCCCCAAGAAATGGCTGGCTATCGCCAGGGACAGTTTCAATCCCTCGGTCGGGATTCTGTTCATTCAAGCACTGCAATGTCTGTTGCCAATTTCCAAGCGGCTGCGGTTTCAATCCCTCGGTCGGGATTCTGTTCATTCAAGCCAAATACGCTGAGCCCCAATATTGCCGGTCAGGATGGTTTCAATCCCTCGGTCGGGATTCTGTTCATTCAAGCTCGGCCAATCTTTTCTTGCTGATCTGCATTGGTAGCGTTTCAATCCCTCGGTCGGGATTCTGTTCATTCAAGCCGCCACCGCTACGCTCTCGAATATTGCAAATTTGCTGTTTCAATCCCTCGGTCGGGATTCTGTTCATTCAAGCCTCACCCAATCGATTGGATGCCCTTGTCTGGGCGATGTTTCAATCCCTCGGTCGGGATTCTGTTCATTCAAGCGCGGCTGGCGCGCAGGTAGGCACTTGGTGGGTACCGTTTCAATCCCTCGGTCGGGATTCTGTTCATTCAAGCCGACGGGAGGCTGCGTTGCAGGTCATCTTAGCACCGGTTTCAATCCCTCGGTCGGGATTCTGTTCATTCAAGCAATACGCTGACGAATGCGGCGCATAAGGTCGCGCAGTTTCAATCCCTCGGTCGGGATTCTGTTCATTCAAGCCCATCTATCACCGCTCCCATTATCGCAGGAACGGTGGTTTCAATCCCTCGGTCGGGATTCTGTTCATTCAAGCGTCACGATCCGTGTTTTTCCATCCTGCGAAAATGGGGTTTCAATCCCTCGGTCGGGATTCTGTTCATTCAAGCCTCAATGTCTGGTTCGACACCTTAACCAATGAGTTGTTTCAATCCCTCGGTCGGGATTCTGTTCATTCAAGCCTGGAACGGAAATAATATGGATGGTGGGCTCTATATGTTTCAATCCCTCGGTCGGGATTCTGTTCATTCAAGCTCAATTCGATATCATAGCCGGCCTTAGGACTACGCAAGTTTCAATCCCTCGGTCGGGATTCTGTTCATTCAAGCCCAGAGCGCCAAAACCAAAATTGTCTATGCATTATGTTTCAATCCCTCGGTCGGGATTCTGTTCATTCAAGCATATCACAACGGGTTCAACAGTGGCAGGAAGGGGATGTTTCAATCCCTCGGTCGGGATTCTGTTCATTCAAGCTGATTGGTTTAAGAATGAGTAATAGGCTACAGAAAAGTTTCAATCCCTCGGTCGGGATTCTGTTCATTCAAGCCTTTTCTCTGCACTATCGGCGGAGAAATATGGATGAGTTTCAATCCCTCGGTCGGGATTCTGTTCATTCAAGCGAACTCGGCCACCCAGGCCCCGCCGGGCTTTTCGGCCAGGCTGCGGTTTCAATCCCTCGGTCGGGATTCTGTTCATTCAAGCCAGGCTGCGGATGTAGTGATGACATTGGATGTCCCGGTTTCAATCCCTCGGTCGGGATTCTGTTCATTCAAGCTGGAACGGGTGATAGGCCAATGATAATTATTGTAGTTTCAATCCCTCGGTCGGGATTCTGTTCATTCAAGCCCATTGGCGGTCTTGTGGACCTGGCGACAGGTAAACGTTTCAATCCCTCGGTCGGGATTCTGTTCATTCAAGCGTAGCCTGCCAGTGTCGCCAGCATCGAGACACACGTGTTTCAATCCCTCGGTCGGGATTCTGTTCATTCAAGCGTTCGACCATCCAGCCCACCCGCTCCAGGTTGGCCTGTTTCAATCCCTCGGTCGGGATTCTGTTCATTCAAGCCCGGCGGGCTGCCTGCTTAGCCTTTTTCCTTGCTGGGTTTCAATCCCTCGGTCGGGATTCTGTTCATTCAAGCATGATGAGGACGAATACCGCGCCAAAGACGGCGAACGTTTCAATCCCTCGGTCGGGATTCTGTTCATTCAAGCAAAGTCCTGGCTCAATGGCCAGGACTTTTTTTGTGGTTTCAATCCCTCGGTCGGGATTCTGTTCATTCAAGCGGATTTGGCCGAGAATGTGTACGCTATCCAGAATAGTTTCAATCCCTCGGTCGGGATTCTGTTCATTCAAGCATTCCCAGTTGTCGTCGGTGCGAAATATCCCCTCATGTTTCAATCCCTCGGTCGGGATTCTGTTCATTCAAGCCGCCACCTGAGATACCAAGCATGTGGGTAGCATTCTGTTTCAATCCCTCGGTCGGGATTCTGTTCATTCAAGCCTATGCGAGCAATACGCCGTCAACTACTATATCAAAGTTTCAATCCCTCGGTCGGGATTCTGTTCATTCAAGCTCGAATGCCTTTTTTATAGCCAATGCCCAAATGCCGTTTCAATCCCTCGGTCGGGATTCTGTTCATTCAAGCGGTACTAATCAACGCATTCAAATCGAGGAGCGATAGTTTCAATCCCTCGGTCGGGATTCTGTTCATTCAAGCTTTCTGCCACTGCAATATGCAATTGCAATTCGTGAGTTTCAATCCCTCGGTCGGGATTCTGTTCATTCAAGCTCCAATACGTAAAATTCAGCGCGACGATTTGTGCTGTTTCAATCCCTCGGTCGGGATTCTGTTCATTCAAGCTGACAGCATTCGCCACCGACATAGAGCAATGGGGGGTTTCAATCCCTCGGTCGGGATTCTGTTCATTCAAGCTCCAATACGTAAAATTCAGCGCGACGATTTGTGCTGTTTCAATCCCTCGGTCGGGATTCTGTTCATTCAAGCTGCGCCACAGATACAATGCTCCTCCCACCAGTGCCGTTTCAATCCCTCGGTCGGGATTCTGTTCATTCAAGCGTCCCTGTATCGCGCACCGTGATACGTGAACGAAAGTTTCAATCCCTCGGTCGGGATTCTGTTCATTCAAGCCCAGCGTGGCCGGGTCGATCCATTCGAGGCGTAGTTGTTTCAATCCCTCGGTCGGGATTCTGTTCATTCAAGCTTAATCCCACGAAGGTCAACTTGGTAAATAATGGCCTGTTTCAATCCCTCGGTCGGGATTCTGTTCATTCAAGCCCACCGCGGGAAGTGCCAGCGGCCCTCATCGAGAAGGTTTCAATCCCTCGGTCGGGATTCTGTTCATTCAAGCTGTCGCGCCTGACCAATACGGGTGGCGGCCATATATGTTTCAATCCCTCGGTCGGGATTCTGTTCATTCAAGCCAAAATCGCTAACGAAGTAGGCTCATATGGGACAATGGTTTCAATCCCTCGGTCGGGATTCTGTTCATTCAAGCCTTCAGCCATACCACGAGAGGATGCTGTTGCTCCCAGTTTCAATCCCTCGGTCGGGATTCTGTTCATTCAAGCAAAGTCGGTTTCGTCTGCCAATATGCGGAAGAAGTTGTTTCAATCCCTCGGTCGGGATTCTGTTCATTCAAGCTGACGACCTTGATGCTCTAATTAATAGTGTGCGTGGTTTCAATCCCTCGGTCGGGATTCTGTTCATTCAAGCCTAGTTGAATACACAGCGGAGTATTAAATGATCCACGTTTCAATCCCTCGGTCGGGATTCTGTTCATTCAAGCCACATTCACCCTGCCACATCCTGCGACTGGCGTAATGTTTCAATCCCTCGGTCGGGATTCTGTTCATTCAAGCGCCGCAGGTGGACCTGGCCGCGGATCATGTTCTCCAGTTTCAATCCCTCGGTCGGGATTCTGTTCATTCAAGCGCCAAAGCCCGCCAGGAAACTATGAATCAAAGCAGTTTCAATCCCTCGGTCGGGATTCTGTTCATTCAAGCTACTCGCATTCCTGTGGACAAAAACCCCCATTTCGGGGCGGAAAAACGACGTATTGGCTTCTTTTCACCCCTGTTTTGCCCGATTTGCCCCAATTTTTCCCCATTTTCTACACTCTCTCACCAGTCAGCGAGCGACTGCCCAGGTTTTGAAAAAAGACCCGCTGCTCGAACACGCATTTGCGGTAGGATTCTGCACCAAACCCCCATACCTACGGGTTCCTGCACCCGCCGTTTCCCACATCTGGGGGAGCATCCTCTCCTTGTATCTTGCGAGCGCCGCCATATCCAGACCGGAGAGCTTTGCCGCTCGCTAATCTCGACAGAATAAAAAAGACGACGCCTAAACGATGAACACGTGCTTCTCGGCCGGTTTATCCGACCCGATGGTCTCTGTCTTTGCCACACAAGCAGCGCATACGTTGTAAAAACGCACGCTGTCCTCTTCCGGCTTCAAGAGCTTGTCCAACTTGCCCCGCAGAGCGACCATCTCCTTGTCCGTCAGGTGACACTCGAACAGGCTGTACTGAGTCCACTCCCCAAACCCACACAGCGTCTTGTGTACTTTTGTGCGCCGCCGGTCGTTCGGGATGTCATAGGCGATCACGTACAACGTCCGTTCCGGCCTGCCGCGCTGCATATCTATCTTACCACAAACGGACGGAATCTGGAAATCTCACCCGTCAGCCACTTGGCCACCAGCCGCACCTCCAACTCCAAACAGCGTCGGTACGTCGCCTTGTACCCAAAGACCGGGTGCTGGATCGAGGTGTCCAGCCGCTCCTCGAACTTGGTCAAAAACGTGCGTCGCCCGTCCTCCGTCAGACGCCAGGCCCCCAAATCCTCCTCGAAATCCCGCCGGGATAGCATCCTAGTGTTCAACAGCGTCAAGACAACCGAGTCCACCACCAACGGACGGAAAGCCTCCATCACATCCAGCGCCAGGGCGGGTTTGCCATACTGGGACGAGTGAAGAAAACCGACATACGGGTCCAGCCCCACGACGCTGATCGCCGACGCGACCTGGTTCGTCAGCAGGACGTAACCGTAGGAAAGCAGCGCGTTGACCGGATCAGGCGGCGGGCGGCGCTGCCGCCGCTCGAACGTCCAATCGCCCTTGAGCAAACGACCAAACGCGCCAAAGTAGAAAGACGTCCCGGCCCCTTCCAGCCCCAGCAGCCGCCCGTGCAGCGTGTCACTTTGAGGACGAGACGGATCCGGCGGCGGCGCTGCTTCCCGCGCATCCAACCCATCCACCTGATCCATGACACCCTTGATTGCCTCGGCCGCCTGATCCAGCGCCGAATCCTCCCGCTTCCGATTCGCCCGCAGGAGCGTCGTCCGCATATTCGCCAGCTTGCCCCGCACGAACGCCTGGGCCAGCGCGAACGCCCGCTGCGGCTCGTTGTGCGCCCGGTGTTGTTCCAGCCGGATCAAACAGTTCTTGCTCAACGGCGGACTCAGCCGGCCCTGAAAGCGGCCGTAGTGAGAACAGAAGCAGATGTCAGCGTGCTGTTCCAACAGCGCGGCCATCGCCGGGCTGGTCAGCGTCACGTCGCCGTAGACGACGACCTGCGTGACTTTGATCAACGGCACCCGCACTTTTCGCTTCACCGTGCCGCGCTCGGCGTTCTCCGGGATGTGCACCACCAGCGTTTCGCCGTCCTTCTTGACCAACGATCGCGGCTCCGTCAGATACAAAGTGGCCATATCGTTCTCCCACGTCTGCAAATGGGCCATCAGTCAGCCCCCCGCGAAAGCGCGAGCACCTCTCGCGGCAGGCAAATGCCCTCTACAGAGCAATCCTGACACTTGGCCCGGTAGTCTATCGGCGGCGGGATGCGGCCGATGGACAACAGCTCGAAGGCTCGGGCGACGGCCGCCTCCGTCCTCCCGCGCAGCTCGGGTGTGAACACGACCCGCTCCCGCCGCCGCGACTTCCAGTAGAAAATCTCACCCCGCTCGACGGGGCGTCCCGTTCGCTCCTCCAGGCAGATCGCCTGGGCGCACAACTGAATGTGATCGTTGAGCCAGCGTCCCATCCGCCCGTGTTTGTATTCCACCGGCAGCAGACCTTCGGCCCGCTCCTCTACCACATCCGCAAAACCCGCCACCCGCAGATAGTCACTCCACAGGTAGACCCGCCGATGGACGACCAGATCCCCATCCCGTTCGACGCCGCCGGTGTGAGCCCGTTCGTGCTGTTGGATGCCCTCCAACACCGGCGCGTTGACCGCCATCTCGCCCTGGACGTACATCAGCCAAAAGCGCCGCTCGCAGTACGCCAACTGATTCAACATCGAAATGGGCAGATAATCAGGCATCTCCAACGCCTGACCGCGGCCGAAATCGCTGTCCTCATTGATCGAAGCCACTAAATCCCTCCCAAACGTATGCGCCGATTGCCGTCGGACATCGGACAGGCCGTCTGGATTCCATCAGCGCGCCGTCGGCTCTGCCCTCCGGCACTGCCCCATCCCCATCGTTGTCTTCATCCCCACGCCGGTGTAGAAAGCGAAATCCGCCAGCGCGTTCAGTTGACAGCGCGCCGCCTCGTTATCGGCCATCAGGCCATAAGTCACCCGTCCCACGAACCCGACCTGCGGCGAGCGGCTGAAGCGCAGCATCTGCGTGCTCACCCCATCCATCCGCTTGACGACCGCGTGCTCCTCGACGTACGCCCACAGCCCCTCCCGTTCCACGCACAGCGGCGGCGGCGCGAGATCGTTCCACGAGCGGGCCAGACTGTCAAAGACCAACGCCGGTTCCGGCAGCACGACCACTTTTTTGCCCCACGTCTTTTGCCCAAAACTGAACGCGGTCGGGGAGGTGAAATCCAGCCTGATCTCCCTGTCCGATCGGGCCTCACTCGCCAACTGACCCCACGAGCTGTACCCCGCCCACGGGTGACTGCCGGGAGTCGTGAGGATCTCTTTGATCAGCAGCAGCGCCCGCCCCAGCCGGACGACCGGGCGGCCCTCGCCGCGCAAGAAACGGGCCATGAACCGCTCAAAGATCGGCGGATAGAGCACGGTGAAACGGAGCCAATAGTCGCGCTCCGGCGAGAGGCGCACGTACCCATCGCGGGCCCGCTCCACACCCCTCAGCGGTGAGACGGTGAACGGGCGCGAGACCGGCAGATCGGGCGCGTGCAGCACCTCGGCCAGCGTCGGGTCGGATTCCTCCACCGTGCGCAGAAACGCCGCGTGGGCCTGGTGGCCCATCGTCGCCCGGACCGTCGCCTCGCGGGTGGGGGTGAGTTCGAGAACGATGGAATAGAGCAGATCTTGATTTTGTAGGCTCATGGGTGAAACTCCTCACTACTCTTGAGGTGCGTCGCACCTTAAAGGATGATCGCATCATCCGTCTGTCGTTCTTGCCACCATCCCAAGCTGTCTATGAAAAAGGCGTCCTGGTTGAAAGCGATACTCCACGGTTTATCGCTCAGCCTGCCGCCTGGCCGGCGGACGCGTAGCTCGAAAATCTCAAAGAGCGGCGGCAGTGCCCGGCCAAGCTTGATGGACGCCGGGTGACGGTCCACGAACCAGGCCACGATCTGCTTGCGTCGCAGATGCCGGTTCAGCCGTCGCAGTCGCACTTCTGGCTCCGTCGCCAGCTCCAACCCGCTGAGCGCCGTCACCTGGGCATGGCGGCCGCGGACCTCGTCCTCGCTCACCTCGAACCAGACCTGACGGCCCTTATCCAACAGGTCGGTCAGCGCAAAGTAGCCGTACACACCCAGCAGATCCTCCGGTTGACGCTTGATGAGCCGACTGTAGCGCCGCTCACGGGCCGCTTCTTCAGGCCAACAATCGGCCAGCGCCTCCAATCGTTCCAGATAGGTCTCATCGTCCAGCTCAATGAACGTTCCCCGTCGTAGCAGGAACATCAGGTTGTATCGTTTGGCCGGAAAACCGAGGTCGCTGCCCCGCTCGTCCAGAATCGCCGCCTCAAAGCCGCTGCCCCGAAAGGTCAACAAGGGTGCCAGAATGCCCTCTTCCTCCTTGTAGCGACGGTGCAGACCCCACGCTTGAGACCCTGTTTTCCCCGTCAGTGCCTCGATGGCCTGTTCCAACCCCGCGCTGATGCGCGGCCGATCGTCGGGCTGGAACGATGTCTGAACCTTCCAGCGAGCCTCGTGAAACTCGGCCAGAGCGTGGAGACGCAAGTATCGCTCGAACGCCTCCGGTTTGGTGTACGCTTCCTCGATCAGCGCGTACAGCTCGTGACGCGAGAGGGTCTGGCCGTCGTTCAGCTTGCTCCCCAGAAAATGAAAGACATAGTCCGGCGTCAGAGCGACGACGCGGTTGGGGATGTGCAAGTATCGTTTCTCGTGGCGCGCCAGCCGTCCAAAGCGCTGGATGAACTGGCCGGCTGTGCGCGCCTCATAGATCAGCACGTCTTTTTCCGCCTCGCCCTCGAAATCTATCCCCACTTCGATGGTAGAGGTGCCCACGGTGAAAGGTTGATGCAGTGCGGTCTGGCGCTCCTGGGCCGAGCTAAAGCCATGCACCTCACCCACCCCCCTGTCGGGGAACTGTTCCCGCAAGGTCTGCGCCAGCCCGATTGCCCCGGCCACCGAATCCAGAATGGTCACCAGGCGAGCCTGGGGATGAGCCTGGGTGAACGCCTTCAGTTCGGGCAGATGTTCCAGCAGCGTTTCGATCCCTTTCCAACGCCGCAGATCGGCCGGCAAGAGGGTCAATTGCAGCGGATGGGCAATAGTGCGAGCCTCCGGTGCGTCCGATGGCTCTCCCGCTACGATCTCGACCGGCAGACGCAAGCGGTCCCGCAGCCAGGACAGAGCCGGCGATTCGGGCGTGGCCGATGCAAAGATGAACACACGCCCACGTCGCGGGTTGATGGCCTGCAAAGCGGCGGCAAAAAAGGCCACGTCGGCCATCTGCTTGACGTTGTAGAGGTGGAACTCGTCAAAGATGAACAGCCGATATTGTCCCAAAAGTGTAAAGAGTCGTCGGCCAAGCCCCTCCGGTCCCCCATACAAGCCAAAGAAGGTGTAGAACAGGATGTCGGGGTTGGTGAGGAGGGTTGGCTGCCAGTTCATCAGCTTTTCCAGCGTCTCGCTGTGCCGCCGCAACTCGAGCTTGGTCTGCCAGTCGTCCAGTTGGGCGCTGTCCACCCGCAGCAGGCGATAGTCCCCGCTCGGGTCCAGCCAGGGCCGCAAGGCTCGTTCCTGATCGCGGATCAGCTCGTTGGTTGGATAGACGCCCAAGGCCGGTTCTTGATGGTTGATAGCATAGGCGTAACTTCCCAGCGTCTTGCCGCTGCCGGTGGGCGTTGAAAGAAAAAGGCACAAGGTCTTTTTTCTCGCCAGCGCTTCCTGGGTCAGTCGGTATACCCGGCTCTGATAGGCGTAGGGTCGCCGATTGGAAAGCCACGCATCATCGGTCTGGGCGTAGGCTAATGGTTCGATTTCTACTCTCAGTGCGCGCATTACTTCTTTCTCTTGCGATGCTGCTTTGCAGGCAGGCGGGCCAGGAAACGCATTTGCGCTGGTAGCCGGACTACCCCGTCCTGGAAGCGGGCCTCATAGTACGGCTCTTCTGTAAAATGGGTGCGGGCCAGTAGACGGGTCGGCAGGCTGGTCGCCACCACGTCGCACACCACCGGGTCGATCTCCAGATCGCGCCAGTTGAGAAGAGTCTCGGTATGGAATGCTCCCTCTCGCTCCACAACCTCGTCTGCCGCCTCGAGTTGCAGGTGTGCCTTGCCTGGGAACTTGCCCAGTCGCACCCGCGCCGTCTTGCCCGCCACCAGATCGAGCAGGGCGGGTGCATCGGGTAGCGCGGATGGGTCAGCTGCCAGCAGGTAGAAGACAAAGCGACATCCCGGTCGCAACACACGCGCAAAGCCCCAGTCGGGGTAGCCCACCGATGGTTCTTTGCCCGGAAAGGCGTATCCTTCCCGGATGGTATTCCACTGCACCAGGCGATGGGCGATCTGCTGCGGCGCGCCCGGCGTGAGATACAGACAACCGTTCAGCGGCGTCAGCTCTTCCACGTAATGCGGCTCTTGCGCGATCTGCGCGTAGGTGTACGTCTCGCCTTGCGCCAGGCCCAGCGCGTAAGCCAGGGCATAGTTGTGGATAAAGCCGCCGGTCTCGTAGACCTTGCCCCGCTCGACGGTGGCGTAAAAGACGTAATCGAGCAGCTCGATGGCGCCCCGATAGATCTGCATAGAGGCCACCTCCTCTCACACGACAAAAGAGGCAGACTGGGTGTGCAGCTCCTTCAGAAAAGCGGCCAGTTGGGCCTCCTTCTGATTCAGCGCCCGCACATCTCGGAGCAGCGCTTCCAATTCCTCACCGTTCACCAGCCTCAACCGACCGATCAGGTCGGCGGTCAGGTGTTCGACGGCGGACAGAGCGTGTTTTTGCAAGTCGGCCAGCGCCAGATTCCCGCTGGCCAGGTCCACGTTGGGATCAGCGGTCAGGGCGTCGTAGAGCGCCTGGGTGAACTCGAGGTTGGCAAAGAGCTCCACGTCGGAAAAGGCCACGGCCAGGATGTGGTTACGCACAAAACCCTGGCGGGTGCCCTCTTTGCCGTAGCGAGTGGTGCGCAGGACGTTGCCCAAGACGTAGGTGAACTCGTCGCCGGTCAGGTCCACCGTCGTCTCCACGGCGGGGAGAAAGACGCCCGGCGTGGTATAGTCGTACTCGGTGATGGTGCCGGAGGTTTGGGTGGCCTCGTTGATGACGTTGAATTTGACCTGCTTTTGGATGATTTCGTAGGGGCGGATGGTAAAGCAGGTGTCGGTCATCAAGCGGGCCTTGCGCGCTCCTTCGCCCTCGATGGCGGCGTAGCCATAGATCAGGCAGTCGGGACAGTGGGTACACAGGCCCTCGGTGAGATAGCAGTCGTCATAGTGCTTTTTCTCTCGTTTGGCTTCCTCGCCGTAGAGCACCCGCCCGTCCTTGATGGCGTAAGGAAAGATGCCGTACTGTCGCAGCAGGGCCTTGCCGGTGCGCCGCTCGGGGGCCACCTGCTTGCGCTTGAACATGACCAGGCGGGTGGTCGGTTCGGCGTGGGCCAGGCCGGCCGGGGTCTGTTCGACATCCTGCTGCTCGCCCCCCTCGGTGGTAAAGATGGCGTAGGATTTGGTCTCGCGCAGCATGATGATGCTGGCGTACCGGTTGGTGGGGGTGCGGGGGATGGCGGGGACGAAATACTGTTGATACGGTTGTAAGGTTTTTAGGGTCATTTTGATTCCTCCTGTCTCTGTGGATGGTTAACGCGGCACCAGCAAAGTGCCATACCTCAGCACCTGCGTTCGCCCTTCCCGCCGCCAGTAGGGCGGAAAATAACAGTCAAAGGTTTCAATGGGCGATGTCAGGCTAAACTCGCGGGCGCCGAACAGCCTCTCATTTTGGTCCCATTCATCTGACATGAGAATGTCTGTCCACTGACCTCCTTCGAGTTTCTTGACAAGCCCAAAATCGCCGCTTCTGATACTGCGTCGTTGCAGTTCCTGATACGGCACATTCTTGAGCAAGGCGGTATGGTGACTACCAGGCAAACCGATGTCGTGTCCGAGGGTAGCGTATCGGTTGGTAGGTTGGATCTCAAACTGGGCAATGCGCCCATACCCCAATGTCGTCTTCTTACCGATACCGATATCATGCTGAATGGCAAAGTCCAGTAGTTGCCGCACGCCGTCGCTGTCACCTCGTAAGTAGAAGGCATACTCACGTGTCAGCGCATAGTAGATGCGATTATCCAGTGCTTTAGTAGAGCCTGACTGGGTGTCGAGTTTCTTGACTGTTAGCTCGACAGGCCGGTAGAAAGGCTCTACCGACCGGCGACGCAGAGCAATTTGGTCGGCTGGGCCTTTTTCTTCAGATGGGTAAGTAGTCAAATTCCCCCCGTTTGCAAAAAAGGCGCCCGCCGGATAGAGAACGTCACCCTCTGGAGTCAAGGGCAAGCCGACCGAACAGTCATAAATCGTGATACCATTGTTAAGCGACTCTTGTCTGATTGGGATGGGAAAGTCAATCCAGCGCCCAGCCTCACAAAGCGCCAGGTTCCACTGCCACAATAGGTCGTTGGTCAGATCCGGCCTTTTCTGTGCCACCTGATCCGTTGCCTGCCGAAAAGCCACGAACTTTAAGAAGCCATCCAACATGGGCAATCCTGGGGCCGGGACATCCGCCTTGTACAGAGCAAAGATGCCAGGGGTGCGGAGGTGCAAGCGCAGTTCGTAGACAGTATTATTGCTCAAGTTGTAAGACACTGCCGAGGCAGTATCATTGAGCAGTTGCCAGGCTTCCTCGTTCAGAGGAAAGGCATTTTTACTCCGCGGATTCGAGGGCGTCATCTTGTGCCTCCTGTGAGATAGCCGTAGCACTCAACGCTCCGAGGATATCTTGTTTCTGCTGCTCCACGTATTGCCGGTACTGCTGAATAGCACCTTGTACCAACTGGGGAAGAGTGACTGATTGCCCAGACCTTACTTCGAAGGGCTGCTCATCGCTCAGGTACACCTGGTACATCACTTGCACCTGACCATAGCCGGCCGCGCTGCGCCCACCCAGGCTAGGCTCCCGCAGGAAAGCCAAAAGTCCGTCGAAGAAGCATCCGAGCTCCAGATCATCCAGCGGATATTTGCTGTACATCTCCTGAAGCAAGAAAGTGCCAGGTGGGATACACTCGACGTAATAGATCATCTGGCGACGGGTACGCTCCTCATCTTGGCCAAGATCGGCTTCTGTCTCGGCGTAGCGCTGCTTGGTCAGGTCTTTTGTGTCATCTTTGCGGGTCAAGGGACCATCATTGAAAAGCAAATCGCTGCGCTTCGGCGGCTCCGCGGGCAGCAGGTCACGCCAATCGTCTGACAGCCCATTAACGGTGAGCTCAATAACGGCCTGTGTCTCCACAGCATAGGGGATGATGTGGGTCGCGGCAAGCTTTGAGGGGAGCATCACATTGCCAAAGGCCGAGCCTATCAGCCGCAGCATAGGAATGGCGTCGGCCATCCCCTTCATCTTCTCACCCATCTTGGAGCGCCCTTTCATCACGCCACCGCTGTAAATGACGCCGTAATGGTCGGGGGGTAGCTTTATGCGGCTGGTTCCTTGTTCCGTAAGGATGGCAAACATCTGGTCAGCCAGAATGTCGCGGAACTGGCCCCGGAAGCTGTTGCCGGAGAGGGCCGGCACCGGCACGGGCTTGCCCTCGTGGATGACGCGCATCTTTTTGATCTTGGAGATGTTGCCGATGGTCTCCTCGGTGTGAATGATGGGTTGCTTGGCCCGGTACAAGGCGTACAGTTTCAGGTTATGCATGGCTGGCCTCCTCTTCTGCCTGTTCTTCTTCTGTCGCTTCTTCAGGTTCGATGTATTTCTGATACACCTTCTTCATCAAGATAACCAGGGGAATGATCTCCTCTTGAAGCAGTGTCCTGGCTTTGGGGGCGGATTCCTCAGCGTATACATCCTGCACGGGATCACCCAGGGCAAAATGGGAGATGAATTCTGGGGAGACATTACGAAGCACATCATCCACTAATGCTGAAAGAGTCTCAGCATTTGAAGCCCGGATGTATTTGGCAACCTTGTAATAGATCGTCTCGTCAATTACTGCCGGATTGAGAGCTCCTCGTATCACTAACAGTGCCTTGAGCGCCAGCTTGACCTCTGCCTCGCGCTCTCCCAGTTGCATCTGCTCGATGGCTTTGTAAGCCCTGCGTATGCTTTGTTCCCGCGATGGCTTCGATTGTTGCTTGTTAGTCATTGAATTACCTCCTCGGTTTGGCAAAGAATTCGATTAACATCGGATACCTGGCCGCGATGCGGCTAACCTCGCCGCGCACTTTTTCGTACCGTTGCCATTGCTCAGCAAGAGATGCCGCGTCCAACTGCATATCCCAAAACACCTTTTCGGCCTGCAAGAGCGGAGCGTCATAATCATAGAAAGCTTCCGCCGTTGCCGTCACCGGGTCTATTCCCTGAAGCACGGCCAGAAGCCAATTGTGCTGCCGCTTCTGGCCTTTTATGCCCTCCAGGAGCTCATTCATCCGCCTTCGATCCTCAAAGAACTTGCGGCTCACTTCCAACTGAAGTCCGTTGTCCACCAGGAGGGTAAACTTGCTATCTGGGTCCACAGAGACAATAGTTGGACTGGTTTTAAGATAGGTATGCTTGGTGTGATGTTCCTTCAGGTCATTCACTGGCATCTCAAAAGCCAGTTCCACAGCCGGCTGCACGGTTACTTTGAATGGGTATGCCACAAGTTCCGCTTGGTCAAAGAGCGTCTCCAGACAGTCGAACAGTGTCCGAATTTGAGCGGCCTCGTTCTGAGTGAGCAGAATAGCCCCCATGTATGGCAGAGGCAATGGCTTTATCGCATCGTCTATCTGAGCCCACATTCGAGCAATGACACGGCGGGAGATCATATTGAACAGCCCATACTCTTGCAGTGTGACCGTCGCCCGCTGCAACGGGTTGGCGAAACGACCGCCAACATCCAGCGGTGGTTGCTCGATCAGTTTACATTGGCCTTCAACATAGGTAAAATGTGATGACGGCGTGATGAGCGCCAATGCTCCGCGATACGCTTTGCGGTCGCCGGTTACACCTTTGACTTTCTCCGACGCCGTTCGGGACTTGTGAGAATTGAGCACGTAAACGCGGCACATCGGGCAGATGTCACCGCCAAAACCGATGTACTCAATGTCGGTGAAATAGTTTCCTACTTTTGCTTCGACAGGGGGGAGGGCGCTCTCAAACGCCGTGTTACAGAAACGACAGTGACGAGGTTTGCCAGCGAGCAACGCGATGGGATGCGACACGATCTCGTTGAGGAGGCGAATGTCAAAGGATTTCCCTTTAGCATCCTTGACCTTTTGGGTCAGTTGGCCTCGGTCGATCAGGCGGATCTCCACCTGCTCGGCAAACATGTGGGCCAGCAGGTCAATGTCCTGTCCGTGTTGTCTCAGGGGCAAAGCGGCCCAATCCACACGACCTTGAGTTGTGCTCTGCTTTTTTAACTCGTTTATGCTCGCCAGCGTCCGAATATCCAGATCGCGCAGCCGTTGTTCTGCGGCATTTTTGACCTGCTGCTCGATTTGCCCAATGTCCACTTGCAGGAACTGGGGAATGCCCATCAGAATGGTACGGCTATCCTGGTAGACGGTCAACAATTCCACCAGCGAGATGATCCCCTCGCCGAATCGCTCTCCTGTCGGTGGCTCGGCAGTAAAATCAATCACCACCTCGACGTGGTGTCCGTCCAGGTCCGGCCTGCTGAGGGGCATCAGGTGCCTGACAACCAATTCACCAGCAGTGACGTGCAAGGTGTATTGATTTGCCAGGGAGGCGATCTCCAAGTTTTCCGGTGGGTTAGACAGCGCCACGCGCCGAAAATCAAAGACGTAGCGGACCCGCTTGAAGGTGGGTGACCTGGTTGCCAGTTCCTTTTCTATGGAGTCGGCAACCACTCTCGTCACAACCTCCATAAAGGCGTCGGCAATGACCGCCCGGAGCAAGGCCGTGTGCGTCGCGGGCTCGGCCAAAAAGGACAGTTGAACAAAGCGGGCATCTTTTCCTATGGCAACCTGGTCGAATTCGTTGTTAACGGTTTCCGATTCTCCGTAGGTAAAGGCGCGATTGTCGCGATAGTGATGCGTTTTCACAAGCCCAGAAGGGATGCCCGTTACACTTGACCAATGCGCTTCAACGCTTAACGGATCGTTCGGCTTATTATTGGGATAGTGAAACCATTTGTTCTTTTGAGGCCACCAGAACAGCGGCTTGAACAAGTCGTGCCACAACCAGGCGATGAACTCATCCCGGTTATTGCCCGCTAGCAGGGCCGTCAGTGCTTCGTGGACCGACAATGAGGCCAAATTGATCGCGTCACCCTTACCGGTCGAAGCATCCACCGTACGCGAAATCGGTCCAAAGTCAAATTCATTCATCGGCCTGCTCCCCGCGCTCCTTTCTGGCGGCCTTGTACGCCGCCCATTCCTCGCCTAGATTCCGATCGGTGTAGTAGTAGATCCCATCCGCCAGCGCGTTCTCCAACCGCAGGAAACGGGCAAAGCTACCCCCGGCCCGGCCCAGGTAGAGCTCGTCCACCAGCAGGTCCACAAACTCGCCCACCCGCCGGCCCAGCTCCTCGCCCCAGGCGCGGACGAAAACCTCGCCCCGTTTGCTCTCCTGCCGCCGCTCCAACCCCTTGAGTAACGTGCCGGCCGTCAGCCGCTTCAGCTCGGCGATGCTCTGCTCCGAGGGTCGCTGCCCACCGAGGGCGGCCTGGCGCATCTCGGGAATTATCTGCTGCGCCTTGCGCATCGCGGAAACCCCCTCACGAA
>Ga0209614_1000457_pt1 | contig 35876 bp, 28 predicted proteins | sample BlaSprsedimmetaG_FD_185484 | JGI IMG/M metagenome (GOLD analysis project Ga0209614, IMG submission 185484) | Hot spring sediment bacterial and archeal communities from California, USA to study Microbial Dark Matter (Phase II) - Blank Spring... ...
AAAGTTTGGGAATACAACCCCCTAGCACCGATCGTGAACCCTGATGCGGGGATGATCACCGTGACAGGTACACAAAAGCAGATTCAGAGGGTTGCACGCTATGTAGCAACATTGACGGAACAATTAAAATCTCAGGTATTGATCGATGTGAGAATCTTATCAGTTTCATTTAATGACAGTACCACTTCTGGAGTAGATTGGAGTCAGCTCTATTCACTTCAAAATGCGACGGTCAATAATTTATTGCTTGCACAAAAAAATATCAGCTCCATTGCGTATGACGTGGAAGAGGGGATCACGCAGTTTGAATATGCTGATGGTGTGCAACCAAGGAATTCCAATGCATTGATCTTGACTGGAAAAACAGACATTAGTGAAGTGGTAAAATTCCTGGGTACACAGGGAGATGTGAAGTCCATTTCAAGTCCTAGGGTCATGACACTCAATAACCAGCCTGCTCTCATCTCTGTAGGGCAGGAGATATTCTATAAGATCAAATCAAGCAGTACCGCAAGTTCGGGCGGTGGAGCTGTCGCTGCGGAAGGTGAGATCGTGGATTCGGTCTTTGCAGGTATCCTGCTTGACATTACACCTGAAATCTCTCCTAGTGGCATGATTACATTGAAGATTAACCCATCAGTATCCGATACGGTTCAAAATGTTGCAACAGATGCTGGTGTACGTTCAATACCGCCTGACTTGGTGAGAAGACAGATTGCATCAGTGATCACGGTGGAAAATGGACAGCATGCAGTGCTGGGTGGATTGATCTCTTCAAAGACAGGTTACAATACAAAAAAAGTACCACTCCTGGGTGATCTTCCGCTTTTGGAGCATGCATTTAAATATGAGGAAAAAATCAATCAGGTTGAAGAGCTTGTAGTGATCATCACGCCGCATATTGTGAAACAGGGCAAAGATATATCATTAAAAGATCTTGGTTATACGAAATTGAATGAAAAGTAGATATGAGAGTGCAAAAAATGTATTCATCGACTCGATTGATATCGATGACTACATTGATCTAAGTACTTCGGCATCAGCGTTCAGGCAGCTTCAGCATAGTATCGAGAAGCCATTAAAAATGATTCTGCTTTTTGGTAGACCAGGAACGGGAAAAAGTATACTTCTTAACCGAATAGCAATGAAGCTTCAAAAGGAGAAGGAGATACACTACTTTGATACTCCATCTACCAATGAAAAGGAGTTTTTTTATAAACTTTTTAAAGTGCTCACCAACCATGAGCTTCCTTCAAATACTGATATCAATTTTTCATCTTTAGTGAATTATTGTAAAGGGTTGCGAGGGGAGAGAGAGATCATTATTTTATTGGATGAGGCACAGATGTATGGGCGTGAAATGATGGAAAAGATCAGACTGCTTTCTGATACGCGTGCTGTCAAGTTTATTGTTTCCCTGCATAAAACGGAAGATGAGGATCTGATCGCCAAGGAGCATTTTCAGTCCAGGATTTGGGAAGTGATAGAGTTAAAAAACGCCACGCTAGAAGATCAAATAGCCTATGTGCACAAGAAACTGCTTAAAAAGAATCTTTTTGAGGTCGCAAATAGTATCAAAGAAAAAGAGATGAAGCTTATACATTGCTTTACTAAAGGTAACTTCAGGGAGTGCAATAAGTTATTCTATACGATCTTTGAGATCTGTGAGTATTATGATACACATGAACCTTCTAAAATACAATATAACAGGATCTCCAAAAAGATCATTGAGATGGCGGCGTTGAAGCTAGGATATATCAATGTATGAGATTGAACAACTAGAGAAGCAATGGAGTAGCTACAATAAAAAAAGAAAGAGGCCGCTTTTTATCGCTTTATTTCTTTGTGTTGTAGTGGTTGCCATGGCTGTTGCGGTGTCTCTTAATGATAGACTGCGTCATACATTGAAACAGATGTTTAATGATGATCTACACGTTCAAGTATCACTTGTAGAAAACCATTTGGCACAAGAAGAAGAGAATGTTTCAATGAATAAAAAGGATGAAAAACCTGTAAAGATTGCAGAAGTTCCTAAAATGGTCATAGAAATGAAACCAAATCCTTACGATATTGCATCCAAAGAACCTGTGTTGGAAGCTGTGGAGTCTTTAAGTGCGCCAGAAAAAACGGATAGTTCTTTACCGATAGAGGGAGCAGCGGATAAAAAAATCCATCTAGATATCCTTGAGACCTCCAGTGTGACGGCCTACAAAGATGTTGAAAGCCGTTTCTACCAAACACATGATATAGATGATGCGCTTTTTTTGGCAAAAAGCTATTTTAACAGGGGAGAGTACAAAAAAGCTGAATATTGGGCACTCCAGACTAACAAAGTTGATAGCAACATAGAAGAGAGTTGGCTTTTGTTTGCGTATGCAAAAGCAAAACTTGGACAGAAACAGGAAGCGATTAAAGTGTTAAATGCTTATATTGCAAAAACCAACTCGATTGAAGCGAAACGACTGTTGGAGCAAATCAAATAATCAATGAAATGACGATACTCGCAGACAATTATGTTATACTCAAAGAGTATATAGGAGGATAGGAATGGTTAAATTAATCGAGATAATGCTTAAAGAAAATCTCATTACTAAAGATGCGATTTCAACATTAGTAAGAAGCCGACCGCCCAAAAAGATCTCCTTTGCCAATCTGATCAAAGAAGGAATGATTGATAGGGAAGCTGTCGAAGCGTTTCTTGCAAAAAAGATACGTCAGGGAATGATTAACCTCTCCGATCTGGAAAAAATCGAGGGGATAGATATCACTCCTATCATCAAGGCGGTAGCAAAATCTCTTAATGTAGAATATGTAGATTTGGATGAGACGGAAATCGATATGAAACTTTTTTCCAAGCTTCCATACAAGCAGCTCATCAAATACAATATCATACCCTTAGAAGAGACGGATTTGAATGTGCTTATTGTATTGGATGATCCTTTGGATATGGCTGCTCAGGATGCCATACAGAGGCTTTTCCCTAAAAAACCGATCAAAATAGCCATTGCTAACCCTAAGCAGATTCATCAGCATCTACAAAGATTGGAGATCAATGAGAGTATCAAGGGGTTGGTAAATGATATACGTAAAGATCTTGCACAGGAGAGCGAAAGCGAAGAGGGCGATTCACCAGCAGTATTAAAATTGATTGATGTGATATTGAGAAACTCTATTTATGCTGGAGCAAGTGATATTCATATTGAAGCATTGGAAAAAAGCTGTACCGTTAGAGATCGCATTGATGGGATGCTAAGACAGAGTTTTACTTTTGATAAAGATATTTTTAACCCGCTCTCTTCCCGTATGAAACTGTTGGCTAATTTAGATATTGCTGAAAAGAGAAAACCGCAGGATGGTAGATTTTCTGCTACAGTGGCGCAAAAAGGGTACGATTTTAGGGTTTCCACGCTCCCTACGATTGATGGAGAGTCCATTGTATTGAGGATCTTGGATAAAACAAAAGCGATGATCAGACTCGAAGATGCAGGGATGAGTAAACTCTGTTATGACAGATTCTCTGAAGCGATCAAGGTTCCCTACGGGATTGTGCTTGTTACTGGACCCACTGGTTCAGGTAAAACCACGACGCTTTATGGCGCACTCAATGCAATCAAAGACACAAAAGATAAAATCATCACCGTTGAAGACCCAGTTGAGTATCAAATGGCGGGTCTGCAGCAGGTTTTGGTACGTCCCAATGTGGGATTGACCTTTGCTTCGGCACTGAAGTCTATCTTGAGACAGGATCCTGATAAGATCATGATCGGGGAGATCAGAGATCAGGAGACGCTTCGTATTGCGATTCAGGCGGCATTGACAGGACACCTGGTACTTTCCACACTCCATACCAATGATGCGATTTCTGCTGTGACTAGGATCTTGGACATGGGAATTGAAGAGTACCTAGTAAGCGGTGCGCTCGTAGCCATTCAGGCACAAAGGCTTGTGCGTAAGATCTGTACACACTGTAAAGTTGAGGCTACACTGTCCCCTCATTTACTCGAAGGTATAAAAGAGTATCTACCTGAAAACCCGGTTTTTTATAAAGGTGAGGGGTGTAAGGAGTGTGGACATAGTGGCTACAAAGGCCGTGAAATGATTGCTGAGGTATTGGTTGTCAGCAATAAAATGCAAAGAATGATTGCAGCGAATGCATCCAAAGAAGAGTTGACGAAACAAGCCATAGAAGAGGGGTTTGTGACTATGTTTGAGGATGGAGTCAGTAAGGCATTGCAAGGAAGAACCACCATCGATGAAATCTATAGAGTAGCGAGGCTGTAATGAGTTATTTTACTATTACGATCATGGAAAAGGGCAAAAAGCGCAAAGAGCTGATCAAAGGTGCGAATAAAATGGCTGCGATACACTCAGCAACGCAAAAATATCCTCGTGCTGTGGTACTCAAAGCAGAGCAGACCGCTGCGCCTCTTGAAGAGAAGGCCAGTGATCTGATGTCAAATATACGTAAATCATTCAAAAAAAAGATCCCGTTGAATGATAAAATATCTACCATCAGGCAGATTGCAGTGATGACGGATGCTGGAATCGCGATCAATGATACACTGCAAGATGTAGCGGAAAATACGGAAAATAAAGCACTCAAAGAGATTTACTCCACAATGAGCAGCGATATCAATGCTGGCAGCAGCATGACCGACTCTATGCAGAGATACAAAAATGAGTTTGGCCACGTAGCATTAGCGATGACTGAGCTTGGGGAACGAACAGGTAATATTGCACAGTCCTATCACAAACTTGCAGATATTTTAGAGGACATTAGAGATAACACCGCAAAATTTAAAAAGGCGATCCGTACACCTTTGATCACACTTGTAGCTATGGCAATCGCTTTTACAATCTTGATCATGGTGGTTGTTCCAAAATTTAAAGATATTTTTGACAGATTTAAGACTGAACTACCTCTACCGACGCAAATATTGCTCTTTCTTGAGCACGCATTTTCAAACTACGGGCTCTATATCTTGATGGGATTCATGGCGATGATCTATACAGGAATCTATTTCTATAAAAATAATGAAAGTGTGAAATATCAGGTAGATAGGGTCTTGATCCATCCTAAATTTTATCTAATCAATAAAGCCATATTCCTTTCTACGATGCACAAATACAATCTGGTATTCGGAGAACTGGTAAAATCGGGTATTCCTGTCAATGAAGCACTTGATACGGCTGTAGGGATGGTCGATAACCTGGCAATCAAGCAGCAACTCAAAACAGTGAATGCCAATATCGGTCGCGGGATGAACCTAGCGGAGGCCTTTGAGCTGACAGGACTCTATGAAAATATGCTATTGCAGATGATCAAAGCAGGTGAAGCAGGTGGTCAGTTAGATGCAATGTTGTCTAAGGTAACGGATTATTATGATATGCGTTTTCAGGATCTCATTGATAACTTGGCAGCATATGTGGAACCGATCATGCTTTTCTTTATTGCCGGTCTGGTACTTCTGATGGCTTTGGGGATCTTTATGCCGATGTGGGATCTCGGGAAAGCGGTGAAATCGTAGGCCAGGAAAAAACCGCCTTTTTATGAAAGGGCACCTCTAAAGGCAGTTTAAAGTCTGTGGTGTGAGATGGCTCTTTCTAGATCTTCGGGTGTATCTATCCCAAAACTCTCTGTTTCCACTTCGATCATCGCTACTTTGTAGCCATGATGGAGCGCTCTGAGCTGCTCAAGCTTTTCGATATGCTCTAGTGCAGAGTCTTTCAGGCTGCAAAACATTTTCAAAGAGTGCATGGTAAATCCATAGATTCCAAGATGCCCTTTATAGCGGTCAAAATGGTGATCTCTGGGATAAGGGATCTTCGCGCGCGAGAAGTAGAGTGCCATATCATCAGTGTCGGTGACGACTTTGACGATATTGGGATCATCGGCTTCTGGATTGGTGATATGCTTGTAGCAGGAGTTCATCATGATCGTTTCATCCTCTCTGTTCTTTGCGGTAAGGTCATAGATGGCCTGAACAACTGTAGTCTCTATAAATGGTTCATCTCCCTGTACGTTGATAATGATCTCGTTTTCATCCAGTCCGAGTTTCTGTGCCGCTTCATAGATACGGTCGGTGCCGCTTTGATGTGCTTCTGAGGTCATGATGGCTTTGATATGATGTTTGTGTGCGATCTCAATCACCTCCCGTGCATCTGTAGCGATACATACATCATCGATATCCCGTACAGCCATGGCTGTACGTATAACCATCGGTACACCGCCGATATCAGCCAAAACTTTATTGGGGAAACGGCTTGATCCGATACGTGCTGGAATAATGATCATGGTTTACCTTTCTGCGTTAATCTTCAAGTAATTTTACACTCTATATGTTAAAATACATCACATTTATAAGGACAACGATATGAAACAAGCATTATTTCTTCTTAATATGGGTGGCCCTAACAACTTGGACGAAGTGAAACTTTTTTTATACCATATGTTCAGCGATAAAAATATCATCCCCAACCCGCTTATACGTCCTCTGGTGCGAACGATTATCGTCAAAAAAAGGTTGAATGAAGCCAAGGAAAGCTATAGAGCGCTTGGAGGAAAATCACCGCTGTATGATTTGACCAGGCAACTTATCAAGAAATTAAGCACCAAGATCGATATTCCTATCTATCCGGTGATGCGTTATGTCCCGCCTTTTGCGCAGTCAGCTTTGCAGGAGTGCAGGGAAAGGGGGATCGAAGAGATATTGCTTTTTCCTCTCTATCCACAGTACTCAACGACAACCACGCGCTCATCTTATGAAGATGTGCTAAAAGGATGTGAAGCGATAGGCTACCATCCTAAAATATCGTTTGCAAAAAAGCACTATTATGATGATTTTGCATATATCAAAGCGAGCGCAGAGAAGATCAAAGAGGCACTAGGAGAGAAAGAGAGCAGGGAGTATGACCTGATACTCTCTGCGCATGGTCTCCCTGTAAGCATCATCAAAGCCGGGGATCCCTATCAAAGAGAGGTAGAGGCAAATGTCAGTGCACTGAAGATCTATCTTCAGAGTGAAGGTATAGCGTTTAGAAGCGTGAAGCTTGTCTATCAATCAAAAGTTGGGCCGCAACAGTGGCTGGAGCCTTCTTTGATAGATACATTGCGTAACCCTCGCACTAAAAAAGTGCTTATCTATCCATTAGCATTTACCATCGATAACTCAGAGACGCTTTTTGAGCTTGACATAGAGGCACGTGAAATTGCCGAGAAGATCAAGTATGAAGAGTTTATCGTAGCTCAGTGTATGAATGATAGTGATGCCTTTGTCGAGTTCATAGCAACGTGCGTCAACGAGTATAATGCAGACACTGCACCATAGCGCAGTAGAGCGGTCTCAAAGTACTAGGATGATCAAACTCCCATAAAGCATAGTACCAAGAATAACAAAAAGCGTTACAGCAGGCAGCATACGTGGTGGAGATTGCAACGTATCGAAGGTCACTCTTGACAAATGAAGAGAGTTTAATCTATGCTAGAATTATCAAAACAGGATACCAAGGGTGCATATCAACGCGTCATTCAAGAGGTTTTATCATTACTTTAATTATCTCACCCTAGAACAGTCACTGGAATATTTTTCTATACTCGGCGGTGTGGAAGAGCACACCAAGATAGACTTTTTTGATGATCTCTTCTCAATGGTGCAAACTCACTTCGTTGAAGAGTTTAAAAAGTTTCACACTCTCGTCTCGCCCTCCTATCTTCTCGAGTCGCCTTACCGTGAGGTTTTGATGGCTGTGGCCAGAGGTGATGGAAAGTTTTACAGTGTGCTTCGCAAAGCAAGGCTTAGTGAACATAGTGGCAGGCAGGTGATAGATGAGCTTGTGGATCTTGATGTGCTTTTTGTTGAGCACTCCAGAGAGACACCGCTCAAAACACATCCGAAACAAAAGATAAAAAAACATCTGCGCAGCTACCGTATACAGGACAAACTCCGTTTTAGCAAGCCTTTTTTGCGTTTTTGGTTCGGTTTTGTGGAGATCTACCACAAAGAGCTGGAAGCAGGGAAAGGCGACAAGTTCCTTGAGCACTTCAAGAAACATTATGAGCGGCTGCGTACGCTAGTCTACGAGCAGCTGTGCGATGCATTGCTTGTAGAATATTATGCGCATCAGGGAGTGAAGATCGTTGCCTCCGGGAGTTACTGGAACCAGTACAGCGAATTTGATATCCTGGCTGTGACCGATCAGAAAAAGATTATTTTAGGAGAGTGCAAGTATAAAGAGCGTAAAGTATGCAAAAATGAACTGAGAAAGCTCATGGCAAAGGCTGAACAATCTGGAATTTCAGTAGATACCTATGCGCTGTTTTCCAAAAGCGGTTTTTCCAATGAGCTGCTGCAGCACCAGGATGAAAAGCTGCTTCTCTTTGATCTTGACGACCTGAAGCTACTGCTTTAACTTATGGGCCCTCTAAAAACTCTAGCCACCTTCAGCGATAGAGAGAAGTGCACGATCAAGGAGACGCTTTGAAACCCTAGCCCAAGCTAAAGCAAAAGAGGTAACGCAGAGTGTGGGCTTCTCTCTATCGCCCTGCGGGAGGGTTCAAAAAAGCGATATGGCATAAAACTTTTTATCATCGTAGCTACGGCTACGCTTCAAAAAAGGTTTTACACCATCTCCTCTTTTTTGACTCCCTCTAAAGGTAACGAGAGTTTTTAGAGGTGCCCTTATCTCGCCTTCTCTATATTTCTGCGGTGTGTGCTGTAGCTTTTTGTAAAGTCATGGGTTCCTTGATGGTTTTTCATAAAATAGAGATAGTCTGTCTGTGCTGGCTTGATCGCAGCAATGATCGCATTAAAACTGACGGCACCTATGGGTGAGGGTGGCAGGCCTTTGTATTTGTAGGTATTGAAGTAGCTTGTGTCATTTCGGATGCGTTCAGGCGTGACTTTCATGTGAGAGTATTTTCCATAGTTGAGTGTGCCGTCCATCTGCAAGGGCATGCCTTTTTTTAGACGGTTGTAGATGACTGAAGAGACCAGTGGCATCTCCTCGGCATTGGCTGCCTCTTTTTGGATGATCGAGGCGATAGTAAGGATCTTGAGCCACTGTTTTTTGTCATAGGTTCCGTAAATCTTCTGTGAGATTTTTTGATACTGTTTTGTGGACTCTTTAAGCAAAAAAGTGATCAGTTGCTCCTCATTGATACCAAAAGGTACATGGTAGGTCTCCGCATAGATCGCTGCTTCTGGATAGTCTGCCTTTTGGTTGTAGAGTTGTAGTAATTTGCTTGCATTCAGTTCCAAAGCAGAAGCAATATCCTCAAAGAAAAGGAGCGTGGTCTCTCCTGGGATCAGTGTGATCTCCTCCATTTTTGCTTTGGCAGTAGCAAGCTTGTATAAAAAATCTATACGGTTGAGCTTGGTTGCACCCATATCGATCCATCCGCTTTGGGGCTGCCCCAAAAAGCTCAAAATATATCGGTCAATGATACTGACTTCGTACCCCTTTTTATGCAGCTGTGATATAATGTTGGTGATGGATCCTTGGGGTATATAGATGGTTTTTTGTGTATGCAGGGATTGGGACATATAGAAGACAATAGTGGTTACCAAAAGGATGAGAATGTTCTCAATCAGAGGCATGATGAAATTAGTACGAAACACGCTTATCCTTTTAGTTATTGTTTTGATCGTATTTGTGGTATGGCTGAAAGTAGGCATCAAGGCAGATTACCTGCATATAGGACCGTATAAGCTCTCTGGATTATACATTAAACTCGATAAAAAACTGACACTGAGTGCGCATCATATCATGATCCCCAAAAGCAAATCCAACCCCTCTTTTTCTTCGATAGATAAAACATTTGACCGCATCAAAGGGATGCTTGAGATGTTTGATTATGTCGTACTGCATGATATTATTTATGCAAACAATAGGATCGATTTTGTCTATGCAGACCATATATTGCATATCAATACGAAAGATTATGAGATCGCAGGAAAGATAGAACGCAAAGAGAAGCATTTTGAAGCAGAAGTACCATTATTTTATCTTAAAGCAAAAAAGATTGCACTTTCTGGTAACTTTACCTATAGCCACCATGAGGACAGACTGTATACTTGGGGACGATATGAGATGTATGGGATTGAGGGAAGCTTTACGGCAAGTAAGGTAAAAAACCGCATACAATTTGACCTGCAGAGTGATCTGTTCACTGACCTAAAACCGTTGATGGAGTTTCTGCCATTGAGCCAAACGGTGAAACACTGGTCAGTCGAACGGATTCAAGCAGAGCACTACAAGCTGCTTTCACTCAAAGGAAGCGCAACGGTGCAAGGTCAGGAGTTTAGACTCAAGAGTGATACTTTGAGTGCTCTTGCGGAGTTAGGTAATGTGAGGATAGACTTCAAGGATGGGCTTGAGCATGTTTTGGCACCCAAGCTCACCATGGAGTATAAGGAGGGCGGGCTCCACTTTCTACCAGAGAAACCAACGTATCTTAGTAGGGCACTAGATGGCAGTAAAGTCTCCATTCTTCACCTTACAGATAGTGAGCCTGTGAGCTTAAAACTTGATCTTCAAGTAGACTCGCCATTGGATGAGGAGGTACAGAAGATACTCCAGGCCTATCATCTGAAGATACCGATAGTGCAACAAAGCGGTAGTGCCTATGCATCGGTCGGCCTTGATGTCGTATTTAAAACCAGAAAGACCACGGCTGTGATTGATGTCAATATAAAGGATGCAAGGCTGCAGGTCTATAAACTGGACCTTGGTATAGAACAGGGTCATGTGCACTATGAAGAGGGTGTAGTCTCCTTTGATAAGGTGCGTCTAAAAGATCACAGATATAGCGGTGCTGCGGAGGGGAGGGTAGAGCTCAAGAAGAAAAAAGCGCAGATAGTGGTAGATCTTGATTTTCTTCATAGCGAAGAAGATGCCAAAAAGCAGTTTTTTGAGATCAAAGAGAAGAAGCTCACCCTTGCTTTGGATTACAACGAGGGGTTATCTGTCGAGGTACCAGAACTGGGATTTTCTATCACCAAAGAGCACAATACAACAACGTTTTCCTTTGAAGACCTAAGTGTGATCAAGCCCTACGTGAAAAAGAAAGAGTACATTCAGGAAGGTGGAAGCGTCGATATCTCTACCGATGATTTCAAAACATTTGCTTTTAAGGGCCTAGTAAAGTGGAGTAGCTGTTTCTTTTATGAGGGAGATGACGTCTGCCATACCAAGGTTCCCTACTCGGGGAAGATGACGCCTGAAGGGATAGATTTTTATGCATTTGATCAACGTCTTCATTTTGATGAAACAAGATCTAGGGTTACGCTGAGTAAACTCAACATAGACCTCAAAACATTTATCAACTACCTTGCGATGCAACATGAAGCGGGTACCATCACTCGAAAAAAAGAGGAGTCTCTTGTTATCGTAGGAAAAAAAAGCAACCTTCGCTACGATCACTATACGTTGATCACGGACACTTACGATGTGGAGATCAAGCCTAACGGAGATATTAAAGCGATCGGCAGTTCTGATGGTGATATCGTAAAGTTTGAAAAGAAGGGGGATATCTTCTCCTTGAATGCGTTACGCATCAAAGACAAGGTGTTGCATCCATTGATCGATTTTAACGGACTGCAAAAGGGGCGTTATAGCCTTAAACAGTCAGGAGATATTGATAAGGTGTTAAAGGGGAGGATCATTATTGAGGGCGGAGTAATGAGAGACTTCAAAGCCTACAACAATACCATTGCACTGATCAATACCCTTCCAGCTCTGGCCATGCTACAGGATCCCGGTTTTTCCAAGGAGGGATTCAAGATCAAACAAGGGGTGGCAGAGTATCAGATCATTAAAGGTGAGAAGATCGTCTTTGACTCTATCTATATTGAGGGGAAATCCTCGACAGTCGTAGGCAAAGGGGTGATCGATCTCAAACAGAACAGAATCGATATTCAGTTAGCGATCAAAACAGCCAAGAGATTAGGCAATGTGGTGGGCAACATTCCGTTGCTTGGATATATCCTTTTAGGAGAAGATAAGAGTATGACGGTAGGTCTAAGAATCCAGGGAACTCTCGATAAGCCAAAAGTAGAAACCTCCGCAGCCGAAGAGATATTGACGCTTCCCATTGAGTGGATCAAACGTACCATTGAGTCTCCCAGGCAGATGATGAAAGAGATAAATCATATGCAAAAAGAGAATCCCAAAAAGGAAACAGAAGATCCAAGAAAGAAAAACAAGATCCAGCAATCTAATGAGGGTTTCCAAGAGTCCCAAACGCCTCCATTACCCAAGGATGAATTGGAACTCTTTTAATAGTGACATAGGTGTGGCGATCTACGACTAGTTCATTTTCTATACAAGAGAAGCGCTGGATGGGTTGATTCTCTTTTATGCTAGAATGCGCTTAACAAAGAACGCAAAATAAAGAGATGCTTTTTATTGTACGCCTGCTTAAGCTCAGGGATAGATGGCATGGACGGTTACGATGCCCATAAGCAAAGACAGTGCCAATCATTACGTAGAGGTGATTTTGCTATTGCATCAAGAGGTGGGCAGATGGCAGGTCAAAGAGATTGTCTGCATTGAGGTTGAGATGACAGGGTGTGCCGATGATCCAGATTGGTTTGAAGGAGTATCCCAAGGATTTTCAAACGCACCCAAGAGATATGGGTATACAAAAAGGAGCATCAAACCTCTTTGGAGATTATTCGTTTCTGAGCACGGTCAAGGGGTCGGTCTGAGAGGCTTTTTTCGCTGGATAGAGCGAGGAGAGCAGGATAATGACGGAAGTTCCGAGGATAATCAGCCCGAAATCACTCATCATAAGATCGACCGGAAGTTTTGTTGTGCCGTAGACATCTGCAGGCATAGCAATGATATCGAAGGTTTTGAGTATCCAGATCCCCAAAAAACCAAGTAGTGTGCCTACCAGGATCCCCGTACTTCCTATGATCACCCCCAGTTTGAAAAAGATAGAGTGTATCTCCGCTTTGGTCGCTCCTAATGTGCGCATAAGGGCGATCTCGCTTCTACGACTCATTACCGTCATCAGCAGGGAGGAGATAATATTGAGCGATGCGACAAGGATGATGAGCAGAAGTACCAAAAAGAGTGCCTTTTTCTCCATCTCCATTGCCGCAAAGAAATTGCCGTTTTGCTGCCACCAACCCTCTATGATCACTGATTCTGGAAGCGCAGCCCTGATCGCATCGATCTCTTTAAGGGGGTTTTCCGTATAGATATGAAGTCCGTCATAGTACCCCTCTTGACGTTTCAGTAGCTTATGGAACGCTTGATGAGTGGTATAGATGATCGCTTTGTCATAGGCTTTCAACCCGGAGTCAAAGATGCCGTCAATGAGAAAGCGTTTTTGCAGCGGCATTGTGGCAAATCCTATCGCCTCCTGTTCGGAGAAATACAGCGTGACCTTCTCTCCTTTTGGTGCATCCATTTCAAAGGAGAGCGAGTCACCGATAATGATCCGGTAGGTATCTTCTCCCTCACCTCTAGCCTCTTTAAAGATAGGGTTGATCTGGCTCTCTTTATCAAAGTCTATCCCGTAAAGGAGAGATCCCTGGACGGCACCGGCATTTTTAGTGATGACCTGGGTCGTATAATAGGGGCTGAACTGAAGATGTGGAAACTTCTCATGAAGCGTGCTGATAAGTTGATCGTTGACGGCATTCTGGGTGATAGGAAGGACCGTTAAGGGGTAGTTCATGACAAAGAGACGTTTGGTGAACTCTTTTTGTGTGCCATTCATGATCCCCATGGCGATCATCAGTACCATGACACCTGCAGAGATACCCAAAAATGCCAGCAATGCAGAGATAAAGATAAAAGGATTATCCTTGTCATATTTCAGATAATGGCGAATGATATGATGAACAAACGCTCTATTAACCATCGTTTTCATCGTTTCTTCCTTCCTCTGCCCGATAGCGAGTTGCGCGCTATTCCAATCAGGCTAAAAGTCCTCTTTTTGGGCCACTCGTTCCACAGCAGTTTTTGTATTTTTTGCCTGATCCGCAGGGGCATGGTTCATTGCGTTTAGGTTTCTTCGTTCCTATGATCGGCTTATTTTTTTTGGATTCGCTCTCCTCTTCGTTACTGAGCACAGCACCCGCTATGCTACTGTCAAGCGCTTCTCTGATATGTTCGACCGCTGCCTCTTCTTCTTCGGGAGACTCAAAGCTGAACTGCACAAGCTGCAGGGTTCTGACCGCTTCATATTTGATACGCTGTACCAGCTCCTGGAAGAGTCTATAGCTGTCCTGTTTGTACTCAGTCAACGGATCCTTTTGGTTATATCCTCTCAGCCCGATACCTGTTTTGAGCACATCCATCTCATAGAGGTGGTCCCTCCATTGCGGATCGAGCACCCTCAGGTAAAGGACCCGTTCGATCTCGTTGCGTTTGTCAGGATCGATGAGAGACATCTTCTCTTCATAGAGATCTTCCATCATTGTGGTGATCTTCTCTGTGATCTCTTCGATCTGGGCATCTTTGAATGGATCGCCTTTGATGGTGATATGGAGCTCCTCCTTGATCAGGGCAGTGAGTTTTTCAATGTTGTAGTCCTCTTTTGGTGTACCTGGGAAGATATCACACTGCTCTAAAAGATACGCGATATACTCGGCACGGTTTTCTATGATCTTCGCACCGATATCGAACTCGGGGTCAAGCAGCTGGTTTCTGAATGCGTAGATCGCTTTTCTCTGGTGGTTTGCTACATCATCGTACTCAAGGATATGTTTACGTGACTCATAGTGCTGGTTTTCTACTTTTTTCTGTGCTTTTTCTACAGAGCGTGTCACGATTTTTGAGTCGATGTATTCGCCCTCTTCGACCCCCAATCTACTCATGATGTTTCTGATCTTCTCTCCGCCAAAGATACGAAGCAGGTTGTCATCAAGGCTGAGGAAGAACTGGCTCTCTCCTGGGTCTCCCTGCCGTCCCGAACGTCCTCTTAGTTGGTTGTCGATACGTCTACTCTCGTGTCTTTCTGTACCGATGATCACAAGGCCCCCCAGGCTTCTTACTTCATCATCGATCTTGATATCGACACCGCGTCCTGCCATGTTGGTGGCTACGGTGACCGCACCTTTAACGCCTGCGTGCATGATGATCTCAGCCTCTTTTTCATGGTTCTTTGCATTGAGTACGTTATGAGGGATCTTCTCCTTTTTGAGCCTCTCATGAATCTTTTCGGACTTTTCGATCGACGCTGTACCGATGAGTACGGGTCGGCCTTTGCTGTGGAGCGCTTTGACTCTTTTGACGACGGCATCAAGCTTTTCACGTTCGGTATTGTAGATCAGATCGTTTTTATCTTCTCTGGCGATAGGAAGATGGGTGGGGATGGAGAGGACGTCTAGGTTATAGATCTGGGAAAACTCCGTGGCTTCAGTCTGTGCTGTACCTGTCATTCCAGCGAGTTTCTCATAGAGTCTGAAGTAGTTTTGGTAGGTGATCTCCGCAAGTGTCTGGGACTCTTCTTGGATCTCTACACCCTCTTTGGCTTCAAGTGCCTGGTGTAGTCCTTCGGAGAATCTTCTTCCTTCACTGAGACGTCCTGTAAACTCATCAACGATAATGATCTCATTGTCTTTGACAACGTAGTGTACATCTTTTTCGAAGAGATAGTGTGCCTTGAGTGCCTGCTCAAGGTAGTGAGAGAGTGCAGCGTTTTCAAGATCATACATATTCTCTACCCCAAAGAGCTCTTGCGCTTTTTCCAGTCCCTGCTCAGTCATGATGATCAGACGGTTCTTCTCATCAACGATGAAGTCTCCTGTGGTCTCTTCAGGTGCTCCAGGCTTGGTCACTTTCTTTTCGCCTTTTTCTAGCTGCAGGGCTATTTCGTTGGCACGCAAGTAATGGTTTTGATCTCTTTGTGTTGGTCCAGAGATGATCAGCGGTGTCCTTGCCTCATCGATAAGGATGGAGTCAACTTCATCGACGATGGCAAAGTGGTGCCCTCTTTGTACCTTCTCTTCGATGCGCACTTTCATATTGTCACGCAGGTAGTCAAATCCATATTCATTGTTAGTCCCATAGGTGATATCTGCGGCGTATTGTGCTTTTCTCTCCTCTTCACTATAGAGATCGGAGGTGATGCACCCTGTGGTAAATCCAAGGAAATGGTAGAGTTGCCCCATCTCTGCTGCATCTCTTTTTGCCAGGTAGTCATTGACAGTGACGACATGGACACCCTTTTTGGTCATGGCATTGAGCACCACAGCCAACGTAGCAACGAGTGTTTTCCCTTCACCGGTTTTCATCTCCGCGATGTTGCCATCATGCAGCACCATACCTCCGACCATCTGTACATCATGGTGGCGCATACCCAGTACACGTTTGGCTGCCTCTCTTGTGATGGCAAAGGAGTCAAAGAGTACATCATGCAGGCTTTTTTCACCATTTTGAACGCTCTGTTTGAGTGTTTCAAATGCTGCTTTGAGTGCCTCATCATCTAGCTGTTCATATTGTGCTTCAAGCGCATTGATCCGTTCGACCTTTTTGAGGTAGTTTTTTACGATCTTGTCGTTTCTTGTACCAAAGACCTTGCTAAGAATATGTTGTATCATCGTTTGTTTAGCCCCGTTTTAAAATGGAGTTATTCTATCTAAAAAGTGGTTAATTTGTCGTTATCCTCTCTAAACACCCAGGTTGCACACTTTTCTTGATAAAAAGCAGAAGATGGCTACGCTCTTATCAAGGCTATTTTGATAAAATAAGCCAAGCAGATAGAAGGACAGCAATGAAGCGATTATGGATAATGATGATACTTTCGGGAATCCTAGCAGCATCCCCGATCAGTATACCAGAGCATTTCAAGGCCGAGTTTACACAGAGGATCACCAATCCTGATAAAAAAGTGATACAGTACAAAGGTACGGTAGAATTTTTGGGACCAAAGATGCTCAAGTGGGTCTATCAGGAACCTACGCAAAAAGAGGTCTGCAGCAATGGCGAAAATGTCACGGTGGTCGATCATGATCTGGAGCAGGTCTCCTACTACCTGATAGAGAAGGGATTTGACCTTGCTAAGATCCTCAAGACAGCAAAACCCTACAAGGAGAGCAAGACGGTTTTTATCGCAACCTATCAGGGCAAGCACTATACGATTGAGGTTGATGACAAAAAGCGTCTTTCGCGAGTTGTCTTCTATGATGATCTGGAAAATGAAGTATGGATCATCTTTGAGGGGATGCAGTATGGCAAGCATAAACAGCCACGAGAGAGTCTACTCTGTAAAGCACCGGCATCCTATGATGTGGTCGGGGAGTAGTGATGGAGAGTCTGTTGGTAAAAATGCAGGACGATTCTGCGTTGATGCTATTGATAGGGGTGGCAGTGGTAGTCCTTCTGATCATTGTGCTGGTGGTCGTGGTCTTCTCTACCAAATCCAAAACATTGGCCGACAAGCTTCGTGATCTTCAGCAGATAGAGGGTGAAAAAGATGAGAAGATTACCGTACTCGAACAGGAGCTGCAGATCTATCAGCTTAGAGATGCCAGCCAGAGGCAGGAGCTTCAGCAGTTTTGGGAGACCAAAGAGGCACTCAAGCAGCTACAGGAAGAAAAAAGCGCTTTGGATACAAGGCATAACGCCCTCGAAAAACGCATGAGCGAAATGACAGTCAAGCTGCAAACTAGCCAAGAGAGATATGACACTCTGCTACACGAATACCAGAGCGTGGTGGAACTCAATGAAAAACTCAGAGAAGATAACAACAAGTACCATACAAACAATGCAAGGCTTCTTACGAAGCTTGAGAGTCAAACACGCCATGCGCAGGATCAGATGGAGCTGATGAAAGCACACAAACAGGAGCTTAAAAACGAGTTTGAAGCATTGGCCAAAAAAGTCTTTGAGAACAATTCACAGAAATTTGCCGAATTTTCTAAGGAGAATATCGACAATATGATCAAACCTCTGCAGATACAGATCGCGGAATTTAAAAAACAAGTTGCCGATACCTACAATGCCGAGAGCAGTGATCGCGCGGTCTTGAAGAACGAGATCCACTCCCTCAAAGCGCTCAACCAGAAGATCAGCCAAGATGCGATCAATCTCACCAAGGCGCTCAAAGGTGAAAGTAAAAAACAGGGTGTATGGGGAGAGATGGTCCTGGAGCATGTGCTTGAAGCTTCTGGGTTACGAAAAGGGTATGAGTTTGAACGTGAAGTGAGTTTGAGTACAGAAGATGGGGGTATCCTCAGGCCAGATGTGATCGTGCATCTTCCAAATTCGCGGGATATCATTATCGATGCGAAGACCTCCTTAGTAGCATACGAGCGCTATACCAATGCGCACGACGAAGTAAAAAAGGCAAGCTACCTCAAGTCCCATCTTGATTCGATTAGGTCTCATGTCAACCTCCTTGCGGCAAAAAACTATGAACGGCTCAAGGAGGTTCATACGCTTGATTTTATCTTCATGTTCATGCCTATTGAAGGGGCATTGGCGGTTGCTTTAGAGCATGATAGCTCTTTGTATGATGAGGCATTCAGGAAGAAAATACTCCCAGTTGGCCCGACCACACTGCTTGTGGCAATGCGTGCAGTGGAGAATGTATGGAAGCATGAACGCCAAAACCAGAATGCCAAAGAGATCGCAAGACGTGCGGGTGCAATGTATGACAAGTTTGTTGGATTTTCGGAGGATCTACTCAAGATATCCAAGCAGATCGACATGGTGCAGAGCAGTTTCAATGCAGCAAGAAACAAACTCAGTGACGGAAAAGGCAACCTCGTAAGACAAGTAGAGCAACTCAGGGAGCTTGGCGCGCAAACTAGCAAGAAGGTTCCCAAAGAACTCTAAAAAGGATATGAAATGCATACACAGATAGCCCGATACTCAGACCAGTTGGCCGAGTACACCAAATCACCTTTCAAAGTTTTCAGAAAAAACGGAAAACTGAAAGAAAGTTTTTATGAGAAAACGCTCTATGAGCTGCAACATGAACTCGTCAAGCTACAGCAGTGGATTATTCACAACCATAGACGCCTGCTAGTGATCTTTGAGGGAATGGATATGGGCGGAAAAAGCTCAACGATCAAAGCGCTTACCCTCTATCTTAACCCCAGGCAAACGCGTGCAGTTGCACTCCCCAAACCAAACTCTGAGGAGGCAGGACAGTGGTACTTTCAACGCCATATCAAGCAGTTGCCCAATGCAGGAGAGATCGTATTTTTCGACCGATCATGGTATAATCGCGCAGGAGTCGAGCAGGTATTTGGTTTTTGTACACAAGAGCAGCATGATCTTTTTTATAGACAAGTAAATGACGTGGAGAAGCTGCTTGTGGATGATGGGATCATGGTATTTAAGTTCTATCTCAATATCACAAAAGAGACTCAGGCAAAACGTATCAAACAAAGAGAAAAAGACCCTCTTAAAAGCTGGAAACTCTCCGATCTTGACTATAAGTCACATGACGCCTATGAGACCTATGTGACGTATCGAGACAAGATGTTTGATCGATCAGGAACGCCTATCGCACCGTGGATAGCACTGCAAGCAGACGATAAAAAACGTGCAAGGCTCAATGCTCTGCGTTTCCTACTCTCAAACATCCCATACGAGAAGCAAGACATGGATGTGATCAAGGGCGTAGACAAAAAGATACTCACGCTTCATTCATAAATAAAAGTAAAGAAAGGAATCATGATGGCAAACGTAACAATCTGGCACAATCCACGATGCAGCAAATCAAGAGACTCCCTCAAGCTGCTAGAAGAGAGAGGAATCGATGCAGAGGTGATCAAATATCTTGATACGCCTCCGACCAAAGAGGAGCTCAAAGAGCTTTTGAAGATGCTAGGAATGGCTCCCCGGGAGCTAATGCGTACCAAAGAGGAGATCTATCAAGCGTTGCATCTTGATCAAGAGAGAGAGGATGAAAAACTGATCGAAGCGATGGTCTCAAATCCAAAATTGATCGAAAGACCGATCGTGATCAAAGAGGGAAAAGCAGTGATCGGCCGCCCCATTGAAAACGTGGTAGAATTGATTTCTTGACTTTTTATGTTAAAATTCGCTCAATTATTATTTAACGCAAGGACAAGAGATGCTTAGTACAGTAAACTTAACACAACGCTACGGAAAACGTGTACTATTTGACAAGATCAATATGACATTGGATGTCGGTAAGCGCTACGGGCTTATCGGTGCCAATGGTGCAGGAAAATCGACACTTTTGAAGATCTTATCAGGTGAGATAGAGTCTACCGAGGGTGAAGTACAGATACAGCCTGGACTCAGGCTGGGGGTACTTGGACAAAACCAGTATGCGTTTGAGCACTTTACGCTCAAAGATGCCGTACTTTACGGGAACAAAAAGCTCTATGATGCGCAGAAAGAGAAAGAGAAGCTCTACATGGAAGGGGACTTTGAGAACGATGCGGTCAACACCCGTCTTGCAGAACTTGAGATGATCTGCGCAGACGAGGATCCGACTTATGAGTCTGATGTGCATATCGAAAAATTGCTTGAGGCGTTGGGGTTCCCGGCAAACCAGCATGATGAGTTGATGAGTTCGATCACAGGCGGGGACAAGTTTAAGATCCTACTTGCACAAGTCCTCTTCCTTAAGCCCGATATCCTTTTGCTCGATGAGCCTACCAACAACCTTGATATCGAGACGATCGGCTGGCTAGAAGAAGAGCTTAAACGCCATGAGGGCACGATGGTTGTGATCTCGCATGACAGACACTTCCTCAATGGCGTCGTCACGCATATTCTAGATCTAGATTTTCAGAATATCCGCGAATTTACAGGAAACTATGATGACTGGTATATCGCAGCAAATCTGATCGCTAAGCAGGCTGAAGCAAATAGGGCTAAAGCACTGAAAGAGAAAGAGGAGCTAGAGAGGTTCATCGCTAGATTCTCTGCCAATGCATCTAAAGCAAAACAGGCTACCAGCCGCCAGAAGCAGCTAGATAAACTCGATATCCAGGAGATCAAACTCTCATCTAGGCGTGATCCTTCGATCATGTTTAAACCGCACCGTGATATCGGCAATGAAGTGCTTGAGGTGATAGATATCTCCAAGAGTTACGATGAGGAGAAAGTACTTGAACATATCTCTTTTAAAGTCAATAAGGGTGATAAGATTGCTTTGATTGGCTCCAACGGTGCAGGTAAAACGACACTGCTTGAGATACTGATGGGCAAACTTGAAGCAGATAGCGGAAGCTATAACTGGGGGCAGACGATCTCTACAAGTTACTTTCCTCAGAACACCACGGATATCGTGATGGGTGATATAGCGCTTCCTCAATGGATCCAGGGATTTGATCCCAAATGGCACATCGACGAGATACGTAAGACACTTGGCCGTATGCTCTTTAGCGGTGAAGAGCAAAAAAAGAGGGTAGATGCCTGCTCTGGTGGCGAAAAACACCGCATCATGCTCTCCAAGATGATGATGGATAGTGCCAACTTCCTTGTGATGGATGAGCCCAACAACCACCTCGACTTGGAAGCGATCGTTGCTCTTGGTGAAGCACTGCATGACTATGAAGGCGGTGTGCTCTGTGTCACGCACGACCGTGAACTGATCGATGCCTTTGCAAACCGTATCATCAAACTAAACGATGATGGCACGATGATCGACTTTGAAGGGGACTATGAAGCTTTCGTGGAGCAGTACGGCCACTAAGACCCCCTCTTATTACGACGGTTTCCGTCGTAATCGCTATAGACTACTCCCCTTTTTACAAGCATATTGTAATGATCCATTTTGGTGTGAGAAGCATAGAGGATCTTCATTGGCCTCAAATCCTATTATGAGACGTTTACACAATGCCCTTTGATCCATGCTCATTTTACGCTTTGCTTCTTTCTTTTGAAAGGGTATCATCATTGAAAACTCCAAACTCTATTTTGCACTCTCCTCACTAGATAGAGGGGAGGTATGGATAGATATGTGCACTATGGATCATTACATCCTAACCGAATAGGCGGTTGATATCATTGTACAATCCAACCAGCATCAGGGAGACTAAAACTCCCCAGCCGGTGATCGTCAGATAGTACATTACTGCTTCGCTTGGCGCTTTTTTGCGTACCCATTCATAGAGATTGAAGAGAATGTGCCCTCCATCGAGTGCCGGAATTGGCAGTAGATTGAGCACCCCAAGGTTCACGGAGATAAGCGCAGTAAACAAAAAAAGAGCGACGATACCTACATTGCTTGCCTGGGCTGTGACATCAACAATGGTGATCACCCCCCCAAGTTGGTCTACACCGACTGCACCGGTAATGAGCTTCTTGACACTCTCAAAGATCAGCATAGAGGCGTAGAGCGTCTCGTTCCAGGCAAACCAGACTCCCTCAAGGAGTGAAAAATGCAACTTCTCCTGAGTAAGTAGCGGTCCTACTCCGATCAGCTTCCGCTGGATCTCTTCACCGAACTTGTTTTTCTGGGTTTGGATGATAGGAGAGCAATAAAAGCTCATGCGTGCACCTTCCCGTATAACCGTGAGCTCGAGCGTATGGGCGGTGGTCTGTATCGCTTCGCCTATATCTTCCCAGTTTTTTATCTTGATATGGTTGACCTGTACGATCGTATCGTTGAGAGCTAGTCCTGCCTCTTTGGCCGGAGAATCAGGAGCAAAACTGCCAATGGTTGCGGGCATATACTTTGCATAGTTGAAAACAGGGCTCAGGTGGGCGCCGATCTGGGATACGGCAAAGTAGAGCACAAATGCGGTAAGAAAATTCGCAAAGGGCCCAGCAAGCAGGATCACGATACGCTGCCATGGGGTTTTGGACGTATAGCTGTCGCTGTCATAGCTTACTTTTGTAGGATCGTTGTCATCCTGACCCTTCATCTTGACATACCCCCCCAGCGGGATCATCGAAATACTCCAGAGCGTATCACCGATCTTTTTGCTCAGCACTCTTTTCCCAAATCCGATACTAAAAACCTCAACTTTGACACCGAAAAACCGTGCAGCCGTAAAATGGCCTAGTTCGTGAAAAAAGATGAGAATGGATAAAACAAGTAGTGCAATAATGATACTCATAGTACTCCCAATAGTGGTGAATTGACGCATTATATCAAAAAGTAAGCAAAGAGAAAAATGCACGGTTGAGTCAAGCATGAAAACTCATTTCAATCGTAGATGAACTATTGAGGATAAAACGGCCTAAAAAGAAAAGGCCAGCTGCAGGACCGCAGAGTCTTGTTTTGGTGTATCGTATGATGCTGTTCGTTATTAGATAGGTTGGTATTTTACTGAAGTGCTTCACCAGAAAGAGAAGTAGATACAAGCGCAATGATTAAAAGAAACTGATCATTTTTCATAGGAATCATTGTATGATAATTATGATGACTACGATGCGAAAAAGCGTTATGCCTCATTTTTTTCCACTTTGATCTGTTTGGCTTCATCTGCTCTAAGCGCAATGAGTGTTCCTTCTATCTCGATCTCCATCGTCTGCTTAGCAAAGGAACACCCCCTCACTATCAAGCGTTCGCCTTTACAGACCCCCATGGATCTAAGACGCGCTTTGAGGCTTTGTTTAGCATCTACCTGTACGATCGTAGCGCTTTGACCTTTTTCGAGTGCTGCTAGGTTCATTTTAGACTCCAATGATCAGTTTTGTGAGATTGTAGGCTATAAAGCTGAGTATCCATGCTGTAGTGGTTGTCATCAAGAACAGGTAGACAAGATACCTCCATCCTCCCGCTTCTTTGGCAAATACCATGGAGGCTGCCAGGCAAGGCAGATAGATCATCACAAAGACAATGAAAGCGATGGCTGATGCAAAAGGGATGTTGTCTCGGATCTTTTGGATCAGTCCTTCATCGCTCTCGTCCACTTCATCGCTCAGTGCATAGAGTACGCCAAGGGTAGATACCACCACCTCTTTGGCAGCCAGACCTGTCTCTAGTGCTACCGTCATACGCCAGTCAAAGCCTAAGGGCTCGAAAGCCGGTTCTGTGGCATGGCCTATGATCCCTAGATAGCTTTTCTCCAGCAGTTGCATTTTGAGTTCGTTTTCAAGCTGATGTTGCTGCGCTTCACTGGCTGCCTGCTCGATCTTTGCCTGGTAGCTGAGCTCAAGCTCGGGATATTTGGGATAGTTGCTCGCAAACCATATGAGTACCGCTGCAGCAAGGATAAAAGTACCTGCTTTTTTGAGGTAGCTACTTGCCTGTCCGTACACGGTATGCCAGATCAGTTTCAAGGATGGGGTACGGTACTTTGGCATCTCCATCACAAAGGGTTCATCTTCTCCCTTGAAGACAAAGCGTTTGAGTATTTTTGCCATCACCAGCCCCAGCATGGCTCCTGAGATATAGATAATGAATAGTATGTTCCCCGCCTGTGCTTCAGAGAAGAATGCCCCAGTGAAAAGCACATAGATCGGTAGCCTTGCTCCACAGCTCATAAAACCGATGATAAAGAGTGTAATGAGCCTGTCCTTTTCATTTTTGAGCGTACGTGCGGCCATATAAGCTGGAACAGAACATCCAAATCCGGTGACCAGTGGGATAAAACTTTTCCCGTGCAGTCCGAACTTATGGAAAAATCCATCAAGTAAGAACGCCACACGGCTCATATAACCTGTTGTCTCAAGTAGTGCAATGCCAATAAAGAGGATGACAATATTTGGCAGGAACATGATGACTGCTCCCACACCGGCGATGATCCCGTCAGCGATCAACGAACTGAGTTGCCCCTCACCAAGCATGAGTTTGGCTTGCTCTCCCATCCATGAAAAAGCCGTATCGATATAGTCCATAGGGATGGAACCCAGCTCAAAAGTAAGCTGAAAAAGAAGCCACATGAAAAAGAGGAAGAGGGGAATACCTAGAAACTTGTTGATGAGAAGAATATCGATCTTTTGTGTAAGATTCTTTGCCTTCATGCTTTTTGTGGACATCACCTCCATCTTTGCCCCTTTGGCAAAGGCAAAATGCTCTTCCTCGAAGATCTCCTTGAGGTCTTTTGTATTGTGGTGAAGGTAGAGGTGACCAAGTGCGTCACGTACAAGCGGCAGTATCTCGATCCAGATTGGTTCATCATGCATTTTTCTGTAGATGTCTGCATCTTCTTGAAGCAGTTTGAGCGCTAGAAGTCTATAAGAGAGTTTTGATCTGTAGTGTTTCTCTTTCAGGAAGTTGACGATATGTTGGATCTCTTCTTCTATCGGGTCAGAGTAGATCACTTTGGCAGTCGTCTCTTTTTTATGATAGATTTCGACAATCGCTTCTTTGAGTTCATCGATCCCCTCACCAGTCGATGCCGCTGTTTTGATGCAGGGAACACCAAGGATCTTTGAAAGCTGTTTCTCATCGATCTCGATACCTTCTTCTCTGGCTTCATCACTCATATTGAGTGCAACGATCACCTTTTTCCCTGTCTCGAGCAGTTGTGTGGTAAAGAGAAGGTTTCTTTGCAGATTGGTAGAATCTACGACATTGACGATGATATCATACTCATCACTTTGGATAAAACTCTTAGTCACTTTCTCTTCGATGGTGTATTCTGTCAGAGAGTAGGCACCGGGAAGGTCGATGATGTGTGTCTCATAATTCTCACAGGAGAACTCATCGCAGATAGTAAACACCACTTCTGTTTTTTCGACCGTAACACCTGAGAAATTGCCCACTTTCAACTTTGCATTGGAGATGGCATTGATCAGGGATGATTTCCCTACATTTGGTTGCCCGGCCAGTGCTACAGTGATCTGTTTCAAAACTTTTCCTTATAATCTTTTATTATATCAATAAGAATAAATGATAATAATTATCACTTGAAAGTCAGAGTATAATCACAATTATCTTAAAGTTACTTAAAGTGATAATGGTTATCAATTATTTTTACTGCCTACATTGTGTCATTTATTATATCTTATACAACAAAAAGTAAGGATAAGGGAGTGAGTGTCCTTAAAAGTTCCCCATTTCAAAATACCTTCTCAATCTTGGGCTACATCATGCACAACACTTCATGCTTCATCTTTACTCGCTTGATCCATGCTTATTGTACGCTTTGCTGCTTTTTTGAAAGGGTATCATCCATGAAAATAGCAAACTTACTTTTGCGCCATCAAAAGAAGCGTAGTAATGGTGACGAATAAGACCAAGGGGGGAGAATCAAGACTTTAGTGACGCTGCGCAGCTTTGAAAAAATCCCTCACATACTCATAGCCAGAGTAGAGTGTGAGAAGCACAGCAAACCAGAGGAGCAACTCTCCGCCGGGCCATCCCATCAGCAGAAAACCGATTGCGATCATCTGGATGACGGTTTTGATCTTTCCCATCCAAGAAGCGGAGATATCGATCCCTTCTGCTACGGCAGAGACACGTAGTCCTGTGATAAAAAGTTCCCTTGTAAGGATCAGGAAAATGGCCCAGGGCGAAGCACTGCCTAGTATCATCAGTCCAAGAAAACCTGCTAGTGTGAGCATTTTGTCTGCCAGGGGGTCAAGGATCTTACCTAGTGTGGTGATCTGGTCGAATGTACGTGCGATATATCCGTCAAAAAAATCGGTTGCTGAGGCCAAAACAAAGATAAACGCGGCAAAGTAATTGAGCCATGAAGGGTGTATACCTTCTAAAAGTAGAGTATCCTGATTGACGAGGAAAAAAAACATCAGGGGAGCAAGAAGCAGGCGGATAAATGCTAAAGTATTGGGAACATTGAATATTTGTGAGGTTGGCATTTAACTTGACCTTTTTTATGTGGGTCGGGATGTGCGCATTCCGACAAAATAGTGATAGAAAATTTAAACGTTATCTGAATGTGGTTCCGCCGTCAACCACAAGTGTCTGACCTGTGATCCATGAAGCCTCATCGGTACAGAGAAAGTAGACAGAACCTGCGATATCTTCTGGGGTTCCCATCCTGTCAAGCGATGAGCGTTTGATTGTTTCGGCTTTGACCTCTTCATAGTTGGTGAAGGCTTTGAGTGCATCCGTATCGATAGGGCCACCGGATACGGCATTGACACGGATCCCCATCTCACCGAGTTCCACCGCTGCATAGCGTGCCATGGCTTCGACCGCTGCTTTGTTGGTACCGTGCCCTGCGTAGTTTTCGATATAGATAAGGTTTCCAGTTGAGCTGAGTGTTACGATCGCACCACCGCCTACTTTTTCCATACGCTTTGCAGCCTCCTGTGAACCTGCCACAAAGGCACCTACGGTTGCCGTATAGATGTTTGCAAGTCCTTTTTTGGGCCTAAGTTTCATAAACTTCCCGTAGCCGCCCACGACAGAGCGCCCGTAGATCATCGCATTGCTTACAAAAAAGTCTACGCGGTCAAAGTCCTGATCGATCGCTTCAAAAAGCGGTTTGAACTGGTCCGTATCCAAAATATCAAGCGCATAGGCCTTTGCTTTGATCCCATAGTTGGCACTGAGCGCTTCGGCAATCTTCTCAGCAGATTCTTTGTTTGAGTTGTAGGTAAACGCAACATTGACACCATTTTGTGCGAATTTTTCAGCGACTGCTCTTCCGATCCCCTTTGTAGCACCAGTGATTACAACAGTTTTCCCTTTCATCTGTGACATTTATATACTCCTTTTTGTAACGTGCTATACGCTGCTTATGCACCGACGATTGTGTATCTTTTCATGACTGCTTCGATCTGCCTCATATGCTCTACACTAGGCGGCACAAGCGGCAGCCTATACTCTAGGGTGTCGATCAGGCCGGCGATATACATCGCTGCCTTGATCGGGATAGGGTTGCTTTCGCAGAATAGTACCTTGTTGATATCGATGAGTGCTTCGTTGATCGCTTTTGCTCTCTGGTAGTCACCGGATAGTGCGGCGTGAACCAGTTTTTTTTTCATGTCGGGAAGAAGATTTGAAGTAACTGATGTGACCCCCTTCCCTCCGCTTGCAAGAATAGGATAGTCGATGGCGTCATCCCCGCTGAAGAGATAGAGTTCCGGGATCATTGCCATCAACTCGACTGTGCGCTGAAGTGAACCTGTCGCCTCTTTGATCCCCATGATGTTCGGGACATCATCAAAAAGCCTTTTGACTGTCATAGGGAGGATATCAACCCCCGTACGTCCCGGTACGTTATAGAGCATGAAGGGAACTTCCACTGCGCTGGCTATCGCTTTGTAGTGCTGGTAAAGACCCTCTTGACTTGGCTTGTTGTAGTAGGGGCTTACGGAGAAGATCGCATCCGCTCCTGCAGCCTGGGCATTCTTTGCCATCTGTACGGCTTCGTGGGTGGCATTGCTTCCTGCACCTGCGAGTACTTTCGTATCGGTACCCTTGCAGACCTCAACAGCGATCTCTATACAGCGCACATCCTCATCATAGCTGAGTGTCGCACTCTCTCCGGTTGTGCCTACTGGACATACCGCATCGATTTTGTTATCCACCTGTCTTTGGATCAGTTTAGCAAAACATGCCTCATCTAGTTTTCCATTTTTAAAGGGTGTGATGAGTGCGGTGCTTACGCCGGTGATATAGTTGCTCATGCTTCTTTCTCACTTACTTTTTGGTTTCGTCTTTTTTGAGTATCACAGTGGTAGATCGTGAATGGTCAAAATATTTTTTTGCGACATCCTGGATATCTTTGAGCGATATTTTATCCAATTTCTCTTCATATTCAAGTAAAGGGTTGAGATTTCCCTTCACAAGATACTCACCATAAAGCCCAGTTACGGAGTGTGAGCTCTCGAGCGAGTAGATGAATTCAGCTTTGGTATTGATCTTTACTTTGTCCAGTTCAGCCTGAGTGACATCCCCTTGTTTGATCTTGTCAAGTTCGGCAAGGATCGCTTTTTCCACAGTGATAGGGTCGACTTCGTCTGCACACATCGCCATGATCAAAAACACACCGGGGTCCTTTAGTTCCATGTTGTAGCCATAGACCGTATTGACCAGTTTTTTTTCGTTCACGAGCGATTTTTCAAAGCGACTACTCTTTCCGTGGCTGAGGATCGAGGAGATCGCAGAGAGTATGATCTGGTCTTCATGTTCGAAGTTCGGGATCGCATAGGCGATCGCAAGGGTGTTTACCTGGTTGCCCTCTTTGTGAAGGACCACACGTTTTGCCCCGTCCACTTCCGGCTCTACCGCCTTGACTTTGGGAACCTCTGTATGGTTTTTGATCTTACCGAAATATTTTTCCGCCTCCTCATAGACATTCTCAGGTGCGATATCTCCAGCAACAACCAAGATCGCATTGTTCGGCTGGTAGTGTTGCTTGTAGAAGGTGCGGATATCCTCGATCTTCCAGCTTTGGATATCTTCCATAAACCCTATCGGAAGCCAGTGGTAGGGGTGGTAGACGTAGTGGGTATTGAAGATCCTAAAATAGAGGTATCCCATCGGGTTATTGTCGGTCCTAAGCCTACGTTCTTCCGCAACAACGTCGCGTTCAGTTTGGAACTCCTCATCTGTCAGTTTTAGGTTGCTCATCAGCTCAGCAAAGAGCTCTAGGGTCATTGGCAGGTTGTGTGAAGCGGTTTTGATAAAGTAGTGTGTTTTGTCAAAGCCTGTCGCCGCGTTGTTTACCCCGCCGCGGCTCTTGACGATCCTATCGAATTCGCCCTCTTTGAGCTTTTCGGTCGATTTGAAACTGAGATGCTCAAGCATATGTGCCATACCACTTTTGCCCATTGTTTCGTTGCGGCTTCCGACCTTGTAGTAGATGTCGCTTGTAATGACACCCGAGCCGTTATCCATCGGGATCACAACGATCTGAAGACCGTTGTCAAGTGTTTTGGTGTAGTGTTTTGGGAGTGAGTTTGCCATGAGTGTTCCTGTGATCAGCAGTGTCAAAACCACTGCCTTAGTAAATAGTGAATAGCGAATAGCGAATCGTTTAGGTATGTAGTGCATGATAAACCTTTTTTCTAGATAATGTCATGTAAAAATCATAGTTGTTCATTATTCATTCGCTTACCTATCGGTAATCGGCTCCGATTGCTTCGCTGATGTGAGTATACCCGTCTTGCTTTAAGCATTTGATGAGTCCCTTGTTGATCTCTTTGATGAGTCCGGGGCCTCTGTAGATCAGCATGGAGTAGACCTGCACCAAAGACGCACCGGCTTTAATGCGCCTGTAGGCCTCTTCAGCAGAGTCGATACCACCTACAGAGATCAGCAGGGTCTTTCCGTAGAGCTCTTTGCCTAGAGCCCTGAAGAGCTGGTAAGATTTTTCGGTGAGCAGTGCACCGGAGATCCCACCGAAGTCGCGCTTGTAGGGTGAGTCGGTTAGGGAGTAGTCAGTGGTTGTATTGGTCGCGATGATCCCCGCTGCACCTGCCTCTACCGCCACTTTGCAGAGCCTGACCGCATCTTCGGCTTCCATATCGGGAGCGATCTTGAGGAAGACTGGATGATCAGTGATCTCTCTTGCCATATCAAAGACCGCTTTGATGAAGTTTTCGTTCTGCAGGTCACGCAGACCCGGTGTGTTTGGAGAAGAGATATTGATGACGATGTAGTCTCCATACTCTTTAAAGGCTTTGAAGAGGGTCTCATAGTCACTCAGTGCCTGATCTTCTGGCGTCACTTTGTTCTTTCCGATATTGATCCCTATCGGATAGTCAAAGAAGTAGAGTTTTTTGAGACGCTGGATCATATAGTGGCTTCCCTTGTTGTTGAAGCCCATTGCATTTTGCAGTGACTCCTCATCTAGAAGGCGGAAGAGTCTTGGCTTTGGGTTGCCTGGTTGCGGTTTGGGTGTCACTGTACCGATCTCCGTAAAGCCAAACCCAAGCGTCGGCATCGCAGTCATATACTGACCGTCCTTGTCAAATCCTGCCCCCAGTCCTACCGGATTTTTGAAGGTGCGTCCGAAAAGCTTCTGATGCAGCATTGCATCATCGACAAAATAGCGCTCTTTGAGCCTACGCATCGCGATGGGGCAGTGGGAAACCGCTCTGAGTCCCAGGCTGGCTATGGCATGCGCAATTTCAGGATCTAGTTTGAAGAGGATCTTTTTGAGGGTCTGGTAAGAAAAAAATGACACGATATACTCCCGTAGTTAAAAAAAGTAGTGAAGAGCCAAAGTAGGGCCATGAAGATGATCTAGAAAATCCAAGTTTTGCACTTGATAGTAGTGATACCCCAGATCAACATCGATAGTGTCGGTCGCATAGAGGATCCATCCAAAGTTGCCGCCATAGTAGAAGCCGACAGTTTCATCATGCGGTATTCCCTTAAGCGCATCCTTATCGTATGTGAGGTATCCGATCGTCCCTCCAAGATAGGGTCTGACCTTTGGTGTGCCAAAGATCTCATCAAGGAGGATCTTGTCGATCTCTACAGAGCAACCCCTATAGTTGCTTGGGTAATACTCCAGCGAAAACATCGTTCTCCACTCCAGAGACTGCTGTGCGTACCTGATCCCTATACCGGTCTTGTGGGTGGTTGCCTCATTATCGATATTGATCGTCTGCGTTGAAGCTAGGAGACCCACAAAGGCGTAGTTCTTTAGAGGTTTTGCCTCTGAAAGGCTGAAGAGAAGTATAAGAGAAAAGAGTACTCTGATCATCACGAACCTTTGGGTGGATTGGGTCAGATTATACCATCTGTAGCGTTATAACTTACTTGCAAGACGCTGGTAGACCTGGCAGTGTTTCAGTAGGTTGGTGTGCGTATCACTGCAGATGATCCTCCCGCTTTCAAAGACCAAAATGGTGTCGGCATCTTCAACTGTGCTTAGTCTATGTGCAACAGTTATCGTGATCATTTTGGGTTTGAGTTTTGTGAGTGCCTGCTGGATCAGTGCTTCGCTTCTGTTATCTAATGCAGAGGTCGCTTCATCGAGTATCAGAATATCAGGATTTTTGTAGAGTGCCCGTGCCAGAGCGATACGCTGCCTCTGCCCGCCCGAAAGGTTGCCTCCTCCCTCAGAAAGCTGTGTATAGATGCCCGCTTCAAGCTTTTCGACAAACTCCAATGCAAAGGCTTTCTTCAATGCCTCGATGACACGCGCTTCATCGATCACTTCCCCGTAGGCGACATTGGCTGCGACAGAATCGTTGAAAATATAGATGCGCTGTGTCACATAGGCGATCTTGTGATGGAGGGATTCGAGCGTAAAATCCCGAACGTCCCTGTCATTGATCAGTATCTCGCCACTGCTTGGGTCATAGAAGCGTACCAGCAGGTTGATCAGAGAACTTTTCCCCGCACCGCTATCTCCTACTAGGGCGATCGATTCTCCCTTTTGTACACTCAAAGAGATACCCCTCAATGCAGGTATTCCGTTATAGTGAAGAGAGACATCCTTTAGGGTGATCGTTTCGACGGTCCCTGCTAGTGTAGCCTCACCTGTAAGGATCGTCGGTTTGGTGTGCAGCAGTTCATTCATGCGGATATTGGCACTGATGGCATCTTGGGTGCTATTATAAAGTCTGGATAGACGTTTGATGGGACTATAGAGCATAAAGAGCGCTGCAGCAAAAGCGAAAAATGCTCCAACACTCATCCGCTCCTCTATCACCTCAGTACCCCCGATAAAGATCACGACCCCGATCGCGATTGAGCCAAGTATCTCCATCACCGGCGAGGTGAGGGCGTTGGTCCTGATCTGTTTCATGATGTATTTGAAGACATTCTGGTTTTGTGCCTCAAAACGCTGCTGTTCGTAACGCTGTGTGGAGTTGGACTTGATCACTTCGATGTTGGAGAGTATCTCGCCAAGTCTTGCGGTCATCTCCGCGGTGCTCTCCTGAGAAGACTTTGAGTATTTTCGCATCTTTTTTGCAAGCCTACTCAAAGGAAAGATCGCCAATGGCATGATGATGAGAAAGTAGAGTGAGAGCTTGGGGCTCTCATAGATCACATAGGCTGTGAGCGCAAAGATCGTCAATGCTTCCCTGATGAGATCGGGAATGATGTTGGCTACGACAGCCTGTATACGCGAAATGTCATTGGTGGTACGTGAGAGTATCTCCCCGCTGTGCATTTGCCTAAAAAATGCCATATCAAGATGAGTAAGATGCGAGACAAGGTTGTCCCTGAGCCTTCTGACGACATCCTGTCCGATATAGGAGGTGTAGTAGGTCTGGACGTAGCTTCCGACTCCTTTGAGCGTAAAGACACCGATAAGAAGGAACGGCATCAGTGCGAGCATCTGGGTGTCTTTGTTGATAAAGATATCATCGAGTACGGGTTTGATGAGCTGGGCGGTACCGGCGGTACCTACGGCTACGGCGATCATGCCCAGTACGGCAAAGAAGAAGAACCTTTTATATCCGAAGAGATAAGGGAGGTACTGTCGGAGCAGCTCTTTCATCTTGTCCGCCTATCGATGTGAGATAGTAGAGAGCAAGGAGCTAGGAACAGTTGGGGGCTGTATGGTGTTGCCATACTCTTATGTGTTAGGCCTTTTCCCATACGGTTCCCTCTGCTGTGTCCATGATCGTGATACCCAGTGCACTAAGCTCGTCTCGTATCGCATCGGAGCGTTCGAACGCTTTTGCTTTTTTGGCTTCGCTGCGTTCTCTCAAAAGGGCCTCGATCTTTGCTTTGAGGGCTTCATCGATGCCGATCTGGAAATAGGCATAGGGATCTTTGCCTCCAAAACCAAGCAGCGTGTCGATCAACTCGATATTAGCAATCGTCTCTTTTTTGAGCGCCTTCTTTTGGGGGGTACTGTCGAGCTGTTCATTGGTCTTGGCAACCATCTCGTCGATCACCGCGAGGGCCACAGAGATATTGAGATCATCGCTCATCGCCTCCAGCAGTGCCTCTTTGAACGCCTTGTTCACTGTAGAACCTTTTCCCGGAACGACACGCTTTTTGAGCCGATAGAGCTTATCAAGCCTCTTTTTCGCGGAGAGGAGGTCCTCTTCGTTGAAGTTGAAGTTGTTGCGGTAGTGCACGGAGTTGAGGTAGTAGCGCAGTATCTCTCCGTCGTAGACACTCAGGGCGTCTTTGAGAAAGAAGCTGTTGCCCAGGCTTTTGCTCATCTTCTCCCCATCTATCTGGACAAACCCGTTGTGCATCCAGTACTTGGCAAGCTCATGTCCAGTCGCGCAGCGGCTTTGTGCCGCTTCGTTTTCATGGTGGGGGAAAAGCAGGTCTGCCCCGCCGCCGTGGATATCGATGGAGTAGTGCTCTGTGCCATGGGTGTGTGCAAAGTGCTTTTCGATCATCGCCGAGCACTCGATATGCCACCCCGGGCGCCCTTTGGAAAATGCGGTATCAAAACAGATATCCTCCTCCCCTTTGCAGGCCTTCCAGAGTGCAAAATCCTTGGGGTTTCTCTTCTTATGGGTATGCGCTATACGGCTCTGATGCTCCTCATCCTCGCCGACTTGATGGGAGATGTCGCCGTAGCTTGGGTCTTTACTGGTGTCAAAGTAGATATCGCCACCGCTGACCATATAGGCGGCATCCTTCTCTATGAGTTTCTGTATCATCTGCTCTATGGCATCCAGGGACTCCGTCGCCTTGGGCTCGATATCCGCGCGTGCCACGCCGAGTGCGTCCATCTCTTCGAGGTAGCGAGCGATATAGTGGGTGGTGATCTCCTCTAGGCTTTTGCCGGTCTCCTCTACCTTTTTGATGATCTTATCATCGATATCGGTAAAGTTCTTGCCCATCGTGACCTTGTATCCTAGGGCCTTCAGTGTGCGCGCAAGAAGGTCAAATGCCAGGGCACTGCGTGCATGCCCGAGGTGTGCATCGTCATAGACCGTAGGGCCACAGACATAGATGCTCACTTCTCCTTTTCTGATGGGCTCAAAAGGAACTTTCTTTTTTTGTACGCTGTCGTAGATCTGCATAGAGTCAGGATACCTTTAGTGAAGTGATTGCTGCTGAGATTATATCCTATTTATCTGATGAGCCCGGTAAGCCAGCTGTTGAGGTAGAGTAGCAAAAGCGCAAAGAGGGTTGAGGCGAGTAGAAGATAGAGAAGTTTTTTTGACCAGAGGATCGTATAGAAACGCTCCAACCCGACTTCCTTGACCGTGAGGAGGAAAAGCATCCATCCGCCGATACTCCCTGCTAGCGCCAGCCCCGAAGCTCCCATCGGGTGCATCAGCAACAAAGAGCCGCTTACCGAGGTAATGAGCGAATAGAGTGAGATCTTTGCTGCTTTAAGATGCCTATGTGTGGCATAGAGGAAGAGGGAGAAGAGTTTTGCCAGTCCAAAGGGCAGCAGTCCTAGCATATACATCTGAAGTACACTCATGGTTTCTACTGTCTGAACTTCGGTAAATTTCCCCCTCTCAAAGAGTAGCCAGATGATCGGTTCTGCTAGCAGTATGCCCCCTAGCGTGGAAAAAGCGAGGAGAAAAGCCAGCAGCCAGAAGGCTTTGTCGAGGTTCTCATAGGCTTTGGTCTCCTGGTGGTTTTTGATCGCTTTGGAGATCGACGGGAAGAGGGCTGTTGCTGTAGCGATGGCGATGACTGCCAGAGGTAGCTGGAAGATTCGGTTGGCATAGAAGAGATAAGAGACCGATCCTGAGACCAGAAAGGTTGCGAGTATCGTGTCCACAAATGCCGAGATCTGTGGCGTGGAGTTTCCCCAGATAGAGGGGAGAAAGAGTTGGTTGAAATGCTTTTTCTCTTCCTCTACGTTTTTTTGGTTGCGGTATTTCCATCCGCCAATCAAGATACGCTGTAGGTTGAACTGTTTGATGGCGATGAGGTGTGCAACGACTTGAAGTATCCCACCTACTACCACAGCGATACTCACAGCGTAGGCGACGATCGAGGGATCCTCTTTCATGTAGAGGAGGAGGGCTGCGATCATCGCGATGTTGAGCAGGGCGGTGGACATCGCTGTGGTGGCAAAGTGCTCTTTGTACTGCAGCAGCGTAGCAAGGAATGAGACGATGAAGATCAGATCAAGGTACCAGAAATTGATCGCGGTTAGCGGTGCGGTCAGCCCGATCTGCTCCCACTCCCACCCCCAGGCAAGTGCTTTGGTGATCGGTTCGGG
>Ga0209614_1000459_pt1 | contig 35716 bp, 29 predicted proteins | sample BlaSprsedimmetaG_FD_185484 | JGI IMG/M metagenome (GOLD analysis project Ga0209614, IMG submission 185484) | Hot spring sediment bacterial and archeal communities from California, USA to study Microbial Dark Matter (Phase II) - Blank Spring... ...
CTTGCAGGGCCAGAAAGCCGAGCAGCAGCCCGTTGAAAAGATTGGGCCGTTCCCACATCACGGCGTGCCCGGCGTGGGGCGCGACGATCAGCTCGGCGGCGGGAATCTCGCGCGCGATGATCTCGGCGTACTGGCGCGGTTTGAGCAGGTCCTCCTCGCCGACGATGACCAGGGTCGGCGCGGCGATGCGGTGCAGATCGGCGGTGATGTCGAGTTGGGAAAAGCTCAGCAGCAGTTCGAGGAAGGCGTCGAAATCGAGGGCCGCGTACCGCTCCCGCGCCGTGTCGAGGGCGGCCTGATTCGCCGCGATCCAGGCCGCGGAGAAATTGAGCGGATAGGTGACGTTGAACAGCAGTTCCGGGTCGCGGGCCCGGGCGGCGGCGATCCAGCTCCTCATCCAACCGTCCAGCAGCGGCTCGATGTGGCTCACCGCCGAGGAGAGAACCAGGCTGCGCGTCCGCTCCGGGTAGCGAAGCGCAAAGAGCATGCTGATCTCGGCGCCGTAGGAAATGCCGCCGATGTGGGCCCGCTCGATGCCCAGCCCGTCCAGCAGCGCCGCCAGGTCGTCGGCGTGGAGCGCCATCGAGTACGGCCCCGGCGGGTGCTCCGACTGCCACATACCCCGGCAGTCGTAGAGCAGCAGCCGGTAACGGCGCGAGAGCGCGGGGGTCTGGTACGCCCAACTGGCGGTGCTCATCAGCACGCCGTTGGAGAGCGCCAACACGGGCGCATCGGGCGGGCCGTGCAGCTCGTAATAGATGCGAATGCCGTTCGCTTCGAGTGTGGGCATAGGCTACTCCGTCCTCTCAGGTGCGACGCACTTGACAAGTGCGTCGCACCTGGGTAGTTACACCGCCTCTAAAAAGCCGTGCAAGAGAGCGTTGAACTCGGCCGGCTTTTCGATGAACGGTGAATGGCCGGCGTCGGCGATGACCTCCTCCCGGTAAGCGCCGCCGTTTGCCTGGTACTGCTCCAACACCGCCCGGATCTGGGTGATCATCGGCTGGGGCGGGCAGTCGTCGGCCCCGGGCCAGCCGGGGACGAAACCCATCGCGCCCAGCGCGGCAATGTCCCACATAGCGTTGTCCGAGACGACCAGGTCGTCGGCCCCGCGGATCCAGAGCACCGGCGGCTTGGGGGTGATGTCCACGACCCTGCTGGCGTCGAAATACTTGCGGCTGAAGGCGTTGACGATGCCCCGCGCGCCCGGCGCGGCCCCCGGCCAATGTTCGGAGGGGACGAAATCGCCGGGGTACCAGTCCTCGCCCACCCGCAGCGAGAGCATCGAGCTGAGCAGCTCCTCCTCCCGCGCCGGGACGAAGGGCGGCTTGACGTAGAACTGGCGCAGCACGTTGCGCGGAGCCGAGGGGTTCTCGACGCCGCGCTCGCCGGCCGCCATCAGCTTGACGAAATCGGGGTTGACGCCGGCCGCGCCGGCCGGCGCGCCGTCCTCGTGGCACGGCTCGCCGGCCGGCCCCTTGCTGCCGCTGTAACCGTAGGGCGACATCGTGTCCACCAGCGTGATGGAGAGCAGGTCGGCCGGGTGTGCGATGGCGTATTTCATCACGATCCCCCCGCCCATGCTGTGCCCGACGATGTGGTACCGCGCCAGCCCCAGCGCCTCCACCAACGCGCGCACGTCCGCCACCATGTCGTCCAGCCCGAGCGTGGCGTCCACCGGCAGCGGCTCGGTGTCGCCGTAGCCGCGCATATCCGGCGCGATCCCGCGATACCCGGCCGGCAGCGCCAGCATCGTCTCCTCCCAGAACGTGGCCGAGGAGCCGTTGCCGTGGACGAAGAGCACCGGTGCGCCGTCCTCCGGCCCGGCGAACAGCGCGTGCACTTTGAGCCGCGCCGTCGGCACAATTTGAGAAGTCACTCCCTCTAACGTCGGTATACTACCCATCACTTCCTCCTTACGTTTTACGCTTTACGTGTTACGATTCTCCAACTCGCGCTTCAAAATCTTGCCTGCCCCAGAGATGGGGAGCGCGTCCAGGAACTCGACCCGCTTGGGGACTTTGTAGCGGGCCAACCGCCCCTTCAGAAACGTCAGCAGATCCTCCTCGGTCGCCGTCGCGCCGGGGCGCAGCACCACGTATGCCAATCCCACCTCGCCCCACCGAGGATCGGGCGCGCCGACGACGGCGCACATGTGGACCGCCGGGTGCTCGTACAGCGCCCGTTCGATCTCGACCGGGTAGACATTCTCGCCGCCGGAGATGAACATGTCCTTCTTGCGGTCCACGATGTAAAAGTACCACTCCTCGTCGTGTTTCGCCAGGTCGCCGGTGTGGAACCAGCCCGCGTCGTCCACCGCCTCGGCGCTGGCCTGCGGGTCGCCAAAGTAGCCGGAGCAGTAGCTCGGCCCCCGAAGCACCAGCTCGCCCACCTCGTTCGGCCCCAGGGGACGGTTGTCGTCGTCCACGATGCGGGCGTCCACGAAAAAGTTCGGCCGTCCGATGGAGCCGGCCTTGCGGACCGCGTCCTCCGGGGCCAGCGCAAAGATGCCCGGCCCGAACTCGGTCATCCCAAACCCCTGCTTGAATCGGATGCCCTTCTCCTCGGTGTATTTTTGTACCAGCGGCACCGGCAGCGGCGCGCCGCCGCTGGTGCAGAAGCGGAGCGAGGAGAGGTCGGCCGTCCCCCAATTGGGGGCCTGGGTGATCATCTGGTACATCGTCGGCACGCCGGCAAAGACCGTCACCCGCTCGCGTTCGATCAATTCCAGCACCAGGGCCGGTTCGAACTGGCGCAGCAGCACCGTCGTCCCGCCAAAGATGACCTGCGGCAGGGTGTAGACGAACAGCCCGCCGGTGTGAAACATCGGAAAGACGTTCAGGTAGACGTCGTTGTGGGTGACGTCGTGGATGACGGTGTTGAGTGTGTTCCAGGCGATCATGCGGTGCGAGACCTGCGCCGCTTTGGGCAGGCCGGTGGTGCCGCCGGTAAAGATCAGCGCGGCGATGTCCTCCTTGTCCAGCAGCTCGCAGGCGACCGGATCGGCCGGGCTGCCCTGCAAGACGGTCTCGAAATGGCGGCTGGTCTCGACGCCCTCCCCTTCGATGTGGAGGTAGTGGCGTATTGCGTATTCCGTGTGGCGTGTGGCAGTTTGTAACTCGGCCACGCCCTCGCGGAAATCGTCGGAATAGATCAACACGCGGGGGGTGGTGTGCTCAATGATGGAGGCCAATTCCCGCCAGTGCAGCCGCCAGTTGAGGGCGGTGTGGATCGCGCCCAGCTTGGCGCAGGCGAAGAAACAGTCGAGGTGCTCGACGCCGTCGCGGGCCAGGATCGCCGCCCGGTCGCCCTGAGCGACGCCCGCCTCCGAGCGCAACCAGTTGGCGAACCGGTTCGCCCGTTCATTCATCTGGCGGTACGTCAGCCGCCATTCCGGCGCCTTGCCCGCGTCCACAATCGCCAGTCGTTCCGGCGAATAGACCTCCCGCCGTCCCAGATAATCCCCGATGTACATCCAACGCCTCCCCCACACCTCACACCCAGCGCCACACGGACACAGCGATGCTGATCCCCCCGCCGCTGGTGCAGAACAGCACCACATCGTCCGGCGCGGGGCCGCGCCTCTGGAGGATGGCGTCGTGCAGGGCCATCGCCACGCACGGCGAGCCGGTATAGCCCCACTTGTCCATCACCCAGTACGTTTTCTCCATCGGCTGGCCCAGGATGTCCATCATCAGCTCGATGGTGCGCACGTTGAGCTGGGTGAAGAGGAACAGGCTCACGTCGTCGGCCGTCAGACCGGCTTTGGCCAGCGCGCCGTGGATCAGCATGGGCCAGTACTCGGTGTTGAACGTCTTGGGGAACTTTTTGACGAACTGGACCCGCGGCGGGCCGTACTCGGCCAGATTTTCGGGCGTGCAGGGCCGGAACGCGCCCCCGGTATAGATCCCCAGCGCGTCGTGGTACTCGCCTTTGGCAAGAAATTTCGAGGCCAGGAAGCCCGGCCGGTCGCCGGCGCCGAGCACCGCCGCGCCGGCCCCGTCGGCGAACAGGTTGGCGGTCCGCTTGTCGTTCAGGTCGAGGAAGCGGCTCATGCCGTACCCGCCGGCGACGAGGACGTATTCCATCTCGGCGTCGGTGGCGACGGTGCGCGCGCCCAGGTCGAGGGCTGTGACCCAGCCGGCGCAGGCGCTGTTGACGTCGTAGCAGCCGGCGTTGACGGCGCCGAGTTTGTGTTGCACCACGACCGAGGTGCCCGGCGAGAGATAGTCGGGCGTGTCGGTGGAGACGATCACCATACCGAGGTCGGCGGCGGCGATGCCGGCCCGTTCCAGCGCCTCTTGCGCGGCCGCCGTCACCAGGTCCGAGGTGGTCTGATCGGGTGTCATCCAGCGCCGTTCGCGGATGCCGACGTTCTCCTCCAGCCACGCGCTCGTCTCTTCACCCAACAGACGATCTATCTCGGCGTTGGTGACGACGCGCTCCGGGACGCAGGCCCCCGTGCCGAGGATTTGTGCATGTCGTGTCATTATTGATTATCTCCTATTCAAGAATTCGACCACGGCGGCGACGGCCGCGTCGGGCGTCTCGATCGGGAATATGTGTCCGGCGCCGGGCAGGACGACGATGGCGCTGTCGGCGATCTCGCGCGCCAACAGGTCGGCGTTGGCGGGTGGCACCACCCGGTCATGTTCGCCGAACAGGATCAACGTCGGCGCCCGCACGTCCTTGAGCCGGTGCTCGAACGCCGCCTCCTCGCTCATCAGCCCCAGGCCGACTGCCATCTGGGCCTGGTATTGGGCCGGCGGCACCGGGTTGCTCAGCCGGTAGGCGACGAGCTCCTCCACTACTTCCGGATGGGCGTCGGCAAAACCGGGCGCGCACGCCACCGCGATGCCGCGCTTGACCACGTCCACCGGGTCGCCGGAGCGGTCCATCATCACTGCCAGCGCCTCGGGCGTCACCGGGACGTGCCGCGGGCCACCAAAGTTGGTCGCCGAGAGGATCAGCCGCCCGACCAGCTCCGGCCGGGTGAGGACGAGCTCCTGAGCGATGAATCCGCCCATCGAGTGGCCCATCACCGCCGCCTGCTCGATCTCCAGCGCGTCGATCAGGCCGGCGGTGTCGGCCGCCAGCATCTGCACGCTGTACGGGCCGTCGGGCTTGTCGCTGCGCCCGGCGCCCCGGTTGTCGAAGACGACCACCCGGAAATGTTCCGCCAGACCGGGGATCATCTTGTGCCACATCCACAGCCCGTACCCCAGTCCGGCGATCAGCACCAGCGGACGGCCCGCGCCGTGGCTCTCGTAGTAGATGTTGATTCCGTTGACGTGTTGTTGTGGCATGCCTCCTCCTTTCAGAACGCAGATTCTCGTGATCATATCTGCGAGAATCCGCGTGTATCTGCGCTCCAATCAGATCGGCTACTCACGTAGCCTCAGCAAGCCCTCCTCGACCAGCCAGCGCCCGCCGGTCGCCCGCAGCAGGGCGAGCCCCGTCAGCCCGCGGTGGTCGGTGGGGCTGTAGCTGATCGGCGGCAGCAGCCCGCCGGTCCACCCCTCGATCCCCTCCAGCGCGGCGACGAACCGCTCGCGGGTCAGCTCCTCGCCGGCGCGGTGCAGCCCCTCGACGACGAGCTGGGCGGCGGCGTAACCGATGCGGCTGTGCGTGCCGGGTGTCTCGTCGGCATAATGGCGCGCCATCAGCTTGCGGTAGAGCCGCTCGCCGCGATGGTGGCGCGGGCCGGCCGGATAGCTGGCGGCGCGCACGCCCTCGGCCGGTTCGCGGCCCGCCAGGCGAAAGAGGTCCGGACCCGAGATGACGTAGCTGCCGAGCCAGTGCGGTCGAAAGCCGCCCGCGTGCGCCGCCTGCAGCAGGTCGGCCGCCGGCTTGAGATAGGTCGTCAGCAGCACCAGGTCGGGCCGCTGGTCCGCCAACTCGGCCAGCCAGGTCTCGGGCCGCGTCTCGCCGACCGGGTGCGACACGACGGCGACCGGCGTCACCCCCGCGCGCGCCAGCTCGTCCACGAACGCCGTCGCGCCCTCCTGCCCAAACCGGTCGTCGGCCGCGAATACTGCGATGCGCTGCGGTGCCAGCCGGTCGAGCGCGTACTGGGCCAGGATGCGCCCCTCGACCTGGTACGAGGGTTGGAGCGCGAAATAGGTCCGCTTGAGCGGGGTCGCCCAGACCGACAGTCCGCTGTGCGGCGAGACGACGGGGATCTCTTGTTCCAGCAGGTAGTCGAGCACCGCCAGGTTGGTCGGCGTGCCGAGTGGGCTGACGATCGCAAAGACCTCTTCCTCGGTCACCAGGCGGATCGCCGCCAGCCGCGTGCGAGTGGGGTCGAAACTGTCGTCCTCGACCCGCAGCTCGATCCGCCGGCCGTGCACCCCGCCCCAGCGGTTGACGTGGTCGTAATAGGCCGAATAGCCGCGCAGCGCGGCCATGCCAATCGAGGCGTTGGGGCCCGACAGGTCACAGAACGTGCCCAGCCGGATCGCGTCGGCGGTGACGCCCGGCGCCGTGGCGCGCAGAGCCGGTCTGGCGACCTCGAAGCCGGGCACGACCAGGCGCGGGACGATCTGCAGCCGCTCGGTCTCGGCGCGCAGCCAATCGCGATAGTCGGGATGGGCGATGCGCACCAGCGCCTCGAGGCGGTCGCGCACGCTGCGCCCTTTGAGCTCGGCCACGCCGTATTCGGTCACCACCGTATCAACGTCCTGGCTGGGGATCGTCACCTCGGCCCCCGCGCTGAGGGTGGGCACGATCGTCGAAAGCGTCCCGTTGCGGGCGGTCGAACGGAGCGCGATGATGCCGCGCCCGCCGGGCGACATCTGCGCGCCGCGATGGGTGTCCAACTGGCCGCCGGTGCCGCTATAGTGGCGCGGCCCGATGCTCTGCGAGCAGACCTGCCCATAGACGTCGACCTGGAGCGCGGTGTTGACGCTGACCATTTTATAGTTGCGGCCGATCACGTAGGGGTCGTTCGTCACCTTGCCTTGCTGGAGCTCGACGACCAGGTTGTTGTCCAGAAAATCGTACAGTTTTTGTGTGCCGAGTGCAAAGGCGCCGACCATCTTGCCCTGCCAGAGCGTCTTGCGCCGGCCGGTGACCACGCCCGCCTCGTATAGGTCGACCATCCCGTCTACAAACATCTCGGTGTGGACGCCCAGGTCGCGCCGTTCCATCAAAAAGGCCGTGATCGCGTTCGGGATGCCGCCGATGCCGAGCTGGAGCGTGGCGCCGTCCTCGATCAGCCCGGCGATGTGGCCGCCGATCGCCTCCTCCCACGCCGCCGGCGGCGCCGACGGAAAGCTGAACAGCGGTACGTGGTTCTCGACCACATGGTCGACCTCCGAGATGTGCACCTGTGTGTCGCCGAGGGTCCACGGCATGTGCTCGTTGATCTCGAGCACCACCAGGTCGGCTGCCTCCATGAGCGTCTTTTCGATCACCAGGCTGGTCGAGAGCGACATGAACCCGCGCCGGTCGGGCGGCGTGGCGGTGCCCCAAAAAACGTCCAGGCGATGGCCGTTGGCGGCCAGTTTGGCGGCGGCGGCGGCGTGGAGGTTGTTCGGGATGTAGGAGGTGCGGCCCTGGGGATGGACCTCGCGGTCGGGCGCGCCATAGAACCAGTTCTCGACGAAAAAGTGGCCCGCCATCTCGGGTTGGAGCACAAAGTCGTACAGCCGCAGCGGCAGGCAGACCCACACCGTCACCTCTTCCAGCCGGTCGCGGTGGTTGGCCAGCTCGGTCAGCAGGCCGGTCGGCTCGGCCGCCGCCATGGCCGTGCCGACAGTGTGGCGCGATTGGACGAGCGAGACCGCCTCGGGGATCGAGAGGCGCTTGGCGCGGTAGAGTTGGCTCGGGTCCATCGCTACGTGCCGATCACGACGCCGCCGTCGACGCGCAGCACCGCGCCGGTGACGAAACTCGCCTCGTCGGACGCCAGGAAGAGGTAGGCGTTGGCGATGTCGCGCGGCTCGCCCAGCCGCCGGAGCGGCGTCCGCTCGACCATGCCCTGCAGCACCTTTTCCGGCATCTGGCGCACCATCTCGGTCAGGGTAAAGCCCGGCGCCACGGCGTTGACGCGGATGTTGTGCCGGCCCAGCTCGCGCGCCCAGACCTTGGTCATGCCGATCACCCCGGCCTTGGTCGCCACGTAATTCGTCTGGCCGAAATTGCCGTCCAGCCCGACCACCGACGAGGCGTTCAGGATCACGCCGCCACCGCCGCGGATCATGTGCGGTACCGCGGCCTGGGTGCAGTTGAACACGCCCTTGAGGTTGACCGACAGCACCAGATCAAAGTCCTCCTCCGGCATCTGCTTGACCACTTGTCCGTCCTTGAACTTGACCAGCACGTTGTCGCGCAGGACGCCGGCGTTGTTGATCAGCACGTCAATGCGCCCATGGTGGGCGGCGACCTCGTCGACCCACGCCTGGACCGCCTGGCGGTCGGTCACGTCGACGACGTGAAAGCGCGCGTCGGGGCCGAGCTCGGCCGCCGTCCGCTCCCCGGCCTCTCGGTTGACGTCGCAGATGGCGACCCGCGCGCCCTGCTCGGCAAAGCGGAGCGCCGTGGCCTGCCCAATTCCCATTGCGCCTCCGGTGATGAGGCAGATGCGATCCGCGAGTCTCATGTGAACCTCCTTTGTATTTTGGTATGTGTGTAAAGCGTTGCACGAGCGCGTCTGTACGGGCGCGGTCGCCGCGCCCCTACGTCGGCGATGATGTGCGGGCGAGATCGCCGCGTTGCTCTTCGGGGGCTATGGCGACGTAGCGGGCGATGAAGGCGAGGGCATGTTCCAGTTGGGTGAAATGGGCCTCTTCGTGGGTCTGTACGTGACGGATCACGCCGCGCCACGCGGCGGGACGTTCCGCCCCCTCGGCGTGTTCCTGCGTGAAGCGAAGGATGAACGAAGCGATTGTTGCCTCAGCCATCGGCCCCCTCTGCTGCTCAACAGCAGCCGAACGACTGCCGGTTGGATCAGAATCTAGGAGTATTATACCAGAAGGACGTTACCCAAAAGTTACAGCAGGGGTAGGGAGTTGGTTTTGTTCATCGGGGATCGCCAGACCGCCGCACGGAGCCGGGCTAGGATGCAAAGAGGGATTCGTACAGACGGGTCGTCTCACGTGACGGCTCGACCTGGAGCACTTGGTGCAGCCGCTCGACGCAACGCTGGTAGGCGCGTAGGCACTGGGCCCGGTTGCCCAGCCGGGCATACGCGATCATCATCAGCCGGTAGGCCTGCTCCCAGCAGTCATCGCGCGCCAGGATCGCCTGGCAGACCTGGATCGCCTCATCCCACGCCGCCCGCTCGACCAGACTGCGCGCCAGGCGGTCGGCGGTGCGCAGGTAGAGCGTCAGCAGCCGCTCGCGCTCCTCGCTGCACCAGTCCTGGTAAAGGCATTCGGAGATATACTCGCCGTGGTAGAGACCAAGCGCCTCGCGGTACCGCACCAGCGCTGTCTCTGGATCGTGGTCGAGCAGCGTATCGCCCACCTGGATCAGCTCCTCGAACCGGTCAGCGTCGAGGGTCAGGTCGGCGCCGGGCCGTAGCCCGTACAGGCTGCCTTCGCGCAGGATGTACGCCGATGGTGCGTTCCGCTTTCGCTCCGGTTCCAGCACGCGGGAGAGGGTGCTCAGGGCGACTTTGAAATCGCGCTGCGACGGCTGGGGGTCGAGCTGCGGCCACAGCAACTCGATGATCTGGTCGCGGTCGAGCATCGTCTGGCGGTGGGTGACGAGCAGTTGGAACAACTGGCGCGCTTTTTCGCGCCGCCATTCGTCGCTGCTGATCTCGTCGCTCCCGCGCCAGACGCGAAACGCGCCCAACGTCTGCACCCTCAGTTGGTAGCCGGGGTGGATTTCCAGCCGGGGCAGGCCGAGCTGCGCCAGCAGGATCGCGGCATAGGCGCGCTGCCGGGCGTGATCGCGGGCCAGGAGCAGCAGCGGAACCGTCGCGCGAGGATCGGGCGGGCCGAGCAGCACCTGGCGCTGAAAGAGAAACTCGTAGCCATGCTCGCGGACGAGGGTCAGCAGGTCATCTACATCCCGTTCGAGGCGCGCCGCGTCGGCGGCGGCCTGCCAGACCAGGCACTGCCACAGGCGCGCAATCGTCTCGCCATACGTATCGCTGCATTCGCGGAAAGAGATCGCCGCGTGGGCCAGACGCTCGGCGGCTTCGGCGTAGCGGCGGGCGAGCGCGTACCCGGCGCCGAGCGAGACGTGGATCAGCGCGGCGATCCACTCGTCACCCGCTCGCTGCGCGATTTCGATGCCCCGCCGGGCCGACTCTTCGGCCGCGGCGATCTCGCCCTCGAAACCATGGGCCCGGCACAATCCCCAGTACGCCTCCACCTTGAGGCGCGGCACTGCCAGCGTGTCGCTCAGATCAATCGCGTTTTGGAAACAGCGACAGGCCTCGGCGTACCCGCTCCTGTCCTGGCGCAGGAGCCAGGCGTGTCCCTGGCGCATGGAGCCGACGGCAGTGATGAACGGGGAGTTGAGGGCCCGTCCGCGCTCGGTACCCTCCACCGCGCAGTGGTACGCCTCCTCGCCCCGGCCCTGAAAGGCCAGGATCAGCGAGAGGAGCAGCAGCGTCTCGCGGTGGGCGCGCGGCTGCAGGACGGGTTCCTCGCGCTCCAGCGCGGCCCGTTCTTCCAGCAGCCGCTGCGCCTCGGCCAGGCGGCCGGTGCGCAGCATCACCCGCACCGCCAGCTCGGCCTCGCCGGGCCCCTCCTCGCGCAGTGCGCGCGCCTGTTCCTGGAATCGCTCCGCCTCCTCCAACCGCCCCAGGTTGAGCAGGTTCTCGGCCATCAGTTCGAGCAGGCGCATACGGGTCTCGCGATCCTCCTGCCCATCGGCGAGCCGGAGCGCCTCCTGGAGCAAGCTTTTGGCCTGGCTGGGGTTGACCGTGTCCAGGTAAACGCGCGCCTGTCCGCGCAGCGCCTGCCCGATCCCTCGCAGGTCACCCCGGGCACGGCATCGCTCCTCAGCCTGGCGGTACCACCCCAGGGCCTCGTGGAAGCGGCTGTAAAGACGCGCAATGTCGCCCAAATAGACCAGCAAGGGGGGATGATTTTCCAACACATCGGGGGACAGATCGCCGATCCATCCCAACAGCGTATCCAGGCGACCTGCTCGCACCAACTCCTGCCCCAGTTGATCGAGGATAGAGGCCATCTCCTCAAAGGCGCCGGCTGACAACAGGTGGTAAATGGCCTCCTCTGGTTCTCCGTGCTGCTGCCAGTAGGTCGCGGCCTTTCGATGCGCCGTCTGCGCCGCTGGCTCAGTCAACTGAAGACACAAAAAGTCGCGGAAGAGGTGATGATACCGCACACAGCCGTGGCCCAGGTCCACGGCAAACAGCCCGTTTTCAAACAAATAGCGCAAGAGCTGGTCACTGTCACGTGCGTCGCGCAAAAAATCGCATACGGGAGCGGTCATTTTCCGCAGCACCGCGGTAGTGAGCAGAAACGCCTGGATGTCGGAGGGCTGCTGGGCAAGCACATCCTTAGCCAGAAAGATGAACAGATCCTTCATGGGGACAGAGCGCCGCCCCAGAGCCTGAGGCAGCGCCGAGACCGCTCCATTCCGCAGCCCCTGGCAGACAAGTTGCAAGGCGATGGCCCACCCGTCGGTCTCCGACGCCAATTTTTCGATTTGCTCTGGGGTAGGAGAAAGACCGTACTGCTCGTGGAAGAGGGCAGCGGTTTCCTGGGGGGTGAAGGCCAATTCATCCTGCCCAATCTCGAGCACCTCGCCCCGCACTCGCCACGTGACCAGTGCGGGGAGATCGGGAGGATAACGAGTCGAGAGGATGACGTGTAGGTCCGGAGGAGCACGCCCGATGAGCCAGTTCAGGATGCGGATGGTCGCATCACCCAGTACGTGGAGGTCATCGAGAATCAGGAACAGCGGACCGGCGGCGTGGGCAGCGATCTCGTTGACCAACACGTCAATCACAGTTGACCAGGGCAGATCGCTGCCGTCTGTTTCCCACACGTCCAACAGAGCCAGCGGCGCTTCGGACATGTCCGGTAGAGCAGTGCGAAACCCCTCGACCAGGTGGTGGAGGAATACAAATGGATCCGTGTCCTCTGCATCCAGGTGGTACCACACCAGAGGCAACTCCGCCGTCGTGAGGTCGGCCAGCGCCGTGCTTTTGCCATAGCCAGCCCCCGCCTGGACGATGGTCAAGCGGTACTCCAAAGCCTCCACCAATCGCTGAGTCAGGCGCGGACGACGCAAGATACGCTGGTGCAAGCGTGGAGGAGTCAATTTCGTCCAAACGATCAAGCTTTTTCGATACACAGCCTCTCCTGGTTGCCCGTTTCCTCAGAACCCAGGTTATTGTAGTCCAACTGCTGGCAGCGGGCAAGCGCCCTCCCACTCCAACTTGCGTGAGCGAACACCAGCATCCCGTTGGCTATCGGGCAGTACCCCATCACCCGCGAGGACCATCGCGCCCTGGTGGTCCAGTTGGCAAGACGAGAGACCTGACCTGGGGCCGGATCAGTCGAGGCCGTCGGGCAGTTCCGCCCCTTCGAGCGACTTGACTACAGCAAGCTGATCAGGGGTGATGGTCGCTCCAACCAGATAGGCCTCTCGCAGATCTGCCCCGGCCAGGTCCGCTTCGCTCAGATCGGCGTCGCTCAGGTCGACCCGATGCAGCGTAGCACCCCGTAGATCCGCCCTGGTGAGATCGGTCACGCCCAGATTTGCCGCATATAGATTTGCCCCACGCAAATCGGACTCCCGCAAGTTGGCTGCGCGCAAATCGGACTCGTACAAGTTCACCCCGCGCAAATTCGTCCCGACCAGATAGGCGCCCATCAGATCAGCCCAGGATAGCTCAGCCCCGCTCAGGTTTGTGATATAGAGACTGGCGCCGATCAGATTAGCCCCGATCAACCGGGCTCCCACCAGATCAGCAGCGCTCAGATCCGCCATGCTCAAATCCGCTACGCTCAAGTCGGCGCCGCTCAGATTGGCTCCACTCAAATTGGCCCCGTTCAGATCCAAACCGCTCATATCCAAATCACTCAAATCGAGACCCCGTAACCGTGGGGCCACCCCAGTACCGATCAAAGCGATTATCAGATCCCCTCGCCTTATCTCTGCCATCCCATTCTACCTCCTGGTCGCAAGCCCTCCATAGTCCCACATCCTGGACGTCAACTCGGAAGCGAACTCAGTATAGTGTGACTCACCACAGAAGTCAAACACACTACAGTGGAATAACCAGAAATGCCACGCGCCGGGTGGACGCGTGGCATTAGCAGGTCACCTCGATCCCGATAGCTACGTTGGCTTGACCACGTCCTGTTCGATCCATTGGCGGGCCGCGCGCTGCCGGAGGCACTCCGGGCACATGCCCCACAGCTCGGCCGTCTCGGGCAGCACCTCCTTGAGGAAGGCGGTCGGTTCGGGAGCGAAAAAGCGGCCGCACGCCGGGCAGGGGTGCAGCTCGACAGTGGTGTTCCAATTGTGCAGGATGCGCTGGTGGCCGCGGTCCTCGATCCAGATGGCGCCGGTGGGACAGACCTCGGCGCAGGCCCCGCAGCCGATGCAGGCGTCGGACTGCACGTCGAAGGGCGCGCCCACCCGGCGCTCTCCCCCCCGCCCGATGAAAGAGATGGCGTTCGCCCCGATCGCCTCGCGGCAGACGCGGACGCACAGACCGCACAACATGCACAGCTCGTCCGCCTTTTCGGGCGGCGGCGCGCCAAAACGGGACGCCGTCACACCCTCCCCGGCCGCCAGCTCGCGGATCACGGCGGACTGCGGGCAGCGGCTCAGCAGGAACTCGAGCGCCAGCCGGCGGGCGGTCACCGCCTCCGGCGCGTCTGTCTCCACCGCCAATCCCTCTTCCACCGGATAGACGCACGAAGCGACCAGCTCGCGATGGGGCGAGGCGACCAGCACCATGCACAAGCGGCATGCGCCATACGGGGCCAATCCCTCGTGGTAGCAGAGCGTGGGCAACTCTACCCCGGCGGCTCGCACCGCCTCTAACAGGGGCGTGCCTTCGGGCACAGCGATGGGATTTCCGTTTACGGTCAGCTCGATCATCGGCGTCACCTCACGATCTCGATGGCCCCTTCGGGGCAGGCGTCGTGGCACAACCGGCAGCGCGTGCACAGCTCTGGATCGATCACGTGCGGCTCTCGCTTCTCCCCACGGATGGCGCCGGCCGGGCATTCGCGCTGGCAGATGCCGCAGCCGGTGCACAGGTCGGGCCGGATGGCGAGCCGGATCAGTGCGCGGCAGACGCCCGCCGGGCAGCGGCGTTCGTGCACATGTGCCTCGTACTCGTCCCGAAAGTAGCGCAGCGTGGATAGCACCGGGTTCGGGACCGTCTGGCCCAATCCACACAGCGCCGCCCCCTTGACCCACACGGCGACCTCTTCCAAAAGCGCCAGGTCCTCCGGCGTCCCCTCGCCCGCGACGATGCGGCTGAGGATGGTGTGCATGGCCCGCGTGCCCTCGCGGCAGGGCGTGCACTTGCCGCACGACTCGTCCATGGTAAAGTTGAGGAAATAACGGGCTACGTCCACCATGCAGGTCTCTTCGTCCATCACCACCATGCCACCGGAGCCCATGATCGAGCCGGCCTCGGTCAGCGTCTCGTAGTCAATCGGCAGGTGAAACAGGCGAGCGGGCAGACACCCACCGGATGGCCCACCGGTCTGCACGGCTTTCACCGCCTTGCCGTCCGGCCCGCCGCCGCCGATGTCCTCGATCATCTCGCGCAGCGTGAGGCCCAGCGGCACCTCGACGAGGCCGGTGTTCGCCACTTTGCCCACCAGCGAAAAGACGACCGTGCCCGTGTTTCCCTCCACGCCGAGGCCCGCGTACCAATCCGCGCCCCGCGCCAGGATAGCCGACACCGAGGCCCAGGTTTTGACGTTGTTGATGACGGTCGGCTGCCCCCACAGGCCGCTGGTCGCCGGGTAGGGCGGTTTGGGCCGCGGCTCGCCCATCCCGCCCTCGATGGAGGCGATCAGGGCGGTCTCTTCGCCGCACACAAAAGCGCCGGCCCCGCGCACGACCCGGACGCTAAAGTCGAACCCGGAACCGAGGATGTCCGCTCCCAGCAGACCGGCATCCTCCGCCCGGGCGACGGCCTGGGTGACGCGCTCGACCGCCAGCGGGTACTCGTCGCGCACGTAGATGTACCCCTCGCTCGCGCCGATGGCGTACCCGCCGATGACCATGCCCTCGATGACGCTGTACGGGTCGCTCTCCAGCACGGTGCGGTCCATATAGGCACCGGGGTCGCCCTCGTCGCCGTTGCAGATGATGTATTTGGGTGCGCCGGGCGCGTCGCGGCAGATCTGCCACTTGCGCCCGGTGGGGAAGCCGCCGCCGCCCCGTCCGCGCAGCCCGGAACGGCTCACTTCGTCTACCACGGCCTGGGGCGGCAGCGCCAGCGCGCGGGCCAGCCCCTGGTAGCCCTCGCGCGCAGCGTATTCCTCCAGGCGCGTCGGGGCGATCAGGCCGCTGTTGCGCAGGATCACCTTGTGCTGGTGGGCGTAGAACGGCAGCTCTTCCAGGGGAGGCAGGTCTTTGGCCGGTTCAGAGCCGTCTCCGTTTTCACGGATCGCGGCCAGCGCGCCCTCGGCCGGCAGCGCGCCCTGGGCCAGGGCGGCGATCAATGCGCGGGCACGTTCGGGCGTCATCCGGGCGTAGAGGACGCGCCCCCGGTCGGGCATCCGCACGTCCACCAGCGGCTCCTGCTGGCAGTACCCGATGCAGCCGACGGCAACGAGCGCGAGATCCAGGCCGCGCGCGGCGGCTTCGTCGCGCAGCGCGTGGTACACGCCGTCGGCGCCCGTCGCCAGCCCGCAGGTCGCCATGCCCACGCTGATTTTCAACCGGGACGGATAGAGGGCGGCGATGCCCTCGGCGCTCAGTTTTTCCAAATCGGAGCGAGTGTGTACTCTCATGCCTCTGGCTCCTCTGCCGGCCGGTATTTCTTGAGGATGCGGGGCAGACGGTCGGCCCTGAGCCGGCCATAGGTATCGCCGTCCACCCGGATCACCGGCGACATGCTGCACGAACCGACGCAGTAGACCGTCTCGAGCGTAAAGAGCCGGTCGTCGGTCGTCTCGCCCGGCTCGACGCCCAGGGTGGCGGTGAGTTTTTCCAAGAGCTTGTCGCCGCCTCGGATGTAGCAGGCCGTCCCCAGGCAGACGCGAATCGTGTGGCGGCCGCGGGGTTCGAAGCCAAAGCTGGCGTAGAAACTGGCCGTGCTGTAGAGTTGGCTCAACGGCGCGCCCAACTCGTCGGCCGCGCTGCGCAGCGCGGACTCGGGCAGATAGCCGTGCTCGGCGTTGATGGCGTGCAGCCGGTCGAGCAGCGCGCCCCCCGCCAGCGGCGGTGGTTGTGGTATGAGTGGCATCGTCACCTCCATTCAGATTCAGGTGCGACGCACTTGGGAAGTGCGTCGCACCTGCGTCGCACCTACAGTCGGCTCGCTAAATCCCCAACGCCGCCCGCTTCGCCTCGATGTACGCGACCATCAATTGCGCAGCCTTGAATGGATCCGGCTCGACGGCAAAGGCGGCGCCGACGACGTCGTTGGCGCCCTGGGTGAGCACCTCTGTCACGAGCGGGCTGCCCAGCACCTGGGGGACAGTGCCCAGCACGGTAAAGACGCCGGCCGAGACGACGTACGCCCCGATGCTGACCGCCTTCTCGCTCATCCACTCCGGGGCCGCGCCGGCCGCCGGCAGGTCGCTGATGTCCACCCCTAGCGCGTTGGCGATGGCCGCGCAGGCGACCAGGATGCGGCTGATGTCCACGCAGGAGCCCATGTGCAACACCGGCGGGACGCCCAACGCCTGGCAGACCCCCTTCAGCCCGTCGCCAGCCATCTCCGCCGCCTCAGGCAGCAGCAGGCCGGCCTTGGCCGCGGCGATGGCGTTGCAGCCGGTCGTCACCACCAGCACGTCCTGCTTGATGAGCTGCTCCAGCATCCTGACGTGACCATAGTCGTGCTGGACCTTGGGGTTGTTGCAGCCGACCACCGCGCCGATGCCCTTGATAGCGCCGCTCTTGACCGCGTTCAACAGCGGGTCGAGCGTGCCGCCCAACGCGCCGACGATCGCCTCGACGCTAAAGCCGACCATGCACTCGCTCTTCTCGGCGGGGATGTGCACTTGTCCGGCCTTGCGGAAGCGATAGTTCTCCACGGCGGTGCGCACGATCTCCTTGGCGATTTCGTACGCGCGCTCCTCGTGGAACTCGATGTGGGTCGCACCGGGGAACTTGGCCTTGGGCGAGGTGGAGATAAACTTGGTGTGGAAACAGCCGGTCAACGCGCCCAGGGCGGGCATGATGCACTGCACATCCACGATCATCGCCTCGACCGCGCCGGTGATGACGGCCAGCTCCTGCTGCAAAAAGTTGCCGGCGATGGGGATGCCGTGGCGCATGATGATCTCGTTGCCGGTACAGCACATACCGACCACGTTGATGCCCGTGGCGCCGTACTTTTTCGCCAGAGCGATCATCTCGGGGTCCTGCGCGGCGGCGACGATCATCTCCGAGAGCGTTGGCTCGTGGCCGTGGGCGACGATGTTCACCGCGTCGGCTTTGAGCACGCCCAGGTTCGCCTCGGAGCGGACCGGCGTGGGCGTGCCGAAGAGCACGTCGGAGAGCTCGGTGGCGATCATCGAGCCGCCCCATCCGTCGGCGATGGAGGCCCGCAGTCCCTGCAGGATCAGGTTGACCGGGTCGTTGTCCACCCCAATGTGGGTGCGGTGCATGATCTCGACGATCTCGCGGTCGATGCCGCGCGGCTCGATGCCCAGGCTTTGCCACAGGGCCAGGCGCTTTGCCGGCGCGCGGCGCGTGAACTGGATCGGCCCCTCCTGCTTGCCAAACTCGCCGTAGGCGGCGTGCGCCAGGTCGAGCGCGATCTCTTCCTTGCTCCGACCGGCGGTCTCGATGCCGTACTCGGCCGCCAACGCCCCGAGCTTGGCCTCGTCCTTGATCTCGTAGCCGCCGCCCTTGCCCTCGGCGGTCAGGAGCAGCGTGTGAGCGATGTCCCGCCCGTGGTCGGAGTGGGCCGCGGCGCCGGCGGCGATCATGCGGATCAGGTTGCGGGCGACGATGATGTCGGCGCTGGCCCCACAGACGCCTGCCTTGGGTCCCGCTTCCTCAAAGGGGCTGATGCGGCAGGGCCCCATGTTGCAGTTACGGCAGCAGACCCCCAGCTCGCCGAAGCCGCACTGGGGCAGCATGGCCTCGTAACGGTCCCAGGCGGTCTCAAAGCCCAGCGCCTCCGCCTGGGCCAACATGTCGTGGGTGGCAGGATCAATGCTCCTGCTCAAAACCTTGTCACTATATGATTTCTCGGTCATAGGAATCACCTCCTTGTCCTCAAACTATGGGTTGCTCGCCAATCGTTGCTGGCTTTCCAATGCGTCCAGAAATTGGTGCGCCGTGGCCCGGGTAGACTGCTGCACGACCTCGCGCGGATAGCGCAGGCTGAGGGCCCGGGTGGGACAGGCTTCCACGCAGGCCGGGCCGGCGGGCCGATCCACGCACAGGTCGCACTTGAAGGCCGCTCTCTTCTCGCGGCCGGCGACGGTGGTGGTCGCCACGTGGATCGCCCCAAAGGGGCAGACCATCATGCAGAGCCGGCACGCGATGCACAGCCGCTGATCCACCGCCGTGTAGGTCTCGGTGCGGTAGGTGGCGCCGGTGGGGCAGACCCGCACACAGGGCGCGTCCTCGCATTGGCGGCACTGGGTGGATAGCTTGACGATGCCGCCGTCAGGCTGGGCCTCCACCTGGACCACGTTGTTGCGCGGATGCAGCCGCTCGCCGGCCAGAACCGCGCCGATGACGCTGCCCGCTTCCGTGTGCGCAGCGGCGCAAGCCAACTCACAGGTGTGACAACCCAAACAACGTTCAGGATTGACCAGGATGAATGGACCTTCTACAGGCATACCTCTCACCTCCTTATGTGATATTCGATCGCTAGAACTTGGGAACAGTTGACAACCAGACGTTAAAGGGGAACGACGCCGCCGAAAAAAACGAGGCGCAACCACTCTCTCATCCACGGCGAGGAGCGCCAGGACGTGAGCAGCACACGAAGAACGTTGATCCAAGCAGTGGGCTTTCATTGCCTACTCGATGGCTCCAACCCTCGATCAGACTCCGATCAAAACACTATCTCGGTTCACCGGAGAACTCGCTACGAGGGTAGCATAGCATAGGTTACAGGTTTAGTCAAATCAGGGTCGAGCCCATTGGTGCAGGTGCTGTTTGACAGCCTGACAGAGGCTATACAATTTGACAAGTTCATTATTTGCCCTCGGACCAGGGGTAACAGACCGCTATTCCACCCCAAAATACGAAAATTGCTCAGATGTACTTGCCGATCAGGGCAGGAAACTGCTACGAGCGTAACTACTCGGCATCCCTCTCTGACGGACTGGTAAGAGCACAAGCTGACTCTAAATACGACGACTTGACAATAAGCCTTTTCTCATATACGATATGCTCGCTCTCTGTTCTGGAAAAGATCTCCCCCACTTTAACTTTCGAACTTGGAAGCTTTACCATACCGGGACCTCCCAATCTAGATCTAGACCCAACCTGGTGAGGAGGTGATGTGTATCGGGGACTATCGCTTGTTCAAAACTATTGCCAGACCGTAACACCTTGAAAAACGAAATAGGAGGAGATTTCCAATGAAACGCACTTGGCTGTACACGCTATTGGCAGCGATGATCGTCTCCGCGCTGCTCCTGACCGCCTGCGGCGGCCCTCAGCCGCCCGCCACGCAGGCCCCCGCCGAAGAGCCGGTTGAAGAGCCGGCCGAGGAGCCGGCGGCAGAATCGGCTGCTCGCAAGGTCGCCACCTTCATCTGGACCCAGGAGTTTGACACGCTGAACCCGTATTACACTAACATGTGGTTCTCCGCCATCACGCAACAGTTGTGGAACGCCTGGGCCTGGGATTACGACGATCAGAACGCTCCGCACCCGGTCCTCGTGGCCGAGATGCCGAGCGAGGACAACGGCGGCATTTCGCCGGATGGCAGCGTCATCACGATGAAACTGCGGGACGACATCGTCTGGTCGGACGGCACGCCGATCACCTCGGAAGACTTTAAGTTTACTTACGAGATGGTCGTGGATCCGAACAACGCTGTCGCCTCCACTTATCCCCTCGATCTGCTCGTCAGCCTGGAGACGCCCGACGAGCGCACCGTGGTGATGACCTTTGAGGAGCCGTTCGCTTCCTGGCAGGCCACGCTCTGGCATGGCCTGATGCCGGCCCACATTATGCGCCCGGTCTTTGAGGCGGAGGGCACCATTGATGGGGCGGCGTGGAACCTGAAGCCGACCGTCGGCTGCGGCCCCTTCGTCCTGACGGACTGGGAATCGGGCAGCTATGCCCGTTTCGTCGCCAACGAGAACTATTGGCTGGGCAAGCCCAAGATCGACGAAATCTTTATGCGCTTCGTCCCCGACGACGCCTCTCAGGTGGCGGCCCTCAAGACTGGCGAGGGCGACTTGGGCACCTTTATCGCCTACTCTGACATCCCGACTCTGGAGGCAGAAGGGGTCAACATGATCACCGTCTTCTCCGGCTACAACGAGGGCTGGTATTTCTACCTCGACCCGGAAAAAGGTCACCCGGCGCTGCAGGACGCGCGGGTGCGCCAGGCGCTGGCGCTCGGCTTCGACCGGTTCTCCCTCAACGAAGACCTACTGCTGGGGCTGACCGAGCCGGCCGCCACCTACTGGGACAACACCCCGTGGGTGGATCCATCCATCGAGCCGTGGCCCTACGATCCCGAACGGGCCAAGGCGCTGCTGGACGAGGCCGGCTGGATCGACACCAACGGCGACGGCGTGCGCGACAAGGACGGCGTAGAATTGGTGCTCACCTACGGCACCACCACCCGCGAGATCCGGCAGGATACTCAGGCCGTGGCGCAGCAGCAGTTGTCCGAGATCGGCGTCAAGATCGAACTGTTCAATTACGCCTCCGACATCTTTTTCAGCAGCTATGGCGAGGGCGGCCCGGCCGCCACCGGTGCGAACGACATGTTCGAATACTCCACCGTGCCCAACTTCCCCGACGGGGACACCAGCGAGTGGCTGTGCCGCGAGATCCCCAGCGACGAATCACCCGACGGCATCAACTGGCCCGCGTACTGTGACGAGGAACTGGATGCGTTGTTCCAGTTGCAGGTTACCCAGGTGGACTTTGAGGAGCGTCAACAGACGTTCTACCAGATCACCCGAAAGATCTTTGAGGAGGCGCTGTGGGTTGGCCTATGGCAGGATCCGGACATCTTTGCCATTGGGCCTCGGTTGAAGAACGTCAAACTCTCCGGCGCCACGCCGTTCTTCAACATCCAAGAGTGGGATCTGACCGAGTAGCCTGCGGAGAGCTTTTCGGGTTCGAATGATCACGTGCAGCCGGGACGGGAGCGTACGCCTGTCCCGGCCTGCACATCCCCAGGCCCAGGACTGAGGAGGAAAGCATGACCCGTTACGTCATTCGGCGTCTCTTGCAAGCCATCCCGCTGCTCCTCTTTATCAGCATGGTTCTTTTCGTACTGATGCGGAACATTGGCGACCCGCTGGCCACGATGGGGGGACGCCGGGTCACCCGTTCCAGCGATCGGGAGCGCCTGACCCGCCAACTCGGCCTCGATAAACCCCTCTATGTCCAGTATTTTTATTGGCTGATCGGCAACGATTGGACCAAAATGGACCTCGATGGGGACGGCGTGGCCGAAACGCCCGGTCGGATGCGCGGCGTGCTGCGCGGTGATTTCGGCACATCCCTGGTCAACCGGGGCAAACCGGTGTTGGAAGTGATCTGGGAGCGGCTGCCGAACACGTTGCTGTTGATGATCACGTCGGAGGTCGTGGTCATCTTGTGCGCTCTGGTGGTGGGAGTTTACTCGGCACTGCGTCAATACTCGCTGACGGACCAGATCGTGACCACAATCAGCTTCTTTGGTTATTCCCTGCCGATCTTTTTCATCGCCCTGCTCTCTATCTATATCTTTGCCGTCAACTTTAAACGGTGGGGACTGCCCTACTTGCCGGCCGTCGGCATGTTCGATCCACAAGTGGGCAAGACGCCGTCTCAGGTGATCTTGCACATGGTGCTGCCAGTCTTTAGCCTCTCATTCATCTACCTGGCTGCCTACAGTCGCTACATTCGGAGCACGATGCTGGAGGTGCTGAGCCAGGACTATATCCGCACGGCCAAGTCGAAAGGACTGCCACGCCGGACGATCATATTTCTCCACGCGCTGAAGAACGCCGCCCTGCCCATCGTCACCGTAGTGGGACTCGACCTGCCATTCCTGTTGGCCGGGGCCGTCGTCACCGAGCGCATCTTTGCCTGGCCCGGCATGGGACGCCTATTCCTCGACCACGTCTCCCGCGCCGATACCCCCGTGGTCATGGGCATTCTGATGCTGATCTCTATCGCCGTGATCGTCTTCCAATTGATCACCGACATCATGTATGCGTGGCTCGATCCGCGCATCCGCTACGATTAGGAAAAGCGCCACAATGACAAGCTCAGCAGAAACGACAATGGTAGGTGTGTCCCGTTCTGTGGATGACCTGTTAACTCCTCCGCTGACACTGCGCCAATTGATGTGGCTGCGGTTTCGAAGGCACAAGATGGCTCTCTTTGGAGTGGCCATGTTGATTCTGTTGGTGATCTATTCCTTTGGCGGCGCGTTCTTTTTCTCCGAGGCGTATGCGAACACCACCAACACCAAAATGCGTTTACAACCTCCAATGGCCGGTCACCCCTTCGGCACCGATACGGTTGGGCGGGACATCCTGGCCCGCACCATCTATGGGGGCCAGATATCCCTCATCATCGGTTTGACCGCCGCCCTGGTCGAGACGATCATCGGGGTCTTGGTTGGCGCGTTGGCCGGCTATTACGGTGGCCTGCTGGACAGTGTGTTGATGCGGGTGACAGAGGCCATGTTGAGCGTCCCACAACTCTTCCTGCTGATCGTGATGGCCAAGTTTTTCGGCGGACAGATTCCCGACCTGACGGTAATGGGACGCACGTTCAGCGGCAGTGTCATCGTCATCATCAGCATCATCGGAGTGACTAGTTGGATGTACCTGGCCCGTATCGTGCGAGCCGAGTTCCTCTCTCTCAAGGAGAACGAGTTCGTCCTGGCCGCCCGCGCTATCGGCACACCGCGCTGGCAGATCATCTTCCAGCACATCCTGCCCAACTCTATCGCCCCTATCATCGTCTCGGCCACTCTGGGCGTCGCCGGCGCCATCGGCACCGAGGCCTACATCAGCTTTCTGGGCATGGGCGTCCGTCCCCCGACCGCAACATGGGGCAACATGTTGGATGGGGCGTACAATTACATCGAAACCGCTCCCTGGCTGTGGATCTTTCCCGGTATGCTGATCGTGCTGACGGTCCTGAGCATCAACTTTGTGGGGGACGGCCTGCGAGATGCTCTGGACCCCCGCAGCCGGGCTACGTAGATGGCGTTCAAGGAGACGATGATGGGGACTTTGCTCAAAGTCACAGATCTGGAAATCCGATTCCACATTCCAGAGGGCGTCGTCTATGCCGTCAACGGCATTTCCTACATCATTGCCGAAGGCGAGACGTTGGCCATCGTCGGGGAGAGCGGCTGTGGTAAATCCGTCAGTATGATGTCCATTTTGGGGCTGATTCCCATCCCACCGGGCGAGATCGCCGGTGGGAGCGCCGTGTACCAGGGGCGCGACCTGCTACAACTCTCTGATGTGGAGATGGAACACGTGCGGGGCACAGACATCAGCATGGTTTTCCAGGAACCGATGACGGCGCTGAACCCGGTACTGACCATCGGCCGGCAGATCACCGAATCGCTGACGACCCATCTCGGAATGAACGACCGGCAAGCCGAGGAACGGGCCGCTCAACTGCTCGAAGCGGTTGGGATTCCCGACGGCGTCCGACGGTTGGGGGATTATCCGCACCAATTCTCCGGCGGTATGCGCCAGCGGGTGATGATCGCCATCGCTCTATCCTGTAATCCCAGCCTGTTGATCGCCGACGAGCCAACGACAGCGCTGGACGTCACCATCCAGGCCCAGATCGTGGAGCTGGTGATTCAACTGCGGGAGCAGCTGGGCATGGCGATCATCTGGATCACCCACGACCTGGGCGTCGTCGCCGGATTGGCCGACCGGGTGATCGTGATGTACGCCGGTTACATCGTCGAAGAGGCCGAGGTGGACAGCCTCTACAACGACCCGCGCCACCCGTATACGCTGGCGCTCTTGGCCGCGCTGCCCCGCGCCGACCGCCGCCGCGACCGCCGCCTGGCCTCGATCCCCGGCGCGCCGCCCAATCTGTTGATCAAACCGCAGGGCTGCCCGTTTGCGCCCCGCTGCCAGTTTGTCCTCGACCGCTGCTGGAGTGATACGCCGGTCCTCACGCCGACAGGGAGCGATCACGGGAACGGCCATCGGGCCGCGTGCTGGGTGAATGTGAAGACGGGAGCGCCGCGATGAATACATACGATGGCATCAATTTGACGGCCACAGCGGCGGCAGACACAGCCCCGCCATTGGTCGAAATCCAGAACCTCGTCAAGCATTTCCCCATCACTCGGGGTATCCTAATTCAACGCCAGGTCGGAGCCGTCCAGGCCGTGGACGGCGTCTCGTTCACCATCACCCAGGGCGAGACGTTGGGCTTGGTGGGGGAAAGCGGCTGCGGCAAAACGACCGCCGGGCGCACGATCCTGGGATTGTACCCGGCGACCGCTGGCGTCGTCCGCATTGATGGACAGGACCTGATGACGGCGAAAGGCGCCGATATGCTGGCCATCCGCCGCAAGGCCCAGATGATCTTTCAGGATCCCTTCGCGTCCCTCAACCCACGGTGGACGGTCAACGCCATCATCAGCGAGCCTCTAAGAGTGCACAAGCTGTTCCAGAGCGAGCAGGAGCGGAGCGAGCGGGTGCGGGATCTGCTGGAGCTGGTCGGTCTCAGCCCGCGGCTCGCCAACCGCTTCCCCCACGAGTTCTCCGGCGGGCAGCGCCAGCGCATCGGCATCGCCCGCGCCCTCGCCTCCGACCCCGAGTTCATCGTCTGCGACGAGCCGATCTCTGCCCTCGATGTCTCGATCCAGGCCCAGGTCGTCAACTTGTTGGAGGATTTGCAAGATCAACTGGGACTGACGTATCTCTTTATCGCCCACGATTTGAGCATGGTGCGTCACATCTGCGATCGGGTCGCCGTGATGTATCTGGGCAAACTGGTCGAATTAGCGCAGAAGGACGAGTTGTACGAGAACCCGCTCCACCCCTACACCCAGGCGCTCCTCTCGGCCGTGCCGCTGCCGGACCCGGCCGCCGCCCGCCGACAGCGGCGCATCATCCTGGAAGGGGATGTCCCCAGCCCCAGCAACCCGCCGCCCGGATGCCGTTTCCACACCCGTTGTCCCCGCACTGGCGACCGCTGCGCCGAGAGCGAGCCGGTGTGGCGGGATGCCGGCGGCGAGCACTTTGTCGCCTGTCATTCGGTATAGGGATATGCCGGCTCCGCCCTGACTAATTCGACAATTAGAAAACAGGACACAGATTTTAAGGGATGCACACAGATACTTCGATTCTTATCCGTGAAAATCTGTGTGAATCCGTGTCCCCAAAATTGTTCGCGCCGAATCTGACATTGTTAAGCCAACCACGATTCCAAGGCGTTCTCAGGTAATACTGCGAAATTGAGCAAAAAATCCACATTCTTCACCAATATTCTGAGAGCCTTGATTGCCTTTCCATGAGATTGTGCTATAATTTTTTCCTGTTTGGCGACAGATGGCTCACTATCGAATCGAGAAGCGTGGAGACTCGGGGGTCCGCATCGAATTGAGACACGGCTTTGCCAGACGGATCGGAGAGTTCACATGCATGTGCACGTCGAATTCCTGGGAACGTTCAGATTGGCAGCAGGCACCAGGGGAACCACCCTGGAGATGGAAGAAGGGGCCACCTTTCGCGACTTGGTCCGCACGGTGGCCCACCGCTATCCGGCGTTGACCGATGGGATGATCAATGCCGACGATTATACGTTGGAGGGGTCGAACGCCCTCAATCGGAATGGTCAGCGCATGATTCGCCGACACGAAATGGACGAGCCCCTCGCGGATGGTGACCAAATCACATTGATGGCCATACTGGCAGGAGGTTAGACAAACTATGTACGGATACAGTGGCAAGATTCTGCATATTGACCTGGCATCTCGCAAGACGTGGGTCGAGACCAAGCCAGAGGAGTGGTACAAGACCTACATCGGCGGCGTCTCGATGGCATCCCGCCTTTGTTGGGAGAACATCGAGGCGGGATGCGACCCCTTATCCCCCGACAACCCGATCTGCATTGCCGGCGGCCTCTTCGCCGGGACGCCGGTCCCGGTGGGCGGCAAATGGGGACTGGCCTCCAAATCGCCGCTGACCGGCTTCATCGCCGACAGCTTGTCGGGGAGTTGGTTCGCTGTCGCGCTCAAGCGCGCCCGGTGGGATGGCATCGTCATCCACAACGCCAGCGACGAGTGGGTCTCGGTCTTCGTTGACGATGATCGGGTCGAGTTCCGCGACGCCGCTCACCTGGTGGGAAAGAACACCTACGACACCGAGGACGCCATCCGGGAAGAGATGGGGGACGATCAGGTGCGGGCGGCCTGCATTGGGCCGGCCGGCGAGAACCTATCGCGGATCGCCAACGTGAGCAACGACGGGCGGAAAGCGGGCCGGTGCGGCCAGGGGGCGGTGTGGGGGTCGAAAAAGCTCAAGGCCCTCGCCATCCGTGGCACGCGCGGCGTCGCGGTCGCCGACCCGGACACGCTCTTGAAGATGTCCTACGACATCCTCCAGCAGGCGCAGGGGCCGTACACCCAAAAGTACCGCGTCCTGGGCACCTCCTCCAACGTGCTCAATATGAACAAATTGGGCTTGCTGCCCACCCGCAACTATCAGCAGGGAGTGTTCGAGGACGCCGAGCTGGTGAGCGGCGAGTACCTGCACGAGCACTACAAGGCCAAGACCACTGCCTGCGCCCAGTGCCCGATCGCTTGCGAACAGATCGGGCACGTCAAGGAAGGCCCCTACGCGCCAGCGATGGGACACATCGAGTACGAGTCACTCTATGCGCTCTCATCCAACTGCGGCGTGAACGATATGGAGGCGGCCATCAAGGCGATCGTGAACTGCAACGAATTGGGGACGGACACCATGAGCACGGGAGTGACCATCAGTTGGGCCATGGAGTGCTACGAGAAGGGCATCTTCACTCAGGAAGACTTCAAGTGCGAGCGGTATCCCGACGGCTTCGAGGCCAACTTTGGCAATGGAGCGGCTATGGTCGCGCTGACCGAGATGATTGCCTATCGGGATGGCTACATGGGCGACCTGCTGGCCGACGGCACCAGGCGGGCGAGCGCCAAAGTAGATGCGGAGCGTGGCACAGAGACCTATAAATGGGCGATGAACATCAAGGGATTGGAGCTGCCCGGCTACGACGCCCGCGCGCTCAAGACCTTCTCCGTGGGATTGGCGGCCGGCGTGCGCGGCGGCTGCCACAACCGCTCGGCGGCCTACGACCCCGACATCCAGGGCGAGGTAGATCGTTTCAGCATTGACGAGACCCGCGGCCAACTGGCGAAAGAGTCCGAAGAGTACGCCGCCGTCTACGACACACTGCCGCTCTGCAAGTTCATCCGTCGCTGCTTCACCGGCAAGGCCGACCGGGCCGGCGCGTGGCCGGCCATTGCCCAACTGATCAACGCCACCACGGGTTGGGATTTCGACTACGACGCGATGGATCTGATCGGCGAGCGGGCCCATACCATCAAAAAGGCCTTCAACATCCGCGAGGGATGGACGCGCGAGGACGATCACCTGCCCTGGCGCTGGCACCACGAGCCGATGAAGGAGGGCGCTTCTGCCAACAGCGTGGTCACCGAGGAAGAGTTGGAATACCTGAAAGACCTCTACTACGAAGCCAAGGGCTGGACCAACGACGGGTTGATCCCCAAGCAGAAACTGATCGAGTTGGGGATGGAAGACGTGGCCGAAGAGATCGGAGTCTAAGGAGATAGCGATGCCTACTTCTACATCCAAGTACCAATACGTGACGTGCGATGCGTCCAAGTGCGTGGGCTGCCAGATCTGCGAGTACGTCTGTTCGCACACCAAGACCGGCGAGTTCAACACCTATCGCAGCCGCATCCGCACCGTGCGGGAACACAAGATTCTGATGACAGCCGTGACCTGCCGCACCTGCGAGGATGCCCCCTGCGTCATCGCCTGCCCGCGCGATGCGCTGAAGCAGGACATCAAGACCGGCATCATCCGCATAGATGCGAGCCGCTGCGACGGCTGCGCTTGGTGCATCGAGGCGTGCGACTTTGGCGCTATCTCGATCAACCCGGCGACCAAACTGGCCGAGATCTGTGACCAATGCGCGGACGAGGAAGACGGCCCCCAGTGCGTCAAGTGGTGCCCCAAAGAAGCCCTCACTCTTACCACCTCCGATCAGCGCGCTCAGAAAGCGCGTCACAAGCTGCTGGTCGAAGAGGTGGTGGGTTAGACGTGAAGACGAACCTCGTACAGTCACTGTCTACCGTGTAAAGCACCGACGTGAGGCGTATCGTTGAAGCCGCCTCGTTATCGCAAGGAGTAACTATGATCCCAGACGAGGGAAACGAAGAACTGCGCATCGGCGTGTACGTCTGCCACTGCGGGTCCAACATCGCCGGTGTGATTGACCCCACCGTCGTGGCCGAATACGCGACTACGCTGCCCGGCGTGGTGCGCGCGATCAACACCCCCTATGCCTGCGCAGACAGCGGCCAGAATCTCATCAAGGAAGATATCGAAAAGTACGATCTGAATCGGGTGGTGGTCTCGGCCTGCTCGGTGCGTATGCACGAGCCGACCTTCCGGGCCGCGGTATCCGAGGCCGGCCTCAACCCCTTCCTGATGGAGATGGCGAACATCCGCGAGCAGTGCACCTGGGCCCACGGTCACGAGCCGGAAGCTGCCCTCGAAAAGGCCAAGGACCTGACGGCGGCCGCAATCGCCAAGGCCGCCTTCCTCACCCCGCTGGATATGATCACGGTGCCGGTCACCAAGCGGGCGATGGTGATCGGCGGCGGCGTCTCGGGCATCAGCGCGGCGCTCGACCTGGGCGACCAGGGGATCGAGACGATCCTGGTGGAAAAGGAGCCGACCATCGGCGGGGTGATGGCGCAACTGAACAAGACCTTCCCCACGATGGACTGTAGTATATGAATTCTCGCCCCCAAAATGGTTGACGCGGCGCGTCACCCCAAGGTGGATGTGAGAACGTATACTGAGGTCGAACGAGTCGAGGGGTTCGTCGGCAACTTTCAGGTCCAACTGCGTGAAAAGTCCCGGCGCGTGCTCGCGGACCGCTGCAACGGGTGCGGCGAGTGCGCCCAGGTCTGCCCCATCGAGGTCCCCAACTGTTTCGAGATGTATCTGGCGCCCCGCAAGGCGATCTATGTGCCGATGAGCCAGTCGGTGCCGCTCATCTACACGGTGGACGAGACGGCCTGCATCCACTGCTACAAATGCGTCGAGGCGTGCGGTAAGCTGGACGCGATTGACTTTGATCTGCAGGACAGGGTCACCTGGGAGGACGTCGGGGCCATCATCACCGCCACTGGCTTCAGCCATTTCGACCCCAGCGTGATCCCAGAGTACGGCTACGGCCGTTTCCCCAACATCATCACGGCGATGGAGATGGAGCGGCTGAACAACTCGGCCGGGCCAACCGCCGGCGATCTGATCCGCCCCAGCGACGGCAAACACCCCAAGAGCCTGGCGATCATCAACTGCGTCGGTTCCCGCGACACGCGTTTCAACCCCTGGTGTTCCAACTTTTGCTGTATGTACGCCATCAAGAACGCCCTCCTGGTACAACAGCACTACCCGGACACCGAGATCACCATCTATTACATGGATATCCGTACCCCCTCCAAAGGGTATGAGGAGTTCTATGCGCGGGCGCGCGAATTGGGCATCCGTTTCACCCAGGGGCGCCCCAGCCTGATCACCGAAGACCCGGAGACGCACAATCTCTTTGTGCACTCGGAGGATCGCGACCTGGGACAGGTGACCGAGCGGGAGTACGACATGGTGATGCTCAACCAGGCCGCGGTCGCCCAGCCCGACGTGGACACGGTCAGCTCGCTGCTCAACATCACGCAGAGCCCGGGCGGCTGGTTCATGGAATACCACCCCAAGCTGCGCCCGATGGACAGCCCCACCGATGGCGTGTTCCTCGCCGGCGCGTGCCAGGGGCAGAAGGATATCCCTTCCAGCGTGGCCCAGGGCTCGGCGGCGGCAGCGCGGGCCGGGCGCGTGCTCCACTCCGACGAATGGGAGATCGAGCCGGTCGTCGCCGTGGTGTGGGAGGACCGCTGCATCGGCGCCCAGGGCAAAAAGTGCGGCATCTGCTCACGGGCCTGCCCTTACGGCGCCATCGAGTACGAGCCAGGCAAGCCTGCCCAGGTCATCACCGCCAAGTGCCACGGCTGCGGCGGCTGTGTGGCCGAATGTCCCCACAACGCCATCACCCAGATGCACTTTACCGACGCGCAGATCCTGGCCCAGATCCGGGCGCTGCTGGCCCGCAATCCCGAAGAAAAGATCCTGGCCTTCCGCTGCCACTGGTGCTCCTACGGCGGCGCGGACATGGCCGGTACCAGCCATTTCGAGTACTCACCCAATGAGCGTGGTCTGCGCGTGATGTGTTCCGCCCGCATGGACTCGGACTTTATCTACGAGGCTTTCCGGTTGGGGGCGGGCGCGGTGCTCTTCTCCGGCTGCCACTCGCAGGACTGCCACTACATCACCGGACAGCCGGTCGGTGAGCGGCGCGCCGAGCGGCTGCTCGGCCAGTTCGAGAAGGCGGGCATGACGCCGGGCCGCTTCCGCATCGAGTGGATCAGCGCCGCTGAGGGCGATCGGTACGCCGAGGTGATCAACGAGATGCAGGCCGTGCTGGATTCCATCCCCAGAGAACAACTGCTGGAAGAGATCGAGCGGCTGCGCCCCGAGATGGAAAAGCGCGCCCGCCGTATGCGCGAGGCGCCGCAGGTGGACGAGGCGTTGGAATTCGCAGACCGCCTGGCGGAGGCGATGCTGGTAGTAGAACCGTCTTAGGAGACGACATGTCACAGACGACCGTAGAGCGCCCCGGCCCGCAGATCATCAGCGATCTGATTGATCGCATCGTCGGCGCTGTGGATCCGCTGCAGATCATCTTGTTCGGTTCGGCAGCGCGAGGCGAGATGGGGATCGAAAGCGACATTGACGTGCTGGTGGTCATGCCCAATGGCACCCATTGCCTCAAAACGGTCCGTTATCTGTACAAGCAGTTGTTTGGGTTTGGTCATCCTGTTGACATCGTGGTGACGACTCCCAGCGTACTCGACCGGCACAAAGATAGCATTGGCTTGATCTACCGCACTGTACTGGCCGAGGGCAAAGAGATCTATGCAGTCTGACCGTCCAGTTCCGGGGAGTGCAGCCGATTGGTTGCGCCATGCACAGAGCGATCTAGCACTTGCAGGCGCTGCGTCGCCCCCGAATGTGCTATATAACCAGTTGTGCTTCCACGCGCAACAAGCGGCAGAGAAAAGTATCAAGGCTGTTTTGATTCACTATGGCGTCGAGTTTCGCAGGGCGCACGACATAGATTACTTGATGACGTTGCTGCCATCGGCAGTGTCATTACCGCCAGAAGCAGAGCAAGTTGTGGGACTGACCGGTTACGCCGTGATGCTCAGGTATCCCGGAGACTATGAGGACTTGACAGAAGAAGAGTACCGGGAGGCAATGCAGATCGCACAAACAGTTGTAGCGTGGGCAGAGCGGATCATTTGTGAAACGGAGAATTGATGAGCCATACCAACCAACCTGCAACCTTCGCCGACCAGGTTCGTCACGCCCCCGGCGGCGAGCAAATCTCTCACTGTTTCTCCTGTGGGACCTGTACGGCGACCTGCCCGATTCAGTGGGTGGAAGAAGCGTACAACCCGCGCCGCATCATCAAGATGGTGATGCTGGGCATGAAGGAGCAAGTCCTATCCGATCCGGTCATCTGGCTCTGTTCGGCCTGCGATCTGTGCTACCGGCGCTGTCCCCAGGAAGTGCACATATCGGAGATTATGCAGGCGATCCGGGACATTGCCGCCCAGGAGGGATACACGCCGATCCGGGCGGTCGCCGAGGTGGACGAACAGGCCTGCGCCGGTTGCGGCATGTGCGCCCAGGCCTGCCCCTACGAAGCGATCGAGTTGCTGCCCAGATGGGTGATGATGCAGCCCACGCTGAGGAAAAAGAGGGCGCTGCCCCAGGTGGATCCACTCCTCTGCCAGGGCTGCACGATCTGCACCGTCACCTGCCCGGTCTCTGCTATCCGCATCAAGGACATCGGCGACGACGTGATCCTGGCTCAAATCAGAGCGTTTGCAGGAAAGGCGGGATAGCAGCGATGAGTACTGATCGGAGGAAGCCGAATTGGGAACCCAAGATCATCGTCTTGATGTGCGACTGGTGCCTGTTCTCCGAACTGGACCGGGCCGACCTCGCCCGGGTGCAGGCGCAGCCCAACGTGCGGATCGTCAAGATCCCCTGCCTGGGCAGGATGGACCCGATGTACGTCCTGACGGCGCTGCAGGAAGGGATTGACGGCGTCTTGGTCGCCGGTTGTCATCTGGGAGACTGCCATTACAAGCGGGGCAACTTTATGGCAGAGAACCGGATCGCCGTATTGCAGACCGTCCTGGAAACCAGCAGCCTGAAAGGACGAACGAAATTCGCCCACATCTCGACGGCGGAACGGGGGGTGTTCCCCCGCCTGGTGGAAGAGATGCAACAAAAGATCGGCGCATTGGGACCCATCGAAGAGGAGCTGACATGAGAGCCACCATACCCATTGAACACGGACGTCAGCGGAAGGCCGCCGACGGGATCCGCCGCCTCCTCGAACGGTTGCTGGAGGCCGAGATCGTTGACGCGCTCCTCGTGCCGATGGAAACGCCGACCGGCGCGATCACCCCCGCCCTGGTCAGCGACCCCGACCTGTTGAGCGCCGCCCGCCCACTGGCGCCCGTGATGGGCCTCAACGCGGCCCGCATCGCCGGCAAAGTCTCGATCCGCGAACCCCGCGGACGCATCGGCGTCGTGCTGCGACCGTGCGAGCTGCGCGCGTTGGTGGAGCTGGTCAAGCTCCAGCAGGCCAGCCCCGACGACCTGGTGACCATTGGCATAGACTGCTGCGGCACGTACGACGTGCCGACGTATCTGGCGAAAGCGCAGAAAAAAGCGCCCAAGAAGGGCGGGCGGGGCGCGGGGCCCCAGTTGTGGGCCCAACTGTTCGACCGGTTGAGCGACAATCCCGCCGCTGCGCCGCCCGATCTCCGGGACGCCTGCCAGATGTGCGAGCGACCGCACGTCGAGCAGGCGGACATCACGGTGGAGCTCTTTGGCGCGGATCTGAACGCCGGCATCCCGGTCACGCTGCCCGACGAGATGGGCGAGCGACTGGGGCTGGAACCGACAGAGATGGCCGGCCAACGGGACGAAACGATCGAGAAAATCGTCGCCGCCCGCACCGAGGCGCGCGATGCACGCTTCACCGCGATGCGCCAGCGTCTGGACGAGGAAGGGATCGAGCAGGTCCTGTCGGAGTGCGTGCGCTGCCACAACTGCATGACCGTCTGCCCGATCTGTTACTGCAAGACCTGCCTGTTCAAGAGCGCCGCCCTCGACCACACGCCGCGCCAGTACGCCGATTGGGCCAGGCGCAAAGGCGTCTACCGGCTGCCGGCCGATACGATGCTCTTCCACCTGACCCGGCTCAACCACATGGTGCTCTCCTGCGTCGGCTGCGGGATGTGCACCGACGGCTGTCCGGCCGGGTTGCCCGTCGGTCAGGTCTTTCGCACCATCGGCCAGCAGGTGCAGGCCAAATTCGATTATACGCCCGGCCACAGCGTCCAGGATGGGCTCCCCATCATCACCTTCCGCGAGGATGAGTGGCTGGAAAAGGGGGAGGAATAGCGGATGGGCCAGCAAACAGAGTCGTTTGCAAGCCGGGTCAATGCCCTCAGCGGGCAGACGATCCAGATGTGCTACCAATGTCACAAATGCACGGCGGGCTGCCCGTCGTCCCACGCGATGGCGTACGGGCCGGATCGCATCCTGCGTCTGGTCCAGTACGGGCAAGTGGAACGGGTGCTGTCCAGCCGAGATCCCTGGCTCTGCTTTGGATGTGAGATGTGCGGCGCCCACTGTCCCAATGAGATTGACATCAACGAGGTCATGATCGCGCTCAAGACCCTTGCCGGCGAAGCAGGCTACCGCGTCGAGGACTGCCAGGCGCTGCGCGAGGTGCTGGCCGACTATCTGGCGCAGCGGCCCGAGATCGAGATAGACGACCGGCTGTGCGAGGGCGTCGGGCGGCTCAACCGCCTCAGCCAGACCATCGCCGACGCGCACAACATCACCGGCGACGACAACGTCAATCGGCTGATGTGGAGCCAGAACCTGGAACGCGCCCCGGTTGGCCTCGACGGCCGACCGGGGGCCGAGATCGTCTATTTCGTCGGCTGCGTCGCCTCGCTCTTTCCGCGCAGCTATCGGGTGCCGCAGGCATTTGCGTCCATTCTCGACCGGAGCGGCGCGAATTTCACCACCCTGGGCGGCAAAGAGTGGTGCTGCGGCTACCCGCTGCTCTCGATGGGACGGCTGGACGAGGCCCGCGCGCTGATCCAACACAACGTCGAGCAAGTGCTCGAGTTGGGCGCCTCGCGGATTACTTTTTCCTGTCCCTCTTGCTATCACATGTGGAAAACGATCTATCCCGAGGTGCTGGGGGAAGAGATCGCTGTGGAGGTGCTCCACGCCACCGAGCTGCTGAACGAGCTGGTCGAGCAGCGCGCTATCCGGCTCGGGAACCTGCCGTTGCGGGTGACGTACCACGACCCGTGCGACCTGGGGCGCAAGAGCGGCGTCTTCGAGCCGCCGCGCCAGGTGCTGCGGCGTATCCCCGGCCTCACCTTTGTCGAGATGAGCACGTCGGGGCAGATCTCTGAATGTTGCGGCGGCGGCGGCAACCTGGAGAGTTTCGATCCCAACGTTCTCTTCGAGGTCGCCGAGCGCCGGATAGACCGCGCCTGCGAGATCGAGGCCCAGGTGCTCCTCTCGGCCTGCCAGCAGTGCGAGCGAACCTTGATGACTGCGGCGCGCCGTCACGAAGGGGCACGCAAGGCGCGTTTGCAGGTGATGGACGTGACCGAGCTCGTCCTGCAGGCCGTGGAAAAGGCCGGTTGACCTTATTTTAGGAGAAGAGATGACACAATCCTCCAAACAGAACGGCGACAAGGTCGGTGCGGCGCTGGTCGTCGGCGCCGGCATCGGCGGCATCCAGACTTCGCTCGACCTGGCGGAAGCGGGATTCAAGGTCTACCTGCTGGACAAGGCGCCCGCCATCGGCGGGACGATGGCCCAGCTCGACAAGACCTTTCCCACCAACGACTGCTCGATGTGCATCCTCTCGCCCAAACTGGTCGAGTGCGGCCGGCACCTCAACATCGAGGTGCTGACTTACGCCGAGTTGGACAGCGTCGAGGGAGAGCCGGGTAATTTCACTGCCCACGTACTACAGCACGCCCGGT
>Ga0209614_1000460_pt1 | contig 35683 bp, 40 predicted proteins | sample BlaSprsedimmetaG_FD_185484 | JGI IMG/M metagenome (GOLD analysis project Ga0209614, IMG submission 185484) | Hot spring sediment bacterial and archeal communities from California, USA to study Microbial Dark Matter (Phase II) - Blank Spring... ...
AAAGATTCGCGTTCGCATAGGTGCATTCGTGCGTGACGAAGCACGTCCGCAAAGACGCGTTCCGTTTTGGCATCCGAGATCAGATATCAAAATCCTTTCGAAACTGGCTGAAACATTGCATTCTCTGCAGGTGCCGTGTACTGCGAGAACCGGATACGGACATTGCCGGGGCCATCGCGCGCTCCTGTCATACGGAAAGGATTGAGGGAGAAGAAATGTCCTGCTCCGTGCCCAACCGAAAAAATGCAGCCTGTCGGTGAGCATCGCAGCCCATACAACCGGAGAGGATCCGGGCAGAAAGGCTTGAACGCAGGATGTGCCGTCAAATCAGCTCTGTGCCCCCAGAATATTCATGCCGGCACCTCCACTCCTTCTCCCACGCACCCGGTGACGGATGCGCTGGAGGCATCGTCCGGCAGAGTAATAATACTTTGCGAGGCACCCTGCTGCCCTCGCAAAGTGCAGCCATACGAACGGGACGGGCGGCAGGGATGGGGATTCACATAAAATTCGCTATATCCTTTAGATCTCCAAGCTCGTCCCGGGCAACCCCTGCGCAGTCCACCACCTCCTTATCGATCAGAATGGGTGCGTCGGCACGGAGTGCGATTGCTATCCCGTCACTCGGGCGGCAGTCGATTGTTTGTTTTTCGTGATCGCCGGTGCAGGTGAGTTTTGAATAAAACACCCCGCCGTCCAGCGAATCAATGTGAAGCGAGAGGACCGAGATTGAAAACTTTTCCAGGAGATCTATGAAGAGATCATGGGTGATCGGGCGGGGAAGGATCTCTCCTTTCAGGGCATGGGAAATGGAAAGCGCTTCAAATAAGCCCACATAAATAAGAACGCACTTGTCGTCCGCTGTTTCCACGACCACCGTAGGCGCCCCGCCGCGCTCGGTGATGGCCATGAACACCCCGAGCACACCACATGAAATGAAACTCATAAACGTGTTTTCAGAACTATCTGCTGCAATATTAATGTATCGTACACCCCACCAGCGGATCCCGCGCTCCGGTGTCAGGCCTGCCGGGATTGGTGGGAGGTGCCGGTACCCGGCAAAGCAATGCCCCTATTTCAATCCGATTCGTTTCAGGATCATTTCACGGCGCACAATGAAGATGCTTGCCAGTATTCCGATAATGATATTGACGTAATAGAGAATAAACCGCCACAGCACCACGAATATTCCCACGATAGAAGATGGTATAAAGAGCCCATAGAGCGAGGTGGCACTCAGTTCTGCAATGCCGGAGCTGCCCGGCGTGAGGGGAATCATCATAAAAATGGCGATGATCAGCTGTACGATGAACGACTCGAAAAGATATGGTTCTTTTCCCAGACCCATCAAAATCAGTGATGCGATAGAAAACTCAAACACCCAGTAGAGGGTGGTGAACAGAAACCCCCAGATCAGGCCGATTTTGCCTCCCCCTACAAAGCGGGAGAGACTGCCGTTGAAATTATCCACTTCATGATCGATAGCGTCGACGAAACGGTCGAGTTTTGTGCTGTGCCATCTTCGTGCAGCCCACAGGGAGACCATCCTGAGGATCCCCTTGAGAAAATCCGGATTTCGAACGGAATACGCAAAGAGAAGGACCGCGATGGTGACGGCTATCCAGGAGAAAAACATCGGCGTGGCAAAGTCGACATCAAGCGTGCTCCAGTGACTGCTCAGCAGAAGCATTGCCAGCGCCGCAATACCGCCGAGCACGATTCCGTCGATCACACGCTCCATGATCACCACGGCGGTGGCATCCCCCACTCTCACCCCGGAACGGTACAGCTCGTGAATTCGCACCGGTTCGCCGCCCATCTGGGAAGGGGTGATGGCAGCGACAAGCATGTTGGCAAATACCATATTGAGGCAATGGCTGAATTTCACCCGGTAGCCAAGGGATTTTGACATTGTCTTAATTCTCAGCGCCCAGAAGCAGAGAGATGCGAGATGAAAGGCGAGCGCGAGGAGGAGAAAGGCGGGATCGAGCCGGGCAAGGTACGTGATCGTGTCCTCATCGATGGTAAAATAGAGCACCACCGCCAGCACTATCACGCTAAATCCGATCGATACGGCCAGCCATTTCCATTGCTTTCTCTCCATGTGCGGACCTCAGGCGGGAAACTTCAAATTGTAGGATTTATCGACAAAAACACGCATATGAGGTTGTAATTTATAGTATAAACCTTTTAATGGTTCAAACCGTGAAAAGGTGCCTCTTTTCGGTGATCCTGAGCAGGCCTGCCCTGATACCCGCATCGAGAAAGCCGTAGCCGTAGCTGAACCATCCCAGCGCATTGATGCGGGCACCGCTCTCCTGCCATTCTCTTCCCCGCTCTCTTGCGACACGAGCATTCTGCCATATCGCCCTCGCAGTCTCATCCATGGGGCTTTCCCTGTCCGGGGCGCACTCCACGGCATCCTGTGCCTCACCGAGCATCCGCGCATACCGCCCGGTCTTTTCACAGAGGTGATCGTGGAGGTGCAGGGGAATTGTTTCGGCGAAGATGGGCAGCGGTTCAGGCTGCCGGGCAGGCACGAGAAGGCCGATGAGGCAGCCCGCAGCAAACCACCCTCTTCCATAGGTAAACGAGGCATGTGCGTTCACGAGATCACCGCGTTCAAGAAACACCCCGCCATCAGTGCAATAGGCAGCCACCATCTCACGGACCTCTGCTGCCGTCCGGTACAGGCCGGTCTCTTCCGGGATCGTGATTGCCGCGGCGGCGAGATAGACTCTCACCAGTTCTCCGAATTCCTCGATCCTCATAGGCCGGCAAACATTTCCAGGTATTCCTTCTCGATAACATGCAGCTCCGCCGGGATCACGAGGATGTGGAGGGGAGGACCAAAATCGATCTGGTTGAGCCTTTCGGCGTCACCGGCGGCAACGAAGGGCTCCGGAGAACCCGCCCGGGCAACCCCCACATAGAGCGACGGAGCAGGGAGTCCCAAGGCCTCGGCCATCCCCTCTATCGATGCTATCCCATCCCGTACCCTCATATAGCGATGTTCCTGAATGTCCAGGTAGGCAAGTGTGTGCAGGTTCTGGTTCTGGTTCTGCCGTATCGTCTCCAGCGGAGTGGTCGGGAACCATCCGCGAGCGGGAAACGGCAGTGAGCACGATTTTCCAAAGCGGTAGTTCTGCAGCCCGGTCAGGCCGCAGACTGCGCTTGAGATCGATGCCCCATGGATGATGCGGGTGGCAACGTGCTCCCGTGCCGCCCGGATGCGCAGATCGGCATGTGTGGTGGAGACCATCGGGTCGCCGCCGGTGAGAAAGGCCACTTCACCCGTTTTTGCCTGCTCGAGAATCGGTTCCGGATTCTGCTCCACATCCTCTCTGCCGAGAATGATCAGCGGCTTTTTGTAGAGTTGTTCGAGCGCTGGAACGTCGGCGCCCATGAGAACCGACGTGTAGGATTCGAGGTACACGCGGTCTGCACGGCGTATACTCTCCAGACCCTTGAGGGAAATATCCTGTTCATCATACAGGCCGAGACCAACGAACGTCAGCATGGATCTGCACACACTCCCGAATTGTTGTCATGTAAGTATCGCAGAAAAACCCGATAAGGTCTCTGTCTGGTTGAGGGAACAGTAGTTCCCCCCTACCCGAATATCAGGTTGATAAGCGCACCGATGATGATGCCGAGGCCCACGGTATAGAGGGTGACCGCGGCGGTGATGCGCGCCCCCATCTCCCTGAGGAGGACGGCGATGGTCGATACACAGGGCACGAAGAGCACACTGACCAGGCCGAAGATATAGAGCTGGAGCGAGGTCATGATGGCAGAGAGATTGGCGGTCCCCCCGAGTATTGCCAGCATCTCGAACGCCATCTCCTTGCGCAGAATCCCGAAGAGCAGTGCGGTGGCGGCATAGGGAGGGACTCCCAGCACGCCTTCCGAGAACGGCGCGATAAGCTTCTCGAACATTGCAGTGATCCCGATGTACTCAAAGAGCCCCAGAAAGATGCTTCCCACGAGGAGCATTGGCATGGCGATGAAGAGGAATTCCTTCATCCTCAGCCATGATTTCTTGAACACGAGCCGGCCCTGCGGACGACGCAGGGGCGCCATCTCCAGGATCATCCCGAACTGTTCTCCGGGGGTGACTCGGGAGAGCAGGAGCCCCGTTGCGGTAATGAGGAGGAAGACAATGAGGTAGATGGTGAGCGCAGGCAGTATTCCCACGAACGCTGCCACGATGCCAAGGATAATGACGGTGCGGGCGGAACATGGCACCATTGTGATCAGGAAGGCGCCGATGATCTTTTCCCGCCTGCTGGCAAGGTTCCGGAGCCCCATCACCGCCGGTACGTTGCATCCCAGGCCGAGCACGAGAGGAATGATTGCGCCGCCGTGCATGCCAACCCGGTGCATGGCTTTGTCGGCGAGAAATGCAGCCCGCGTCATATAGCCGGTGTCCTCCAGAATGGAGAGCAGGATATAGAAGATAAAAACGAAGGGAAAGGCGATCCCCAGTCCTGCCTGCAGGGCGATTGCGAGCGAGAGGGCAATGTTTTCCGCAAGGGGGGGAAGGCCAAACGCGAGCAGGGGATCGATGAGCATGACCTGGAAGGCGTCGACGATCGTCTCCTCGAGAAACGCTCCCACGATGAATACAACAAGGAGCGTCGAAAGCAGCACCATGACGAGGATGGGGATCCCCGGGATGCTGCTTGTCAGCAGCTGGTCGAGGTCGAATCCCGGTTTTGCCTCCCGTGTTTTAATCACCCGTTCCGCAATGGTGCGGGCATAATTGTGGCGGTTTGCGGCGATGATCTGCTGGACGGTCATGCGGTGCCGGGCTTCGATCTGCTCGGTAATCGCGGACGCTGCCTCGCTCACGGTGCCATCCTTCGCGATCCCCTGCAGGGCCCAGAGGCTTTCCGTACGACCGGCGCCAAGCGTTTTTTCCAGCGTCCTGACCGCGGCCTCAACGGACCTGTCGTAGGGGATGGTCAGCGTTGCCTTCCGCGCGCCGCTCCGCACAAGGGGAACGATTTTTTCGATGTTGTGGCCTTTGGATGCCGCCGTCTCCACCACTTCGATTCCCAGCTGGTATTCAAGCGTCGCCGTGTCGATCTCGAGACCTTCTTTCTCCATCTCGTCGATCATGTTGAGCACGGCGATCATGGGTATGCCGAATTCGGCAACCTGAAGGAGCAGGTAGAGATTGCGCTCCAGCCGGGTTGCGTCCATGACCACAATCACCGCATCAACCTTGCCTTCCTGAAGGAAGGTGCGCACGAGATCCTCTTCCTCGGACGTACCGTCCAGCGAGTAGATGCCGGGAAGATCGACGATGTCGATCATTTCCCGCTGGTAGCAGGTACTCCCGCCCTTCAACTCGACGGTTGTGCCCGGATAATTGCTCACCTCGACGCCGACGCCGGTGAGCTGATTGAAGATCAGAGATTTGCCCACACTGGGATTCCCGATTAACGCAACCTTCATGTGCGTTTCTCCACAAAAATCGAGCGGGCGATCTCAGGGCTGAGAGCGACGTCGCACTGTTTTACCCTGACGACAATCGACTGGTTGCGTAATTTGCGCTTCAGAGAGATGGTCTGCCCGGGTATGATGCCGAGATCCATCAGGCGGCGTTTCCACCCGGGCCCGCGCATCGACACCACGCGCAGTTCATCTCCTTCCGAAAAATCAAGGAGAGAATGCATCCCGGCTCTGGAAGGCTCCCGTTCCTTTTTCTTCCCCCACCGGTACGCCCCCGGACAGCTGTCACGGATATACAGGGATAGCCGATCGATCGTTTCATCAGAAACGTCGTGTTCGAGACGGCATGCCTCCTGAGAGGCCTTATCCGTATTCATCCCCAGCATTTCAGTCAGAAAACACTCCAGAGTACGGTGCTTGCGCAGTACTCCCTCTCCACGTTGCCGCCCTGAATCGGTCAGCATGATATCTCCGCCGGCCACTCGAGCGATATGCCCTTCCCGCTCCAGTTCATCGAGTATTGATCGGATCTCCTCATCGCTCATCTGGAGCTCCCCGCTCAGCTCGACAAATCCTACCGGCCTGTTGCGCTCCGATGAAATTTTATAGAGTGCCTCGAGACAGTCTTCCCTCTGGGAGAGGCGCATGAGAAGAGGTTTGTTCTTTCCTTCTTTTATCCATTTGTATCGTGCGCAGTGCAGAACGGAGATACACGCGGGGATACCAGAGTGCCGAAACGCGTCGCGCGCTTTCGTTGCGCAACCGGTTTCAAGATGCATGCACAAATGAGAAGAAGGGAACAGGATGGCTCTCAGTAACCGGCAGATCGCGGACACCATTCGTCATATGGGGCAGTTACTGGAAATACAGGGCGACGAGAACTTCAAGGTACGCGCGTATGTGCGCGCGGCCGAAACCATCCTGCGGCAGGAAGAGCCGCTTTCCGAAAAGACCGCTGCGGAAATGAGCCGGTTGCCGGGCATCGGGAAGAATATCGCCGCCAAGATCGTGGAATTGCACGAGACCGGCACCATCGGGGAATATCAACATCTCAGGGAGAGTATCCCCCCGGGAGTGGTGGAACTCCTGGAACTTGGGGGTGTGGGCCCCAAAACCGTGCACAAGCTCTGGAAAAAGTTCGGCATTGTGCATGTCGACGCGCTCGAAGCTGCTGCCCGGGGCCACCGCCTGCGCAGCATGCGAGGGTTCGGGGAAAAGAAGGAGGCTGAAATACTCCGCTCGATTGCACACCACCGACAACAGATCGGGCGGATGAGACGGGATCAGGCGGAAGAGGTTATCGATTCCGTCACCGCGGTGCTTCCGCCGGGTTCGTGGAGTGTTGCAGGAAGCTTCCGGCGGGGAAAAAGCACAGTGGGTGATATTGATCTCGTCTCGATTGCACCGGCCGCCACCATCAACCGCCTCCTCTCCTCGGTTGCCGATGAGGTGATCGACGAGGGAGAACGGCGCACCTCGATCCGGGTGGGCACACGACGGATCGACGTCAGGTTCACCGATCATGCCCGGTTCGGCTCGATGCTCGTGTACCTGACAGGGTCCAAACAATTCAATATCCGCCTCAGGGGAATTGCACAGGATCAGGGGTGCAAACTGAACGAATATGGAATCGAACACCTTCAGACCGGCGAACAATTCACTTTCGCGAATGAAGAGGCGGTGTTTCACCACCTCGGCATGGCCCTTATCCCGCCCGAACTCAGGGAGGATACCGGCGAGATCGAACGGGCGCAGGCCCACAACCTCCCCTCTCTCGTGGAACGTGGCCAGATCAGGGGGGATCTGCATGTGCACAGTTCATGGAGCGATGGAGTGCTCGCTCTTCGAGATCTCGCACGGATCGGGGAGCAGCAGGGGTACGAGTATATCCTCATCACCGATCACTCGGCAAGTCTCGGCGTTGCCGGCGGACTGGACGAGCACGCAATCCGGCGGCAGGTACACGAAATCGAGCTGGCGAACAGGGACGGAGGCTGCCATCTCCTCGCCGGCATCGAAGTGGACATTCTCAGCGACGGGAGACTCGGGCTTCCCGACCGGGTGCTGCAGGATCTTGACATCGTCGTGGCTTCGGTGCACTCAGGGTTCAAACAGGAGGAGGATGTCATGACCCGCCGCGTCATTGCGGCGCTGCAGAACGAGCATGTGGACATCCTCGGGCATCCCACGGGAAGGCTGCTTGGCAAGCGCCCTGCGTTCGACATTGACATGGCGCGTATTATCGATGCAGCGGCCGAAACAGGTACCGCGATGGAGATCAACGCCTCCCCGCACCGGCTCGATATCGACGATATCCATATCCGGCAGGCGAAGGAGCATGGCGTGCGCATGGCAATCAGCACCGACGCACACAGGAAAGAAGATTTCGCCAGCATGCGCCACGGCCTGGCCCTTGCGCGCAGGGGATGGTGCGTAAAGAACGATATACTCAATACAAAACCCATGCACGAATTGCTGGAGTTCATGCAATGATACACTGGCTGTATGAATACCACCTGAGGAGAACACTACAGGTCTTCCCCCGGCACATCTGTCTCATGATCGCAGATCACGATCTTGCGGTCAGCCCGGAAAAGATCGTCGACGTGGTGTCGTGGTGCAGGGAACTTGGCATCGAGGGCGTGACCGTCCATATCAGCACCTCCGGGAGTGCCTCGCTGGCATCGTTCATGCCCGCCATCCGCAAGATCGCGACTAGTGCGCAGCTACATCTCCACTGCGACAGCGAGACAGAAATTTCGGGCACCGGGATGCCTGTGGTCGTCGCCATCGGGAAGAGCGGCCGCGAAGAGATTTGCGCCTGTATCAGGGCTCTTGCAAAGGAAGGGGTCGCACCGGAGGACGTGGACGAACAATGCATCGAAGCGCACCTCACGTTCAAATGCGAACCCGATCTGGTCATCAAAACCGGCGGGAGCCATCTCACCGACTTTCTGATCTGGCAGTCGGTATATTCCGAGCTCTTTTTTTCGGACATCAACTGGAAATTGTTCAGGAAAACAGATTTCCTGCGTGCCCTTCGAGATTATCAGTTCCGTATGCGGCGTTTCGGGACATAGGCGTTCAATTTCATCCGCTGGTCGTACACCCTGATAGCCCGCAGGAGATCCAGCTTCCTGAACACGGGCCAGTAAGGGGCGCAAAAATACACTGCAGACTCGTTGCCGTTTGCCGACCATGGAAGAAAATTTGACGTCCGCTTTTCGTCGCCGGTGCGAATGATCAGATCGACCGGCGGGAGGTTCATTCCGTTGTGGAGGTGTGCTTCCACCACCCCCATATCGATCGCTTCGGGAGCAAGGGATCCCTGCCTGACCGCTTGCAGGATGGAACGGGCCGCATGGACGATCTCGTTGCGTCCTCCATAGGCAAGGGCTACATTGACGAAGAAATTGCCGTATGCCGCTGTTGCCTCCTCCACTTCCCGGATGCATTCGAGGAAATCGGGGGGGAGGAGGGTGCGGTCGCCCACCATCCGGACGCGCATCTTATATGCATGTGTCCGTTCATCCTCCAGCACGCGCTGGAACATTTCCTTGAAAAGGGCAAAGAGCGATTCGACCTCTTCCATGTCACGGGAAAAATTTTCGGTGGAAAATGAGTAGAGGGTGATATGGCGGATACCCAGATCGCGCGACCATTCGAGCAGTTTTTCCGTGGTCCCGGCGCCTGCGCGGTGTCCCAGTGCCGTCCCCATGCCAGAGAGGCGCGCGTACCGGCGGTTGCCGTCCTGTATCACAGCGATATGGTTGGGAACATAAGATATATGTTTTACAAGGAATTTTTCATAGCCTGCTTCAACCAGACTGCGCACGTTCATAGAGGGGTTACCTCCACTACTATCCCCCCGTTGGGATATCGCTCGACCACGTACTTTGTTCCCGGCAGGTGTTTTGCATGCTCGGCCAGAACCCACCATGCCATGTGGAGTTGATCCCCTACAGCTTCATAAAGATCGTGATCGAAGGGTATCGCCTGGCCGGAGTGCTCCCAGACTCCATATACCACCGTCCCGTCTTCGGTGATCTCGTCGAAGGTGCGGGCGGTGTTGCGGGCGATGCGCTTCAGCCGCTCCCGCAGCTGCACCGAGTCCTTGAACACCGACGAGCACCAGTGGACACGCGCATGGACAAGAAGCTCCTCAGCCCACGCGCGTGCCCCTCCGACGGCGTTGTGGTGGCAGTCCTCGAGGTCGTACCCGCGCGATCGCATCGCATTCGCATTGGTCTCGCTCCACTCGAGTTCATTGATATTGAGGAAATCGAGCAGAGGAACCACCGGGATGAGTGCCTCGAGGCCCGGAAGCGAAGGGACCTCGATGCCGACGGCGAATCCAAGGTCTCTGGCAGCACGAATCGCCGGGATATAGGGGGACTGCAGGATCTCCGGCCAGCATTCGTGAGGCGGATGGAGGCGGATTTCATCGACGAGGCCCTGCAGTCGCCGGAGCTCTTCGAGAGATGGCGCTTTTCCGGTATAGAGGTGGATGTGATGCTCCTTCCCGAATTCGGATTTGAGCAGCGAGCAGTAGTGGATCAGCGCCTCCATGGCGATGAGCGGTTCGCCCCCGGTGATTCCGGTGCCGAGTGCGCTCATGATACGCCCCTCCTCGATCAGGTCGGCATCGGATACGATACGGCGATCGTTGGCATATGCTGCATCACCGCCGCGCCGTTCCGCTGAAATCGGACAGTACCAGCAGTTTCTCGGGCATATTCCCGTGAGGAAAAGCACCATCTTCGCACCCTGGTGGCACAGGATGCATCCTTCACTCAGTTCCTGCATTGACCGCTTCCATCAGTCGCCCGACCACGAAGTCCCTGCCCAGCGCCTCAAGAAACCACCCCAGTCTCGGACCGCGTTTCTGCCCGAGAATCGAGAGGTACACCGCAGTGAAAATCTGCTTCGGGTCCACATTCGTCTCCTTACCCACCTCATAGACCGCGTTGTGGAGGCGCTCCGCCGACCAGTCATCAAGTGCCATATACCGCGCGGCGAGCACGCCAAGGGCATACCGCTCATTCGCGTCCGGTTCGAGCGCGGAGGAGGGGAGGGTCTCCTGCACCTCGAACTTCACGAAATCGGGCGCGTATCGCTCAATCCAGATCCGCGCGCGATGGGCGGCGGCAAGCACACCTTCCCGGTTTCTGATCGCATAGCCGCTCCGTTCGAGTATCTCAAGCACCCCCTTCTCATCACGGGCAATCTGGACGACGGTTACCATATGGCGGAAGGGGATGACAGATTCGATCCCGGTAATGGAGGAGAACTCGTATTCCCTGCTCTCTCCTGCCTGCGCCACGCGATCGAACTCATCGATGAGTGAAAGCAGCCCCATTCCAGGGTCGAAATCGATCGCTTTCTCCGGTTTCGTCCGGGCGATCAGGTAGCGCAGGACGTCAGGGGGGACGATTTCCAGCATCGCGTTGATCGTCACCGCCACGCCCGTGGAAGAGGCCATGGCCCCCCTGCCTTTGAGGCTGATCCACTCATACATCACCGGGAAGGGAGCCCGGTATTGGAAGATCGCCTCGGCGATTTCCTTGCCCGTATCATAGGAGCCTCCGGCTGCCGCATGGTCTTTGCCGAACGGCTCCACGGTCACCCCGAAGTGTGCCCAGCGCATAGGCCAGTCAACCCGCCAGACAAGCTTGCCCTCGCCTTTCGCGTAGTTGACCTCCCCTATATGCCCGCACTCGCAGCGGTACCGTACCTTATGCGCTTCGGGATCGAATGCGAGAATTTCTGCATTGCTGATCCTCCTGCAGTCCTCACAGATCGGGTAGAATGGCGACCATGTGTCGGGAAGCGCGCGATGCGACACTCTCTCGAGAATCTCCTTGATCTCTTCTCTCTTCTCGATGACGCGGCTGATCTCTCTGGTATAGGATCCGCCCCGATATTCCCTGCTCGCCCGGATCACGTGAGGGTGCACGTCCATCACATCGAGTGCTGCTAGAAACGGCGCGAGAAAATGCTCTGCATAGTTTTCGCATTCACCGCAGGGGCAGGGGATATCACAGAGGGGGCGGCCGATATACTGCGCATAGTCCTGCGGGAGAAAGGGGTAGACTTTCCTGAGCGGGTCAAAATCATCCGCGATATAGATCAGTTCGACGTCAAGCCCCCGGTCCCGCATCCCTTTGTATACAAGATCTCCTGTCACCACCTCGCGCATATTGCCGATATGGATCGGACCGGAGGGCGTGATCCCTGTCGCTATCCTGTGGCTGATTTCCGGGTCAACCTTTGCCGCAAAGACATCAGCCCAGTGAATTTTCTCGCTCACCGCAACCACCATGCTGTCTGCATTGCCCTAAGGGTTGATCGTCTTTCATTAACAATCTGTAGGTCATGCCCGGTGCAATCGGGCTCACGCAATTGCATGGGATGAAGAGATGAGTCAGGAAGCACGAGGATTGAAAAACGAATAGCCGTGTTCGTACGGGTCACGGGGAGACGCGGTATGAGGCGATGCAATCGGTGTAGTCGTCGAACCAGTATGCCCGCGGATTGCGTACATACACCAGTACGCGTCCCGTATTGTCTGATTCTGCGGCCTGGTTATACCGGAAGATGATCGCTTTTGCGGTGTTTCCGGTGACCTCTATCTTGCCGTTCGCGTGAGACATCACGAACCTCGCACACTTGGCGAGGCCTGAACAGCGGGCGCGCGCCATCTCCACGATGCGGTATGCTTCCTCGACCGGGACGGTGTAGATTTTGTTACCAACCGAGGGCCTGCACTGGAACACGTAGTACGGGGAGATGCCGGCGTATGATAACTGGTTGAAGAGCTCGGCGAGCGCCACCGGATCGTCGTTCACGCCACGGATCAGCGGGGTCTGGTTCATCAGAATTGCTCCGCTCTGCTGGAGCTGCGCGATTGCCCTCCGCGCCGCATCCGTCATCTCCCGGGGGTGGTCGAAATGCGTCATGACGTAGATGCGCCTCGCGGGCGTACTGTGGCGGGCAATCATCCGGAGAAGGGAGGGGTCCTGTGTTATCCTGAAAGGATTATACGCGGGAATCTTGCTGCCGATACGGATGATGCGGACGTGATCGATCGTGCGGAGCGCGGCGACGATCGCCTCCAGTTTTGGGGTGGGCAGCATGAGCGGATCACCGCCCGATATAAGCACATTGTTGATTTCGGGATGGTTGCGGATATAATCCAGCCCTTCTCCCAGATCAAACGCCACTTCGGAGTCGTCATCGACAAAAATCCTTTTCCTGAAACAAAAACGGCAAAACCCTCCGCACATGTCGCTGGCCAGCATGAGGGCTGTCTGGCGGTATTTGTGCTGCACCCCGGGAGCCACGGTATAGCGCTCTTCCGAAGAGGGATCAAGCGTTCCCCACGTATCCAGTTCGCCTTCATGCGGGATGACAAGCCTGCGTATGGGATCCTCGGGATCGTTCCAGCGGATCAATTGCAGGTAATAGTCATTCGCGCGAAACGCAAACCACCGCGTTACCTTCTGTAAGGAACTTTTTTCTTCGTTGGTTAACCCGACCACATGTTCAATATCGGTAACGTACTGTGCGTTCATTCCAGACTCCGTAGTTCATTTGAGGGCAAAATGCGGTGCAAACCTGCATCCAGTGGGTTTTTAAAATATTGACATCCGCTGAAGTGGTCGCCCTCAGTACCACTGCAGGGAAGATCTATTTATTTATTGGGGTATCCCGATAAAATCATTTAAAATTTGTTTTCCTTCAGAGGGCCAATTTAAGCCATATTTTGCTCTATGCCAGAAAAATGTTGTTGGGTTATAGAGGTATGAGAGTACTATATTATTTCTCCTTTTTCTTTTTCTTTCCCTTTGCCATGGAGAGGATGTCGACCATATATTTCTCATCGTTTCCGATGCGGACGACAACCTCATCGCTGTGGGCCAGTTTTTCAATGTTCAGCTCATAGGATCCCGGTTGAAGTACACGAATACTTTCGATGCGATCGTAGGCGTCGGTTTTTCGAGGCTTCTCTTCCTTGATCTCAAGGACTTCTTCCTGGGTCTCCATGACAATCTCTGCAATGCTCTTTTCTTCCAGAACATCCTTGTGCCGCTCGCTCTCCCTGATATAGAGAAATTTTTTCCCCCCGCAACTGGGACAGCCCTTGAGAATTTCCGTGGATCCGTCCTTGAATTCACGACCGCACTTTGTGCACTTATGTGCCATCTTCGCACTCACCTTGAAGAAACCCAGGCGGTAATGAAATCTTTTTCCTTTTTGATGGTTTTCAGCTGGTCTGCCGGGCCGATCACGGTGAGGCGTGTCGGGGAGGACTTCCCGAGCAGGCGATCGAGGAAGCCGGGCTTTTCCTTTGCAGGGTAGGTCTCCATTTCTATGCCCGCAAAACCGTCGGGCGTGATCTCCCGCATGGTAATCTCGATGAGCTTGCTCTGCTCTTCCGGGGCGAGCCCCTTTTCGAGCACCACGATATTTCCTTCCATCACATCATCGAGAATGAGGCGGATTTTCTCCATCATCGTCATACTGTCCAGACGATCAGCGGAAATCAGATCGATTTGTACACCCTGTATCATGGCACTCACCCGAAGTATTCCACCATTTTTTCATAGAGTTCTTCGACGTTGTCCCCCTCAAGTCCCGAGATGGAAATCACAGGATGCTGCGGGAAGGCGCTCTTGATGCGCTGGGGGGCGGCATCGGGGAGATCGATCTTGTTCGCGACGATGATCACCGGCAGTTTCCTGCTCTCGATAATGCCGACCATCATGATGTTGACCTGCATGAAGGGATCGAGCGTGGAGTCCAGCATGTAGATGACGCCGTTGATGTCTTCCCGGAGCCAGTGCATCGCCTCCGCAACGCCCTCGGTCGCTTCACGTGCGCGCTTGACCGCCTCGTCTTTTTCCATCCCGTACTCGATGAACTCCTTGTAATCGATCTTGGTGGTCACCCCGGGTGTGTCCACGATGTCGATGGTAATCGAACCGCCGTTGTTCCCGGTGATCACGATGCCTTCCTTTCTCCGGGCGCGTCGCGTCTCGTGGGGAATTTCGCTGACCGGCCCCAGCGCGTCGCCTGTCCAATCACGGACTATCCTGTTCGCCAGTGTGGTTTTTCCTGCATTTGGCGGGCCGTAAATACCAATCCGGGATTGACGCTTTGAGAAGAAAGCCTTCAAAAATTTTGATATCTTTTTCCTCGCTCTGAACAAAAAATCCATAAGACCCCTCTGATTGTGCGCTAATGGGAATGTTTAATAAAACTATAGCTATCACAAATTAATAATATCTTCTTTTTCGTTTAGGAGGAATAACCTTTAAAAGAGGAGAAAATGTAAAAAAGCGCGTCCATATCCTTTTATAGTAAAAATCATATTTACTCATTTAACCCATGTTTCAGCGAACTGATCCAAGCTGAGCTTTGTGGTGATCATGTGAACAACAACAGAAACGAAGCAATCCACTTCGAGACACGCGTCCCGCTCAGGGAAGTGATGAAGTACAATCCCACCACCATCGAGTGCGAAACAACCGTTGCGCGAGCAGCAGAAATCATGTGTCGCGACGAAGTGGGAAGTTGTATTGTGTTGCGGAATAATGCGCCAATAGGCATTATCACTGAACAGGACATTAACTGCAAGGTTGTGGCCAGAGATATCAGACCCGGATCCATCAGCGTAAGCCAGGTCATGAGTACACCGCTTATCACTATCGACGCAGATTCCACCGTTGGCGATGCCGCGCATATGATGGTCAGACACAAGGTACGGCGTTTGCCTGTCATTGAAGGATTGAAGGTAGTAGGAATTGTGACGGTTCGGGATATTCTCTCCGTTGCCAATGAGATCAACGAGATAATGTCAGATCTCATCGCTATCAACCGCGAAGATGAGATGATTATGGGAGTGTGCGATGCATGCGGCGCCATGTCCGATGACCTCGCCCAGATCGATGGCATGATGCTCTGTCCGGACTGTCGTGAGGAGGTCAGCCTTCGATGAAGGTTGTACATGACCTGATGGCTGTATTCCCGGTAGAAATCCCCGCGCTTTCTGACACTGAGTATGTTACCCGGGCACGGCAGATTCTCCGGGACTATGTGTTCAGAGAAGTCTATGTCCGGGATGCGCACAATGCGCTCGTCGGCTACATCGATATCACCGATGTGCTCAGGGTAACGAATACGAAATCAAATATCACCGTCAGCGGATACGTCAAAGAAGCGCCGGTCGTGGCGCCGGATGGCATGCTCGAGGATGCCGCGCGCACCATCGCGCGTGCGGGCACGGGGAGCGCAGCCGTGGTCGGTGACGGGAGAACACTGAAAGGGGCAATATGGCTCTCAAAGATTTTTCCCGTTCTGGTGACACGGCATGAACTCAGGGGAAGCGTGGAAGACTGCATGTCGAGGGATGTGGTATCTTGCAACAGTGACGACAGTCTCCAGAAAATTTACTCAAGGATCGTGGAGAGCACGTTCGATGCACTCCCTGTTATGAAAAAAGGCAGTCTGGTGGGTATTATCTCACGCAGCGACCTCTTGCGAAAGGGCACACTGCGCAGGGCGATCAATAATGCCCATACCGATATGAATGTCGAGAGCGTAATGACTACACCGGCTCTTACGATTGCGCCGGATGATGGTATCGCCGCCGCCGCACAGCTCTTGGTCCGGCACGACATCAGCCGCGTACCTGTCATTGCAGGAGGAGAGGTGGTGGGGATTCTTGACCGCCATGATGTGCTCAAGGGTTTAAAAATCCAGGAGGGCTAAGGGCATGCGCAGAAACAACCGTAATGAAAAGCAGGGAGACAAATTACTGAAAATGCCCGGAAAACTCGACCGGGGTCCCGTTGACTTCAAGTCCAGGATTGCAGAAAAGGAATCGAACATACTTGCCCTCGGGAGCAGGGATGTCATCTCGGTTCCGCTTACCACCACCATTCTCGGTGCAATCGGAACGATGACAAAACACGGGTTCCGGCGGCTTCCCGTCTGCGATCCGGGGACACATAAGATCAAGGGAATTGTTACCGCGGGCGACATCATCGATTTCATGGGCGGGGGAAGCAGGTACAACCTCGTCCAGGTGAAACACAAAGGAAACCTCATCGCAGCGATCAACGAAAGCATCAGGGAGATCATGACGAGGGACCTGACCACCGCAGGCGTATACGATCCGGTGAACGAGGTTGTTGCAACGATCATCGAAACCGGCATCGGCGGTCTTCCCATCGTTGACGAGGAGGGCGTGCTGCAGGGGATTATCACGGAGCGGGACGTGCTCCGCATCCTGACCCACGAGAAGAGTGATCTCCACGTTGAGGATATCATGAGCACGTCGCTTTACGTCACCTCGCCCGAGTCACCCCTCGGTACAGCGACAAAGGATATGGTCACCCACGGTATCCGGCGCCTGCCGGTGGTCAGCGATGATGTGCTTATCGGGGTCATCACCGCCTCCGATGTCATGAAATTCATCGGCGGAGGGGGAGCGTTCGACAACCTCCTGACCGGAGATGTCGCCGATATCATGAATTTGCCGGTGCGTGAGCTGATCGACGGCACCCTGCATACCACAATCCCCGAAGAGGGGATCAACAGGGTGGCCCAGGATATGCTCGACAAAAACGTAGGAGCCCTGCCGGTAATCGAACAATCTCGACTTGTCGGACTTGTAACGGAATTCGACTGCGTGAAGGCTCTGGTAGAGAGGTGAACTATGAAAGCATGTGATATCATGACCTCGCCGGTGTATGTCGTGGCGCCCGCCGACCACATGGCATATGTGCGCAACCTGATGATCAAGCACAGGATTTCACGATGCCCTGTGCTGGAGGCAACGGAGCTCAAGGGAATGGTAACGAAAAAGGACCTTGCGCGCGGATTGCATCAGCTGGAACCGATCTGGAGGCGTCGCCCGATTGACAGGATACCGGTTGAGATGATGATGACGCCGGACCCCCTCACCATTAAGCCGGGGTTGGTGGTGAACGCAATCGCGTCCCTGATGGTTGAACATGATATCAGTGGAATTCCGGTGAAAAAGGGTGATGAAATCGTTGGTATTGTTACCAAATCGGATATCATGCATTCGAAGACGGTACAGGACCTCTCCGTGGACATCTCCCGCCTGATGCACCCGGCGGAGACGATAAGCCGGTACCATTCGCTCGACCATGTGCTCGATTTGATGAATACGCATAACGATAAAATCGTGGTCGTCAATAACAATGGTACACTCGCAGGGATCATCACGGAGAGCAATGTCGCATTCTTCACCTATATGGACAAAAAAAGGCGGCTCCCCGAAAAGCACGTAAAGATGCTCCGCAGCGAGGAGATCGCGGGGAGGAAAATGTTGCGGGATGTCATAGAAGTCTCTGCCATCGCAGAAGACGTGATGACCCGGCCGGTCATCACCATTGCCCCGGATGCCCCCATCAGCGAAGTGGTGACGCTCATGAATGAGCATTCGATCAACAGCGTCGTTGTCGCACAGGACAATGATCTCAAAGGTATCGTAAAGAGGGATGATATTATTAAGGAAGTGGCAAAATGAGCTCCGAATTGCTTATCAAAGATATAATGTCGAAACCAGTGACCATCGCAAAATCTGCTGTCATTACCGAAGCCCTTGACAAAATGCTCGACGAAGAGCGCGACCCCCTCATCGTCACCAATAATGGTGCGGTCGTGGGAACCATCTCCCGCAAGTCCATCGCGGAGACGCTTGGATCCAGCAAGATGGATCTCAAGCGGCCGAACGGACTTGCCCCCACGCAAATACACGTTGCAAAGAAGATTGACGAGGATTTTACCTCCGCATACCCCGACGAACGTGCGGACATCCTGATACCCCTGCTGCAGGAGTACAACCTCGTGGTCGTGCTCGACGAGGAGCACAAACTCGTCGGTCAGGTATGCCCGAAAGACCTCCTGAAAGCCATGGTGCCCACTACCATCATGGAGCATATCATCCAGACGGCCTTCACCATCCGTTCGGACGAGCGCGTCGTTCATCTTCGCAGGAGAATGATCGACGACGGCATCAGCAAATTCGTGGTAGCGGACGACGGTGACGTCATAGGAATCGTGACGGAGACCGACGTTGCGCGGGCTATGAAAGCCTTCCGGACGGTTGTGAACGACAAGCACCAGGACGCGCGCATCCGCAATCTTCTGGTGAAGGACATCATGTCGACGCCCGTCGTCTCGGTCTCGCGTGCCGCGGCGATCAAGGATGTTGTGGATATCCTGGTCACCAAAAACATTAGTGCCATCCCCGTTATCGAAGACGGCAAACTGATCGGGCTGATCAACCAGCACGCTGTTATCAGCGCGCTCTGAACGCCGGATCCAGTGGATTCTGGCACCATTTTTTTTGTTCTTGTGCCGTATGTTCTTGTGCCGTAGCAGGCACTGCTCCGGGATCTGCCTGTCGGGCTGGCGAAACGCTATCCCTTATTACCCTGTGTCCACAATCTGTATGCGAATCGCAATGAAACCGACCATTCCCGTGCAACCTGTATGTCCGGAGGCGGATATTTCCCGGCTTCTCGAAGGGATGAGCAGGACAGGATTCCAAGGCAGAAAACTGGGAGAATCACTCGACGTCTGGTCGAGGATGATCGAGGATGACGGGTGTACCATTATGCTCGGCCTCTCGGGCGCGATGATCCCCGCCGGCATGCAGCGGTGTCTCATCGAGCTGGTACGAAGGCGTTATGTCGACGTCATCGTGTCCACGGGGGCGAATATCTTTCATGATACCTGCGAACACCTTGGGGTCCGCCACTACCGGGGCCATCACCATGTCGACGACAGGCAGCTTTTTGAGTGCGGCATCGACCGAATTTACGACGTATTCGCCTTTGAAGAGCGGTTCCGGGAAATTGATGCGTATATTGCGGATTTTTCTTGCAGCATCGCCCCGTTTGCGGGCTCATCCCGTGCATTTATCCGGAAGCTCGGCACCTATCTTCTCGAGGCGGCACCCGGGAGAGAATCCCTGGTCGCCGAGTGTGCGCGCCACGATGTGCCTCTCTTTATTCCGGCCCTCTGTGATTCTTCCATTGGAATCGGCCTTGTTATCGCGCGCAGGAAAGGCATCGACGTGGATGTCGACCAGATCGCGGACACGGATGAAATTACGCGCATTGTCGAGCGCGCCACGCGCACGGGCGTCATCTATATCGGGGGCGGTGTTCCGAAGAACTTTATCCAGCAGACGCAGGTCATCGCTTCCCTCCATGAGCAGAACTGCGGCGGGCATGCGTATGCCATCCAGTATACGACTGATGCACCTCACTGGGGAGGGCTTTCCGGATGCACCTTTGAAGAGGCGATCAGCTGGGGAAAGGAAGCACCATTCTGTCCAAATGTCCAGTGCTTCTGTGATGCGACCATTGCCCTCCCCCTCATCACGTCAGGCCTGATAGGGAAAGGTCTGCAGCGCCGTTCTGTTCCCGATACAATCCTGTGACCATAACCCTTAAACCATTTTCATACCAATATGTCTAAACACACTTCATGGAGCAGCACTTGCGCTGCGAGTGTCGTAAGATGCGAGATTATCTCTGTTGAGGTAGCCTAGCCCGGTATGGCGCGGGATTGCTAATCCCGTGTCCCTTTGGGACTCGAGGGTTCAAATCCCTCCCTCAGCGCTCCTGATCCAATCCAGTGTGAGGCGGTCGAATGGAAGAAGAAGAGATCAAATACTTTGTCAGGATTAAAAACACCGATCTTGACGGGACAAAAACGGTGTATATCGCCCTTACCGGCATTGCAGGTATCGGCATGCACACGTCGGGTATCGTTGCCAGACTCGCGGGTGTAGACCCGCGCGCAACGCTCGGGAAACTGGATGACGATTCGGTCGAGCGGCTTCGCAATGCCGTTGAGAGTTATGCCGATCATGTACCGACATGGATGCTCAACAGGCAGAAGGATGTCTACACCGGCGAGCCGAAACAGCTGCTGGGAACCGACCTTCGCCTCGCCATCGAGGATGACATCAACCGGATGCGAAAGATCCGCTGTTACCGCGGCATCCGCCACGAGACCGGCCAGAAGGCACGCGGTCAGCGCACCAAGTCCACGGGCAGGACCGGAACGACTGTCGGCGTGAAGAGAAAGAAGAAGTGAGCGGTGATTGAATGGGCTATCCTGGAAAAAACCACAAGCGGTATGAAACTCCCAAGCGGAGGTTTGAAAAGAGCCGTATTGAAGAGGAGAACAAGCTCCTCATGGAATACGGCCTTCGAAACAAGCGCGAGCTATGGAAAGCGCAGAGCACGCTGCGTGGATACCGCCGCGCAGCGCGGGATCTTCTCGCGCTCATGTCCGGCGCTGCGGATGACCAGTTCGTGGACCGGAAAAAGAACGATCTGCTCGGAACGTTGAACCGTTACGGCATGCTGGGAGAAGATTCCGGTATCGATGACGTACTGGCCATGAAAGTTGAGGTAGAACTCGAGCGCCGCCTGCAGACGCAGGTGTACCGCAGGGGTCTCGCCCGATCACCCAAGCAGGCCCGCCAGCTCATTGTGCACGGGCACATTGCAGTCGGCGGCAGGAAAGTCACCATCCCCGGGTACCGTGTCCAGCGGGCAGACGAAGGCACAATTCGCTATTATGGCAGTTCGCCCCTCACCAACGAGGTGCACCCCGAGCGGACGAGGATCACCAAGGCCGGAGGTCGATAACGTATGGCAGCGGAAAACGAAAAGTGGGGCATTGCACATATCTTTGCCTCCTTTAACAATACCATCATCACCGTCACCGATCTCTCCGGCGCCGAGACGGTTACCAAGAGCAGCGGCGGCATGGTGGTCAAACAGGCCCGCAACGAGAGTTCTCCCTACGCAGCGATGCAGATGGCAACCAACGTGGCGCAGAACGCGATGGACAAGGGTATCGTCGGCGTGCACGTGAAGGTTCGCGCACCCGGACGCGGGAAGCAGCGCAGCCCGGGCCCGGGCGCCCAGGCCGCCATTCGCGCACTGGCCCGCGCCGGGATGCGCATCGGCCGCATTGAGGATGTGACGCCGGTGCCCCATGACGGAATCCGTACCAAAGGCGGGAAACGGGGCAGGAGAGTCTAATGAATATTGCATTCAGCAGGCTGGATGACACAATAGCACGATTTACCCTGGGTGACTCGTCACCCGCATTTGCCAACGCATTCCGCAGGACCATGATCGGCGAAGTGCCCACGCTTGCCATCGAGGATGTGCGCATCTATGACAACAATAGCGCGCTCTTCGATGAGATGCTGGCGCACCGCCTCGGCCTGATACCCTTAACGACCGATCTTCGAACCTATGTGCGCATGGAAGAATGCACGTGCGGCGGCGAGGGATGCCCGGGCTGCTGCGCGACCTACACGCTGAGCGTGGAAGGTCCCAGAACAGTCTGTTCAAGCGATCTTATCCCGCAGGACCCCGCGACCGCCCCGGTGCACGACAACATTCCCATCGTCAAGCTGGTCGAAGACCAGAAGGTTGTGCTCGAGGCGCGCGCAGTCCTTAATACCGGCAAAGAGCACGCAAAGTGGCAGCCCACGCTCGCCTGCGGCTACAAGAGTTATCCGGTTATCACCATCGACGACCGCTGCGATGCATGCGGCATGTGCGTCGATGAATGCCCCCGCGGCGTCCTTGCGCTGGGAAGCCGGTCGGTCGAGATCGTCGAGGCAAAACTCGAGGACTGTTCCCTCTGCAAACTCTGCGAAAAGGCCTGTCTCGCCGGCGGTATCGGCGAAAACCCGGCGATCCACATCAATCAGGATGACACGCGCTACCTCTTTGTGGTGGAAAGCGACGGATCGCTTCCGGTCAGGGAGATCATGGAATACGCCCTGCTGCGTATCAAGAAAAAGTCAGAAGACCTGGTGGATATCCTGAATGACATATCTGGTGGGACGGTACATGAAGCGAGCAGCTAACAAAACGAATCCGCGCATTCAGTATCTCGTTGCAATGTTAAAAGAGACATCGCGCAGCAATGAGGCGAATGTATGGCGAGAGATTGCACGGAGGCTCGAAGCACCGAACAGGAATTATGCTGAAGTCAATATCGGCAAAATCAACCGTTACGCACATGACGGCGAGACAATTATCGTGCCCGGGAAGGTACTCGGGAGTGGTGCGCTCGACCGCGCGGTTGTGGTTGCGGCACTGAACTTCAGCGAATCGGCGACCAGCAAGATCGAAAAAGCCAAAGGGACGTGCATGTCGATCGAGGATCTGGTCAGGAACAACCCGACAGGAAGCCGTGTGAGGATTCTGAGGTGAGTGGAATGGTAACAGTTATCGATGCAGACGGGCTTCTCCTGGGGAGACTGGCAAGCGTGGTGGCGAAACGCACCCTTAACGGCGAGGAGATTGCCATCGTGAATGCGGAGAACGCCATTGTCTCGGGATCACGGGCCTATGTGTATGCCAGCTACGACAAAAAGCGCAAGCGCGGTTCACGTGAAGGCGGCCCCCATTTCCCGCGGCGTCCCGACCATATTATGAAACGGAGCATTCGCGGGATGCTGCCCTACAAGCGGCAGCGCGGCGCCGATGCATTCAAGCTCGTCCGGGTCTATGTGGGTGTTCCCGTCGCATTTACCGATGCCGAAACGGAAACGGTGGCAGAAGCGCAGGTGGATCGCCTCAGCAGTCCCCGGTATGTCACACTGGGTTCGATTAGTACGAAACTTGGAGCCAGGTACTAGGGTGGTGGAATGGCGAAAACAATCAATACAAGTGGAAAACGAAAAACAGCGGTTGCAAGGGCAACCCTGAAGGAAGGCAAGGGCCGGGTCCGGATAAATTCCGTCCCCCTTGAGATCTACGGGACCGAGCTGATCAGGATGAAAATCTCAGAGCCGCTTCTGCTCTACCCCGACGGCGTGGCAGGCGTCGATGTCGCCATCGATGTGCGTGGCGGCGGTGTGATGGGCCAGGCCGAGGCTGCGCGCACCGCACTTGCGCGCGGGATCCTGAAATGGTTCAATGACCCGCAGATCAAGGATCTCTATCTGGGATACGACCGTACCTTACTGGTCAATGACTCCAGGCAGAAAGAAACGAAGAAGCCGCACGGTCGCGGTGCACGAAAGAAGTTCCAAAAGTCTTATCGTTGAGATGGGTTACTTATAGAGAGAGATCGTCCTATGATTCCAGTCCGATGTTTTACATGCGGAAAAGTAATCTCCACTGCATGGGTGGAATTCAAGCAGCGGCGAGATGCAGGCGAGGATCCCAAAACGATCCTCTCCGATCTCGGCATTGAACGCTACTGCTGCAGGCGCATGCTACTGACGCATAAAGAGATTATAGATGATCTCATACCGTATCAATGAGGGGTCGTGGGGTAGCCTGGAATCCTACGGCGTTCGGGATGCCGTAACCTGAGTTCAAATCTCAGCGACCCCATTTATTATTGATCACATATTTTGAGGAGACATGATGGATTCGTATACTCGGTATGAAAGAGCACGGATAATCGGAGCTCGCGCTCTTCAGATATCGATGGGTGCTCCTCTCCTGGTCAGGACTTCATTTATTGATCCGCTTGAGATTGCAATCGAAGAGTTTGATAAAGACGTAATTCCTATCACGGTAAAACGAACGAAGTGATTGGATGACATCGATTACCCGTATTATTTTACGATCGATCCTCGACAGTCGCGGCAATCCGACGGTTGAAGCGGACATTTTCACGGAAAATGGGTTCGGGAGAGCAGCTGCCCCGAGCGGGGCGAGCACAGGCATGTACGAGGCGAAGGTCCTCCCCCCGAAGGAGGCAATTGAAAATGCTGAGAAACTGGTGATCCCGGAGCTCCTCGGGAGGAATGCCGCCGATCAGGCCGGCTTTGATATACTTCTCCGGGAAATCGACGGGACGCCTAATTCCAGTGCTATCGGGGCCAACGTGTCGGTCGCCCTTTCCCTTGCGAATGCAAAAGCCGCTGCCTGTTCGTTCGATCAGGATCTCTTCCGCTACCTGGGAGGAGCCTTTGCCGCCGATACCCCCCTGCCGCTCGGCAACGTGATCGGGGGCGGCGCGCATGCAGCAAATGCCACCGATATCCAGGAGTTTCTCATCGTGCCCACGGGTGCCGTCGATGCCGAAGAAGCGGTATTCGTCAACGCGCTCGTGCACAAGCAGATCAAGCAACTCCTGATCGAGCGGGGCAAAGGGTGCGGGAAAGGCGACGAAGGAGCGTGGGCGCCACAGATTGGCGACATCGAGGCGTTCGAACTGATCCAGGAGGCGATCTCTGCGGTATCCGATGAGAACATGGTGGAGATCGATATGGGTATCGACGTGGCCGCGAGCGAACTGTGGAAAGACGATGTTTACGTCTATAAAGATGCCCACAGGTCACGCGAGGATCAGATCGCCTATATCGCTGAACTCGTCGACCGGTTTGCTCTGGTCTACGTGGAAGACCCCCTGCAGGAGGAGGACTTCGAAGGATTCGCCGACCTGACCGAACAGGTGAAAGACCGCTGTCTGATCTGCGGCGATGACTTGTTCGTGACAAATGCCGACCGCATTGAGGAAGGAATCGAGAAGGAATCGGCAAATGCGGTGCTCATTAAACCCAACCAGATCGGCACACTCACCGACACGTATGAGGCAATCCGCCTTGCACAGGCAAACGGCATGGAGACGGTGATGAGCCACCGCTCGGGTGAGACCACCGATATGACGATCGCCCACCTTGCAACCGCATTCGGGTGCATTTATCTCAAGACCGGCGTGGTTGGTGGAGAGCGTATCGCCAAATTAAATGAATTGATTCGAATTGAGGAGCTGATTTAGTGAATTCCAATGAAATTGAGATAGAACTGAACGAACCGCTTGTTCCGGTTGAAGAATATCTCGCCGCAGGGGTACATATCGGAACGCAGCAGAAGAGCAAAGATATGATGAAATTCATCTATCGGGTCCGCGGCGACGGCCTGTATATCCTTGATATCAAGGAGACGGATGAGCGCATCAAGAAGGCCGCCGCATTCCTCGCGCGCGTCGACCCGTCCCGGATCCTCGTCGTCACCTCACGGCAGTACGGCCAGTACCCCGCAAGGAAGTTTGCGGAGACCATCGGGGGCGTCGCGGTGGTCGGGCGGTTCATCCCCGGGATGCTTACCAACCAGAAGCTCGACCGCTACCTGGAACCCGAGGTGCTCGTGGTGACCGATCCGATCGGCGACTCGCAGGCGGTCAAAGAGGCGATCCAGATGGGCATTCCCACCATCGCGTTCTGCGATACCAACAATATGACGAGTTTTGTCGATCTCGTCATCCCCACCAACAACAAAGGAAGAAAAGCCCTGAGCATGGTGTATTACCTCCTGACCCGCGAGGTCCTGCGGCACCGGGGCATTGCAACCTCACTCACCATCGAGGACTTCGAAACAGAATTGTAGACGTAAGGCCCAATGGGGGTTGATGATGAAGCGCAGACCCAGAGTCGCCGGCATGTTTTATCCGGCAGATCCTGCCTCCCTGAGAGAGATGGTGGCAGGATTTTTTGCCCGGGTTGACAGGGGCGGCGACACTGCTCTGGGGGTCGTATCCCCCCATGCCGGATACGTCTATTCCGGCCAGATAGCCGCATACGCCTATTCTTCTTTTGGAAGCGATTTTGACGGCACATTTGTTATTATTGGCCCAAGCCATTCAGGGTTTTCGACCTGCGCCTCCGCGATTCCCTGGGAGACACCGCTCGGCATTGCGCCCGTCGACGATGAATTCATCCGGTACCTCGATCTCACCGTGGACGAATTCTCTCACCGGGACGAGCATTCCATTGAAGTTCAGATACCGTTCATCCAGCATCGCTTCCCCGAGGCAAAAATCGCACCCATCATGATGGGTGAACAGAGCCTTGCAAGTGCGCTCCACCTTGCTGAAAAAATCACGGTAGCTGCGGAGAAAACAGGTAATCCAATTCGCATCGTCGCGTCAAGCGATTTCTCTCACTACATCCCCGACGAGACGGCAAAACGGCAGGATCTGTATGCTATCGAGGCGCTGGAAACCCTTGATGTGGAGGAATTCTTCCGGAGAATCTGGGAAGAGGGGGTATCTGCCTGCGGGTACGGTCCCATCGCCTCGATGGTGACCGCATGCAGGGCGGCGGGTGCACGAAGCGGGCGCCTCGTACGCTACGGAACAAGTGCGGAAGTATCGGGAGATTATTCGCAGGTTGTGGGATATGCAGCAATTGCGGTGATATAGGGTGGCGATGTGGAGTGCCCCCGGCAAGGTGTTCCTGTTCGGTGAACACGCCGTGGTATACGGAAAGCCCGGGCTTGCGATGGCAATCAAACCGAGGGTCTTTGTAACGGTACGCAAAGGGCGCCACCCCCCGAAGGTGAGATCCCCCTACATTGACCAATGTTTCCGGGAGCTGGGGGTAAACGGGAGCGTGTATGTCCACTCGCAACTGCCAAGCTCTTCCGGGCTCGGGTCGTCAGCGGCGGTGGTGGTGAGCACGCTTGCCGCGATCAACGAGGAATTCGATATCAATCTCAACCGGGCCGAGATCGCCGACATCGCATTCGGTATTGAGAAAAAAGTGCAGGAAGGCAGAGCAAGCCCGACCGACACCTATGTCTCGTCATTCGGCGGGATCGTACTCATCAAGGGGGGATCGAAACGCCGGCTTCCGCCCCAGACGATGCACCTCGTGATAGGCAACAGCCTCGTTTCCCACAGCACCTCGAAGATGGTCGAACAGGTCAGTGCGTTTCGAACAAAGGAGCCCCAGATCGTCGACCCGATTCTCGATTCCATCGAGGCGACATGCACCAGAGCACTTCACTGCCTCGCCGATCCAAAAATCCTCGGCCGGTACATGGATATCAACCATGCTCTTCTCGATGCCCTCGGCGTGGGTCATCCCTCGCTCTCGCGCCTTGTGCTTGCCTCGAGGGCCGCGGGGGCCTACGGGGCCAAAATTACCGGAGCCGGAGGCGGGGGGTGCATGATCGCCCTTTGCCCGAAGCGCCATAAGAGCCGGATTGCAGGAGCAATTGAGTCCTGCGATGCACGCGCCATCATCACATCAATCGACACAGAAGGGGTTCGAAGAGAGAATGAAAGAAAAGGTCCTCGTAAAACTGGGCGGCAGCATCATCACTGACAAGTCCGGCGACTGCGCGATCAATCACGGGCGCCTCTCGGCTATTGCCCGGGACATTTGCGCACAAAACGGAAATAGTTTGATTCTCGTCCATGGCGCGGGCTCGTGCGGCCATCCAGAGGCGAAACGTCATCACCTTGATATAGGTCTAGACCAACATAATAGACAAGGGATATATGTCACCCATCATGCAGTGCGTGCTTTGAATGATGCGGTGGTCAGTGCACTTCGCGCCCATGGCGCGGAGGCAATCGGGATACACCCGCTTGATGCGTGTGTAGCAAACAACGGACGAATCATATCGTTCGAATGTGGTGCTGTTGAACTTCTGGTTCAGCACGGGATAATACCGGTTCTTCACGGCGACGTGGGAATGGATAGGTCGCGCGGGGCATGCATTATTTCGGGCGACCAGCTGGTGAGGTACCTGCCGCAGGTAATGCTGATTCACAGGATAGGACTGGCAACCGATGTTCCGGGTGTTCTTGACGGAGATAATTCGGTTGTCCAACGGATAGACCGTGATTCCGCCCGTGATCTGACTATCGGCACGTCAGGGAATACCGATGTCACGGGAGGCATGAGAGGCAAGATTGAAGAACTGCTTGCGCTCGCCGACAGCGGAATCACGTCGCATATCTTTCATGTATCCCGCCTTGCCGATTTCCTCGCCGGGCGCGATCATGGCGGCACCCAGGTATGCCCGACCGGCCAGGACTGACCCTGAATCGGATCTCCAATAAAGGGACACCGGGAATGAATAACAAGCCCGGTACCCCCCGAACAGTGAGGGGGAATCACCATAACAGGCAGAAAACATACATCGTCACGAAAAAAGGATCATCTTCTCATCTGCTGCGAACGCACAGTGGAATACGGTACGAGCGGGTTCGATGACATACGGCTCGTTCACAATGCGCTTCCTGAATGCAATCTCGATACGATCGATACCTCGGTGCGGTTTCTCGGGTGCACACTCCAGTCACCGCTCTTCATTGCGGCGATGACCGGCGGTCACCCCGACACCGCCGAGATCAACGGACGCCTTGCCCTTGCCGCTGAGCGGTTCGGCCTTGGCATCGGTGTCGGATCCCAGCGCGCCGCGCTCGAGAATCCCGACCTTGAGGGGAGCTTTGCCGTGGTTCGTGAGCACGCGCCCTCCGCATTTGTATGTGCTAACCTCGGCATCATCCAGCTGCGCGACCACGGGCTCGAATGGGCGAACCGCGCCGTGGAGATGATCGACGCACAGGCACTGTGCATTCACCTCAATCCCCTGCAGGAGGCGATCCAGCCTGAAGGCGATCACGATCTCTGCGGATGCCTCGATGCACTCGCACACCTCTGCAGCGAGAGCCGCTATCCCGTGATCGCGAAAGAGACAGGAAGCGGGATCTCCAGAGAAACCGCTCGGAAACTCTGGTCGGCCGGTGTTGCGGCCATCGATATCGGCGGATACGGCGGGACAAACTGGGCGGCCGTGGAGCGGGAACGGGCCCGGACCGAAGGCCAGCGCAGGCTCGGGGAGCATTTCCTCGGATGGGGCATCCCCACTGCGGTGAGCCTTACAGAGGTGGTCGGGACCGGCGGCCCGGTCATCGCCACAGGTGGCATGCGTTCAGGCACCGATGTGGCAAAGGCAATCGCCCTCGGTGCCGGACTGTGCGGAATGGCCCTCCCCCTCCTCAAAGGTGCAATGCAGAGCGATGAGGCGCTGTTTGAGATCATCGAGGACATGCACACACAGCTTCGGGTAGCGATGTTCCTCACCGGATCGAGGACGCTCGCTGAACTGGGGCGTGTACGGACCTATATCGCCGGAACAACTGGACAGATACTTCACACGGAGGAATAACATTGGATATTGAAATTATAGCAGTGGGCGGTTACTGCGAAGTCGGACGAAACATGACTGCCGTCCGTTGCGGAAAAGAGATTGTAATATTTGATATGGGGCTTCGCCTCGACCAGATCATGATCCACGAGGATGCCGAGATCGAGAACATGCATTCCCTCGATCTGATCGAGATGAAGGCGATCCCCGATGACACGATCATGAATACGGTGGAAGGCAGCGTCAAGGCGATCGTGTGCACGCACGGGCATCTTGACCATATCGGGGCGATCCCCAAGCTGGCCCACCGGTACAACGCGCCTATCATCGGCACGCCGTACACGGCGGAGCTTATACGCCAGCAGATCGCCGGCGAACAGAAATTCGGGGTGAACAATAAGATATTCAGCCTGCGGGCGGGTCAGAAATACACCCTCTCCCAGAACGTCACGCTTGAGTTCGTGAACGTGCAGCACAGTATCATTGACACGGTCATGGCAGTGCTCCATACGCGCGATGGTGCCGTAATCTATGCCAACGACTTCAAGCTTGACCGGACACCCACCATCGGTGCGCCCCCCGACTTCGCACGGCTTCGGGAGATCGGAAAGGAGGGGGTCGTTGCGCTCATCAGCGAGAGCGTCAACGTACGCCAGAAGGGGAAATGCCCCAGTGAACGGGTGGCCGGCAATCTTGTCAGGGATGTTCTGACCAGCTTTGAGGACGACAAGCACGGCATCGTGGTGAGCACGTTTGCATCCCACATATCCCGTGTCAAGGCCATCGCCGAGTGCGCCCATGAGATCGGCAGAAAGCCGGTCTTGCTGGGCCGTTCCATGGAGAAGTACGCTGCCGCCGCAGAGCAGATGAAACTCGTGGGCTTTCCGCAGACACTCAGCATGTTCGGCAACCGCAGGACCGTGGACCGCACATTCAAACGTATCCTGAAGTCGGGCCGTGAGAATTTCGTCCCCATCGTGACCGGCAACCAGGGAGAACCGGGGGCAATCCTCACCCGCATGGCAGCAGGAGACACGCCTTTCAAATTTGAGAAAGGAGATAAGGTGCTCTATAGCGCCGACGTCATTCCCAACCCGATGAATTTCGGCCAGCGGCACAACCAGGAGACGCGGCTGCGGATGCGGGGCGTGCGGATATTTGAAAATCTTCATGTCAGTGGACACGCATATCGTGAAGACCACTATGAGCTGATCCACCTCCTCAACCCGCAGCATATCATCCCCTCCCACGGCAATATCGACATGACAGGTGAGTACGTCAGTTTTGCAGAGGAATGCGGGTACCAGAACAACCGTGACGTGCATATCCTGCGCAACGGGCAGAGGATCAAGATCGAGCGTTAGGTGATGCGGAATGGATTTGCAGGACTACCTGGATATGAAGGCGGAAGATATCGATAAATCGCTCTTCCGGACGTATGGAACGGTGACCGGCGAACTTGACCGGGCGAGCGCTCACCTGCTTCTGGCAGGAGGAAAGCGGCTTCGCCCCGCGGTGGTCATGCTTGCCGCCGATGCGATCGGAAAGGGGCGATCGAGAGATGTGATGCCCGCCGCCCTCGCTCTGGAGGTGACGCACACCTTCACGCTCATTCACGACGACATCATGGACGGCGACGAGGCAAGAAGGGGTGTTGCCACCGTCCATGCACAATGGGATCAGGCCACCGCCATCTTGGCAGGCGATGTGCTGTATGCACAGGCATTTGAATTGCTCTGCAAATCGGATGCGGGAGACCTTGAGAAGGTGCGCGCGGTGGTGATGCTCGCACGTACGTGTGCGGAGATATGCCAGGGCCAGCACATGGACATTGCCTTTGCGTCGCGCCAGGATGTCACGGAGATCGAGTATATCGATATGGTGAGCAAAAAGACCGGCGCCCTCTATGCCGCCGCAGCATCCATCGGCGGTATTCTCGCCGGAGGGAACGCGGTACAGACAAAGGCGCTCTTCGACTGGGGATTGAACAGCGGGATCGCGTTCCAGATACAGGACGATCTCATCGATCTGGTTGCTTCTGCAGAAACGAGCGGCAAAGACCGCGCATCTGACCTCAGGGAAGGCAAACAGACGCTGATCGCGATCAAGGCCCGGGAACATGGCGTCGATCTTGCCGGATACCGAAAAGAGACTCTCACCGATGCGGAAATCAATGCGGCGATCGTTGCGCTGGAAGGGGCGGGGGTTCTCGACGAGGTGCACGAGGCCGCGGCGAGACGGGTGCATGTTGCCAGAAAGTCGCTTGCCAACCTCCCCGAATCCGAGGCGAGACAGCACCTGAGCGAAATCACAGAGTATTTCGTCAGCCGAGGGTTCTGAATGGCAGAAGGACTCCGCGAGATCCTTTTTGTCTATGCCCTCGAAAATGCCGTGAGGCACAGGAGCGTTCCCAAGCCCGGGGCAGTCATGGGGACGTTTATGGGGAGGCATGCAGATTTCAGGGACCGGGCTAACGAGGTCGCCGCCGAACTCAAGGAAGTGCTGGCGGAGGTGGACGCACTCACACCGGAAGAGCGGGAGGAGCGATTGGCGGCTCTTGCGCCCGATCGCCTGCGGCAGGAGAAGCGAAAATCGGGTGGCGCGAGGGAACTTCCCGCCCTCGAATATGCGGAAGAGGGCGTGGTGATGCGGTTTGCGCCCAATCCAAGCGGCCCTCTGCATCTCGGTCACGCCCGGGCGGCATACCTCAACGACTACTATGTCCGCCGGTATGACGGGCACTACGTGATCCGCATCGAAGATACCGATCCGCGCCGTGTCGAGCAGGAAAACTATGGGTTGCTTCTCGACGATATCGACTGGCTCGGCCTGAAGGTCGGGGAGATCGTCTACCAGAGCGACCGAATGGACATCTATTACGAACATTGCAGGCGCCTTATCGAGCTCGGGGGGGCGTATGCCTGCATGTGCGATGCGGCGTACTTCCGTGACCTGAAACTGGAAAAACGGGCATGCCCCTGCCGCAACCAGACCATCGAAGAGAACCTCGGCCTCTGGGATCGAATGCTCGAGGGGGCATTTTGCGAAGGGATGATCACAGTGCGGGTCAAAACCGACCTCGAGCATCCCGATCCTGCCATGCGTGATTTCTCCATTTTCCGGATCGTCGACACACCCCTCCATCCGCGGATCGACACAAAAGTCTACCCGATGTACAATTTCTCCGTGGTGGTGGACGACCACCTGCTGGGCATCACCCATGTTATCAGGGGAAAAGACCATATCGCCAATACGCGCCGGCAGCGCTATATATATGACTACTTCAGCTGGAAGCCTCCGGTCTTCAAGCACTATGGCAGGCTGTCCATCGGCGGTGTGGTTCTCTCGACATCTGCCATCAAGGAGGGCATTGTCTCGGGTGTGTACTCCGGCTGGGACGACATTCATCTCGGGACGCTGAAAGCCATCGCACGGCGCGGTTTCGAACCCGATGCGGTGCGCAAAGCGATGATCGATATCGGCATCGGGGAGACCGATATTACGTTTTCATGGGAGAACCTGTTTGCCCAGAATAAGGCGGTTATCGATCCACGGGCGAACCGCTATTTCTTCGTGCCGGACCCGGTCCGGCTCCCGGTGGCGGATGCGCCGGTTCAAACGGCTGAGGCGGCACTCCACCCGAACGAGCCGGAACGGGGAGTGCGCAGGCTCCTCTTTGAGGGATCTGCTGTCGTGCCGAGGCGCGAGATCGAGGGAAAGGCCATGGTGCGTCTCAAGGATCTCTTCAACGTGAATATCGCGTGGAAGGGCGAAAAACCTAGCCTGACTTATGCAGGTGAGTCGCTCGAGGAGGCGCGCAACGCCCACGCCCCAATCATCCAGTGGCTCCCGCCGCGGCAGGCGCGCAATTGCATCCTGAAGACCCCCGACGGCGAGGTCGAGGGATACTGCGAGGAGGCTTGCGCCGCGGAATGCCACCGCGTCGTCCAGTTCGAACGCGTCGGCTTTGCGAGGATCGATGCGGTTGCCGAGGACCTGGTCACGGCATACTTTGCGCACCGGTGATCCATCTCACTTCTTTATTTTGCGAATGGTCCCGAAGAGCATTCGTTTGATGTCTTCCTTGGTCATGTTCCCGAGGTAGAAATTGGCCAGCGAGGCGACGATCAGCGCTCCGAACAAATTAAAAATGAGATCCCACATAGTATCCTCCAGTCCGTGCTGTAAATTCAGCCCGAAGAGCGTGTCGAGGGTAAATTCATAGATCTCCCAGATCGCCCCGAGCCCCATAGTGGACATTATCACGAAGAAGACAATCATGAACCGGGTGCACCGCTGTTCGCTGAACTGCTCGAGGAGAAAGACAACCACAAATCCGAGGACGGCAACCGTTATTGCCGATATCAAATGGGCGAGCTTGTCATACAGGGGAGAATATGTATCATAGAACCCGGCGACATGGCCTGCAACGTGGAGATAGAGAGAGAGTGCGACAAGGAAGTTGATCTTCCACGGGAGGGTGATATTCGCTCTCCGTTCCACAAGATGGGGGACGATAGTAAGGAAAAACGCAAATAATGCGGGGATGGCCAGAAACCAGTCTCCGATATAGACGCTGTAGGCGACATTCAGGAGGATGAGGGCCTGCATGAAGTACGCGAGGAAGATCCCTGAGGGTTTCATTGGTCTGCCGTCCGGATATAAAATGGGGATTCTGTGCTTTTATATACTGCACGTACCTATCGCTGCAGTTGATAGCTAAAAGCCTGCGGGTTCATCTCCGGTTTTTCTAGGAGGATGTGGTGTTTCGCAAGTATCTCACCTTTTTCCCCGCCCGCCGCACTCGTTCGTTGCCTGTCTGCGCAGGTCTGCACAGGCCGCGGCGTGCACGTATAACAACAACGCTCATCATCGCGCAGTTCAAACATGTAAAGAACTATGACGAATACCGACATTGCAATACTCGGGCAGCCAGGTTATGCGAAGGAGATCGCGAAAGCGGGCACTGTGTCGGATATCACCTTTTACAACCTCAAACGAGGCGACGACACCGTCACCCTGATTGAGCCGACCCGGTATCCCGAACGCCTCGCACCCCTGTTCTATGCCGTCTCTCTCGCTGATGCGGCGTTGCTGATTATCAACGAGATTACACCGTCTTTGGGGGAGATGGTGGTCATGCTCGATGTAATGGGAATCCAAAAGGGATACATCATCCTCCAAAACTACCTCGATCCTTCCCGGATCATGCCGCTGGTTCAAGGGACCGTGGTGGCGAACTACGCCTTCCTCGAGGATAATGCCATCGAGCTGCGGGAGCGCCTGCTCAACGAAGCGTCCGGAAAGAAATCGGGGGAAGGCGATGTGCGCGAGGGCGTGGTCTTCGTCGACCACCATTTCAACGTCAAGGGGATCGGAACCGTGGTGCTGGGAAGCGTGGAGCGGGGTACTATCCGAAAGCACGATATCCTCAACGTCCTGCCAGGAAACAAGACCGCACAGATCCGCTCGATCCAGAAGCATGATGACGATTATGATGAGGCGCACGGCGGCGACCGGGTTGGGCTGGCGCTGAAGAACATCGATGCGGAGGAGCTGGACCGGGGGTATGTACTCACGCGCAGCAAAGAGGTCGTCACGTCGGACGCGATCCGGGGTGACGCGCAACTGGTCCGTTACTGGCAGGAAGCGCTCCATGAGGGGATGGTGGTGCACGTCGGCCACTGGATGCAGTTCGTCCCGGCGCGCATCGAATCGGTGGATGCAGGAGACGACTGGCGTGCGCCGGCACTTTCCCTGTCACTGGAAAAAGCACTGGTCTACCTGCCCGGCGACATGGCGGTGCTGCACTACCTCGACGGCGGCAAGCTCCGCATCGCCGGCTCCATGCGGATCGAGTAGAACCAACCCCATTTTTTCCTGGAGCATGCATTGGTGCTTCGGCCGTGCGATCCGTCCAGCTGAGACCACCGTCACCGACGACATACCTGTTTCCAGAACCTATCCTGCACTTCCCTTCACCATGTGATTCTCCTGGAAAACTCCTGCCAGTCGGTGAGGGCCCAGGAGATGTTGCAGTATTCCCCCGCAGGTTGCCGGGGCACACATCATCGCAGGGCATCTTTTTTCAGCCAACGGGATGTTGCTATCAGCGCATCGAGAGACCTGCTTTGTGGGAGTACTGGCGGCATCGCCCAACAATCATCGCCCAACAATACTTGCCCGTGCGCAGAAAAATCACGAGATGGAATTGATACAATGTGCGTTGATTCCCA
>Ga0209614_1000462_pt1 | contig 35508 bp, 37 predicted proteins | sample BlaSprsedimmetaG_FD_185484 | JGI IMG/M metagenome (GOLD analysis project Ga0209614, IMG submission 185484) | Hot spring sediment bacterial and archeal communities from California, USA to study Microbial Dark Matter (Phase II) - Blank Spring... ...
GTTCTAATATTTCTTTCAATTCATTGGCATCATAGTCATAGTTTGGTATTTCGGTTCTAGTAATAAGGTTTTTTTCTGAAAAAATTCGTTTCAAATCTTTTTCTTCGAAATATTTATAAATTAAATTTTCAAGTCCGCTTAAATGATTTTTGGCTATTTTTATTTCTTCTTTCAGCTCGGAATATTCATCGATTATTTTCTCAATTTCGGTGGGCTTTTCTTTTTCAAACTTGTCTTTAAAGAATGGGCAATGTGCCTGAAAGTCGCACCAAGGGCATAGGGCATTTTCGGTTGGTTCAAAATTTTCTTTGTTAATGCTTTCGGCGGTTTTTGCTATTAACCTATTAGTTTTTATAACGTCATCGTCATTTCTGGCGGTGCTCATCTTTATACCTGGAACAACAAAATAAAAGGTGAGCATCTCTGGCTCAATCGACCAGATTTTTTTCGCGGCAAGATAATAAATGGAAAGCTGCAAATCTTGGTCAATTTTGGATTGGGAAGGAAGTTTCCGACTAGTTTTATAATCAATTATTTCCAAGCTGCCACTTTCGGTCTTTTCGACTTTATCAATGATGCCCGTTAAGATACAAGGTTTAATTGAGGGCAAATTTACGTCAAGCTCGATACTAAATTTGTGCTCCAGGGCAATGGGTAATGAAAACTTCTCAAAATTGGAATCGTAAAAATTCTTAAGGACTTTTTCGGCGTATTCCTGATAGGTCTTCTCCTCCGCTTTGCTTGAATAACCCGCAGAAGACCATTTTTTTTGAAGCGAGGATAAAATGTTTTCAAAGGAAGGCGGATTAGGTGTTGGAACATTGTAAAAATCATACAGCGCCGTGTGAATAGCACGCCCAAAACTTAAAGCAGGAGTTTTTTTACGTGGAAGTTTGTCCACGTAGGCGAATTTGTATGAGAGTGGGCAATTTTGATATGTTGAAATTGAAGAGTAACTTAGCATCATTTTTCATCCCTCCTAAATAGAGTATACAGAACATGTGTTCGATGTCAAATTTATTTATTTGATTCATCTTATTTTTTATTATCTAGTTTTGAGTTTGTTGCCTCGTTTATCTTGTTGTGCTAAACTGTTCACGCTTTATAACACACGTTAGCGGACTTCTTTATGGGTTCCCAGATGGGTCTAAAGAAGGTTGAAGTTGACGGAGGAAAAAACCTAGCAGGAGAGGAGGTGAGAGTGTGGCGGTAGTTTCAATGAAGAATTTGCTCGAAGCCGGCGTTCATTTTGGTCATCAAAGGCGACGCTGGAATCCCAAGATGAAGCCATACATCTTCACCGAGAGAAATGATATTTATATCATTGATTTACAACAGACGCTTGCTTTGATCGAGTCAACATATTCTCTTGTTAGGGATACTGTTGCAGGTGGTGGGTCAATTCTTTTTGTGGGTACAAAAAAGCAGGCCCAAGAGGCAGTTAAGAAGGAAGCAATGCGATGCGGAATGCCGTATGTTAATTATCGTTGGTTGGGCGGCATGTTAACCAACTTTAAAACTATAGCCAAGCGAGTGGATTACTTAAAAAAGCTGGAAGAAATGAACGGAAATGGCATGATGGGAAAATTGCCAAAAAAAGAAGTTATAAATCTTGGTAAAGAAATGGAGAAACTAGACAGGAATCTTGATGGAATTAGAAACATGACCAAGCTGCCTGATCTTGTATTTGTGATCGATACAAAAAGAGAGCAAATTGCCATGAAAGAAGCAAGAAGGCTTGAGATTCCCATAATAGGGGTAGTTGATACAAACGCTGATCCGGATGAGGTTGATTACATAATCCCTGCGAATGATGATGCGATTAGAGCGGTGGCATTGTTGAGTAAAGTTATGGCTGATGCATGTCTGGATGGTATCGGAAGAAGGATGCCCATCGAGGAAGCGGTTGTAGAAGAAACCGAGTTAGAACACGCATAGATTTAAAATTACAGCGAGCCCTTTGGCTCGCTGTAATAAAAACTTTTAAATTAGGAGGCATAAAAATAAATGACAGTGAGCGCTGCCCAAGTGAAAAAGCTTAGGGACTCTACCGGGGCAGGTATGATGGATTGCAAATCAGCGTTGGTTGATGCCAAGGGAGATATCGAAAAAGCTATTGAAATTCTACGCAAAAAAGGAGCCGCCACCCTAAGTAAAAAAGCGGGAAGAGTTGCAAATGAAGGGATAATTAGCTCTTATATTCACGCGGGGAACAAGCTAGGCGTATTATTGGAAGTTAATTGTGAAACTGATTTTGTGGCTCGCAATGAGGATTTTAAAATTTTTGCCCATGATATAGCCATGCACATAGCCGCATCAAGTCCAATATGGATTTCAAGAGACCAAGTGCCACCCGGAATAACAGAGAAAGAGAAAGAGATATACAAAGAGCAAGCTCTTAATGAAGGAAAACCCGAGGGAATAGTTGATAAAATAGCCGAGGGAAAGATGGAGAAATTTTATGAGAGAACATGTCTGCTAGAGCAACCTTTTGTAAAAAATCAAGATTTAACAATCAGGGAGTATCTTGCCGAGATTGTTGGCAAAATAGGAGAAAATATAGTCATTGAGCGCTTTACAAGATATTTAATTGGTGAAGAGAATGACTGATTATAAAAAAGTGTCGGTGAAAGGAATCTAAGTGCAAAAACCGATATACGGGAGAATTCTTTTAAAACTTAGTGGCGAAGCCCTTACCAACAAGGATGGGTATGGCATTGATCCTAAAGTAATCACCTCAATCGCATTGCAGATTAAAGAACTTCACGGTCTTGGGATTGAAATCTCAATCGTTGTTGGCGGGGGAAACATTTTTAGAGGAATAGCGGCTAGCGCTCGAGGAATGGATCGGGCAACAGCCGATTTTATAGGGATGCTTGCTACCATAATGAACTCATTAGCATTGCAGGATGCTTTGGAAAAACAAGGGGTAATGACCCGGGTTCAAACGGCAATTTGGATGCAAGAGGTAGCTGAGCCCTATATAAGGCGCCGTGCCATAAGACATCTTGAAAAAAGAAGAGTTGTCATATTTGCGGCTGGAACAGGAAACCCCTATTTTAGCACCGATACAGCTGCAGCTCTAAGAGCTTTGGAGGTTGGGGCGGAAGCGATACTGAAAGCTACAAAGGTTGGCGGTGTTTACGATTCAGATCCAATGGATAACCCCGATGCTAAAATGTTTTCCAATTTAAAATACATCGATGTTCTTAGCAAAGGGTTAAAAGTTATGGATGCCACCGCAATTTCACTGTGTATGGACAACAATTTGTCCATAGTTGTTTTTAATATCAAAGAGGAAGGTAATATCAAAAGAGTTTTGCTTGGTGAAAAAATTGGAACCATTGTTAGGGGAGAGAATGATGGTCGCTAAGGAGTTTCTTAAAAATATTGAGGATAAAATGAAAAAAACAATTCAGGCAACAAGAAGTGAATTTGCAACCGTTAGAACAGGGCGTGCTTCGGTGTCGCTTCTAGATAAAATTACCGTCGATTATTATGGGACGGAGACCCCTCTTAACCAACTAGCAACCATTTCTATTCCAGAATCTCGTATGTTGTCAGTGCAACCTTGGGATAAGAGCATAATTGCCGACGTAGAAAAAGGGATAATGAAATCCAATTTGGGTTTAAATCCTTCAAATGATGGAAATTTAATTAGAATTCCGATACCACCCCTTACGGAGGAGAGGCGGAAAGAATTAGTTAAGGTTGTTAAAGGCATGGCCGAGGAGAACAGGGTGTCGGTCAGAAATATAAGGCGTGATGCAAATGAACATCTTAAGACGATGGAAAAAGATGGAGAATTGTCTGAAGATGACCTAAAGCGGGCGCAAGGAGAAATTCAAAAAATCACAGACAAGTATATAGCGGAAGTCGATGAGATGTTAAAACATAAAGAAGAAGAGATAATGGAGGTATAAAATATTCGCAGAGGAGCATTTTAAGCGCGATGAATAGTATTGGAAAATTTTTAAAAAGTCTTCGTTGTTCGTTTTTGAATGAGAGCGAAGACTTTTTTTTAAAACATATAGACAAAAGCAAGTTACCAGCTCACGTTGCCATCATTATGGATGGGAATGGTCGTTGGGCAAAGAAAAGAGGGTTTTCGAGGATTGTCGGCCACAAGGTGGGTACGGAAACTGTTAGAAAAGTTGTAAAAATTGCCGCGGAATTGGGAGTCAGATATTTAACGCTTTATGCTTTTTCGGTGGAGAACTGGCAAAGGCCAAAAGGTGAAATTTCGGCTCTCATGGATCTTTTTGAAGAGATGTTAAATAAGGAGATAGATGAGCTCAATAAGAATGATGTTAGGATCATGTTTATCGGGAGTTTAAGTGAACTTTCCCACGGTTTGCAAGCGAGCATAAACAATGCGTCGAAGCGTACTGCAAAAAATACGGGGTTGACTTTGACGATTGGCATTAACTACGGAGGAAGAACAGAGATTGTAGATTGCATGAAACAAATTGCCAGAGAAATTGAAGAAAAAAGATTAAGCTCAAGGGAGATTGATGAGAAAATTATCACTAAAAATTTATATATGTCGGGGATACCTGACCCCGATCTTTTGATTAGGACAAGCGGAGAATATAGAGTGAGTAATTTTTTATTATGGGAGATAGCGTATTCTGAAATTTGGATAACTTCGGTTTTATGGCCAGATTTCAAGAGAAAGGACTTTTTAAAAGCCATATATGATTTTCAAAGAAGAAAAAGACGTTTTGGTGGTCTGGAAGAAGATTAATCTTTTAGTGGAGGAAGAGTGCTTAAAGAGAGGGCAATAACAACAATGGTGGGTGTTCCAATATTATTATTGTTTTTGTTTTTGGGAAAAACCTTCTTTTTTTTACTTGTAACCGTGATTATCATTTTGGGCTTATTAGAATTCTCTTGCCTTTTTAAAGGGTTTGAAGTGAAAATTGATACATTTCTACTTTTGCTTGCTGGGATAATTTTTTGTGTTACCGTATATCTATACGGAATAAAAGGTCTTCGCCCTGCGTTCTTAATCTTGCTTTTTATTACCGTTATAAAAATGATTTTTTCAGGGGGTCGCTTTTCTATCAAAAGTATCGCTTTAACCGTATTTGGTTCGATGTATATTGGCCTTTCGCTTAGTCATTTAATTTTAATTCGTGAGATTAATGTATTTGGCTCCCTGTTTGTCCTGGCCGTTTTTTTGGGAACATGGATTTTTGATATCTCTGCATATACTCTGGGTTTGATGTTTGGAAAAAGAAAACTTGCTCCCAAAATTAGTCCCAACAAAACGTGGGAAGGTACGATAGGCGGTTTTATAATTACAACTATATTGGTTGGTTGCTTTTGGTTTATTTCTCCCTTAACTTTTTTCGAGAGAGCATTATTGGGCGCCGTGATTGCAATTTTTTGTCAAGTTGGCGATCTTTTTGAATCGAAAATAAAACGAGAGGTAGGCGTCAAAGATAGTGGTGCTATTCTCCCGGGGCATGGAGGAATATTGGATAGATTTGACAGTCTCATATTCTCTGCTCCCGGTGCTTTTTATTTTATAAAAATGCTACTATTAAAATAATATGAAAAAATTAATAATTCTTGGCTCAACAGGCTCCATTGGAAGACAGGCGCTTGATATTATCAGAAGACATCGGGATATGTTTCAAGTTGTCGGATTATCGACTCATAAGAATGTTGAGCTCTTAATGAAACAAGTAGATGAGTTTGGCCCGAAGGCTGTAGCTGTCTCTGATCATAATTCCATCCAAGCGATGCGTAAAAAACTCGGAAAAAGGGTGGAAATTTTGGGTGGCGAAAGTGGACTTGTTGAACTCTCCCTCTTGGATGCAGATCTGGCATTAAATGCTCTGGTCGGTTCAGTTGGACTGGAATCGACTATTGCGATTATTAAATCAGGAAAAGATCTTGCGTTGGCCAACAAGGAATCCATGGTTGTCGGCGGTGAAATTATTAATCATTTGCTTACTAAAAGCGAAAGCAATATAATTCCTGTTGATAGCGAGCATAGCGCAATTTATCAATGTCTTTTGGGTGAGAAAAAACAAGAGATAAACAAGGTAATTTTAACTGCGTCGGGTGGCCCTTTTAAAGATAAAAAACTTTCCGAACTAAAAAATGTAACACCAAAAGAAGCTCTTGCTCATCCTCGTTGGAATATGGGGAAAAAAATATCAATAGATTCTGCAACCTTGATGAACAAGGGGCTGGAAGTTATCGAGGCTCATTTTTTGTTCAAGCAGAATTATGACGAAATTGAAGTGATAATTCATCCTCAGAGCATTATCCATTCAATGGTTGAATTCATGGATGGCTCCATAAAAGCGCACTTGGGTCCGACAGATATGAGAATACCTATACAATATGCATTTTCTTATCCCGAAAGATTGGAATCTTCAGTACCCAAACTCAATTTACTAGAAGTAAGGGAACTTGTATTTGAAAAGCCTAATTTGGTTAATTTTCCTTGTTTGGAATATGCAATAGAAGCGGGTAGAAATGGAAAGTCTTTTCCGGCGGTACTAAACGCGGCAAACGAAGAGGCCGTTGAGGCGTTCCTAAAGGAGAAAATTCCTTTTCTAGGGATCTCGAAGGTAATTTACGAGGTGCTTTCTGAACATAAACCGATGGACATCGTTGACATTAAAGTTCTGAAAGAGGTTGAGGGTTTGGCAAGGGGCAAGGCAAAAGAAAAAATCGATTCTTGGAGGAGTTAGGTTGGTTTTAATTGGGTTCATAGGCAAAGTTATCTTAACGATATTTGGAATTAGTCTTTTAATTTTTGTTCATGAATTAGGCCATTTTGTAGTGGCTAAAATTTTAAATATGAAGGTTTATGAATTTGTTTTAGGTTACGGGTCCAAATTATTTTCTTTTAAAATCGGAGAGACGGTTTATGGGATTACCAAAATACCCTTCGGGGGTTATGTAAAACTTGAGGATATCAAGCCTGAGGAAATATCTTTTGAAGAAGACAGGCTACCTGTTTTGGGCAAACAATCGTTATGGAAGCGTGTTTTAGTGATAGTTGGAGGCCCGCTTATGAATTTGATATTGCCCATATTTTTACTAGCCGTAATTTTTATGGCAGGAATTCCGTATCCGACTACAATTATTGAGGAAGTTATGCTTTATTCCCCCGCCGTCGAAGCAGGACTTAAAGCGGGAGATGAAATTGTTTGTATCGAATGCAGTGAGATAAAAGATTGGGGCGAAGCCACCAAAATTATAAGAGAAAATCCAAACAAAACTTTAGATTTTGTGGTCATTCGCGACAACAAAAAGATTAACTTGACTGCAACCATTGCCGAAAAAGATAATCATGGATTTCTCGGTATAGGAGTAAAGTTGGGGACCAAAAAATACGGAGTTCTTTCTGCATTTTACGAAGGTCTTAAGGCGACAGTTGGTATTGTTGTTATTTTATTTAAATTGTTAGTCTCTTTTATTCAAGGGAAACAGATGACGGGCTTTACGGGCGAAATTATTGGGCCAGTTGGTTTGGCCAAAGAAACTTTTGCAAGTATCCAGCGGGGAATAATCGACTATTTGGGAGTTTTGGCTCAAATGAGCATAGGCATGGGGATTGCAAACTTGATTCCCGTTCCTCCATTAGATGGCGGGAAGCTTGTTTTAATGGGATATGAACTTGTTGTCAGAAAACCGCTTAAAGTTAAAACCATGCTTATCATACAAGCGATCGGGATAGCCCTACTGCTTTTCTTAATGATTTCGGTCACTTTCTCAGATATTTTTGGGATCTTTGCTCTCGGAGGTCGATGATGAGCAGAAGAAAGTGCAGGCAAATTAAGATTGGAAATATAAAAATCGGAGGGGACGCGCCGATATTGGTGCAATCGATGACCAACACGAGAACCAATGATACCAAATCGACGGTTTCGCAAATTAAGAGATTGGAGTTGGTGGGTTGTGATTTGGTTAGGGTTGCGGTTCCAAACGAAGAAGCGGCGGCGGCTTTGCCAATCATAAAGAAGAAGATCGACATTCCGCTCGTGGCTGATATTCATTTTGATTATAAACTGGCTTTGGCGGCGCTTGATGCGGGGGTTGATAAGATACGGATAAACCCAGGGAACATTGGCGACGAGAAGCGGATTAAAGCAATCATCGATAAAGCTAAAGAAAGAAATGTACCTATTAGAATAGGAGTAAATGCAGGTTCGCTGCATAAAAAATATCGTGGTTTTAAAGGAGGTATGTCCGAAGCCTTAGTGAACAGCGCTTTGGAATACGTTGATTTTCTTGAAAATTTGGATTTTTATGATTACATAATTTCTGTTAAGGCGTCATCAGTTTTAACGACAATTGAAGCCTATGAGTTAATTGCCGATAAAGTAAGTTGTCCTTTGCACATCGGGGTTACCGAAGCCGGGACGCTTCTTTCTGGTTCGGTTAAGTCGGCCATAGGCATTGGCATGCTTTTGAAAGAAGGAATAGGTGATACGATAAGGGTTTCTTTGACCGCTGACCCAATAAAGGAAGTTGAGGTTGGTTTCAAAATTTTGTGTGCCTTGGGGTTAAGAAACGTTGGCCCAGATATCATATCCTGTCCCACCTGCGGAAGATGTGAAGTTGACTTAATTGCGCTTGCAAAGGAAGTAGAAAATAGGCTTTTCGGATTCAAAAATCCAATCAAGGTGGCCGTGATGGGTTGCGTTGTAAATGGTCCAGGTGAGGCAAGAGAGGCCGATGTGGGTATTGCCGCCGGAAAGAAAGAAGGCCTATTATTTATTAAAGGCAAACCCATCAGGAAAGTTCCTGAAGAGGATTTAATTGATGCGCTTTTTGAATTGATATCTGACTTTGAGGGGGTTAATTGATTTTGGAGGAAAATAACAATAATAATTTTGTTGAAGCCATCACCGATAAAAGCGTGGATTTTAAAAGATGGTATACCGACGTTATAATCGCTGCTCAGCTTGCCGACTATTCTCCCATCAAGGGTTGCATGGTTATAAGACCTTATGGTTGTTCTCTATGGGAAAACATGAAACGCTTCTTGGATAAGAAGATAAAGGATACCGGGCACGAAAATGCTTACTTTCCTTTATTTGTTCCCGAGAGCTTGCTGGCGAAAGAAGCTGAGCATATTAAGGGTTTTGCTCCGGAAGTGGCGTGGGTGACACATGCTGGTCAGGAAAAGCTCGAAGAGCGGCTTGCAATAAGACCGACATCGGAGGCGATTATTGGCAGTATGTATGCCAAATGGATTGATTCCTGGCGCGATTTGCCAATTTTGATAAATCAATGGGCAAATGTTGTTAGATGGGAAAAAGTAACTCGGCCTTTTTTACGCACAACGGAGTTTTTGTGGCAGGAGGGTCATACCGTTCATCGCACGGAGGAAGAAGCTGAAGAAGAAACACTTAAAATGCTTGAAGTGTATAAGGACTTTATGGAAAATGATTTAGCCATTCCAGTATATATTGGCAGAAAAACTGAACGAGAAAAGTTTGCGGGTGCTCTTAGAACATATTCCCTAGAAGCATTGATGTCTGATGGCAAAGCTCTTCAAGCCGGGACTTCGCATAATTTAGGGCAATATTTTGCCAAGGTTTTCAACATAACTTTTCAGGACATGGATGGGGAAAGGAAATTTGCGTGGCAGACGAGTTGGGGAGTTTCAACAAGGTTGATCGGGGCGCTTATCATGGTTCATGGCGATGATTCGGGCCTTATTATGCCCCCAAAAGTAGCCCCTATTCAAGCGGTTGTTTTACCAATTTGGGGTAATAAAACACTTGAAGGCGCAGTTGAAGCAAAAGTAAAGGAAGTTGGAGAGATACTTGCGGATGTTTGTAGATTTAAAGTTGACGATAGACGCGAGCATACCGTAGGCTGGAAATTTAATGAGTGGGAGCTGCGCGGCGTTCCTTTGAGGATTGAAGTTGGTCCAAGGGATATTGAAAAAAACCAGGTTGTTTTGGTGAGACGCGATGTACGAAAAAAAGAATTTGTTCCAATTGAAAAGTTGAAAGATAAAGTAACTGAATTATTGAATGAAATTCAAAAAAACCTTTTTGAAAAAGCAAGAAAGTTTCGCGATAACAACACAAGAGAGGCAACTAATTTTGAAGAGTTATCTTCAATGGTTGAGAGCAAACAAGGCTTTATAAAGGCTTGTTGGTGCGGCAGCGAAGATTGTGAGATGAAAATAAAAGAAAAAACCATGGCTACGATTCGCTGTATTCCCTTTGAGCAAAAAAACGGCAAATGTGTTATGTGTGGGAAAAATGGCCCCATGGTTTATTTTGCCAAGTCTTACTAGGAGAGCAAAATTGGAAAATAAAAATCTTGACGTTGTTCTAATAATACCTGCACACAATGAAGCAACGCGAATTGGAGCAGTTTTAGACGAAGCGATAAAAGCTCGATTTGTCAATGAGATAATCGTGGTAAACGATGGTTCAACCGACGATACGGCAAAGGTTGCAAAGGAATATAATGAAGTAAAAGTCATTAATTGCAGATCAAATGGCGGGAAAGGAGCGGCTCTTAAAGCGGGACTTGATTCTGCCGATGCAAAGGTATTCGTTTTTATAGATGCTGACTTGATGGGTCTTAAGGCTGGTCATATTGAAGATTTAATTGTTCCTCTGTTTTCCGATGAAGAGCTAGAGATGACGGTGGGTAAGTTTGTGGCGGGGAGAGTAGCTACAAACCTATCTCAATCCATAGTTCCTCAGATTTCTGGCCAAAGAGCTTTTAAAAAAAGGTTTTTGGAGGATATGCTGGATTTTTCCAACAGTGGATATGGTGTGGAGGTTGCGTTTGTCCGACAAGCCAAGCGGAGGCAATCAAAAACCAAAGAGGTGCCTCTTGCAAATGTGACACATGTGATGAAAGAAGAAAAAATGGGATTACACAAAGGTGTTTTGGCGAGACTTAAGATGTATTGGGATATGTTTTTTCATCTGATTAAGGAGACCAAAGAGGGACGGAATAGGTTTTAAATAAGAGGTTATTTTTTGCCTAGTGTTGCGCAACCAAAAATATTATGTTAATCTTAAGTGTCCAGATAGGAAGAGTGATGAGTGGGTTTTGAACCCACTTTTTTAATTATGAAGGGAAAGTGTATTATTAAAGGATTATTATGACTGCAACATGGGTTTCGGAAATTGAAAACTTGGTTGGTAAAATATTGTTGGATCAGGGAGTGGAACTGGTTGATGTAGAATTTAAAAGAGAGCCGGTTGGAATGGTTTTAAGGGTTTACATCGATTCGAGCGGTGGAGTTGATGTTGATATGTGTGCTCGCACAAGCGAAACAATCTCTCAAGAGCTCGATAAGGCCAATTTAATTAGCAAGAGTTGCACGCTAGAGGTTTCATCGCCGGGGATAGAAAGGCCATTGAAGAAACCAGAACATTTTAAGAAGTATGTTGGTTCAAAAATTTTTGTTAAAACAGAGGAAGCCATAGAGGGAAGAAAGCAATTTAAAGGATTTCTTGAGTTTGCAGGAGATGATGTTTTTGTAGTTAATTGTGATGCTGATAAATATGAAATTCCGTACGATATGTTGAAAAAAGCACATCTCTTAGTTGATGTTGAATTTTAAAGTTATGAAAGGAGTATTAAGGTGAATCTGGATTTAATGGATGCTATTAGACAGATTGAAAGAGAAAAGAAAATAGATCCGGAGGCGATTTTGGATGCGCTTAAAGTTGCCTTAACGTCGGCATATAAGAAAAATTACGATGCTGTTCCGAATGTTTATGTTGAAATACATCCGGAAACCGGTGAAATTAAGGTATTTTCGCGTGAAGAAGTTGAAAAAGATGGCAAAACGGAGATGGTTGAAAAGGAAATTACCCCGAAAGATTTTGGTCGAATTGCTGCTCAGGCAGCTAAGCAGGTGATACTTCAAAGGATAAGAGAAGCAGAGCGCGAGATGATGTATGATGAGTATATTGACAGAGAGGGCGATATTGTAACGGGGATTATTCAACAAAGTGATCAACGTTATACCTTGGTTAATTTGGGCAGGGTTGAAGCACTTTTGCCTCACACAGAGCAGGCTCCGGGAGAAAGATACGAGCATGGGATGCGCGTTAAGGCTTACATTGTTGAGGTAAGAAGAACCACGCGCGAACCCCAAATAATTGTTTCCAGAACTCATCCCGGGTTGCTTAAGCGATTGTTTGAACTTGAGGTCCCCGAAATCTTTGACGGCTATGTTGAGATTAAATCGGTTGCGCGTGAGCCAGGATATAGGTCAAAGGTTGCAGTGTCTTCAAGAGACGAAAGCATCGATCCTGTTGGCGCATGTGTTGGACCGAAAGGGGCTCGAGTGCGTATGGTTGTAGCTGAGCTGCGCGGAGAAAAAATCGATGTAGTTAAGTGGAGCGAGGATCCGAGCATATATGTAGCCAATGCTTTAAGCCCCGCTAAAGTTAAAAAAGTTTCAGTAAACGAGAATATGAGGGTGGCTAAAGTAGTTGTTCCCGATGACCAACTTTCTTTAGCTATCGGCAAAGAGGGTCAAAATGCTCGTTTGGCAGCAAAACTTACAGGATGGAAGATTGACATAAAGAGCGAGACCAAATTTGCTGAAGAAACAGAAACTAAGCCTGGTGTAGAAGCTGAAGAAAAAATCACTTCTGTTAAAAAAGATTTGTGTCAGGCTGTTACTAAATCAGGGGAACCCTGTAATAACAAAGTAAGGCCCGGAAGCAAATTTTGTGGGGTTCATAAGGGATTAGAAAGAGCAGATGATTAGTAGGAAAATTCCCACGAGAAGATGTGTTAGCTGCAAGAAATCTTTTCCAAAAAAAGAACTTGTTCGCATAGTCAGGACGCCTTCAGGGGAAGTAAGGGTTGATTTAACGGGTAAGGCAAATGGCAGGGGGGCATATGTTTGTAGTCTGGAATGTTTTAATGAGGCAATTAAGAAAAAAAGATTTGTAAATGCCTTAAATATTGGTATAGACAACGAAACGACGAAGGTCTTGGTTGAAGAATTAGATCGGATTATGAAAAAAGAAAGCTGTTTTTATGAAAGGTGATTTAATTGGGCATAAGGGTTCATGAACTAGCAAAGGAAATGAAAGTTTCAAGCAAAGAATTGATGGAGAAGCTTGAAAAAGAGAACATAGGGGTCAAGAATCATTTTGCGATTCTTGAAGACAATGTGGCTGATTTACTGAAAAAAGGTGTCTCTGGGGTAGAAAATAAGGGGGAATCATCAGTTAAATCCATTAAATTAGAGAAAAAAGAGAAGGAAGCCACAAAAAAGCAAGACGAAACAGGGAAGAAGATTCCGGAAGAGAAAAAGGAAGATAAACCCGAAATAAAAATTGGTGAGGGGTCGACCGTAAAGGAAATTGCTGACGCATTTAAGAAAAATCCGACGGAGATTATTAAGATTCTTATGAGTTTGGGAGAAATGGTTACGATTAATCAGCCAATAAACAATGAAGCAATTGAAATTTTAGGAGAGGAATTTGGTTATCAGGTTAAAGTGATCAGCTTGGAAGAGGAGATGGAAGAAGAAGTTGTCGAAGAAGCTCCCGATGATTTGGAGCCCCGTTCCCCCGTGGTAACCATAATGGGACACGTTGATCATGGCAAAACTTTATTGTTAGACGCGATACGGAAAACCGACGTTGTTTCAACAGAAGCCGGTGGCATTACTCAGCACATTGGGGCATACCAAGTGGAACGAAATGGGAAAAAGATAACCTTCATTGATACTCCGGGACACGAAGCTTTTACGGCTATGCGGGCGAGAGGCGCTAAAATCACCGATATTGCGGTGCTTGTTGTCGCTGCCGACGATGGGGTAATGCCTCAATCGGTGGAAGCAATTGATCATGCTAAGGCCGCTGGTGTTCCTATCTTGATCGCAATAAATAAAATAGATAAACCAGAAGCCAATCCCGATAAAATTAAACAACAGCTTACAGAGTATGGTCTGGTGTCGGAAGATTGGGGAGGAGATACAATATTTGTCAATGTATCAGCTAAAGAAAAAACAAATTTGGATGAACTTCTTGATATGATATTGCTTCTTGCGGAGATAAGTGAAATCAAAGCTAGCACCAAAGGGATGGTTAGCGGTACTGTTATCGAAGCTTTTTTGGATAAGGGAAGGGGGCCTGTTGCAACGGTATTATTGCAACGAGGAACTTTAAAAGTTGGCGATTCTGTGGTTGCGGGTTATTCATATGGCAAGGTAAGGGCCATGATAGACGATAAGGGGAAGCGCATATCTGTTGGAACACCAGGTCAACCAGTAGAAATAATTGGGTGGTCTTCTACTCCGCAAGCTGGTGATATTTTAAAACAAGTAACGGATGAAAAAAGGGCTCGTCATGTTTCTGAAGAACGCTTATTAAAAAAGAGAGTTCTTGAAAGAGAATCGCATAAGCGTGTTGCTTTGGAAGGTCTCTTCGATCAAATTAAAAAGGGCGAGATAAAAGATTTAAACCTTGTAGTAAAAGGGGATACGCATGGCTCCGTGGAGGCATTATGCGATGCTTTAGATAAAATCGATCAGGAAGAGGTATGTGTAAGAGTTATTCATAAAGGAATAGGAGCCATAACGGAGACGGACGTAATGCTTGCCGCAGCTTCAAATGCTGTTGTTGTGGGATTTAATGTTCGTCCTGATGTTAAAGCAAAAGTGCTTTCTGAAAAAGAAAATGTCGATATGAGAACATATAGGGTAATTTATCAAGTTATTGAGGATATTGAGGCTGCCAGAAAAGGATTATTAAAACCAACGATTGAGGAAGTTGAAGTGGGCCAAGCTGAAATAAGAACCGCATTTAAGGCATCAAAAATTGGAACTATTGCCGGTTGCTTCGTTACTCAGGGTGAAGTAAATAGAAAAGTTCAGGTTAGGGTCGTACGTGATGGCAACATTGTCTATGAAGGAACAATAGCTTCTCTTAGGCGCTTTAAAGAAGATGTTTTTTCAGTTAAAAATGGATTTGAGTGTGGTATTCGCATTGAAGGTTTCAATGATATAAAAGATGGCGATGTTTTAGAATTCTTTCAAATAGTTGAAAAACCTGCAATTTAACTAGAGTGTTTGATGTAAAATGGTTTTAGGTTTATTGGAACTTGAATTACATTTACCGTATTGTAATTCGCTAAAAAGCAAAAGAAAAATAGTAAAGAGTATAATCCATAAGGTTAGAAACAGATATAATGTTTCGATTAGCGAGATGGATAATAATGATTTATGGCAACGAACCCTCATTGGAATTTCCTGTGTTTCAAAGACAGAAAATAATGTGAAAAACTTGTTTGAAAAGATAGAGAAGGAAATATTTGACACACATCTCGTTAACAAAATTGATAAAAAAATCTCCATCTTTGACTCCAGAATCTAGTTGAAAAGTGAGGAAACATTGAATTATCCGCGCGCCTTAAGGGTGGCCGAGGCAATAAAAGAAGATGTTTGTTATATAATCAGCATGCTAAAAGATCCCCGAGTTGGAATAATTACGGTGATGGGAGTGAAGGTTTCTGCCGACTTAAAAAACGCGACCGTCTTCATAAGCTCTCTTGACTGTTCAAAAAAAGAAGAGATTCTGGGGATTTTGGACAATGCCAAGGGTTATATTCGAACCGAATTGGGGAAAAAATTACGATTAAAGTACTTGCCCGAGCTTTCTTTTAAGTGGGATGAGTCTGTGGAGCGAGGAATAAAAATATCGAGAATTATACAAAGTGTAAAAAAAGCAGAAGACGATAAAGAAAATAACAAGTAGTACAGTTTTTTTTGAGGAGTTTGTATGTCTTTTAAACACAAAAAGGGCACAGAGGTTGATATCCAATCGATTGGAAAGATTGTCAGAGAAAAGGAACACTTTGTTTTGGCGACACATGTGCAGCCTGACGGAGACGCGGTTGGTTCCATATTGAGCTTGGGATTGACACTAAAAGGGCTTGGAAAAAAAGTTTTTATGAGCTTGGGGCAACCTCAGACTCTTGGTAAACAAAATGCGGAGAAAGGTTCACTTGTCCCCCCCCAGTATCTTTTTTTGCCTGGCAAGAACCTACTTTCTAAGCCTTCTCAATGTCCCGACGAAACGAAATGCTTCATATCTCTCGATTGTGCTAGTTTTGAACGACTCGGAAGTCTTAAGCAATTTGCTAAAAATGCATCACTTTTTATAAACATAGATCATCATCGGGATAATGATAAATTTGCCCATCTAAACTTCGTTGATGAGGAATCGCCGGCAACGGCAGAGATTGTTTACAGATTGATTAAGGCTTTGGATTATGAGATTGATAAAGACATTGCAACCTGCTTATATGTGGGTCTTGTTACAGATACGGGAAGATTTCAATATTCAAATACAAATAAGGCGGCTTTTCAAATGGCCCTAGAACTTTTGGATTACGGAATTTCCCCTTCCTTTGTTTTTAGCAACGTATATGAAAATACTTCGTTTTCATATTTAAAACTATTTGGGAAAATCTTGCAAAACATTAAATTTGCTTCTGGAGTGGCATATACAACTCTCAAAAAAAATGACTTGGTTTCTTTGGGGGTCAAAATAGAAGAAACGGAAAATTTGGTTGATGCGCTAAGATCTATCGGCGATGCTAAGGTTGCAGCGATTTTAAAAGAAGTTGATGGTGGAAGATGGAAAGTTAGTCTTAGATCAAAAAACGAGATAGATGTGAGCGGGGTGGCAAAGGCGTTGGGTGGTGGAGGACATCGTAATGCAGCAGGTTACTTATCTAGAGAAAACAGAGAAGATACTATTAGAACAATGTTGGAGGCTTTAAAGGATTTATGAGCTTAGACGGTCTTATTGTTATAAATAAACCTGCCGGCATTACATCGCACGATGTGGTTGAAAAGGTTAGAGCAATTTTGAAGATAAAAAAAGTCGGGCATGTGGGAACGCTCGACCCGGACGCAACAGGTGTTTTGGTTTTACTGGTTGGAAAAGCCACAAAGATTGCCCGTTTTTTGCAAAACGACGATAAAGAGTATAAAGCCAAAATGATTCTGGGGCTCAAAACGGACACCCAGGATCTTTCGGGCAAAGTTATCTCCAAAACTGAATGTGATATTTCCGAAGAAGATGTAAGGTGCGCTCTAGCTCATTTTAAGGGCAACATTTCTCAAACGCCACCGATGGTATCAGCAGTTAAAATAAACGGAAAACCTTTATACAAACTTGCGCGAGAAGGAAAGGAAGTTTTTCGTCCGCCAAGAGATATCAATATCCATAGCATAGATTTTTTGAGTATGCCAAAGGGGTTAAACCCAGAAGTTACTTTTAAAGTAGTGTGTTCAAAAGGCACATATATAAGGACCCTCTGCTCCGACATCGGAGATTTTCTTGGATGTGGAGCTTGTCTTGAGTCATTGGTTCGTACGCGTTCCGGAGATTACTGCTTGGGTGCCAGCTTTTCAATTGAAGAAGTTAATGAGTTGTGCAAGTCCTATCTTTTTGAAAATTTTTTGATATCAATACAGAATGCCTTAAAAAAATTTCCGATATTTATTATTAAAGAAACTTCTGTTAAAGATGTTTTAAACGGTTGTTTTTTAACGGACAAAATGGTTGATGGGAAACCAAAAGAAACAAAAGAAGAACAATATGTTATGTTGCTTAATGCAGAAGGGGGCTTACTTGCAATATCTGAGCTAATTAATCCCCAAAATGGGAGTTTATTAGCAAAACCAATTTGTGTTTTTCCTGGTGAGGTTGCAGTTTGAAAACAATATTTGGGTTTGAAAAATTAAAAACTCAAAGTAAGAAAAGCATCGTCTCCATCGGTGTCTTTGACGGTGTACACAAAGGTCATCAAAGAATAATTGAAACGGCCGTGAAAGATGCTCGAGCTTTAAATGGGCAAAGCGTTGTTATCACATTTGAGCCGCATCCACTTGAGGTGCTTGATCTCCGGAGCCATCCGCTCGTCCTTACAAGTTTGGAGTTAAAAGAAAGGCTTATCGGTCAAATGGAGGTAAATTTGTTATTGGTTATTAAGTTTACCCCCGAATTTGCTCGCATGTCTGCAAAAAGTTTTGTTGATAAAGTTCTTATCGATAAACTTAATTTAACCGAAGTTGTGGTAGGCGAAGGTTTTAAGTTTGGCAGTGGCTCAGAGGGCGACATTAATTTCTTAACTAATTATGGAACAGAGAAAGGATTTAAAGTAAAAAGCATTCCCCTTATGCTTGTGGACAATAAGCCCATAAGTAGTACCAGAATAAGGGAGCTCCTGGAGCTCGGAAAGATTGCCAAAGCTGTTAGAATTTTGGGTCATTATCCAAAACTGATCGGTATAGTAACGCGAGGTTGCGGCAGAGGAAAAGATGTTGGATTTTGCACGGCGAATATTAAGACCGAAGACAAGGCATCTGTGCCATGCGATGGTGTCTATGCTGGTTTTGCAAAAATAAATTCAGAAAAGAAAACATGTCTTATAAACATTGGCTCTTGCCCCACCTTTCATATAGAAGAACCCAGAATAGAGGTTCACATAATTGATTTTAATGAGAATATTTATGGTGAAAGAATTGAGATTGAAATTGTCGAAAAACTTCGTGAGCAAATAAAATTCGAAAATAAGGAAGCTCTTGCTGTTCAGATTGGAAAGGATATTAATAGAACAAAAGAACTGTTGAGCTGAAAGTTTACGTAATCTAATGAGTGTGATAGTATTGAACAAGCATAAAAATGAGCTAAAAATTCAACCCTTAACTAGGATGACGAGTCACCGACGTCAATCTTGGTTTAGGGGGGTACAATATAAGGAGGTGGAAAGAATGACCATGTCATTAGAGGGAAAAGCCGAAATTGTCAAGAAATATGGCTTACATGAAAAAGATACAGGTTCCCCCGAAGTTCAGATTGCAATCCTCACAAAGAGGATAAGCGACCTCACCGATCATCTAAAAGAACACAAAAAGGATTTCCATTCAAGGCACGGATTGTTAAAAATGGTTGGGCGAAGAAGAAAGTTGTTGAATTATTTAAAGGATTCTGAAATCGAAAGGTATCGAGAGATCGTAAAAAAACTTAATTTGCGCGGTTAAAAAGATAAAGATTATTTTTATTATATGGGAGGTTAAATACTGAATGAATGTTGTTACAAAAGAGTTGGAGCTCGGCGGAAAGACCATGAGTTTTCAATTCAACAAAGTTGCGCGTCAGGCCGATGGCTCCGTACTCGTTCGGTGTGGTGACACAATAGTGTTGGTTACTGTTGTCGCATCCAAAGAGCCGATCGAAGGGTTGGATTTTTTACCACTAACTGTTGAGGTTGTTGAAAAGATGTATGCGGCAGGAAAGATTCCCGGTGGTTTTATAAAAAGGGAGGGAAGGCCCAGCGATAGGTCTGTTCTAACGGCTCGGTTAATAGATAGACCAGTTAGGCCGTTATTTCCTGAAGGTTTTCGAAATGAAATTCAAATAATTGCTACCATACTTTCGGTTGATCAATTGAATTCCCCCGATATCTTGGCTTTAAACGGGGCGTCGATTGCATTGGCAATTTCTGATATTCCTTTTCAAAAAACCATTGCCGCGGTTAGAGTTGGTAGGGTAGATGGTCGTTGGGTGATTAATCCCGACTCTCAGGAATTGGGTTACTCGGAATTAGATTTGGTTGTAGCGGGTAACATAGATTCAATAATTATGGTTGAGGCTGGAGCGGGAGGAGTTGACGAGAAAGTTATTTTGGAAGCTCTGGCAGAAGGCCACAAGGCGATAAAGGAATTGATCGGGTTTATTGAGGGGGTTAAATCTGAACTAGGAAAAGCTAAGAGAGAAATACCTTTAGCTGAGGTTGACCCCAAGATTGATGATGCGATTAGAAAAAGAAAAATTGAGCAAGATCTGGCAAAAGCGCTTCGTGGTTCCGACAAGCTAACCAGAGAAAAAGCAGTGGCGGATGTCAAAGAAAAAGTAATGAATGAGCTTTTAAATGAATTTTCAGAAGATAAAAAGGACATCAAAAAGGTGTTAAAGAAGATAGAAAAAGAAGTGGTCCGCAAGATGATCTTAAATGAAAAGGTTCGTCCCGACGGAAGAGGATTGGATGAGATAAGATCGATTTCATGTGAAGTTGGGTTTCTCCCAAGGGCACATGGTTCGGGATTATTTACTCGCGGGCAAACTCAGGCCTTATCGGTTTTAACCCTTGGGACCATTAGTGAGGTTCAACGCTTGGACGGATTGGAGTCTGAGGAATCCAAGCGGTTTTTACATCACTATAATTTTCCACCCTTTTCAACAGGTGAGATATGGCGACTTATGAGTCCAAAGAGAAGAGAGATAGGTCACGGCGCTTTGGCCGAGAAGGCTTTATCGTCGGTAATCCCTGATGAAGCCGAATTTCCCTATACGATAAGGATTGTTTCTGAAGTGCTTGAATCAAACGGTTCGTCGTCAATGGCCAGCATTTGCGGGAGTACTCTTGCCCTTATGGATGCAGGCGTGCCCATAAGCGCACCTGTGGCTGGTATCGCCATGGGATTGGTTAAAGAAGACGATAATGTTGCTGTTCTTGCAGATATTCAGGGCGCTGAAGATGCATTGGGAGATATGGACTTCAAGGTCGCGGGTACTTCTATGGGCATCACAGCTCTACAAATGGATATGAAGGTCGGAGGCGTTGATATTAATATTTTAAAAGAAGCTTTGGAACAGGCAAAAAAAGGGCGCTTATTTATTCTAGATAAAATGCAATCGATTATTTCGGAGCCGCGTGAGAAACTGTCAAAATTTGCGCCAAGGATTATAACCATGAAAATCAACGTCGACAAAATTAGAAACGTTATTGGTCCCGGTGGTAAAACAATCAGAGGCATTGTCGATGAAACCGGCGCTAAAATTGATATTGAAGACGATGGCACCATATTTATCTCTTCGATTGACAGTGAAAGTGGCGAAAAGGCTCAAAAGATAGTAGAGCTTTTGGTAAAGGAAGTTAAGGTTGGCGAGGTTTATATGGGGACCGTTACTAAAACGATGAATTTTGGCGCTTTTGTAGAGATTCTTCCCGGGAAAGAAGGGCTTGTTCACATTTCAAAACTTGCTAAAACAAGAGTTCCTACGGTTGAAGATGTGGTTAATGTAGGGGATAAAATTCTTGTAAAAGTTGTTGAGGTTGATAAATTAGGAAGAACAAATCTCTCTGCAATCGATGTGGAAGAGGGTAAATGAGTTTCGAGAATAGCTTTCTTGAGAACGGAGCCGAAGTCTTAACCGAACCCATGTCTCACGTAAGGTCCGTTACTCTTGGATTTTGGGTAAAAACTGGTTCTCGGGATGAACCCGAATCTCTCAGCGGTATATCTCATTTTCTAGAGCATTTATTGTTTAAAGGGACAAAAACACGGACCGCAAAAGAAATTTCTGAAACATTTGATGGTCTCGGTGCAGAGTTAAATGCATTTACAGGAAAAGAACACACTTGTTATTACACTCGAATAATCGATGAAAATTTAAATATTGCGGTAGAAGTTCTTTCTGATATGCTTTTACACTCCGCTTTAAATAAGGATGATATTAAGTCCGAAAAGGAAGTAGTTTTAGAGGAAATAGGTTTTCATGAGGATTCTCCAGACGAGCGGGTACACGATTTGTTTGCTGAGGGTTTATGGGAAAATCATCCCCTTGGAAAAAATATTTTGGGGCATTTGGATACCGTTAGAAATTTTGAGCGGAAAGATCTGACCGAATACCTTAAAAGGCAATATACCCCAGAAAATATGCTTGTAACGGCGGCTGGAAATCTTAAACATGAGGATCTTGTAAATATTGTTCAAAGTTACCTCAAAGAAATTGACGGCGATCTTCCTCACAAAGAAAAGATTGCAACTAAAATTGAATCGCGCATCAAAACAATCTACAAAGAGACAGAGCAGGCGCATATCTGTTATGGGTTTGAGAGCTTGCCCGCCGGCCATGATGATAGATATGCTTTAAGCATACTGGATAGTGTCTTGGGCGGCGGAATGAGTTCTCGTTTATTTCAAGAGATAAGGGAAAAGAGGGGACTTGCTTATTCGGTATATTCTTATCATTCTTATTATAAGGATACTGGGTCATTTACAATTTATGCAGGGACCAGACCGCTAAATGCTGAAAAAGTTTTAGAGTTAGTTAAAAAAGAGATAAACAAAATTGTAAAAACGGGAATAGCTGGCGACGAGCTAGACAGAGCTAAATCGCAGATTAAGGGTCAATTGATTTTGAGTCTGGAAAGCACTGGAAATAGAATGATGAGGATGGGTAGGTCAAGAATTACACATGGAGAAGTATTGTCGTTAAGCGAGCTAATTAAACGGGTTGATGCGGTGGAATTAAAAGATGTCCAAAGGGTTGCCCGGGATATATTTTTACCCGAGAAAGCCGTACTCGCCGTAGTCGGACCTTTCAAGGAAGATAAGTTTGAAATTTAATCTAAGGGGGCGCTTATTATGAAAGACGTAGTAGTATGTGGTGCTTCTGGGAAAATGGGTCGCGAGGTTTGCAGGGCGGTTTATGAGGATTTAGAACTATCTTTGGTTGGTGCCGTGGACGTTTCATGTGTCGGGCAAGATATTGGAGAACTGGTCGGTCTTGGGAAAATCGGCATTTTTATTGAGGATGATTTAAAAACTATTTTGAACAAACTTTCGCCTCGGGTGGTGGTAGATTTTACGAATCCCAATGTTGTTATGGACAATATCCGAATGGTTATAAATTGCGGTATCAATTCGGTCGTTGGGACAACGGGATTTACGGGCGATGATCTGGCGGAAATTGAATCGTTGTTGGAAGGAAAGGATGTCGGTATCGTCATTGCTCCCAATTTTGCCATTGGAGCGGTTCTTATGATGAAGTTTTCTGAAAAAGCGTTAAAATATTTCTCAAATGCGGAGATAATAGAACTTCACCACGACAAGAAGGTGGATGCTCCTTCGGGAACAGCATTAAAGACGGCTGAAATGATGTCGTCGTCAAACAACATAACTTGTTCTAACTCAACGGAAAGAGAGATCATAAAAGGTGTTCGGGGTGGAGAATTTAAAAATATCCACATTCATAGCGTGCGATTGCCGGGCTTAGTTGCTCATCAGGAAGTTATCTTTGGTTCTAAAGGGCAGACATTAACAATTCGACATGACTCTATAGATAGAACTTCATTTATGCCAGGAGTGCTTATGGCGGTAAAGCAGGTTGAAAAATTTAAAGGTTTAACATATGGCTTGGACAGGCTGCTAGATTTGTAAATTGTTGGGAGGGATTAAAATATTTGGGGAAGTTTTAACTGCGATGGTGACTCCCTTTAAAGAGGATTTGAGCGTAGATTATGACCGTGCTCAAGAACTAGCATTGTACTTATTGAATAATGGTTCCGATGGTATCGTTGTTTCGGGAACAACGGGTGAGTCTCCAACGCTTTCAGATGAAGAAAAGGTTAATTTGTTTCGAGTCGTGAAAGAAGCGGTTGGCAAGAAAGGCTTTGTCATAGCGGGAACGGGGTATAATTGCACTAGAGAAAGCATAGAACTTACAAAAAAAGCGGAAAAAATCGGGGTCGATGGATGCATGCTTGTAACCCCATATTATAATAAACCTCCCCAAGAGGGGTTATATAAACATTTTAAAATTGTGGCGGAGAACACATCCCTTCCTGTGATTCTTTATAATGTTCCGTCTCGGACGTCCAGAAATTTGGAAGCCGATACGGTGATAGCTCTTTCGGAAATTCCAAATATAATTGGAGTAAAAGAAGCTAGCGGAGATTTTGAACAAATTGCAAATATTATAAGCAAAACCCCCAACGATTTTATCCTTTATAGCGGAGATGATTCAGCTACTTATCCGATACTTTCACTGGGCGGAGATGGCGTGATAAGCGTTGCGTCTCATGTTGTTGGAGATGAAATGAAGGAGATGACTTCATCTTATAAAAAAGGTGATCACAAAAAATCTCTAGAGATACATTTAAAATTAATGCCCATTTTTAAGGCGCTTTTTTTAACAACAAGCCCAATAATGATTAAAGCCGCACTTAATCTTAAGGGAATCAATGTCGGAGGGTTGAGGCCTCCTTTGATAAACGCAAGCGAGGAACAAATTTTAAAATTTGAAGAAATATTGAATTCTTTCGAAATATATTAAAACTAAGGAAAGTTTATGTTTGCAAAGAAAAGACCGAAAACCATCAAGCTTATTCCCATAGGAGGACTGGGCGAAATCGGGAAAAATATGATGGTTGTTGAAAATGAAAAAGACATTATATTGATAGATGCTGGGCTGAAGTTTCCTGAAGAGGAGATGCTCGGCATTGATTTGGTGTTACCAGACTATTCATACGTTGTTAAAAACAAAGATCGGCTTCGAGGAATTGTAATTACTCATGGACACGAAGATCACACAGGCGCCTTGCCCTATATTTTAAGGGAAGTAACTGCTCCCGTTTTTGGAACAAGATTGACGCTAGGATTAATCCAAGAAAAATTAAAAGAACATGAAGTGAAAGCGGATTTAAAAGAGATAACCTCAAAAACTGAACTTAAATTGGGAGATTTTAAACTCGGTTTTTTCGAAGTTTGTCATAGCATACCGGATGGTTTGGGTATTATTATCGATACTGAACTTGGATTGATAGTGCATACTGGAGATTTCAAGTTTGATCAAACTCCCGTAGATGGGAGACCAACAGAACTTCAAAGACTTATGTGTCTAGGGCAAAAAGAAGTGCTAGTTCTTTTATCTGACAGCACAAACGCGGAGGTGCCGGGTTATACTCTTCCCGAAAAGTCCGTGGGAGCCAGTTTGTTAAAGATTTTTCAGGGGGCTAAAAAAAGAATTATAGTCGCTTCGTTTGCATCACACCTTCATCGCATTCAGCAAATTATTGATGCCACCGTTCACACGCGGCGCAAACTAGTGGTTTCGGGGCGAAGTATTGTTAACAATGTTCGGATAGCATCCGAGCTTGGTTATTTGAAGATTCCCGAGGGAGTTATGGTTGAAATTGGGGAGATTGAGAAACATTCTCCCGAAGAAATTGTGGTGCTTTGCACAGGCAGTCAAGGGGAACCGTTATCTGCTCTTGCCAGGATATCTTCAAACGACCACAAACAGGTGAAACTTCATCCTGGAGACACTGTTGTTATATCTGCCTCCCCCATACCTGGGAACGAGCGGTCAGTTTCTAGAATCATTGACCGAATTTATAAGTGTGGGGCTGAAGCACATTATGAGTTAATTTCAGGCGTTCACGCTTCGGGACATCCTGCCCAGGAGGAGTTAAAATTTATGATCAACTTGGTTCAGCCAAAACATTTTGTTCCAATTCATGGAGAATTTAGACATCTCAAACATCACGCTGATCTTGCTGAGCAGGTTGGCATACTGCCGGAAAATATATTTATCTGCGAAGATGGGGACGTATTGGAGTTTAGCGAATCCGGAGCTAGAATAACGGGCAAAATATCAGCAGGAGACGTCTTTGTTGATGGACTAGGCGTTGGAGATATAGGTGATGTTGTCCTGAGGGACAGACGCCTTCTCTCAAAAGATGGAGTTTTTATTGTCGTTGTTGCGCTAAACAAACAAAATACTGAAATTGTTGCGGGTCCAGATATTATATCCCGCGGATTTGTATATGTAAAAGAGTCAAAAGAACTTATTGATGAAGCTATAGTAAAGGTTGAGGAAACTTTGGTAGAAATGAAGCAAGAAGGCGTCACCGATATTGCGGTGTTAAAGTCAAAAATAAGAAAGAATCTCAGTCAATTTCTTTACATGAAAACTCGGCGTCGTCCAATGGTGCTGCCGGTAATAGTTGAATCATAAGGGGTGCAGAAGTTTGAATATTGTCCAGGCCGCAATATTGGGGGTTGTACAAGGCGTAACAGAATTTATTCCCATTAGTAGCTCAGCGCATTTGGTTTTAGTGCCCAATTTAATGGGATGGCATCAGCCGAGTGTAAGTTTTGACGTCATGCTTCATATGGGCACTTTGGTTGCGGTCTTATATTTTTTTAAAGTTGAAGTTATTAATTTATTTGGTGTTTTTTTAACTGGTTTCAAAGAGAAAGAGATACGAAAAAGCACAGATTACAAACTTTGTTGGCTGATAATAATTGGTACAGTTCCGGCTGTTGTGCTGGCGTTGCTATTTCAAAATTTTTTTGAGAATCTTTTTTCAAAACCAGAATCCGTTGCATTTTTTTTGTTGGGAACGGGGGCGCTCCTATGGTTTAGCGAAACAACCTCAAAGAGAGCCAGGGTCATGGAAGATGCGAATCTTTCTGATGCTTTAATTATTGGATTGGCTCAAGGGTGTGCAATAGCTCCTGGAATCTCACGTTCGGGCGCAACCATAGCTGCCGGTCTTTTTAAGGGTTTAGATAGGGATTCCGCGGCGAGGTTTTCGTTTTTATTAGCAATTCCGATTATTTTCGGGGCGGTTGTTGTAAAAATGAGCGATTTTATCTACTTATGCAGGAGCCAGGCAAGCGTGTCTTTGTTATTGGGATTTTTGACGGCTGCAGCGAGTGGCTACTTATGCATTAAATATTTTTTGAATTATCTTAAAAAGGGAAGTCTTATGATTTTTGCTTATTATTGTTGGTTCGTTGGTCTGGCCTTCATTTTAAGTAAGAGATTTTTAATTTAGGCGGGAAAAACCATGGCAAACAGAAAAAAAATGACTTTAGCTCAGAACAAAAGACACAAGGAAAACGTGGATGACGTTTACGGAATAGCATTACTGGCACTTTCCACCATTTTAATTATAAGTTTTTTTGCCGGAGACAAGGGTTTAATCGGCAAATATTTTGTCGGAGTTCTTGAGTATTCAATCGGTATTGGGAGATATTTAATACCGATTTTTCTTGCTGGCTGGGGAATCTCTTTTTTAATAAAAAGAGATGAGATAAATGTGGAATCAGTTGGCTTGGGGCTTGCTATCTCCTTTATCAGCGTTATTTCTCTTGTTCATCTAAACGTTCCCTCTTCGAAAGAATTTGTTGCTGAATATGTTGCTTCGCATGGTGGGTATATTGGCGGATCGATTGCATATGTGCTGAGGATTCTTTTAGGCAACATCGGCTCCTACGTGGTTCTTTTTTCCTTGCTTGTTATCGGAGCCGTAATTTCAACAGGCATATCAATCTCTGACCAGCTCTCTTTTTTACTCAAAATCATTAAGGGAATTTTTAAGTTGGAGTCTAAATCTAAAAAAGTTTTTGTTCTTGACGAAAGAGCGGATTTAAAATTAAGCAAAGAGAAAAAAGAGACGATTTTCCCCGATAAATTTATTGACGAAGAGGAGGATTCAAGTAAGACCGGTTCGATTTCTGCTGAGAGAAGCGAATTTGCTTCACAAAAAACAACCGAAATAAAGATCGCGATGCCTAAGGCTGAAGTCGGCAATTACCAGCTACCTCCACTTGCTCTTTTAAAGAGAACGATGTCAAAATGTCCGCAGTTAAAAAAAGATATTAAGGAGAACGTAAAGGTTCTTGAGAAAACATTGGCGAATTTTGATGTGAATGCCTCAATAAGCAGAGTTGTTAAGGGCCCAACCGTAACTCTTTACGAAGTCCAGCTTGCATCTGGAGTAAAAGTGAATCGGATTCTTAGCTTAGCAGACGATATTGCGCTTGCGCTGGCATCTTCAGATATAAGAATCCTTGCTCCGATACCCGGCAAATCGGCGATAGGCATTGAGGTTCCAAACAAACAACGGGAGCTTGTAACCATCGGAGACATACTGGCAGATCGCGAAGCTCAGGATGGCGGTGTTTTGAAAATCGGACTCGGCAAAGATATTTCAGGGAATTCGATCATTGCCGATCTTGGCGATATGCCTCATCTTATGATTGCGGGGGCCACAGGAAGCGGTAAAAGCGTTTGTATAAATTGTATTTTAATCTCTTTATTAATGAATGCGCGACCCGATCAGGTAAAAATGGTATTAATAGACCCGAAAAGAATTGAATTAAATCTTTATGATGGAATTCCTCATCTAATAACCCCGGTTGTTGTAAATCCCAAAGAAGCTTCTCGTGTTCTTCTGTGGACAGTGAGGGAGATGGAGCAGAGACTAAACCTTTTAGCGGAGAGCGGAACAAGGAATATCGATGGCTACAATGCATGCTTGAGAAAAAAAGGCATGGAAGATGAGCACATGCCTTATATCGTTGTTGTAATAGATGAACTAGCTGACTTAATGATGATTGCCCCGTCTGAGGTCGAAGATTCGATTTGTCGTTTGGCGCAATTGGCGCGAGCGGTAGGAATTCATTTAATAATTGCAACCCAGCGTCCCTCGGTTGACGTTTTAACGGGATTAATTAAGGCCAACATAACGTCGCGGGTTGCCTTTGCGGTTTCATCTCAGATAGATTCGAGGGTCATTTTGGACGGTGCAGGCGCGGAAAAACTGGTTGGAAAGGGCGACATGTTATTTATGACGCCCAGAGCTTATAAACTTAAAAGATTACAGGGCGCGTTTGTTGGAGAAGCCGAGGTGACTCTAGTCACGGATTTTATTAAAGAGCAGGCAAACCCGAATTACCAAGAAGAAGTCTTAAAGAAACAGAAAACAAAATTTTCACTAGAAGATTACGAAGACGATCTTTTTGACGAAGCATTAGAACTCATTGTTTTAACGGGTATGGCATCAATTTCGTTACTACAGAGGCGTTTGCGAATAGGGTATGCTAGAGCTGCAAGATTAATTGATATTCTGGAAGAAAAAGGCATGGTTGGATCATCGGAAGGTGGCAGTAAGCCCAGAGCGGTTCTTGTTACCAAGGATGATTTTGAACGAATGAAAAATGGTTAGTTGCAATGTCGCTAGAATTTTGCAACTTTGTGAAAAAAAGAAATTAATGTTAAATTAATGTATTATATAAGGCAAGATATTGGAGCATGTTGGGTTTTGTTGGATGGTGGAGATAAGCGTGAATTCAATAGGAAAGATTCTTAAAGGCAGACGGGAATCTTTGGGGATAAGCTTAAAAGAGGCAGAGAAGGCTACCAAAATAAGAGTACGGCACATTCAAGCTCTTGAGAATGATGAATTTAATATAATTCCAGGAAGAGCTTATGTTAAAGGTTTTCTTAGGACATATGCCACTTTTTTAAGGATAGATGTCAAATCCCTTTTAAAAGATTATGAAAAAGAGCACGATGTTGTGCCTAAACATGAAAGAGATATTGATGTAAATAAGAACGATTTATATAAAAAACGAAGAATGGTTTTCTTTTTCATAATCGGTTTCCTGTTGCTAATTGTTGTTATCTTTTTTGGAGCAAGAGCTTTAAGCAGAAGATCTCAAAACGCTCCAAAGCAAAAAAATGAAATTGAGGTTCCGCTTGGTGGGGTTTTGCCCCCCGAAGAAGAACAGGTTAAGGAGGAGCCTGTGATTCCAGTTGAAAATAAGCCCGTAACGGGAACCAATATTGTAGATACAACCTCTCTGGCCGAAAAGCCGGCTGGAAAAGAGTTTAAAATTAAAGCTACCGCTCTTGATAGGGTTTGGTTAAGGGTGATAGTGGACGGGGAAAATGTGTTTGAGAGCGTACTTGAAAAGGATGAATCCAAAGAATGGGTCGCAAAAGAATCGGTGATAATGAAGAGCGGTAATGGGGATTTGGTGCAGATTGTAAAAGATGGTGAGTTGATCGGTAAATTAAGCGTGGGTCTAGAAGAGAAAAAATTTACAGCTGAGTGATGGGTGAGTGATTTATGGCAAAAGAAGGTTCATTTGATATTGTGTCCGAGGTTAATATGCAAGAAATTGACAATGCGGTCAATCAAACGATCAAGGAAGTCAAAACGAGATATGACTTAAAACAAAGCAACAGTGAAATTATTTTAAATAGGGAGAAACACGAAATACTGATTGTCTCCGAAAATGATTTTACATTGAAGAGCATTTTGGACATTTTAAAGTCTAAATTTGTAAAAAGAGATATCTCTCTAAAGGCTCTTAAGGCGGGTAAGGTTGAGCACGCAATTAGTGGCAAGGTCAGGCAAAAGTTCGATATTGTTCAGGGCATATCGCAGGACATTGCAAAAGAAATAAATAAAACGGTAAAAGAAAGCAAACTTAAAGTTAACGTGCAAATCGATAAAGAAAAGTTGAGGGTTTTTGGCAAGAGCAAAGATGTGCTTCAAGAAGCAATCTCTCTCATAAAATCCAAAGACTTTTCAATTCCTCTTCAATTCACAAATTATAGGTAGGGTTAATGATTTGGGCTTAAGTGTAGCAGTTATCACTCTTGGTTGCCCCAAGAATGAAGTAGATTCTGAATTTATAAAAGGCGAACTAAGTCATTCTGGCTTTAACTTGGTTTCGGATATTCAAGAAGCACATATAATAGTGATAAACACGTGTGGCTTTATTGAACCTGCCAAATGTGAATCCATTGAAACAATTATAGAATGTACTCGTTGTAAAAGAGGGGAAAAATGTCAGCTCCTTGCGGTTGTTGGATGTCTTGCTCAAAGATATTTTAACGAATTATCCAAAGAAATACCCGAAATAGACCTCCTTCTTGGCGTAAATTGCGCACTCAAACTTCCCGAAAAAATTGAAGAAGTCTTGCGGGGTAAGCGGGTTATTGACGTAAAAAAACCTTCAATTAATCCAAGCGAGCTCTTAACAAGAATGAAGCCCGAGACTCCTTCGGCTTATTTAAAAATTTCAGATGGTTGCAACAACCGTTGCTCTTATTGCGCAATTCCTTTTATACGAGGGTCTTATCGCAGCCATCATTTAGGTTCATTGGTCAATGAAGTAAATTTTTTGGTTCAGGCAGGTGTTAGGGAAATAACTTTTGTAGGTCAGGATATTTCGAATTATGGTATAGATATCTATGATAAAAGGAAATTGCCTGAGCTTATTTCGAAGCTTTCAGCGATAGAGGGGTTGGATTGGATGAGGCTTTTATATGTTCAACCTGACGGTATCTCAGATGAGTTGCTGATCGCTTTAGCAAACAATCCCAAGGTCTGTAACTACATTGATGTTCCGTTTCAACATGCGAGTGAGAAGATTTTACGGATGATGAGGCGCGGTGGTTCTGCTGGAAATTATTTAAGCCTGCTTGACAAGATAAGGAATCATGTTCCAAATATTGCCATCAGGACATCGCTGATGGTTGGTTTTCCTGGAGAGACTGACGAGGATTTTGAAGAGTTGGCTGAGTTTGTTCAAGCGGGGCTTTTTGACTATCTGGGTGTTTTTAAATATTCTGCTGAAGAAGGAACCGAGGCTAACGCTTTTGCGTCTCAGGTTGCAGATGAGGTGAAGGGGGAGCGATATCATCAGCTCATTTCATTACAGGATTCACTAGCTTTTGAGAGAAATAAAAGATATCGAGGGAAGAGAATGAAGGTTTTGGTGGAATCTATTGATGGCGAGAAAAATTTTTCAGGAAGAAATCAATATCAAGCTTTTGAAATTGATGGTATTGTTTATTTTGAAGGAAGAAATTTAAAAATCGGTGATTTTGTTGAGGTTATAATCACGGCGGTTGATGGATATGATTTGATAGGTGAGATGTTGTGCTGAATGCTGCCAATCGGATTACAATTTTAAGAATTTTACTAATTCCTGCGTTTATGGCGTTTTTATTTTCGAATGTTAAGTGGGGAGTTTGGATTTCAGTTGGGATATTTATTTTAGCGGCAGCTTCCGATGGTTTAGATGGTTACATTGCGCGTTCAAGGGGATTGGTTACAGTTTTTGGAAAATTTCTAGATCCGCTTGCCGATAAACTACTTATCTCTGCTGCCTTAATTTCCTTGGTAGATTTAAATTATTTATCTGCGTGGGTTGCCGTCATCATAATCGCTAGAGAATTTTTTGTTTCGGGGTTAAGGCTCATGGCAATCGCGGAAAACAAAGTTATTGTGGCAAGTTTTTGGGGTAAATTGAAAACAATTAGTCAGATTGTTGCGGTCGTTGCCTGGATTATTTTGCCATGCTCCTCTTTAGCATGGTTATTGATGCTCGTCGCGATCATTCTTACGATTTTTTCGGGAATTGATTACTTTGTAAAATCAACAGATATATGGATGGTGCAAGGAAGAGGGCCAAGTGAATTCTAAATTGCTAATAGTTGATTCCGAAACAACACTAGTCTTGTCTGTCGATACAAATTCCTGTTATGTCCCAAGGAAGATTGAAAGGATTGGGATTGAAGTTAAACGTACGTCAATCATTCCTGATGAAATAAAGATATAGCATCATCCTTTGTAGAATCACTATAAAGAATAGATTGTTTGATAACCGATAATTCCGCTTCAAAGCATCGCTCCTGGGCTGATTGCTAAGGTTGGAAAAAAGATTATTTTTGTCTTGCCAGGGGGGTTCCTAGCGAAATGCGGGAAATGTTGCGTCGAGGGGTAATTTTTTATCTTTTAAAAAAACAGGGGGCGAAATTATAAACGTTAAAGTTCTTAAGGTCTGTGGTCTAAACGAAGCCGAAATTCAGGAAAAAATTTCAGAAATTCTTAAGAAAAAAGAAGTAAGCATCACTTTTATTTCTTGCCTTGGACAAGTTGATATTCAAATTGTGGCCAAGGGAAAGGTTGATTATTCTCAAAGAATCTTGCTTGATGTTGAAAATAAGATTCGAGAACATCTTGGAGATAATATTTTTGGGGTTGATGAGGAAAGTTTAGAAAATGTGGTTGGTGATCTTTTAAGAAGTAAAGGAAAAACGCTTTCCATTGCCGAATCTTGTACAGGAGGATTGCTTTCTAATCGTATAACAAATATTCCAGGAAGTTCAAACTACTTTCGAGCAGGTATTGTTTCATATAGCAATGAAGTAAAATGTTGGGTTCTTGGGGTGTCAAAAGACGATCTAGATGAGTATGGAGCTGTAAGTATGCAGACCGCTAAAGCTATGGCAGGGGGAGTGGCCAGAATTTCAGCTGCGGATACAGCATTGGCAGTTACCGGTGTAGCGGGACCTGGCGGAGGTAGTAAAGAAAAACCCGTGGGTACGGTCTATATTGCTGTATGGGGTGATGGCTTGAATTATTGTGAAAAGTTTCGATTTTACGGCTCACGAGAAGAAATAAAATGGAAGGTTTCTCAAAAAGCTTTGGAGATTTTAAGGTGGTTTTTATTAGGTAAACTTGAAATGAGCTGTTAATTATATGTTAAGGTTATTTGTGGCTTTAGATCTTCCTGATAAACTCAAAGATGAAATCGGGCTATTAAAAAACGAGTTAAATGAGTGCATCAAAAATGCTAAGTGGGTTTCTAAAGATAATCTTCATTTCACCTTGAAGTTTTTGGGCAATTGTAAGGACGATATTCTCCCAGAAATTAAATCTTCCCTAAAAGATTCGGTTGAATTATTTAACTCATTTAGTTTTAGCTTAAAGGGTATAGGAGCTTTTCCTACAAAAAAAAGAGCGCGTGTTTTATGGGTTGGAGTAAGCGAAGGAAAGGAAGCTGTAATTGATTTACGGCAAGCCATCGAAAAATCCCTTGCTTCGATCGGTTTTGCAGAGGATAAGGGGGATCATTCCCCCCATATTACATTTGCGCGGATTAGAAATCATCGGGATGTTGGGAAAGTTTTAGAAAGGGTGGAGACGAAAGATTTTTCTGACCATCTTGTGGCAGTTAATAGTGTGCCCCTTTTTAGCAGTCGATTGACGCCAAACGGTCCGCTCTATGAAAAAATTTTTGAAATAAAGTTAAAATCAAATTGACATCGAACACTAGTTCGTATAGAATTTTTAAAGTACCAAGATATTGGGAGGGAAAATGGAACGAGAAAAAGTATTAGAATTGGCAAAAGAGCAAATTGAAAGAAAATATGGCAAGGGTGCCATTATGCGGCTTGGGGATAAGCCAACTATGTTGGATTGTGTTGCAATTCCAACAGGCTCTCTGGCCCTAGATGTTGCCTTGGGCGTGGGAGGTGTTCCGAGGGGTCGGATTATTGAAATTTATGGGCCGGAATCATCGGGAAAAACCACACTGGCCTTGCAAATAATTGCCGAAGCCCAAAAAAATGGCGGGGTGGCCGCTTTCATTGATGCAGAGCATGCTTTGGATTCGGTTTATGCACGAAATCTAGGCGTGGATATTGACAACTTGCTCGTTTCTCAGCCCGATACGGGCGAACAAGCGCTTGAAATTATAGAGATGCTTGTGAGGAGCGGCGCCGTTGACGTTATAGCCGTTGATTCTGTTGCAGCACTTGTACCAAGAGCCGAAATCGAGGGCGAGATGGGAGATTCACACATGGGTCTTCAGGCTAGATTGATGTCACAGGCTCTTCGAAAGCTGTCTGGCTCCATTAGTAAATCTAAAACGGTTGCAATATTTATAAATCAACTTCGGGAAAAGATTGGCGTAATGTTCGGGAATCCAGAAACAACTCCGGGTGGCCGAGCTTTAAAATTTTACTGTTCAATAAGGGTGGACATAAGGAAGATTGATTTGATTAAGCAGGGATTGGATATTGTAGGAAATCGCGTTCGCGCGAAAGTGGTTAAAAACAAGGTTGCTCCCCCATTTAAACAGGCGGAATTTGATATAGCTTACGGTAAGGGGATTTCAAAAGAAGGTAGCTTGTTAGATATGGGTGCAGAGCATGGAATATTGGGGAAAAGTGGAGCTTGGTACACATATGGCGACGAACGGCTTGGCCAAGGCAGAGAAAATGCAAAACAATTTTTGCAAGAAAATCAAAAAATGGCCGATGAGATAGAAGAGAAAATTAAAGCCAAAGTCGGTTTGCTGGTTAAAAAAAATGAAAAAACAACGGAAACTCAAAGACAAAAGCTTGAAAACTAAACTTGTTGGGTGAAGAGATGATCTCTGGTGAGATAAAAAAGGCGGTAAATAGCGCTCTAAATTATCTTGGTTATAGGTCTCGCAGTATAAACGAGACAAAAAAATACTTGAAGAAAAAAGGGTACGACGAAAAGATAATCAAAGAAGCAATCTGTTATCTTGAAGATAAAGAGTACTTGGATGATTTGTGTTTTACAAAAATGTGGATCAGGATTCGAAAAGAAAATCATTTATTGGGTAAATGTCGAATAAAGTCCGAGCTGCTTCTTAAAGGAATCAACGTTGGTTTAATCGATGAGGAACTAGATGTTTTGTATTCGCAAGAGGAGGAGAACGAGAAAGCTTTGGAAGCGGCCAGAAAACAATTAAAAAAGTATGGCGAGATTGAAGACGAAAAGAAATTACAAAGACTTTATCGTTTTTTGGTAAACAAAGGCTTTAGATCAGAAATTTCGAGAAAAACATGTAAAATTTTTTTTGATTTTTAGTTTTTGGGCTGACTTGTTGCCTCATCTAAAAATGTATTCCAAATGATTATTCGTTGACTCATTTAAAATGTACTCGAAAGCAGATGTGTCTGTCGCCTCCCTTTCTTTTAATTCTCTCTTTATTTTATTGACATTGTAAAGCCTATCTTGAAGCATATGTATTGTTTTTTTAAGCTTTACTGGATTTAGCGCTTCATATTGCTTCTTAAGCTTTAACTTTGCTTCATC
>Ga0209614_1000464_pt1 | contig 35418 bp, 33 predicted proteins | sample BlaSprsedimmetaG_FD_185484 | JGI IMG/M metagenome (GOLD analysis project Ga0209614, IMG submission 185484) | Hot spring sediment bacterial and archeal communities from California, USA to study Microbial Dark Matter (Phase II) - Blank Spring... ...
TCGTCGTGATCGATGTAGCTGCTCTGCTCTTCTACCACGTCGGGTGGCCCCTTCCGTGCTTCCGGGGCCCCGGTCCCATGCCGTCTCGGTCGCTCGCTTTCCGGTCAGTCATGCTCTCGGGGGCCTACAGGACTGTACTCACCACGCACGCACGCGTAGCCGAGAGATTATACCACCTGCGGGAAAGAGATGCGAACGCGCGCGCCGCCCCTGCGCCATCCGCACGGTGGTGGAATCAGTCCTGGCCGCGGCATGTGATCCGCCCTACTTGGCCTCCGCCCAGTTCGGCCCGTATCCGACCCCCACCTCGAGGGGCACCGCGAGCTCGGCCACACTGGCCATCGCTTCGCGTGCGAGCGTGGACAACCCCTCCCGCTCGCCTTCGGACACCTCGAACACGAGCTCGTCGTGGACCTGCAGCACCATCCGCGCCTCGTAGCCCTCCGCCTGCAGCCGCCGGTCGACCTCGATCATCGCGAGCTTCATCAGGTCGGCGGCCGTGCCCTGCATCGGGTGGTTCATCGCGGTGCGCTCTCCGAACGACCTCAGGTTGTGGTTGCGGTTGCGGAGTTCGGGTATCGGACGGCGACGGCCGAACATCGTCTCCGCATAGCCCGTCTTGTGCGCCTCGGCTATGGTCTCGTCGAGGTACGCCCGCACCCTCGGGTAGGCCGCGAAGTACCGGTCGATCGTGGCCTGCGCCTCGGCATACCCGATGCCGAGAGAGTCTCCGAGGCCGTGCGCCGAGATGCCGTAGACGATGCCGAAGTTCACCGCTTTCGCCTTGCGGCGCATCTCGGCGTCGACATCGCCGGGCTCCACGTCGAAGACGCGGGCGGCGGTCGCCGCGTGGAAGTCGGCGCCGGAGGTGAACGCCTCGATGAGGCCAGCGTCACCCGACAGGTGGGCCAGGATCCGCAACTCGATCTGTGAGTAGTCGGCGCTGAGCATGAGATCGCCAGCATGCGCGGGCACGAACGCGGCGCGGATCCGCCTGCCAAGGTCCGTGCGCACCGGGATGTTCTGCAGGTTGGGGCCGGACGACGAAAGGCGCCCGGTGGCGGCCACCGTCTGGTTGAAGGTCGTGTGCAGCCGCCCATCCTCACCCAGCAGCCGTGGCAGCGCATCGATGTACGTGCTCGTGAGCTTCGTGAGCTCACGGTACGTGACGATCTTCTCGGCGATCGGATGGAGCGGCGCCAGGGTAGCGAGCACCCCCGCGTCGGTGGAGTAGCCGGTCTTGGTCTTGCGCTGCGGTGGCAGGCCCAGCTTCTCGAACAGCACCTCAGCGAGCTGCTTGGGTGAGTCGATCGTGAACTCGTACCCTGCGAGGTCGTGGATCTCGGCGATCAGGGTCTCGATCTCCGCATGCGTTTCGGCGGACAGCGCATCCAGCACGCTGCGGTCGAGCCCGACGCCCGTCTCCTCCATACGCACGAGCACCGGAACGAGCGGCATCTCGATCTCGGTGAAGCAGCGCGTGGCGCCCCACCCCTCGAGCCTGTCGCGCAGCACTCCGGCGAGTTCTGCCGATGCCTGCGCCTCCGCAGCTGTGTCGCCGGGCTCCACACTCCTGCCGAGGTACTCGGCGGCAAGCGACGCGATGCCGTAGTCGGAACGGTTCGACGCCAGCAGGTAGGCGGCGATGCCGCAATCGAACAGCCGCCGAGGGTCCGCCAGTTCGGCCATGCTGCCACGTGGCCCGACCCCGGAGCCGGGAGGACAGCCCCCGTCGACGAGCGCCTTCGTGTCACCCGCGCTCACGTTGCACGATGTGAGCACGCTCTCCAGCGCGCTCGTGGCCGCCGCACCCTCGAGCACGGCCACCGTGCCGTCGTGCGCGAGCGCCACCGCCCGTCCCTCGTCGAACAGGCACTCCTCGCCAGCCGGTCCGGCAGCGACGCCGACATGGCCTTCGGACGGCGCCGCACACAAGTCATCGACCCACCGGACGGCCTCATCGCCTGTCAGATGCCGCCATGCGGCGCTCGCGTCAGGCGCCGGGCGATCGTCGTCGGTCTCCACCGAACGCGCGGACCGGAGCCTCGGTATGAGCGACGTGAACGCCAGCTCCGTGAGCGCGGAGAGCGCCTCGGCCTCATCCCACTGGCCCCAACGCACCGCGTCCAGGTCGACGTCGACCGGCACGTCGCGGCGGATGGTGGCGACCACCCTGCTGGCCAGTGCGGCGTCCGCGTTCCCACGGAGGTTCTCTCCAAGCTTGCCCTTGATGTCAGGCGCCCGCTCGAGCACCTCCTCGAGCGTGCCGTGCTCCTGCAGGAGCTTGGCGGCCGTCTTCTCGCCCACCCCCGGCACACCAGGGATATTGTCCGACGGATCGCCCTTGAGGCCGAGGAAGTCCGCCACCTGCTCGGGCGTGACCCCGTACCGCTCGAACACGGCGTCGCGATCGTAGACGACGATGTCAGTGATGCCCTTCTTGGTGCTCACCACGCTGACGTTGTCATCGACGAGCTGCAGGGCGTCCTTGTCGCCCGTGATGAGCAGGACGCGCATCCCCTCGGCCGAACCGCGTGCCGCAAGCGTACCGAGGACATCGTCGCCCTCCCACCCCTCCGCTTCGACGATCGGTATCGCGAGCGACGTGAGCAGCTCCTTGATCATCGGGAACTGCGCCTTGAGATCGGGGTCGGTGGGTGGACGCTGGATCTTGTACTGGGCCAGCGCCTCGGTGCGGAACGCCGGCTTGCCGCGGTCGAACGCCACCACGACCGCATCCGGCCCCAAATCGGCCACCATCTTCAGCAGCATCGTCATGAAGCCGAAGACGGCGTTGGTGGGACGCCCGTCTGGCGCCGTCATCGTGGGCGGCAGACCGTGGAAGGCACGGTGCAGCAGGCTGTTTCCATCGATCACGGCTATCGTGCGTTCGGACATGCGGCGCCTTTCGGAGTAGAATCGCTGCCATCGGCCGAGGCCGGGCATGCTCACGATTGTACCCGAGGGCCTGATAGCGGAAGCGACGCGCAAGGACGGAGACGCCACCGGCCGCGCACCGCTCCGGGAAGCGAAGGCGGCAGCGCGATGGGCTTCTTCAACTGGGCCGCTCCCTTCATACGCCGGTACGGTGACCGGTTCACCGTCGAAGACGCCGAGGCGATCGCCGGGTGGCTGGAGCCGGCTGTGAAACCGGAGGGCCGCATGCTCGATGTGGGCGGCGGCTCGGGCCAACTCGCCGCGCTCCTCGCCGACGCGCTCCAGGCGAACGTGACGGTCCTCGAGCCCACGGCCGAGATCCTCGCCTACGTGAACGCCACCGAACGCGTCTCGGCCGTTCAGGGGGCCGCCGAGGAGATGCCGCTCGCCGATGACGCCTTCGATGCGATCGTGGTGACCGACGCCTTTCACCACTTCCGCGATCAGACGGCTGCCGTGGCGGAGTTCAGACGGGTCGTGCGCGACGGCGGGCTCGTGCTGGTGCTCGACCTCGACCCTCGGCCGCTCGCGATGCGCCTGATCGCGCTCGCCGAACGGCTGATGGGAGAGCCCGCAACGTTCATGACGCCGGAGCAGATGTGCGCGTTCATGGCCGAGCGCGGCATCGAGGGCCGGTGCGAACCGCTCAGGAAGGCCGACTACCGGTTCCTCGGCACCGTGAGCAAGCAGCGGCCGGTGGCCTGATCCCGGTCAGCCGCGCCGGAGGTATCCCACGTTGCGGACGGTCTCGAGCCGTCGTGAGACCTCGGGCCCGAGCTTGGAGCGCACGCGCCTCACGTGCACATCGACAGTACGCGCGCCGCCAAAGTAGTCGGTCCCCCACACCCTGCTGAGCAGGATCTCCCTGCTGTACACACGGTTGGGATGGGTCACGAGGAACGCGAACAGCGAGTACTCCAGGTACGTGAACTCCACGGCGGTGTCGCCAAGGTAGGCCTGATAGGTGGCGAGGTTCAGGGTGAGGTCGTCAATACGGACGATATCGTGAGCCGCGACCTCCTCGCCCGGCCACAGGAGCGCACGCACCCGGGCGGTGACCTCGGCGGCCGACGAACCGCGCACCACGAAGTCGGCGGTCACGGCCACCGGCATGCGAAGGCGCTCGAGCACGTCCGGATGCACGAGCAGCAGCAAGCGCAACTCGGAGCCGCGCCCCGCCGCGCCCTCGGCGAGCGCGATGATGCGCTCGGGTGCGTCTCCGGCATCGGCGACCACAAGGTCGCACGGCTCGGCCAGCAGCTTCGACTCGAGGTCGGCCACCGGGCAATAGAAGATGGCCGCGTCGAGCGCGCCCACGCCCGTCTCGACCCACGCCCGCGTGTGGACGTCATCCGCTGCTATGACCACACGCTTCACATGCATGCCCGGCCGCTCCTCTCCCTCTACAGAAGTGTAACGCCGGGCAGGGTGTTCCTGCCCGGCGTCATTGCCGTCGTGCTGTACCGCGGATCCCGCGATGCGGGCGAAGCCTACAGGATCGACAGATACTTGCCCTGCTCCCAGGGGGTCACATACGCCACGTACTCGGCCCACTCGGCCTTCTTGTTCGCCACGAAGAAGCTGTGGATGTGCTCGCCGAGGACCTCCTTCATCAGCTCCGACTCCTCGAAGAGCGCGATCGCTTCGCCAAGGTCCTTGGGCAGCGTGCGGATGCCTGATTCCGCCAACTCCTCCTCGGTCATGTGGAAGATGTTGTTGGTGGCCTCGGGCATAAGCTCCAGGCCTTCCTCGATACCCTTGAGGCCGACGCCAAGCATGACCGCGAACGCGAGGTACGGGTTGGCCGAGGGGTCGGGCGAGCGCAGCTCCACGCGGGTCGCGACCTCCTTGCCCGGCTTGTACATCGGCACGCGCACCATGGCCGAGCGGTTGCGGCGCGCCCAGGTGACGTACACGGGAGCCTCATAACCCGGCATGAGGCGCTTGTAGGAGTTCACGAACTGGTTCGTGACCGCACAGAACTCGGGCGCGTACTTGAGCAGGCCGGCGATGTAGCTCTTGCCCACCGGCGAAAGGTTGTAGCCTCCGAAGTCGTTGGCATCGAAGAACGCGTTGCCCTCCTCGTTGAACGGCGACTGGTGCACGTGCATACCCGAGCCGTTCACGCCCTGTACCGGCTTGGGCATGAAGGTGGCGTAACGCCGCTCGCGTACGCGACCTCTTTCACGGTGAGACGGTAGGTCATCACGTTGTCGGCCATGGTGAGCGCGTCGGCATACCGGAGGTCGATCTCGTGCTGCGACGGCGCCACCTCGCGGTGCGAGTACTCCACCGGGATGCCGAGCTTCTCGAGGTTGAGAACCGTCTCGCGGCGCAGGTTGCTCGCCACGTCGAGCGGCGTGAGATCGAAGTAGCCGCCCTGGCCGAGCATCTCGGTGCCGCACGAGTCGGCGAAGTAGAAGAACTCGCGCTCAGGACCCACGTACATCGTGTACCCCATGTCGGCGGCCTTCTTGAGCACGCGCTTCAGCGCGTACCGCGGGTCGCCCTCGAACGGCGTGCCGTCAGGGTTGAGAACGTCGCAGAACATGCGGCCGGTGCCGCCCATGTGCTCCTCGCTGCTGCGCCAGGGCAGGAGCTGGAAGGTTCCCGGATCCGGGTAGGCCACCATGTCCGACTCTTCGATGCGGGTGAAGCCGTCGATCGAGGAGCCGTCGAAGCCCATGCCCTCCTCGAAAGCGCCCTCGAGCTCGCTATCGGTCACCGCGAACGACTTGAGGAAGCCGAGCACGTCGGTGAACCAGAAGCGGATGAACCGGGTCCCCCGCTCCTCAACGCTCTTCAGCACGTAGTCCTTGTCCATCGTCTTGTCCATCTCGGATTCCTTTCAGTGAGTCATGGTTCACGAGCAGCGTAGGATCGCTGTGTTTCGTGCGTGTTTCAGGCGGGATAACGGGGCGAGAAACATGTCCGTCCCGGGTATCCTTACAGGACGATGCCGAGGGATTCCGGGGAGGGACCACAGGTGCTGAGAGGAACGACCACCTATCTCACACGGTTCGAGAAGGCCAACATCGAGACGGCGCGCGGCTGGCTCAACGACCCCGCCGTCAACGAGTGGCTCCTCTCCAGCCAACTGCCCTACTCGAGCGAACAGGAGGCCGCGTTCTTCGATCTCACCGAGCGCGAGTGGTCCCAGGGCACGGCGTACCGGTTCGAGATCCACGTTGCCGAGGACGACCGCTTCATCGGCATCACCGGGCTCGACGACGTGAGCCTCGTCCATCGCCGTGGCGAGGTGGGCATCTTCGTGGGCTCGCTGCCCCGCCAGAACCGCGGGTACGGCCGCGACGCCATCGTGACGCTTCTGCGCTTCGGCTTCGACAACCTCGGCCTGCACTCGATCGCCATACGTGCGAACACCGAGAACGAGCGCGCCGTCCACCTCTACCGCTCCGTGGGGTTCACCGAGACGGGCCGCGAGCGCGAGTGCGCGTTCATGCGCGGCCGTTTCCACGACCACGTCTGCTTCGACATGCTGGCCCCGGAGTTCCACGAACGGTACGGCCTTTCCGGCTGATCACATCGATGCGTAGAGCTTGGCGTACGGACGGTGGCTCATCGGGCTGATCCGCACGAGGGAGACCGACAGTATCTCGTCCGCGTCCATCCCGATGGCCGCGGCGTACTCCTCGATCACCGGGCGGAGCTCCGCCATGTGCACCTCGCCGGCCTCGGCGACCCCCACCTCGGCACCGCACTGCCACGGCTCCACGCGCCCGCGCACGTAGATGACGCCCCCGTGCATGCCCCCGCCGAGGAACGAGCCCGCGATCGGCTGCGACTCGTCACGAGCGTTCATGCCGAGGAGCACGAGCATGCCGCCGGCCATGTACTCGCCGAAGAAGTCGCGCGCCTTGCCGCCGCAGACGAGCACCGGAACGTGCTTCTCGTACGCCTTCATGTGGATGCCCACGCGGTAGCCGACGTCGCCGCGCACGAACACCTTGCCGCCGCGCATGCCGTAACCGAGCACGTCGCCGGCGTCTCCGTGCACTGCGATCGTGCCGCCGGTCATCGTGTTGCCAACGCCATCCTGGGCGTTCCCGCGGACATCGATCGAGACACCGTCCGCGAACATGGCCAGGTCGTTGCCGGCGGTACCCTCCACGGTGATCCGCACGCCCGGCGCGCGAAGGCCTGCGCCGATGTAGCGCTGACCGTTCACCCCGGTGATCCGCACGTCACGCACGCCTGCGTCGATCAGGCGCCTCACCGTGTCGTTGAGTTGCTGGAAGTACACACCCGTACTGTCGACGACGGCCGCGTCGCCATCTCGATCGACCAGGGGCGCCACCTGCCGGTACCCCTCGATCACGCCGGCCGGCGGAACACTCGTTGCCGCTTTCACCATTCCGGACACCCCTTTCCTACAGTCCGGCAGGTTTGACGCCGAGGACCCGGCATGTCTGCTCGTCAAGACCGATTGCACGCAAGCGCTCACGGCTGCCGCGTAGGCTCTCGACGGCGTTCACGCCCAGTGCCCCGAGGATCTCCTGGAGCTCGTGACTCCACGCGTGCACGAGGTTCGTGAGCCGCTCGGCGCCCCAGTCGGGATCGATACGTCGTGTGAGCTCGGGCTTCTGCGTGGTGATGCCCCACGAGCACTTACCGGTGTGACAGCTCTGGCAGAGGTGACAGCCGAGCGCGAGCAGGGTGGCAGTGCCGATCGCCACCGCGTCGGCCCCGAGCGCGATCGCCTTGGCAGCGTCGGCCGAGGAGCGGATGGAGCCCGCTGCGATGATGCTGGCCTGGTTGCGGATGCCTTCGTCGCGCAGACGCTGGTCCACCACCGCGAGTGCGATCTCCACGGGGATGCCGATGTGGTCGCGGATCACCTGGGGCGCCGCACCCGTGCCGCCGCGGAAGCCGTCGAGGTAGATGTAGTCGGCCCCGGCCCGCACGATGCCGCTCGCAATCGCGGCCACGTTGTGCACCGCGGCGATCTTGACGCCCACCGGCTTGTAGCCCGTGGCCTCCTTGAGCGCGTAGATGAGCTGGCGCAGGTCCTCGATCGAGTAGATGTCGTGATGCGGGGCCGGTGATATCGCGTCGGAGCCCTGAGGCACCATCCGCGTGGCCGACACATCCCGGTCGATCTTCTCGCCGGGCAGATGTCCCCCGATGCCGGGCTTCGCTCCCTGACCGATCTTGATCTCCAGGACAGCGGCGCGGCCGAGCACATCGGGGTCCAGGCCGAAGCGGCCCGACGCGACCTGCAGGATGATGTTGTCCTGGTATGGGAAGAGGTCCTCGTGCATGCCCCCCTCACCCGTGTTCATCATGGTGCCTAGACGCTGAGTGGCCATCGCTATCGACTTGTGCACGTTCAGCGACACGGACCCGTAACTCATCGGAGCGAAGATGATGGGGACGTCGAGCTTGATGTTCCGGGACACGCCGGCATCCTCGGCGAGCATGAACCCGCCTTCGGGATCGGGTATCACGGACACGGCGTCGGGCTTGCGTCCGAGATATGTCCGCAGCTCCATCGGCTCTCTGAGTGGATCGATTGAAGGGTTGGTCACCTGGCACGCGTCGAGCACGAGCTTGTCGAAGATCCGCTCGTACGGCTTCGGGTTGCCCATCGACGTGAGGAGCACCCCGCCCGTCTCCGCCTGCCGCCACACCGAGGTGCGCGCGTCCACCGACCAGTTGTCGTTGTCGCGGAACGCGAGCGTGTTCTTCTCGATCGTGATGCAGTGGGCGGGACAGTACGTCACGCAGCGGTGGCATGCGCGGCACTTCTCGTCATGCGGGATGGGGCGCTCGTTGAACTCGTACACGCCCCAACCGCACTGCTGGACACAGCGCCCGCACTTGTGGCACTTGTCGTAGTCGATCTTGACCCGGAACTCGGGCTGCACGAACGTCTGCTGCATCTCTAGACCGCCACTTCCTCGAGCTCGTGACAGGCATCGGCCGCCCTGACGGCGCATGATATCTCGGCCGGTGAAGCGTGGAGCTGGCTGTGGAACAGCAGATCCATCCCCTCGACCCGGGCGATGACGGGCTCGCCCGCCTTGGGCGCCCACACTTCGTCGGGAGCCGTGAGCACCGTGTGGATCGCGCTCTCTTCCGAGGCGACCATCAACCGGCTGCCGCTCCGCGCCGCAACGAGCGGCCGCAGCTTGATGCGGTCGTTGAGCGCCACCATGCCCCCGTTGAAGCCGAGCACGATAGCGAAGGGACCGTTGAGCATCCCGGGTCCGTACACCGCGCGCAGCGAGCGCATCAGTGTAGCGTCACGGTCGGGCATGCGGTCGATCTCCGACCACAGCGGCGCGGCGAGCGCCTTGCACGCCAGCTCCACCGGCAGCTTGTGCCGGCGAAGCATCAGGTCGAAGAGGTAGGCTGCCACCTCGGTGTCCGTGCCGAGCGAGCAGGTGTATCCGAACTGCTCGAGATAACGGCTGTTGATGCCGTAGCTGGAGATCTCGCCGTTGTGCACGATCGACCAGTCCAGAAGGGTGAACGGATGCGCCCCGCCCCACCAGCCCGGGGTGTTGGTGGGGAACCTGTTGTGTCCCACCCACGTGTGGCCTTCGTACTCCTCAAGGCGGAAGTACCGGCCGATCTCCTCGGGGAATCCAACACCCTTGAACGCGCCCATGTTCTTGCCCGAGGAGGCCACGAACGCACCGTCCACGCGCGCGTTGATCGACATCACAACGCCCACGACGTAGTCCTCGGCGATCATCTCCCGCTCCTCCAGCGCCTCGGGGTACGGCTGCAGGAAGTACCGCCAGAGCAGCGGGGCGTCGGTGATTCCCTTCACCGGTCGCGTCGGCATCGGCTCGGCCACCTCGATGGCGAAGCTTTCCCTCAGCAGTCCCTCGGCCTCATCCTTCGCGCGAAGGTCGTGGTACATCATGTGGAAACAGAAGTGATCGGGGAACTCGGGATAGATCCCGTAGCCGGCGAACCCGCCGCCCAGCCCGTTGCCACGGTCGCGCTGCACGGCCATCGCCCTGATGGGCTCCTCGCCGCTCATGAGCGCTCCGCTCTCGTCGCAGATGCCCATGAGGCCGCAGCCGCCGTGGATCTTGTAGGGGGATTCCTCCCTGTACCGGTCGGGCGAGAAACCGTCGTATCGACCAAGATCGTACGCCATGACCCTCACTCCTTCTCCGTGCCGTCCGCTGCGCCCACCGCAGGTGAGAGCAGCCGGGCGACCGCGTCCCCGCCGCCTGCGGGCAGCGAGTCAAGTCCGAGCTTCTTGCGGACCGACTCCCTGGGCTTGCCCAGAGCGCCGGTCTTGAGGAACTCCGTATACGCCGCACCGACCGCGTCAGGGCCGGCACCCCGCTCCAGGGCAAGCTCCTTGAGCTGCCGGAAGACCCCTGCCATGCCGATGCGGCTGTGGCACATCTCCTGGCACGTGTAGCACTCGATGCACTTCCAGAGCTGGCCCTCGGCGATGACATCATCGAGGCGGCCCGCGAGGAGGTCCGCGATGATCTCGTTGGGCTGGAACGCAGGGTCGATCTTGCAGACAGGACAGTCGTCCTTGCACGCCTGGCAGGCGTCCCACTTGGCCAGCAGCCCGACATCGAAATGCTCGGCAAGCCGCCACTTCTCCTCCGAGCGCGCCTCCCAGCGATCGAAGAAGGAGTCCACCGAGACACGGTGCATGCCGAGACCGAGCTCATCGGGCTCGTGGCCCATCGCAAGCGCCACCAGCTCGGAGAGGTAGAACACGGGCACGGGCACGTCTTCGTTGGCTCGCTGGAGCGCCGCCTGGTTGAGATCGAACTGCTGGAAGCAGCTCGGACAGACCACCACGAGCGCGTCGGCGCCTTCGTTCTGCACGTCGGTGAGCTTCCTGCGGGCGAAAGCAAGCGATCCCTCGCGCTCACCCACTCTGTCGAGCGCGCCTCCGCAGCACTGCATCTTGGTGGTGTAGTCCACCACCTGAGCGCCCAGGGCCGAGACGAGCTCCTCAACCTTGGTGGGGTGCAGCGGGTCGTCCCATCGAACGGCCGGCTGCGGGCGCAGCAGATGACATCCGTAGTGCACGGCGACCCTCATGCCCCACAGCGGGCGGGTCACGCGTGTGCTCAGCGCGCCTGCGCCCACCGTGTCCGCAAGCCACTCGGCGAAGTGCGCGATCTCGAGGTCGCCCGTGTAGTGAAGGTCTTCCGAGGCGAGCCGCTCGTTGATTGCGTCGCGGTCACGCCACTCGGCACGGAGTTGGCTTGCGGCCTCCTTGAAGGTCGAGTAGCAGCCGTTGCAGGGGGTCACCACGCCAAGACCGGCCTTCTCCACTATGGCCAGGTTCCGGGCAGCGGCGGTGTAGAAGGCGTCCTCGTCGTTGGCTTTCACGAGCGTGCCTTCGGGGCAGCACGTGTGGCCGGCGAGCTCGTGCACCCCGGCGCCCAGGTCGTCAAAGACCACACGGGTCGTCTTCTCGATGAACGGGAACCTCGCCGGGATCGTGCACCCGCAGAAGACCGCGAACTCCCTCATCCGTCCCACCTTCTCGTTTCACCCGACAACAAAAAACGCCCACTCGGACCGCGTGGGTCCGTGTGAGCGTCTTTGCTCATCATGCTATGGCGGCTCGCCATTGAGCCGGTGCAGGTAGTGTAGCAGAGCGGGCGCGTCCTGGAAACCCGCCTGAAACGAAAGGTCAGTCCTTCAGTCGCTCCAGAACGCTGCCGAACTCCGCCTGGTGGGCCACGATGATGTCATCTGGAGTACCCCACGAGCGCGCGCGCCGCGCCAGCACCTGCGCGGCGGCCATGAGGTCGGCGCGAGTGGGCTCATCCCAACTCCCGCCAACCTGGGTGAGGGCGGAGCGGATGGCGCCGTTAACGCTCTTGCGCACGGACTCCTCGTCCCAGGTGGTGCCCATCTTCTGCTTCATACGGGTGAACGTCTGGTGTTGTGCGTGGTAGAAGCAGTCGGCGAGCAGGTCGCGCGCGTCTACCGAATCCACATCGTGGAGCACCCCGGGGACAGGGCACCAACGCCCAAAGTCTTCGATCGCCGCCATTGCGTCACTTCCTTTGCCGGTCTTCGATCGTCATGGCGCGAATACACCCCTAGGTATCGGCATCCCGACAGAATCCTTGAGGGCGCAGCACGCGCTGGTGGGCGGGCGGCAGGGAGGGTGCGCAGCGTTCCTTTCGCAGGCGCGCAGCACGCGCTGGTGGGCGGGCGGCAGGGAGGGTGCGCAGCGTTCCTTTCGCAGGCGCGCGAAGCGCGCCGAGGACAGAGCGGAGCACCCTCCGCGCCCGCCAGTTCCTACCTCACGCCTCGGCGTCGGATGCCAGCACGATCGCCTCGGCCACCTGCTTCAGCGTCATGCGCCGGTCCATCGCAAGCTTCTGCAGACGGCGGAACGCCTCGGGCTCGCTCATGCCCTTCTGCATGAGCACGCCCTTCGCTCGATCGAGCGCCTTGCGCATCTCGAGCCGCTCGGCCAGGTCGTCGACCTCGCTCTCGAGCGCACGTGCCTCGGCGAACCTGGAAACGGCGACCGTCATGGCGGGCACGGTGACGGCGCGCGTGAACGGTTTCACCACATAGGCCATCGCGCCAGCCGCGGTGGCCTCCTCAACGTACGACTGCTGCGAGAACGCCGTGACCATCACCACAGGGGCGAGCTTCTCCTCGCCGATGATGCGCGCGGCTTCCAATCCGTCGACCCGCGGCATCTTCACGTCCAGGAACACCACGTCCGGCGCAAGCTCACGCGCTCGCTCTATCGCCTCCGCGCCGTCGCGCGCCTCGGCGACCACCTCGTGACCCTCCTCGACGAGCATCTCGCGGAGATCCATCCGGATCAGCGCTTCGTCCTCTGCGATGAGTACCCGCATCGTGTCTCCTCAGTCGGTCTCGTGAATCGGAACGGTCACCGAGATGACCGTCTCGGCGCCCGACCGGAACGACAGCGTACCGCGAAGGTCGTCTTCTGCCACGGTCTTCACGATAGCAAGGCCCAGATGTGACGACGATTCCACATGGAAGGTTTCGGGGAGCGCGCCGCGCTGTCCCGTACCGTGAGCGAGACGCTCCGGCTGTCGCGCGCGAGGGAGACGGTCACGTTGCCGCTCCCCACCGGACCCACTCCATGCTCGATCGCGTTATGCACGAGTTCGGCCGCCACCAGGGCGAGCGATGTGGCGACCTGTGCCGGCACAAGACCCGTGGTGCCGTCCACGGCGATCCTGATGCCGCTGTCCGCACCGGTGAGGCCGCGACGCACCATGTCCACCACCGTGGTCACCGCCGCCGCGAGGTCGACCGACTCGTCGGTGGACGACGCCAGCATCTCGTGCACCACGGCCATCGACGACACCCGCTCCACCGCCTCCTCAAGGGCCCGGGCGGCCTCGTCGCTCGATGAGCGACGGGCCTGGATGCGCAGGAGCGACGCGATCGTCTGCAGGTTGTTCTTGACCCGGTGATGCACCTCGCGGATGGCCATCTCCTTGACGTGCAACTCCTGCTCCCGGCGCACCGCGTCGGTGACGTCCTCGACGAGCACGAGCATCCTATCGGCCAGTGCCACCGTTCGGTACCGCAACGAACGCCCCTGCACGTTGACGGTCTTCTCCCGCGCACCGTCGGTGCCGATCACCGGCGCCACGGCAAGGGCCCCTCCCGGGAGCGCCGAGGCGGGACCGCCCACCAGCTGGCTCTCCATGCCGGCAAGGCGCATCGTGTTCACGGCGTTGGGGCTGGCGTACACCACCGCGCCCGTGGCGTCGATCTCGAGAACGCCGTCACCAGCGAGGCGCGTGGTAGCGTACGGCTCCTCGGTGTCGATGTTGCGGATCGGACCGCGCTGCAACCGCTCGAGCAGCAACTGCGCAAGGCGCATGAACGCCACTTCCATCTTGCCCGGTGCCTCCGAGACCGCCTGGCCGAGGTGCCGGACCAGGATGGCGTACGGCCCACCGTCACCGCCCACGGGATAGGCGGTGGACGAAAACGCAATCCCGCGCCGTGTACGTCTCTTGACGTCGCACGAAGGGGCGCCGGTCGTGAGGGTGTCGTACGCCTCGGGCTCGTCGTCGCGATCGATCACCCGACCGACGCGTGTCGTTGGAATCGCCGAACCCGCGGTCATCGGCCGGGCGTCCGCTATCACCACCAGGTCGCCATCGGATCCTGGCACGAGCAGCGCGACATCCCCGTACCCCAGGTCGGCGGCCAGCTGCAGGTTTTCGGCCACGTTCCGCACGTGGACGCGCGCGTCCTCCGACATCTCCTCGAGCATCTACGCCAGCGTATCCATGCGAGGATTATACGCGGGATGCCACCGCACACACCGTCGCTGCTGGCCGACGGCATACATCACGGTTATCATTGTCCCAGCGGGATCCGCGCCATGCGTTCGGGACGCAGTGCGCGTTATCGAGGGTCCGCCCGCCGGGAGGGGACACATGTCGTTCACCGATTCAGTGACGTACGTCTACGCCTACATGGCGTTCGCGATCGTCTACCTCGTTGGCAGCATCGTGTCCGCCACGAGCGCCCTCCGGGTCTCCAACGGCATATCGCGCGCCCAGCATACCGACGAAGGGACCACACCGGCGCCCGTTGTGATTGGCGCCGTCATCGGCCACGGCGAGCGACTGCTGGACTACACACAGGTAGGAACGATCCTCCCGCTGGTATACATCGTGGGCAGCATGTTCCTTGGCTCGTTCATCGCCAAGGACACCGGTCTCGCCCGCTCCCTCAACGTCGTCTGGGTGGTCTTCACGCTCGTGTGCGCCGCGGCGGCCATCATCCTCTCGGTCCTTGCGCTGCGTGAGGCGCAGGCCATGCGATCGATCTCCGGCGGCACGTGGAGCCTCGGCCGCGGACATACGCCCGAGGCGCTGCAGAAAGTCGGGCTGCGGCTCGGTGTCAGCGCCGCACTGCTCCTTCTCGTTGCGGTTTTCATCATGCTCAACCTCTGGTCGGTAGTGAGAAACATGGGTACCCTGTCGTCTACCGGCTTCCTCCTCTAGGACGGTCGCGGGTACTATCATAGCAGCGGATATCACGCCCCCATGCCCGGGTGGCGGAATGGCAGACGCGGAGGTCTCAAAAACCTCTGTCCGAAAGGGCGTGTGGGTTCGACTCCCACCCCGGGCACCACAGGCGATTCGCTGCGAAGGAGGAACCCGATGACCACAGACCTCCGATCGTTCGTCCTCGGACTCCCCAAGGCGGAGCTCCACCTCCACCTCGAGGGCACGCTCGAACCGGAGCTGATGTTCGACCTTGCCGAGAGGAACCGACTCACCCTTCCGTACGCGAACGTCGAGGCCGCACGCTCGGCGTACGAGTTCAGCGACCTGCAGTCGTTCCTCGACCTCTATTACGCAGGCTGCTCGGTGCTCGTGAGCGAACAGGACTTCTACGACCTCACATGGGCGTACCTCGTGAGGGCGGCCGAGGAGAACATCCGTCACGTGGAGCCGTTCTTCGACCCCCAGACACACACGGAGCGCGGCGTGCACTTCGGGACCGTGGTCACCGGCATCATGAGGGCCCTTGAGGACGGCGGGGAGCGGTTCGGCATCACCTCGCGACTCATCATGTCGTTCCTGCGCGACCTCTCGCCCGCGAGCGCGGCCCAGACGCTCGAACACGCCAGGCGCTACGGTCGGCGTATCGTCGGCGTAGGTCTCGACTCGGCGGAACTCGGCCACCCGCCCGAGGACTTCGCCGAGGTCTTCCACGCCGCACGCGACGCGGGGTACCGGGTTGTGGCCCATGCCGGTGAGGAAGGGCCCCCGGAGTACATCACCGGCGCCCTGGATGTGCTGGGTGCCGAGCGGATCGACCACGGCGTGCGCTGCCTCGAAGACCCGATGTTGACCGCGCGCCTCGCGATGGATCGCGTACCGCTCACCGTCTGCCCCCTCTCCAACGTGCGGCTCAAGGTTGTGCCTTCGATGGCCGAACACCCCCTCAGGCGGATGATGGATGCGGGACTTCTCGTGACGGTGAACTCCGATGATCCCGCATACTTCGGTGGATACCTGGCGGACAACTACATCGCAGCCGCCGAGGCGGTCGGCCTCTCCCTGAAGGATCTTGTCGATCTTGCCGAGGCCTCGTTCACAGCCTCGTTCCTTGATGAAGCGGCGCGCCTGTCCCTGACCCGCGAGGTGCGCCGGTACGCGGATGCCCATGGCATCCGTTAGGCAGCGTATCCACAAAGGGCGAACACGTGTTCGCTTTCCTATCCGATAGGTGCTAGCATCGGCTCCTGAAGGCTTCCGCCCATGGAGACCGCATGATCGCACCGGACACGGATACCAGCACACCGACTGCAGCCGAGAGCCTGCTTCACAACCTCAACGAGGCACAGCGCGCCGCGGTCACGCACGCCGACGGCCCCCTGCTCATCGTGGCCGGGGCTGGCACCGGTAAGACCGCCACGCTCGCCCATCGCGTGGCGTACCTCATAGCCAGGGGCACGCCACCGGGGCGCATCCTCCTCCTCACGTTCACAAGACGTGCCGCAGACGAGATGCTCCGGCGCGCCGAGGCGTTGCTGCGCCGGGCGTCCCACACCGGGGAGCTGCCCGACACCCGTGCTGGCAGCACGGTCCGGGGAGGGACGTTCCACTCGGTCGCTGCTCGACTACTGCGGATGTACGGGGAGTCCGTCGGGCTTTCCCCGGGATTCACCATCCTCGACCGGTCCGACTCGGAAGACCTCATGCACGCGGTGCGCACGGAACTCGACCTCGGCTCGAGAGCGCGGCGGTTCCCCCAGAAGGGGACGTGCCTCGACATCTACTCCCGCTGCGTGAACGCCGCAGAACCGCTCAGCAATGTGCTCGCGACGCGCTTCCCGTGGTGCAAGAGCGAGACCGACGACCTCAAGCGCCTCTTCGCCGGATACGTCGACCGCAAGGAGGCGTCGCACGTGCTCGACTACGACGACCTGCTGCTCTTCTGGCGGGGCATGCTCGCCGACGATGCGCTCGGCAGACTCATGCGCGACCGCTTCGACGCGGTGTTGGTGGACGAGTACCAGGACACCAACGCCGTGCAGGCCGACATCGTGGAGTCGCTTCGGCCCGGCGGCGAGGGACTCACCGTGGTGGGTGACGACGCCCAGGCCATCTACGGGTTCAGGGCGGCGACGGTGCGCAACATCCTCGACTTCCCCGCCCGGTTCCCGGCGACCACCGTGCTCACACTGGAGCGCAACTACCGCAGCACGGCGCCGGTCCTCGACGCGACCAATGCCATCATCGCCGAGGCGACCGAGCGCTACGACAAGTCACTGTGGACCGAGCGGCGTGACGGCGCCCGGCCTGCGCTGGTGACCTGTCGCGATGAGCGCGAGCAGACCTCGTACGTGATCGACCGCATCCTCGGCCACCGCGAGGAGGGCACGGAACTCAAGCGTCAGGCGGTGCTCTTCCGGGCAACGCATCACTCGATGGACCTCGAGATGGAGCTCCAGGAGCGCAACGTCCCGTTCGTGAAGTACGGCGGCCTCAAGTTCGTTGAGATGGCGCACGTGAAGGATCTTGTGGCGTTCCTCCGCCTGGCTGAGAATCCGCACGATCCGGTGGCGGCCTTGAGGGTGCTGAGCCTCCTGCCCGGCATCGGTCCCCGCACCGCCGCGCTCCTCGCCGAGGAGTTCTCACAGGCCGACGGTGATTGCGAAGCGTGGGTGGGCAGGAACGTGCCGGAGGCCACGCGTCCGCTGTGGCCGGACTTCGTCTCCCTGATGCGCACCCTCCTGAGCGCGTCCCCCGGCGATGTCGCGTCGCAGATCCACGCGTGCCGGATGTTCTACGCGCCGCTCTGCGAGCAGCGCTACGACGCCGCACCCGCGCGGCTCGCCGACCTTGAGCAACTCGAGATGCTGGGCTCACGCTTCTCCGACCGGTCACGGTTCCTCACCGAGTCGGTGCTCGACGCCCCGCAGTGGACGGGTGATTTCGCCGGACCGCCCCTGCTCGACGAGGAGTACCTCGTGCTTTCCACGATGCATTCGGCCAAGGGGCTCGAGTTCGACGTGGTCTGCGTGATCCACGCCGCAGACGGCAACATCCCGTCGGACATGGCGACCGGGTCCGTGGAAGAGATCGAGGAGGAGCGCCGCCTGTTCTACGTGGCATGCACGCGAGCCCGCGACGCACTCTACGTGACGCATCCCCTACGGTACTACCGCGCCGGACGTGGGCGTTCCGATTCGTACGGTTATGCCCAGCGCACGCGATTCATCCCCGACAGGCTCCGCCCGCTCTTCGCCGAGCAGCAGGCATCACCGAACACGGATACCCTGGCCGGCGAAGGCGCCGCTGCGGTGACGACCACGGACATCCGCGCGAGCGTGCGAGCCATGTGGGAGTGACGATTCCAGCTACCACGACGTGAGGTGATGTGACCTACGCCCTACCGGCCGAGCAGGTCGAGCACCTGTGCGCTCGCCTCGAGCACGCTCACGTACATGAACGCCTCCTCAAGCGACTCACCGCGCGCGAACGGCCCGTGGGTACGCAGCACGGCCACCGGAGCCTCGCGGAGCGCCTCGGCAAGCACGATCGCCGCCTCTGGCGACGCGATGGTCACTGCCGAGGTCACCACCGGTACGTCGCCGAGCACGTAGAGCCCTTCCGAGTCGGCCGGCGTGATGGTGTCGGCCGCGAAGCTGCGTGCGATCGTGTGCACCGGGTGCGCGTGCACGATCGCACCGGCGTCGGTGGCGGCGTAGATCGCGCGGTGGACCACGAGCTCGCGGCTGCACCGCTCATCAGCGGCGCCCGGCTCCATACCCACCTCGACCAGGTCGTCACCGCCGAGTCGCCCGAGCATCGACCCGCGCCGCGTGATCACGATGCGTTCGCCGTCACGAATGCTCATGTTCCCCCCGTGGCTGGATGTGAGCCCCGCTACGAACACATCCCGTCCGATGTCGCGAAAGAGCCGGATCGTCTCGCGATCGATCACGCCATCACTCCCCGTCCGGGCGGTCGGCAAGCATGCCCTGGTACTCCAGCGCACGAGCAAGCCTGTAGAAATCGCTGTCGGTGTCGATGAAGCGCACCTTGGTCTTCATCGTATCCGCATCGATGAGCAATCCGAACGGCACGTACTTGAGCGAGAGCTGGTCTTCCACGCTCACCATCACACCTGTGAGGCCCTTCTCTACGAGTGCGCGATACGCCCCTACGCCGAGCTGGGTGCCCAGCAGGACATCGAAGGCGCTCGGCTCCGCGCAACGCGCCTCATAGCCGATCTGCTTGCTCCGCACCTTGATCCTGATGCCGGTACGGCGCTCGTAGGCCTCTTCCATGGCCGAGGCGAGCACCCGGCCCACCTGCGCCTCGCCGAGCTTGAGATTGCCGTGTTCGTCGGTCATCTGCGGACGCTGGTCGTCGGGGAGGTGTGAAGCGAGCCCCTCGGCTATGCAGATGATGCCGTACCGCCTGCCATCCGCCTCGCGCTTCAGCATGAGGTCAACAAGCTCCTCGGCCTGCAGCCTGGCGTCGAAGGTGCCGGTGAAGTCCTCCACCGACATCATCCGTGTCGCTTCGCCGGCGATACCGGAGGCGTACGTGAGCCACCCCGCCTTGCGACCCATGATCTCGAGCACGTACCAGACCTGCGTGGAACGGGCGTCGGCGCCCAGGTTGCGAATCTCGGCGGCGGCGAAGTGCGCAGCCGAGAAGAACCCGAAGGTCCAGTCGATGCCGTAGTAGTCGTTGTCGATGGTCTTGGGAAGGTGGACGATGCGGATGGGCCGCAGCCCGCCGACCACGTTCTGCAGTTCCTTGAGGTAGTTGGCCGTCTTGAGGGTGTCGTCCCCGCCTATCGACACGAGCGCGTCCACGTCATATGCCTCGAGCGCGGCGTAGACGTTGCGCAGCTTCTGGTTGCGCCGGTGGTCGGCCAGGTCGTTCTTCTGGCCCACGGGCTTGCCGGGGTTGGCCCGCGAGGTGCGCAGGATGATGTCCTTGCGGTTGCGGATGCCCGAGACGTCGTTGCGGCTCAGACGGATGAAGTGCTGCCCCTCCACGAGTAGCCGGTCCTCCGAGTAGTTCTCCAGGTTCTCGTACCCGTCATAGAAGCCGAGCACCTCGATGCCGCTGTTGAGGAACGACAGCGCGGCTGCGGAGATCACGGCGTTGGCGGCCGGAGCAGGACCTCCGCTGAAGAGCATGCCTACCCGCTTGATGCCGGTCTCATCGTTCACACGATCACGCCCCCATCGGTCCTGGCTTTTTCGGCCGTTCAGTCGGTCTCGTTGTACTCCCCGATGGCGCGGAGCCGCTCGTAACGGCGTTCCAGCAGCCCGTCGGAGTCCTCCTCGCTCAACGCGTCGAGCGCGGTGGCGATTCGGACACCCACCTCACCGGCCACGGTCTCCGGCTCCCGGTGTGCGCCACCAAGCGGCTCGGGAACCACCTCGTCGGCGATACCCATCCTGAGCAGGTCCTCGGCAGTGAGGGCCAAAGCCGCCGCCGACTCGGGCGCCCGCGCCGCGTCCTTGTGCAGGATCAGCGCACACATCTCGGGGCTGATGACGGAGTAGTACGCATGCTCCAGCATGATCAGCCGATCGCCGAAACCGATCGCGAGAGCGCCTCCGCTACCCCCCTCGCCGATGCCCACGACCACCACAGGCACCCGCACGGCCGACAGCGTGGCGAGACAGTCGGCGATCGCCCACGCCTGGCCCCGCTCCTCGTCCTCGAGCCCGGGTGACGCGCCTGCAGTATCCAGGAACGTCACGATCGGCAGACCGAAACGGTCAGCCAGCCGCATCGCACGCTCGGCCTTGCGGAACCCTTCCGGATGCGGGCTGCCGAAGTTGCGCGCGACGTTCTCCTTGGTGGTGTGCCCCTTGTTGTGCCCGATGACCACCACGCGACGGCCACCGAGAGTGGCAAGCGCCGTGTACATCGCCTGGTCGTCTGCGAACCGGCGGTCGCCCCTGAGCTCCACGACATCGTCGAAGAGGTATGCCACGTAGTCGACGGTCTTGGGCCGGTCGGGGTGCCGGCTCACCTGTACCTTCTCCCACGGGCTCAGCGTGGAGTACAGCGTGGCCCGGAGCCGCTCGACCTCGCGCTCCAGCTCCGCGATCTCAGCGGCGAGTTGCGGGGTCGATGCGATATCGAGATTCGCGAGCGCTGCGAGCTTCTCTTCCAGGTCGGCGAGCGGGCGCTCGAACTCCATCACGAAGCGCGCCATCACGCCTCACCGCCTTCGGGAAGGAGCGCGGGCGTGTCGTCTGCTCCGGCGGGGACGGCGCGATCGGCGGGCATCAGATAGCCGAGCACCGTGGCCACTCGGGAACGCGACTCCCCGCGAGGCACGACCTCATCGATCATCCCGTGCGACTGGAGCGAGGCGGCGGTCTGGAACCCCTTAGGAAGCGACCGGCGTATGGTCTGCTCCACCAGCCGGGGACCCGCGAAGCCGATCATCGCGCCCGGCTCGGCGAATATGACGTCGGCCAGTACGGCGAAGCTCGCCGTGACGCCACCGTAGGTGGGGTTCACAAGCATCGAGACGTAGGGAAGCCCCGCTCGCGACAGCCGTTCGGCGGCGGCGGCCGTCTGCGCCATCTGCATGAGTGAGAGCATCCCCTCCTGCATGCGGGCGCCGCCTGACGCCACGATCATGACGACACCGCGCTGTTCCGTTCTCGCGCGCTCGAAGGCACGGGCGATACGCTCGCCCACCACGGATCCCATGGACGCTCCGATGAACCTGAAGTCGAGCGCGCCCACCACAACCGGATGACCGTCGATTGTGGCCGTCCCCGTGAGCGCCGCATCGTCCATCCCAGTGGTCTGGCATGCGCGCTCCAGACTGGAGGCGTACGGCTTGCCGGCCGAGAAGCGCAGGGGGTCGCTTGAGACCAGGCCCGCATCGATCTCCGCGAAGCTTCCCGGATCGACCAACGCGTCGATCCTGTCCCGGGCAATCAATTCGAAATGGTGATCACAGTGGGGACAGACCGACAGGCTGCGCTCGACCTCTCCCTGATAAAGCGTGCGTTTGCACTCGGGGCAGGTCCGCCACACGCCATCGGGCAGACTCTCCGTGCCGCTACCGGTGGATACCGTGTACCGGCGCCCTTCGCGCTGTTTGAACCAGTCGTTGATCGGCATATCGCTCCACGACCCTCGGCAACGTACAGGTGGTAATGATAGCGCGGCACCGCCACCGGGGCGATGCCGCGCTCTCGATCGCAGGCACCTTTGCGCTAGACGGTGAACTCCTTCTCGCCTTCGAACACCGCGAGTGCGTCGTCCACGGGCCAATCGCCGAGGGTGATAGCGCTGATGGCTTTGGTGAGCCGCACCGCCTCGTCGAGCGGACGCTGGTGGATGTTGCGTCCCGTGGCGTTGCCGCTGGCTCCACCCACGTGGATCTGCTCCCACAGCTGAGTGAGGAATGTCGTGGCGTCAACGGTGGAGCCACCGGCACACACGAGCCCGGTGCGCCCAGCAGCCGCGGCCGCCTCCTTGAGTTTCTCGGCGGACGACTTCTCGTCGTCGCCTTTGGGCGGGTTGACCTTCACGAAGTCGGCTCCCAGGCTCACGGCCACGCCGGCGGCGCCCGCGATCAGGTGCGCGTCTTTCTCATCGATGACGGCCTTCCCGCGGGGGTAGATCCACAGCACCACGAGCAGACCCACGGAGTGCGCGTCGGCGATGAGCTGCCCCGCCTCCTGCATCATGTTCGCCTCGTACTCGCTGCCGAGGTAGATCGTGTAGCCCACGCCCACGGCGTTCACGCCGTTGTCGCGCAGATCGAGGACTGCCTGGATGTCGTAGAGCTGCGGGCTGTACGGGTCATCCTGGTGCTTGGCCGGATCCTTGGCCGAGGTCTTCACCAGGTGCGTCTTGGAGTTCATCTTCACGAGGTAGTTGATATCCGGATAGTCGGCTGCATACTGCGCGATGAGCCCGCGCTGGCCGGCGAGCACGCCGCAGATGCCCTGGTCGCCGATGCGGAAGAGGTGCTCGGGCTCCGCGTCTTCAGGAGCGATGCCGTCACCGTAGAAGTCATCGTTCAGATGCTCGACCTTCTGGTCGCAGGCGAAGAGCATGAGGCGCCCCGTGCCCCGGGTGGCCGCCAGGTAGTTGTCGATGTAGGTCTCGCGCGCCTCGGCGGGCACGTCCACCGGGACTCTGACCTGGTCACGCGTGATGCTCGGCATATGGTCCTCCTCGTGATCGGGTGAATACGTGATCGCGGGCGCACGCATCCGGCGTGCCGGTGCACACCGCCCGCACATAGGTTATGCCACAAACGCGCTCGATGCTATCACCCGATGCGCTTCTCCATCCGCACGTGAGGAACACCCGTGCGGCCGAAGGGAAAGACGTCGCTCACCGTGCGCCATCCGATGCGCGTGTAGAAGCCCTCCGCGGTCGTGCGGGCGTTGAGTGTGAGCAGGGCGATCCCGCGGCGCCGCGCCTCGTCCTCGATGCCGGTCATCAGCGCGCTCCCAACGCCGCCGCCCTGGAGCTCGGGCAGCACGCTCACCTGCCGAACATGGCCGGTGCCGTCGGGTTCCAACAGCAGGTTCGCGTACCCCACGAGCTTGCCGTCACGGAACGCCGCGATATGCAGACGATCTGCCCCCTCGTCGTCCCAACGGTCGTCACGCGGGATCCCGAACGGGGCGAACAGCACCTCATGGCGCAGTGCGTGCACCTCGGTCATCCGTGGGTCGCCAGGGTCGAGCCATTCGAGCACGATGTCCCGCATCTCAGCCCCGGTACGCGTTGGTGATGGGCATGCGGCGGTCGCGCCCGAACGCCTTGGCCGTGACGCGCGTCCCCGGCGCGGCCTGACGGCGCTTGTACTCGGCGGCGTCCACCATCCGCACCACCCGTTCCACGACCTCCGGATCGTGGCCATACGCGACGAGGTCGTCCACCGAGCGGTCCTCCTCGATGTAGCCGAGAAGCACCGCGTCGAGCACGTCGTAGGGCGGGAGGCTGTCCTGATCGGTCTGATCGGGGCGAAGCTCTGCCGAGGGAGCCTTGCTCAGCGTGGCCCCGGGGACGGCCGGCGAAACCGTGTTGCGCCAGCGGGCTATATCGTAGACATGCGTCTTGAAAACGTCCTTGATGGGCGCATAGCCGCCCGCCATGTCCCCATAGAGTGTGGAGTAGCCCACTGCGAGCTCGCTCTTGTTGCCCGTGACCAGCACCAGCCAGCCGTTCGCGTTGGAAAGCGCCATCAGCATCGTGCCGCGGATGCGCGCCTGCAGGTTCTCCTCGGCAAGCGTGCGCTCCAACCGCCCGGCGGCAGGCTCGAGTGCGTCGAGCAGGGCCCGGTGAGGCGTGTCGATCGGCAGCGTATGGGTTGTGATGCCGAGGTTCGCGGCAAGCTCGAGCGCGTCGCGCACGCTCCCCTCGCTCGAGTACGGCCCCGGCAGCAGCACGCCATGCACATGATCCGCGCCGAGCGCGTCGACCGCCACGGTCGCCACCAGCGCGGAGTCCACGCCACCCGAGAGGCCGAGGACCACATCGGCGAAACCGTTCTTGCGGCAGTAGTCGCGGAGTCCGAGAACCAGCGCGCGGTGCACCTCCTCGGGACCCTCGGGCGACAACCTGAGGGACTCGGCACGAATCGCGCCCGGCGCGATATCGAATGAGACGACGTCCTCCGCGAACGCGGCCGCGCGGGCAGCGAGGGTGCCGTCGGGAGACAGCAGCATGGACCGCCCGTCGAACACGAGCTCGTCCTGCCCTCCCACGAGGTTGCAGTACGCCACCCATACGCCGCTGTCCGAGGCTCTGGCGCGGAGCATATCCTCGCGCTCGCAACCCTTGCCCCGGTGGAACGGCGACGCCGAGATGTTGAGCACCGCCTGCGCACCCGCCGCCGCAACACGCTCCACGGTCGCCGACGACCAGATATCCTCGCAGACCGTGAGTGCGCACTTCACGCCGGCGATCTCGACGATGATGTCGCTCTGCCCCGGCTCGAAGTAGCGCTCCTCGTCGAAGACGCCGTAGTTGGGCAGAAGCCGCTTGTGGTAGACCGCTCGCACCTGCCCGTCAGCCAGATACGCCGCCGCATTATGCAACCCTCTGTCCGAGCGGGTCACGCACCCTGCCACGCACGGCCGAATGGCCTGCGCAGCCAACCGCTCGAGCGCCGCCTCGGAGCGCTCCACGAACCCGGCCCGCGCCAGGAGGTCCTCAGGCGGATAGCCGGTGAGCGCAAGTTCGGGCAGAAGCACGACGTCAGCGCCGTCGGCCGAAGCCACGGCGTCAAGGCACCGCTGGAGACTGCCTTCGATATCCCCCACGGTGACGTCGATCTGTGCAAGCGCGATACGCATGCGGTGAGTCTACCACCACGACGCGCGCCCGGAACGCGCGCACCACCTGTCGCCCGTGCGGGCCGATGGTCGGGCCACCCGGTTCCTCGCTCCATCCATGCGCGCCGTTCGGGGTACACTTGGCGTGTACGTCAACGAGAGGAGCCGCCATGCGCCCCCTGATACGTGTCGTTCTCATCGCTCTTGTCGTGGTGTTCTCCGCCTCGTTCGCCGCCTGCGCGAACGGCGGCGGGACCGCATCATCCGGCGACCTCGTGGCCGATGAGCGGCCTGTGCCCGACGGGATGCCGGTGATGTACGAGTTCTTCACCACCAGTTGACCCAGCTGCACCAAGATGGCGCCCATCGTGAATGGGCTCAAGCCGCAGTACGAGGACGACGTTGCGATCCGCATGTACAACGTCGAATCGAGCACCGAGGGCAACCAGCTCGCGCAGGACTACGGCGTGCAGTTCGTACCGACCTTCGTCTTCGTGAACGCCGACGGCACCGTGGCCGACACGCTCATCGGAGAGGTGTCCGAGAACACGCTGAAAGCGTCGCTCGACGCCTTGAAGTGAGGTTCGCCGGGCATCACGACCGTACAGCGGCGGCCAGTTCCCGCACGAACGACTCGACGGCAACAGGATCGGACTGTCGCCTGACGATGGCGCTTCCCACGATCACGCCATCCGCGATGGCGGCCACTTGCGCCGCCTGAGCCGCGTCGCCGACCCCGAAGCCAACGGCCACCGGTAGGTCGGTGTGCCGCTTGACCCGCGCCACCTGCTCGGCCAGGCCGATCGCCAGCGACTCGCGCTCTCCGGTGACGCCCATCGAGCTCACGCAGTAGACGAAACCCGCCGAGACGGCCGCTACCACCGCCAGCCGCTCGTCGGTCGAGGTGGGTGCCACCAGGAACACCGTGTCCAGCCCCTTGGACACGGCCCGCCACGGGGCAGACGCCTCGGGCGGCATGTCGGGGATGATCAAACCCGCAACACCTGCATCGCGCATGCGGTCCGCCGTCTCTGCAAGCCCGAGCCGCATCACGGGATTCATGTAGGTCATCGCCACGACGGGAGGCGCCTGATCGACACCCGGATCGCGGATGAAGGCCGCCGCCACCTGCAGCGCATGGACCAGCCCGAACCCGCCTTCGCCGGCTCGGGCAACGGCGGCCGCCTCGGCGATCACCGGTCCGTCTGCAAGCGGATCGCCGTACGGAACACCGAGCTCGATCACATCGGCGCCCCCTCGCGCAGCCGCACGTAGCGCGTCCAGCGAAGTCGCACGGTCCGGATACCCCGCCATCACATAGGTTATGAGAGCTGGTCTTCCCTTCTGCAATGCGGCTCTGAGGCGGGATACGGCGAGTGCCGGGACCGGCGGGTTCTCGAGCGACGCCTCCGCAGCCGGGGTAGACGCCGAAGGCGTCGGGGCCCCCGGCGAGGACGGCGAGCGAGGGGATCCGCCGGTCCCGGCACTACTCACCGAGCCCCGCCTCCCGCACGATGTCCATGTCCTTGTCGCCGCGGCCGGAGACCGTCACGATCACCGTCGCGTCGCTTCCGATCTCCGCCGCCAGGCGCGGCAGGAGCGCCAACGCATGCGACGACTCGATCGCCGGGATGATGCCCTCCACCCGCGTGAGCAGCGCGAACGCTTCGAGGGCCTCCGCATCCGTGACCGTCTCGTACCGCACGAGCCCTTCGTCCTTCAGATAGCTGTGCTCGGGACCCACGCCGGGGTAGTCCAGGCCGGCCGAGATCGAATAGGCCTCGAGGGGGTTCCCCGAATCGTCCTGCAGAAGGTAGCTGTAGAAGCCATGCAGGACACCGGGCGAGCCCTTCGTCAGGGCGGCCCCGTGCCGATCTGTGTCCAGTCCGAGACCGGCGGCCTCGGCCCCGATGAGCAGCGGACGCTTCCCGGCGGGGACATCGCGCAGGAACGGGTAGAACGTGCCGATCGCGTTACTGCCTCCGCCGATGCACGCGATTACCGCATCCACCTGCGGGATCTGCTTCTCCTCCATCTGGCCGAGGATCTCCGAGCCGATCACGCTCTGGAAGTCGCGGACCATCTGCGGGTACGGGTGTGGCCCGAGCGCCGAGCCGATGACGTAGAAGGTGTCGTCCACGCGCTCGACCCAGTGCCTGAGCGCAGCGGTGACAGCATCCGCAAGGGTGCCCTGTCCCTCGGCCACGGGGATCACTTCAGCGCCCAGCAGCCGCATCTTGTAGACGTTGAGCGCCTGGCGCCGGATGTCCTCGACGCCCATGAACACGGCGCACTCCAGGCCGAGCAAGGCGGCGGTGGTGGCCGTTGCCACGCCGTGCTGACCGGCTCCCGTCTCGGCGATCACGCGGTTCTTGCCCATGCGCTTTGCGAGCAGGCACTGCCCGATCGTGTTGTTCACCTTGTGGGCACCGGTGTGGTTGAGGTCCTCACGCTTCAGGTAGACGGCTCCCAGACCCACCTCACGGGCGAGGCGGTCGGCCCGGTACAGCGGTGACGGCCTTCCCACGTAGTCGCGGAGCAGGTACAGAAGCTCCTGCACGAACGCGGCGTCCTCGATCGCCTCCTGGTACCCCGCAGCGAGTTCCTGCAAGGCCGGCACCACCGTCTCGGGAACGAACGTGCCGCCATACGGGCCGTAGAAGCCCTGGGCGTCGGGTGTCGAGTACGCCATCTCGGCAGAGGGCAGCAGCACATCGGACATCAAGAGTACCTCCGGTTCAGTTGAGATCGTCGAGTGTGTTCAGTAGTGCGGTATCGAGCGCATCGTATGCGGCATCGTTCAGATGGGAGTCGCCCGGAGAGACAGCATAACCCCTTTCGAGCGCTCCTTCAGCGTCGGTGAGCGCGGTGTTCAGGTCGAGGACCATGACGGCTTGCCCGGCGTCGCGTCGCTCCGCTGCGAATCCCGCGATCCTCCTGCCGAACTCCCGGTGCTCGCGCACGAGAGCCGGCGTGGTCTCACCCTCCACTTTGGGCAGGCGGTGCCGAGGATCAGGCGCGCACCTGCGGAGTCAGCGGCATCCGCAACGACGGCGACGTACTCCATGAGCACATCGAGTTCGCCCGCGTACTCCCCGCCATTGAAGTCGACGAAGCAGAACTTGAACACGACCGTCGAGCCAGCCGGGGCCGGGGCGATCGCATCCGCCGCGCTGCGTGCGATGCCCGGAGGACCCTCGATCTCACGGAACCTGATCGTGTAGCCCTCCAGGCTCGCGGTGTCAGACCCCTCGCTCCCCCAGTGGTCCATCCAGCCCGTCATCACCGACCTGCCCAGCACGAGCACCTGCCGCGAGGTTCCAGCGACATCGTCAGTACCGGCGCCGGACTCTTGGCTCGCGGTCTCCGCCTGCTCCGCCTCCGGAGTCGGACGCGCATCACCGCACGCGGTCACCCCGATCACGAGAAGGAGCACGGCCAGTCCTGGGAGCATTCGCCTCATCCTGCTCGGACCTCCCCGTCCGCGGCACGCACCGCATCGCAGAACGCGGCGACCCTCGCATGGTCCTTTACCCCCGGCGCCTGCTCCACGCCGCTGCTGACGTCAACAGCGTACGGGCGCAGTGTCCGCACGGCCTCGGCGACGTTGTCCGGCCCGAGGCCTCCGGCAAGGACGACGGGGATGTCCCGTGGAAGAAGGCCCGCAACGCGGTCCCAGTCGAACGTCATGCCCGTGCCGCCCTGCTCCCCGGGGACGTAGGTGTCGAGCAGGAGCGCCGCAACGGCGCCCCTGTATCGACCAACGTCCGCGGCGTCGAACCCGGGCCCCACGCGCAGCGCCTTGATCACCGGCACCGGAGCCGCCGCGCACGTCTCAGGCGCTTCGTCGCCGTGGAACTGCACGGCGGTAAGGCCGAGCCGCGCCACCGCCTCCCACACCGCATCGGCCTGGGCGTCAACGAAGACGCCTACGCGCGCCACGAGCGGGGGTACGTCGGCAAAGACAGCGGCCGCCTGATCGAGCGTCACCTGCCGCTTCGAAGGCGCCAGCACCACGCCGAGCGCATCGGCGCCTGCCGCGACCGCCGTCGCGGCGTCTTCCGCCCTGGTGAGACCGCATATCTTGATCCGGGTGCGAGACACGGCTACTCCTCCAGCGTGGTGCCGGCAGCGAAATCGAAGTCCTGCAGCTCACCGGCGTTGTACTTCTGATAGGCGGCAAGATCGAAGTGTCCGTGGCCGGACAGGTTGAAGAGGATGACCTTGTCCTCACCGGCAGCCTGGGCGTCTTTCGCCTCATTGATCGCGGCCAGGATAGCGTGACTGCTCTCGGGTGCCGGCAGGATGCCCTCGGCGCGCGCGAACTGAACGGCTGCGTCGAAGCACGCGGTCTGGTCCACAGCCACGGCCTCGACCTCTCCCTCGTGCACAAGCTGGCTCACGAGAGGCGAGTCGCCGTGATAGCGCAACCCGCCGGCGTGGATGCCCGCAGGCACGAAGTCGTGGCCGAGCGTGTACATCAGCATCTGCGGCGTCATGCCCGCCTCGTCGCCGAGGTCGTAGCGGTACTCACCCGCCGTGAGCGTGGGACATGCTTTCGGCTCGACCGCGAGCAACCGCGCGTTGCTCTTGCCCTGGAGCTTGCGGTGGTAGTACGGGAACGCGATGCCGGCGAAGTTCGAGCCGCCGCCCACGCAACCGATCACCACGTCGGGCTCCTCATCGGCGAGCTTCATCTGCTCGATGGCCTCCTGGCCGATGATCGTCTGGTGCAGGCACACGTGGTTGAGCACCGAACCGAGGGAGTAATGCGTGCCGGGATCCTTGATCGCTACCTCCGCAGCCTCGGAGATGGCGATACCGAGGGAGCCGGTGGAGTCCGGATCCATCGCCAGCACATGGCGGCCGGCATCGGTGAGATCGGTCGGTGAGGCGTGCACCGTGCCGCCGTAGGTCTCCATGAGGATGCGGCGATACGGCTTCTGCTCGTAGCTCACCTTGACCATGAAGACCTCGACGTCGATGCCATAGAGCGCACCAGCGATCGAGAGCGCGCTGCCCCACTGGCCTGCGCCGGTCTCGGTGGAGATCTTGGTGATGCCCTCCTGCTTGTTGTAGTACGCCTGCGGGATGGCGGTGTTGGGCTTGTGCGAACCAGCTGGGCTCACGCCCTCATACTTGTAGAATATCTTGACGCCCGCCGGCAGGCCGAGGTCGCGCTCAAGCTGCCTGGCGCGCAACAGAGGCGATGGACGGTAGGTCTTGTACACGTCGATGACCGCGCCCGGGATGTCGATCCAGCGATCGGGCGACATCTCCTGCTTGATGCACTCCATCGGGAAGATCATCGCGAGCCGCTCGCCGATCTGCTCCATCGTGAGCTCGGTGCCGTCGGGCGCGAACGCCTTCGGAGGCGCCGCCGGGGTCTTCAGGTCCGGCATGATGTTGTACCAGGCCTCGGGGATCCTCGTCTCGTCCAGCCCGAACCTCGTCTTGTCGCTACCCATGTCTCTCACTCCTCCCGCCGGGGCGCTGCGCCCCGGCAAACCCGTCTCCGTGAGCCGTCAGCTCACGGTCGTTACCGTTCCCCTATCGCCTCGAGCGCTTCCGCACGCCCGTGAACCCCCTCACAGCCTCCTCCGGGTCCGCCGCACGCATGAGCGACGTCCCCACGAGCACCGCGTCAGCGCCCGCATCCGCAGCGGCCTCTACATCGGCTCGCGCCCGGATGCCACTTGCGGCGATCACGAACAAGCCGCTGTGGTAGACGGTCTCGGACACCAGGTCGAGCTGGGACTCCGTATCCACCCGGAGCGTATGGAAGTCACGCGCGTTCACCGCAAGAACGAGGGTGTCGAGTGTGCATGCGTGGTCCAACTCGTCGAGGTTCGCGATCTCCACGATCGGACCGAGCCCCAACTCCCATGCGAGGTCCACGTACTCCCGTGTCCGGGCACCGAGCACGCTGATCATCAGAAGGACCGCGTCCGCGCCGCTGGCGCGAGCCATGTAGAGCTGGATGGGGTCGACCACGATGTCCTTGCACAGCATCGGCAGATGGACCGCATCCACCGCGTCCGAGAGGTCGCCGAACGATCCGCCGAAGTACTCGGGCTCCGTGAGCACGGAGATGGCCGCCGCTCCACCTGCCGCGTACCGCCGCACCTGGGCCGCGGCGGAGCACCCGGGAGCGATCGGGCCCTCACTCGGCGATGCCTTCTTCACCTCCGCGACCACGCAGACATCGTCACGGTCTTGCAGGAGCACGAGGTTCTCGCGAGGCCGAGGCTCCCTGCCACAGCGGAGCAGCGCCATACGCTCCATGTCGCTCAGGGATGAGAACTGTGTGCGCACGCGTGCCTTGCGATGCTCCACGATGGTGTCGAGGATGCTCACGAAGCCTCCTTCGCCAGGCGCACCGAGGTGGAAGCCAACCGCTCCAAAGCCTCTAGCGCGCGACCGCTGTCGATAGACTCGCGGGCGCTGACCACTCCGGCCGCCAGGTCGGCCACGGCGCCTGCGGCGAGCAGAGCGGCCGCGGCGTTGAGAAGCACGATGTCGCGCCGCGCTCCGTGCTCACCTTCCAGCACCGCGCGCACGAGAAGCGCGTTGGCGGCAGGGTCCCCGCCGGCGGTGTCGGACACGGCGCCACGCGCGATGCCCACCTGCTCTGGCGTTACCTCGTACATGCGCACCCCCGCGCCAGAGGCCGCATCGAACTCCGCGACCGTGGTGGGACCGCTCGCCGACACCTCGTCCATCCCGGGATGGCCGTGGACCACCAACACGCGCTCGGCGCCGAGGCGTCCGGCCACCTCGGCGAGCACAGGCACGAGCCTGGGATTGTACACACCAAGCAGCGACCGGGTCGCACCGGCCGGGTTGGTGAGTGGGCCGAGAATGTTGAAGACCGTGCGGATGCCTATCTCGCGACGGGTGGGTCCGGCATGACGCATGCTCGCATGCAGCGACTGAGCGAACAGGAAGCCCACACCCACCTCGTCGATGCACCGCGCGATGTCGGCCGGACCGAGCCCGATATCCACACCGAGCGCCTCGAGGACGTCCGCCGCACCCGATGACGATGACACCGCACGGTTGCCGTGCTTGGCCACCGGCACTCCCGCACCGGCGACCACGAACGCGGTCGTCGTGGAGATGTTGAACGTATGCAGGCCGTCACCGCCTGTGCCCACGATATCCACGTAGCCCCGCACGGTCGGACGCACCGGTGTCGCGTGCTCGCGCATCGCCCGCGCGAAGCCGACGATCTCATCGACCGTCTCGCCCTTCATGCGCATCCCCACGATAAGCGCCGAGATCTGCGAGGGCGTCGCCTCGCCGTCCATCACGATGCCCATCACCCGCTCGGCTTCATCCTCGTCGAGCGACCCGCCGGCCGTGACGCGCGCGATCGCTCCGGACACCGTGGTCACCTCGGCCATCCGGGCAGACGACCGTGCCACGCCTCCCGCTGCGGCGATCGCGGCGGGAGCCTCGGGTGTCGACCGCTCGAGCGGCACTTCGCCGCACACATCGAGGAAGTTGGCGAGCAACTTGGTGCCCTCGGGAGTGAGCACGCTCTCCGGGTGGAACTGGACGCCGAAGACCGGCGACTCGCTATGGAAAAGCGCCTGGATGACCCCGTCGGCAGTGGTCGCCTGCACCACCAGCGGTGGCGCGATGCTCGCCGCGTCCACGCACAGCGAGTGATAACGCGTCGCCGTGAACGGGCTCGGGATGCCCGAGAACAGTCCGGCGCCATCGTGAGAGACGTCGTCCGTCTTCCCGTGCACGAGCTTCGGAGCCCTGCACACGGTACCGCCGAACACCTCGGCGATCACCTGATGGCCGAGACACACGCCGAGCACGGGGACTTCGGCTGCCGCGGCGCCACGCACGACGTCGGCCGAGATCCCGGCGTCGGCGGGGGTGCCGGGACCGGGAGATATCACTATCCCCGCCGGCTTCAGGGCAAGTGCCTCGGCAGCCGTGAGCGCATCGTTCCGCTCCACCCGCACCTCTGCCCCGAGTGCAGCGAGCAGCTGCACGAGGTTATAGGTGAAGCTGTCGTAGTTGTCGATGACCAGGATCATCGGACCACGCCCCCGTCGCACTCGGCCGGCCGGGAAACCACGGCCTCTGTCCTCGGATGCTCGCGCCTCCCGGCGCTCGCATCCTGCGAAAGGATCGGCCTTAGGTTTCCCGCCCCGTCCTCGGCTGCATGTGTGGCGTTCTCCTCCCCATGCATCCCAGCGGCGAGTTCGAGCGCGTGATGGAGGGCCTTCGCCTTGTGCAGGCACTCCTCGTACTCGCGCTCGGGATCGGAGTCGGCCACAATACCCGCCCCGCTCTGCAGGTACGCCATGCCGCCGGTGAGGACGAACGTGCGGATGGTGATGCACATGTCCATGGCGCCATCCACGCCGAAGTAACCGACCGTGCCGGCGTATGGCCCCCGGGCGGCGGGCTCGAGCCCGGTGATGATCTCCATCGCGCGCACCTTGGGTGCGCCCGATACCGTCCCCGCCGGGAATGTCGCCCGGAGCGCGTCGAACGCGTCCTTGTCCTCGGCGAGCGTGCCGGTCACGTTGCTCACGATATGCATCACGTGGCTGTAGTACTCGACCTCCATGAGCTCGTCCACGGTCACGGTCCCTGGCCGGCTCACGCGTCCGATATCGTTGCGGCCAAGGTCCACGAGCATGACGTGCTCCGCACGCTCTTTGTCGTCCGCCAGCAGATCCGCGCGCAGCCGTCCGTCCTCGGCGGCGTCCGCGCCACGAGGCCGGGTACCGGCAAGGGGCCTGGTGAGCACCTGGTCGTCCTCGACACGCACAAGCGGCTCGGGACTCGACCCCACGAGGGTGACGTCGTTCGTGCGGATGTAGAACATGTAGGGACTCGGGTTCACCGCACGGAGCACCCTGTACAGATCGAGGCCGTCACCGTCGTACGGGGCCGAGAACCGCTGCGACAGCACGACCTGGAAGATGTCACCGGCGGCGACGTGCTCCTTGGCCTTCTCGACCGACGCGATGAAGTCGTCGCGATGCGTGTGCGCGTGCAGCGGCACCGGCGCGCTCATTCCCACGGCGCCCAGCTCGGCTCCCCCCGGACCCCGGTCGATGCGCGACAGGCAATCGTCGATCCTGCGTAACGCGGCATCATATGCGGGCCCCGGCGCGCCGCCTGGTCGCACCGGAGCGATGACCTGCAACACCCGCCGGGCGTGATCGAACGCGACCACGATGTCCGCCATCATGAACACCATGTCGGGCACATCGAGGTCGTCGTCACCGTGGCGTGGGACCCGCTCGAATCCGCTTGCGGCCTCATACCCCACGAACCCCACCGCTCCGCCAACGAACAGCGGGAGCCCCGGAACACGCGCGACGCAGCCGGCCTTGAGCCGTTCGGCGACGACCTCGAGCGGATCCCCGGCGCGCAGGCCATGGACGCTTCCGTTCTCGACCACCACCTCACCCCGCCGGGCGGTGATCACCTCGCGATCGCCCACGCCCAGGAAGCTGTAGCGGCCAAGCCGCTCTCCCCCGATCACGCTCTCGAGCAGGAACGCGTGACGCGCCCCCTCGGCAAGCGCCATGAACGCCGAGATCGGCGTGGTCAGGTCCGCGTAGACCTCACGCGCGACCGGCACGACATCGTATGCGGCGGCCAGACGTACGAACTCGTCCTTCGTTGGCAGGATCACCTGCGTCTCCTCTCGGCACCCTTGGACATACAAAAAAGCCCTCGTCCTCTAAGGGACGAGAGCTCTGCTCCCGCGGTGCCACCCTTGTTGCCGATGCCTCCCGGCTCCGGCCACTCGTCCTGCAGTACGCCGACCTTGTTCGGTCTTGATACCCGGTCCCTTGTATCGGTGGGCGTCCGCCGGAACTACTGGGCACGATGGCTGTTACTCCGGAACCTCAGGGGTCCATTCCTGCCGATCGCTCACGCCGGGTTTCCACCATCCCCGGCTCTCTAGGCTTCACGATTCGGAGTACTACTCCCCGTCACAGGCCGCATGTTCGATTGTTGCGCACGATAGCAGGGTGTCGGACGTCGTGCAAGCGTACCCGTGACGGACGGAAGCATCCCAAACTCGGGCATTGACTGAATAGGTGGACTCCTTCTTCAGTGAGATCGGTTAATCCACGGAGGAGAGGAGTCCAAGACCATGATAGTCCGAGTAGAGCTTGGTGTGGTGGAGTTCG